>VMHT01210622.1_pt1 | contig 31676 bp, 58 predicted proteins | sample 4693611 | NCBI WGS metagenome assembly VMHT01 (sample SAMN12280063, study PRJNA550983) | marine metagenome | isolation source: seawater sampled from same location over 5 years 0.02-0.2 micron viral filtrate | place: USA: collected off the coast of southern California halfway between the port... ...
AAGAAACTATACTATGCCTAAAAATTCAGGCAAGGTACTACAAGTGCCAATTTACCCAACTGTAAGTGCGGCGGCAGTAGCGGAAGCAACTGACCTAAGTAACACAGCAGTATCAACTTCAAAAGCTGATCTAACTGTGTCTGAAGTTGGAATTATGACAACTGTTACAGATATGGCAATCAATGCTTCTGAATCAGATGTTGTAAGAGATCTAGGAAAATTATTTGGTGAGGCTATCGCTAAAAAAATTGACACTGATCTAACTGCTTTATTTGATGGCTTTTCAACTGCGGTTGGTGCGGCTGATGCGGCATTAACAGTAGCAAAAGTTTTTGAAGCTGTTTCAAAACTAAAACAAGCGGCAGTACCAAGCAACGATATGTCTTTGGTACTACACCCAGCGATTGCTTATGACTTAAAAGCTAATATGACAAATACATTTGCAAACCCTAACCCAACTGATCTTGCTAACGAAGCATTAAGATCAGGTTATGTAGGTCAACTTGCAGGAGTAAGTGTTTATGAAACTTCTAATATGGCTAACACTGGAACTGGTGGTGACTTTAAAGGTGGATTATTCCACAAAGACGCTATCGGTATTGCAATGCTTCAAGACCTAAAAATTGAAACTCAAAGAGATGCTTCAATTAGAGGAACGGAAATTGTTGCTACTGCTGTTTATGGCGTAGGCGAACTACACGATTCATACGGATGTGAAGTATTAGCTGACTCAAGCATACTTTAATCATTATTGGATTAACGTTAAAAGGGGGGGGATTTTTCCCCCCTCTAATTATTTACAAGGAATTTTATTATGGCATTTGCAACAAGAAGCAGTTTAATTATATATCAGCCAGATATAGGTGATATGGGTTTATCGACAGGTGAGCAAGACGCATTTGTTACACAAGCAATAGCAGATGTTCAAAGAGATATTAGAAACAAATGGTGGTCAGTTTATCACAGTAACCAATCAAGAAATAGAAGCTATGCAGGTGGCATAGAGATTGATCTAACTTTACTAACTGATTCACAATGGACAAGAGCAACAGTTTATAGATGTTTGGGATATTATATATGCCCTGCATTAACTAAGTTTAATTCTACAGGCGATGAAGATCGTTTCCAACAAATGGGTAGTTATTATAGAACTATGTATGAAGATGAATTTGCTGATATTTTAAGAGATGGTGTTGAGTATGACGCTAACGATGATAGCACAATATCTGACGCTGAAAAAGTTGCAGTACATTCATTAAGATTGGTTAGATAGTGGTAACTGTAAATATGCAAATAGAAGTATCTGCGGTTAAAGGTGCATTAGATCAGATTAAAAGAAAGATACCTAGTGCTAGTGCTAAAGGTATTGCGGTTGCTTCTACATTTATACAGAACGCTATTAAAGACAGAACTAGAAAAGGTAGAAGTGTTAAAGGCGGAGCATTCAAACCTTATTCGAAAAGTTATAGAGAAGTAAGAGCAAAAAGAGGATCAAGTTTAACACCTAATTTATTTTTTAGTGGTCAGATGTTAGGAAATATGACTTTCAAAAAACTTTCATCAACTAAAGGACAAGTATTTTTTCCTAATAGAACGCAGAACATTAAAGCGTTTTTTAATGATGAGGGTAGACCATTTTTTAGCGTAAATAGAGCAGAAGAAGATAAAGCAGTAGAAGTATTTAAAAAAACTTTTGAGCGAGAACTTAGAATATGAGTGAAAGAGAAGATATTGCGGCTCACATTGTTACAACCTTATCTGCGGTTAGCAGTCCGATTACTTTCGGCAAGGTAACAAGAGAGCCTTTTGAAATAGATGAATTGTCGCAACAACAATTTCCAGCAGTTTTTATACAGACCGCTGATGAAACTAGAGAAGATATTACAATAAAGAATAGTAATATAAGTCGAACAGGAACGATTGATTTTAGGATATTTGGTTTTGTTACAACAGCAAGTACAACGACAAGTAATGTAGATACTAAGAGAAATGAATTAGTAACAACAGTTGAAACAGCATTGGATAGTGACAGAACTAGAAATGGCAACGCATTGGACACACAATTAGTTGCTGTTGAAACTGACGAAGGAAGTATATTTCCTTATGGTGGTGTAATTATGACTATAAGGTGCTTCTATAAATTTACACAAGGAACACCATAATATGAGTAATAAAACATATTTAATTAAAAATGGATTGACAGTTTTAACAGACAATCCTAATAAATTTCTAGCAGATGGTTGGACACATAAACATAACAACCCAGAAGCTACAAAACCCAAAGGAAAAACTTATGGCAAAAAGAAAAAAACTACAAAAAAGTAACGGAGACACTATTGAGGTTTGGGATTACCAAGTAGAGGAAATGATCGAGCAAGGCTGGTCTGATTCATCTGCAAAACCCAAAAAAACTAAACAACCAAAATCTTTTAATACAGAAGAAGGAGAAGAATAATGGCAGTACATACAGGATCAGCTGGTCTAATTAAAATAGGATCAAATACTGTTGCGGAAGTGACAGCATTTACTATGGAGACAACAGCAGATGTAATTGAATCAACTGAACTATCTGACACTAGCAAAACATACGAAGTAAGCAGAAAAAGTGGAACTGTAACTATTGAAGCCGCTTGGGACGAAACTGACTCTAATGGTCAGATCGTATTACAAGAAGCAACAGGAGTTACCCTACTACTTTACCCAGAAGGTGCTGATAGTGGAGATTATTTCTACACAGTACCAGCGATTGTAACAGGAAATTCAGTTGCGGTTACTATGGACGATCTAATTAGATTATCTATTTCTTGTCAAATAAATGGTGCTATCAGTAGAGGTACAGTATAATTTGACAATCAATCCAAATTAGGATAAAAAAAGCGTATGTCAGCAATCGACAAAATCAGAGACCATTATAATTCATTAAGTGAAGGTGAAAGCAAATACTTTGAACAATGGGATTTAACTTTTTATAAAGAGCCTATCAATCTTGAAAAGAAAGGTAGATTATTTAAAAAGATGGAACTCGATCCAATCGAAGGTCTGGCATACGCATTGATTGAACTTGCCTTAGATGAACAAGGTAAGAATTTATTTACTCTTGAAAATAAAATGACATTAATGAAGAAAGCTGATCCAGATGTATTATCTGATGCGGCAACTTGGTTAATGCAAACACCTACAAAAAAAGACATTAAAAAAAAATAGATAACGATTACGATTATTCAGCGATAGTTCAATTAGCTGACTATTTAAAAATACCTATTCATCAAGTTAAAAAATTCTCTGTTGAAGAATTTATGACTTGGATTGTATTCTTAGAAGATAAGAACAAAAAAGAACAACAACAAATCAATATGGCTAAAGCCAAATCACGATCTAGGAGATAGATGACTAAACAAGTAAAAATAGATATTATTGCTAACGATAAAACTAAACAAGCAATTAGTGGTGTAAAAGGTAGTTTAGATGGATTAAAAAAATCAGTATTTAATCTTAGAAACGCATTTATTGGTTTAGGTGCAGGTTTAGTAGTTAGAGATTTAGTAAGAACAGGAAAAGAAATTGAAAATTTACAAGTTAGATTTAAGTTTTTATTTGGAACTGTTCAAGAAGGAAACAAAGCATTTGACGCATTAACAACATTTGCGGCAAAAGTTCCATTTAGTTTAGAAGAAATAAGTGCCGCTTCTGGTAATTTAGCAGTTGTTGCAAAAGACGCAGGACAATTATCAAAAATATTAGAGATTACAGGTAATGTTGCGGCAGTAACAGGATTAGATTTTCAGACAACAGCAAGTCAAATACAAAGAGCATTTAGTGGTGGTATTGCCGCCGCAGATGTATTTAGAGAAAAAGGTGTTAGAAGTTTATTAGGATTTGAACAAGGTGCAAAAGTAAGTATTCAACAAACAGTTGAAGCATTTGAAGATACATTTGGTGCAGGTGGTAGATTTGGTGGTGCAACTGATGAATTAGCCAATACTTTTGGTGGTACTGTGTCAATGATACAGGATAAAGTTTTTAAATTTAAACAAACTATTAACCAAACTTTTTTTGAAGAATTAAAAAGAATATTCGGTGATCTCAATACAAGATTAGAAGAAAATGAAAAACAAATAGACGCTATTGCTCGATCAATAGGTGTTGGATTGGCTAATGCGGTGCAATTTGTAGAACAATCATTTCAATTTCTTGCTAGGAATGCAGACACAGTAAGACAGATATTAGCGGCAATCATAGCTTTAAAAATGGTAACTGTATTTGTTAGCATTGGAACAGCTGTAGCAAATTTATATAGATCAGTAGTTTTATTGGCAACCGCTTTACAATTATCTTATGGAAACTTTGTTGCGGCAGGTGCAATCGCCGCCGCTTTAGGAGTTGCTTATATTGGTGTAAACAAAGTTGTAGATGATTTAGTTGAATCTTTTACACCTTTAAATGATGTTGTCGTAGATACAAACTTTACTATACACGATTTGGGTATGACAGCAAATAGCACGACAGAAAGTCTAGTCGATCAAAAAGGTGCAGTAGATGAATTAAAAAACTCTTTAGAGGCTTTAACATTTGCACAACAAGATGTTAAACAAGGTTTTTTAGATCAAAAAAAATCTTCATCTGATGCTCATAAAGTAGAAAAAGAAGGTGTTAAATCAAGAAAAGAGGGATTAGCTGAAACAGGACAAGCACTAAAGAAATTTGCGGCTGAAGGTGCTAAACGATCTAAAAAGATGTTTAGATTACAACAAGGAGTGCAAATTGCTGAGGCAATAATGAATACTTATGCTGGTGCCACAAAAGCATTAGCAACTTTACCACCACCATTTAATTTTGCAGTTGCGGCTTTAACAGTTGCAACAGGTATGGCACAAGTTGCTAACATTAGAGCACAACAACCACCAGCTATGTTTGGTGGATCAAGACAACAAGGTACACCATTCTTAGTTGGAGAACGAGGACCAGAACTATTTACACCATCTACTGCTGGAACAGTTACACCTAATCATCAACTTGGTGGCGGTGGTGCAACAGTAAACTTTAATATAACAACAGTAGACGCTCAATCGTTTGGAGCTTTACTAGATACAAGACGAGGACAAATAGTAAATATGATTAACTCAGCTTTAAATAATAAAGGACAGGCGGCTCTAGTATGAGTGGTGCATTTCCTACAAGTCCAATATCAAATGGGATTAATATTACAAGCAATCAAACGACAATCGTTTCTACTGCTATTAATGGACGCAGACAAGCTAGACAATTACAAAATCAAAGATGGTCAATGACAGTTTCATTTCCACCAATGACTAGAGCAAGTTTTGCTCCTATATTTGCGTTTATAACAGCACAAAGAGGGCGTAAAGAATCATTTACATACACACCGCCATTGATTGATGACGCATTAGGAACTGAAACAGGATCAGTATTAGTGAACGGAGTACACGCTGTTGGAGATACAACTATTGCTATGGACGCATTTGCTGGTGATGGTGCTGGTCGATTTAAAGCTGGTGATTTTATTAAGTTTGCTTCACACGATAAAGTTTATATGGTCGTATCTGACGTAACGTCATCAAGTAATGCGGCAACAGTAACAATAGAGCCACCATTAACAACTGCATTGGCTGATAATGAAGCGGTTACTTATGATAGTGTTCCATTTACAGTTGCATTAAAAAATGATGTTCAAGAGTTTCAAATAGGACAAGACGCTTTATACAGATACGAATTAGATTTTATTGAGGTTATATAATGTCAAGAGGTTTACACTCTACTCTTAAAACAGAATTAGCAACAGATCATTTAGATCAAATACATTTAATTCAGTTTACTATTGGTAGTACGATCTATTATAGAACAACAGCGTATTATGATATTACTTACGATAGCAATACATATACTGCTGGTGCTGACATTTTAAAAATACCTACAATTACTGAATCAAGTAAAATTGCGACAAGTAATGTTCAATTTGTATTAGAAGGTGCAAGTCAAACTTTTATTAGTTTGTTATTAAACAACGAACACATACATAGACCAGTTAAAATCATTAGAGCATATTTAACTGATACAGGATCATTAGTTGATAATCCTTACACAATATTCTTGGGTTATATCTCTGGATATAATATAAACGAAACGACAACCTCAAGTCGAATATCTATTAATGTTGCCAATCATTGGGCGAACTTTGAAATGAAAAAAGGCAGAAGAACAAACGACAGTTCACAACAACAAATATTTGCTGGTGATCGGTTTTTTGAATTTTCTGATTCAATGATGGTAGATATCGAATGGGGTAAAGTGAATGACAAACAGTGATTATATTTTAACAAGAGCAATAGATAAAAATATACCAGAATTAATTAATTTACTTTGTTTAATGCCAGATGAAGCAAATGCGATTTATCCATCTTATAACAAAAACATTATGGCTAAATATTTAAAGAATGTAATAACTCAAAAACTATGTTTAATATTAATAAAAGATACTAAAATTGTAGGTAGCATAGGTGGAATAATGTCAAGATTTTGGTGGTCAGAAAATAAAATATTAATTAATAGTTTTTTGTTCATTTTAGAAGAACATAGAAACTTTGTGAACGCAAAAAAATTAATACTTGGATTTAATCAAATTGGTGAAAAACATCTTGTGCCTGTTGTTATGGGAACAAGTGACGCAAAAGATATGGAAAGAAAAGATATGTTATTTGAAAAATTAGGTTTTAAAAAACTAGGTAGCCAATATGGGGTAGGTATTTAATGGGTTTTATTGCTGATGCAGTTGATTCTATTTTTGATTCCGTAGTCGATATTGTAGAGGATATTGTTGATGTCTTTGTCGATATTGTTGAAGAAATAGGAGATTTTTTATTTGGTTGGCTAATACCAGATATACCAGATATGCCAGACTTTGAGCAAATGCTTCGAGGTGATGGATTAATGGTTAATAAACGAAACTCTGACGACTCTGTGCCTGTTATTTATGGTACTCGTAGGATAGGTGGTAATATTGTTTGGTTAGCAACTACTTCAGATAATCAATATTTATATGTTGTATTAGCTCTATGTGAGGGTCAAGTTGCTAAGTTTACTGAATTATATTTAGACGATCAATTATACGCTACTTACACAGGATCAGATTCAACTTATGGTAACTCTACTATTATTAGAAGTTCATCAAACTTAACTTCACCAACACCAACAACTGCACCTAGTAATTCTACTAACTTGAGTATTGAAACAGATCACCCAATGTATAAGGCGGTTGAGGTTATAGATGAAGTTGATACAGATATTTTTCCAACAGAGTTTGTTTGGTTTAATGGTACAGATGATGGAACAGATTATAACAGTTATTTTGCTGGTGCAGATGGTGCTAGTGCTTTGGGGTGGACATCTTCACATTTAGGTAAGGGTATTTGTCACGCTATGTTTCGTTTTAAATACAATGCTGATGCTTTTAACTCTATACCAAAAATAAACTTTGTTATTAGGGGTAAATTAGTCAATACAAACTTAAGTGGATCTAGTTACGCTTATTCTGCTAATCCAGCTTATTGTTTATATGATTATTTAACTGCTACACGATATGGTAAAGGTTTATCTGCAAGTGATATAGATACCTCTGCTTTTACAACTGCCGCTGGTGTTTGTAATACTTCAGTTACACCATTCACAGGAGCAAGTTCACAGAATTTATTTGAAGCTCATACTGCATTGGGTAATAAAACTAAAATAATTGATAATGTAAAAAAGTTGCTTTCATCAATGAGAGCTTTCTTCACATATAGTGGTGGTTTATATACTCTTAAAGTTGAAGGAACAGGATCAAGTGTTTTATCAATAACTGAAGATATGATTATTAGTGGCATTAATGTTATTGGCGAAGATAAGCAAAAAAAATATAATAGAGTTATAGCTCGATTTGATAACGAAGAAAAAAATTATCAACCAGACGAAGCGATATATCCACCAGTAGATGAGACTAATGTTGGAGCAAGTTTTAAATATGCAACTATGCTTTCTAATGATAATGATGAAGAATTACATTTTGAAATGTCGTTGCCTTGTACGACTAATCCATATCAAGCTGAAGATTTTGCTGAGTTAGTTTTAAAAAGATCACGATCTGGTTTGCAGATTGCTTTTCAAGCTACATCAGAAGCCCAAGAATTGGCAATAGGTGATATATTCCAAGTTACTCATAGTGGAATGGGATTTAGTTCTAAAAATTATATTTGTATGGGTATTACTTTACAGAACAATGGAACAGTAGGAGTAAAGGGTTTAGAGTATTCCGCTGACGCTTATACTTATAACACAAAATTAAAAACACCATCACAGCCAACTACATTTTTACCAGACCCAAAAACTGTTCAAGCTCCTGTATTAGTTTCTATAACTGACACGCCTGTAAACGTAACTGAAGGTAACTTAAATGTAATAATGACTGTTACATTTAGAGGAACATCAGATTACTTTGTAGATAAATTTGAGGTCGTTTATAAAAAAAGTACAGATTCAATTTATAAATCTGCTGGAATATCTTCTAATCAAGTTAGAGAAATACCTGTTGAGAGTGGTGTTACATATAATGTTAAAGTCAGATCAATTAACACATTAGGATATAAATCAGCTTATGTTGCTGGCGATCATTTCGTTGTTGGATTTAGTGATCCACCAGCTAATGTTGCAAACTTTTCAATAGATTTTCAAGATCAAGTTGCAGTTTTAAAATGGGATCCATCTACTGATTTAGATTTAGCGTACTATCATATTAGATATTCACCAAATGCTGATGATACATACCCTAATAGTATTGTGTTAGTTGATAAGGTCAGTCCACCAGCTAACTCGGTCATAGTACCAGCTAAAACTGGGGTTTATTTTATCAAGGCATTTGATTTATTAGGACACGAAAGTTTAACTGCTGGAAGTGTCATAGGAACTATATCAGAATTTGCTGGTCAAAACCTTGCAACTACAATTACTGAAGAAACATCTTGGGCTGGAACTAAATCTCAAGTTGTAGAAGATGGTGGAACAATAATTCTTGCTGGTGATGATGTTACTTTGTTTGACGCAGTAAGCGGAAATTTTGATGACAAAGTTGGTTTCTTTGATGAAGTTGATGGATTTGAAAGCACAGGAACATATACATTTGCTAATCAAATTTCATTGGGTGCTAAATATCAAGGTCGAGTATCATCTTATTTAAACGTAGATCAATTAGATCGAGTATCATCATTTGATGGACACGCTGGATTGTTTGACTCAGCACAAGGTTTGTTTGATAGTGCTGGTGCTTCACCTCAAATGGACGCTAAATTATTTATCTCAACATCAGATGATAATTCAACTTATACAGCATTTACACCATTCCAAGATGGTAATTATGAATTTAGATTTGCAAAGTTTCAACTTGTTTTAACTTCTTCTGTAGGTTCACAATCACCAAGAGTAAACAACGCACAAGTCAGATTGTTTATGGCTGATAGAACTGACACAGGATCTAACATAGCAAGTGGTGCTGGTACGAAAGCAGTAACATTTAATAAAGCATTTTTTGCAGAGCCTAGTGTTGTTATTCTTGCACAGAACGCCGCACAGAATATACAAACAACTATCACTAGTAAATCAGCAACAGGATTTAGTGTAACCTTTACTAATGCTGGTGGTGCGGCACAAGATATAACATTTGATTACGTTGCCAATGGACAAGGCGTAGCCATATAACTTTACAAATAAAACAAATAACATTATAAGGAGAACATAATGTCCCAACACGATTTTAACATTTCCAACCAAACTTTTAGTGCAACCCGCACCGACATAAATAACGCTTTTGGTGCATTAGCCACTAACAGTGCTGGTAACTCAGCACCAAGCACGACGTACGCAAACCAGTGGTGGTTTGATTTAGACGATAACAAGCTGTATATGAGAAACAAAGACAATGACGCCTGGGTAGAGATTTTAACGATTGGTGCAACATCAGATAAAGTTGAAACATTAACTGCAACAACTATTAATGGTATTCCATTTTTTGCAGATACTTCAAACAACTCTATGTACACATTTGATGTGTCAAGCACAGATGATACAGCCGCAGAAAATTCAGCTTATGGATTTAATGCCCTTGACGCTATCACAATAGGAGATGGTAATACTGCAATAGGGTATCGTGCAGGAAGTGCTGTCAATACAGGCGGTAATAACACACTAATTGGAAAACGAGCAGGTGAAGATTTAACAAGTGGAAATTCAAATGTTATGGTTGGTGAAGATGCTGGAGCAAATCAAACAGATGCTAGTGCTAATGTTATTGTAGGTCAAGGTGCTGGTGAATCTGTTACAACGGGTGGTTTTAATACTTTAATTGGTCAAAATTCTGGTAATAGTTTTGATGCTGAAACTCACAATTTAGCTGTCGGTGTATCTGCACTTAGTGGCTCAGTTAATGGTGGAGAATACAATGTTGCTGTGGGTAACTATACTTTAGATGCTTTGACTTCATCTGATGGCAACGTAGCTGTTGGATATGAAGCTGGCACTGACATTACAACTGGTGATGCTAGTGTTTATGTAGGCTATCAAGCTGGACTTAATGCAACTACTGCATCTTCTAATGTTTTTTTAGGTTATCAGGCGGCTGGTCTTGGTGTAGTAACTGGCGGTACAAATGTAGGAGTTGGTACTCAATCATTGTATGATTTAACTTCAGGAACAAATAATATTTCTATGGGTTATAGAGCTGCATATGAGTTAACAAGTGGTGCAAGAAATACAGCTATTGGTGTTTTTGCTTTAAAAAATCCAGATGCTGAAAATGATAATCTTGCTATAGGTTATCAAGCTCTTGGGGATGGGGCTATTGCTGGCGGAGAATACAACGTAGCTGTAGGTAACTATTCATTGGATGCTTTAACCTCAGCTGACCAATGTGTAGCAGTAGGTTATCAAGCTGGAAGTGCTGTAACTGAAGGTTCTGGTTTTACTGGTGTTGGTTTTGAAGCTGGACTTAGCACAACGACTGGACAAGACAATGTTTATATGGGTAAGACTGCTGGTCGAGGAAATACGACTGGTGCTAGAAATATAGCTTTAGGTTTTGCTTCTATTTATAATGCTGATACTGAAAGTAATAATTTAGCTATCGGTTATTCTGCACTTGGTGGTTCTGTAGCAGGTGGTGAGTATAATGTTGCTATTGGCAACAATTCACTTGACGCTTTGACTTCTGCAAATTCTAATGTTGCCCTTGGTTATAGTGCTGGTACTTCAATTACTACAGGACCAAGAAATGTTTGTCTTGGAGAAAGTGCTGGTTCCGCTGTAACAGAAGGTGAAGGTAATATTTGCATTGGGCAAAATGCTGGTGCTCAAGGAACAGCCTTAACAACAGGAGACAATAATATACTTATTGGTGAAAAAATAAATGCTGGTGGTGCTGGTAGGCATAGACAAATTGTAATAGGAACAGAAGGCACAACAGGAAAAGGTGATAACACTGCGTTTATAAGTGCAAATGGTGGAAGTACATTTAATGGTGCAAATACCACTACTTGGAATCAAGCCTCTGACAGACGCATCAAGAAAAACATTGTTGATAATAACACAGGTTTAGATGCTATAAATAAAATACAAGTTAGAAATTTTGAATATAGAACTCTAGAAGAAATCACTGATTTTGATAGTCCTGCATCTGCAATGGTTGATAAACAAGGTACACAATTAGGTGCTATTGCACAAGAACTAGAAGAAATTTTACCAGATTTAATTACTGAAACTAGTCAAGGCGTTAAAACATTAAACGCTGATAACTTAACTTGGTATTTAATAAACGCAGTCAAAGAACTTTCTGCGGAAATTAAAGTTCTAAAAGGAGAATAATATGGCAGTAAATAAAGAATGGATATCAGCTAAACCTAAAGTAAATGCTGATGGTAATGTAACAGAATGGTCAGTTGAGTATAAATATACTGATGGTGACTTTTCTCATACATTTAGTAAATCTGAAAAGATAGACACACCATCAAAAGCACCTAATGGATATTCTAAATCTGAAATACTTGGTCTAATGGACGAAGCTCATTGGGACGATATGTTTAACAAAAAACATAATGTTCACAAAAATCCACCAGCAGTAGAAACTGTTGATAATGACTTTGATATTAACTCATTAAGCTAGGAGCAAAAATGGAAGATCAACTTAAACAAACAGTACAAGATTTAGTGGCTATTATTAATGAAAAAGAAATAATAATAACTAATCTTAAACTTAATAACCAATCTCTTTTAAGAGAATTAGAAAACTTAAAAGGGGAAGAAGTTAATGCCAACGCAGAGCCAAAAGAATAGTGAAACATTAATACGACTTGAAGGTCGTATTGAAGCTATTGAAAATAATCATCTAAGACATATCGAGATTGATATTTCTGAGATAAAAACAAACCTAAAAAACTTATGGAAAGTAATAGGCGTATTGTGCTTTATGTTCACAATCGTATTTGCTGAAACAGTAAAATCATTTATAGATCTAATAACACTCTAAGGAGGTTAAAATGGAAAAGGTAATCTTGGTCATCAGTGACCAACACATTCCTCATCACCATCAAGACATGATCCCATTCTTAACAGCGATTAAGAAAAAATATAAACCCACACGTATCGTGAATATTGGCGATGAGATCGATGGACATGCCATATCTTACCATAGTCCAAATCCTGACCTTGCAAGTGCAGGTGATGAATTAAAAAAGTCTTTAGAAACTATCCACGAACTTGAAGAACTATTTCCAAAAATGGATTTAGTACATTCTAATCACGGAAGTTTAATATTTAGAAAAGCATTAACTCATGGATTGCCTAAAGCCTTTATAAAAGAATACAACGATTTTTTACAAGTTGGTAAGGGTTGGAAATGGCACGAGGATATAGTAATCAAAGCAAGTAACGGACAGGATATATATTTCTGCCATGGTAAAACAGCAAACATTCTTAAACTTGGTCAAAGCTATGGGATGAATGTAGTTCAGGGACATTACCATACAAAATTTTCTCAAATCTATTGGAGTACGCCTCATGCCTTATACTGGGGATTGCAGGTTGGTTGTTTAATAGATAAGGACAGCCTTGCTTATGAGTACAACAAACTATTTAAAGATCGACCTATTATCGGAACAGGTATAATTATTGATGGATTACCTAAATTACTACCAATGGTCTTGTCAAAAGGAGGGCGTTGGAATAAAGTAGTGCCATGAGTGCATTTAAAAAACAAATAGGCGGATCGCATTATAAAGATCATAAAATTCAACCTTATCAATTTATCCAAGATAATAATTTAAACTACTTACAAGGTGTAGTTATAAAATATATAGTACGGTATAAGGACAAAAATGGTATTGAAGATTTAGAAAAAATAATACATTATTGTCAACTTGAAATAGAGAGAATTAAAAATGGATAAAAATAGAATGATGTCATTTACACAAAAGTTTGTGATAGATGAATGGAGAGCGTTTTGTATATTAGGGTTTGATGTATCACCATCTGGATTATCGCCTGAGTATTTAAGAATTTATATAAAACCTTATGATGGTCGTTTAGACCAAGAGGTAAGATCACACGCAAGAACTGTCACTAAGTTATTAGAAAAGGGAGATACCTTAACTGACATCGTGGAAGATCATACCAAAGAAAGCATTGTTGGAAACATATTACATTATGTTAAAAACAATATGGAAGATATTATCGCTTGTAAGCAAACAGAAAAAGAAGTGAGATTATCAACCGACCCTTATCGTAAAATCAAATAGGAGAAAATTATGGAATATCTTTGGAAAGCTGTTGATATGGCTAACTGGAAGCTGCCTATATGGGTAGTGGCTATAATTGTGGTGGGAGCTATAATTGTATTCTAATGGAATTAAGAAAAGAAACTGAATATCTCATTATCCATTGTGCGGCTACTAAACCCTCAATGGATATTGGGTTAACAGAAATTAGAAAATGGCATTTAGATCGTGGTTGGAGAGATGTAGGTTATCACTATATCATAAGACAAAATGGTGAGGTCGAGTTAGGTAGAAGAAATGATGATATGGGTGCTCATGCCTCAGGTTATAATCATAAAAGTATTGGCGTATGTTTAGTGGGTGGTATGGCTGATGACAATTCAGCAGAAGATAATTTTACAGATAGACAATGGACAGCTTTATTAGACTTGGTAAAACAAATCCAAGTTGAATATAATGATATTAATATTATAGGACACAACGAAGTTAGTAAAAAAGAATGTCCTAGCTTTGATGTGCAAAAATGGAAAAAGGATAATTTATAATGTGGCTTTCACTATTACCGACAGTTTTAAAAACAGGTGCTCAAATATTTGCTAATAAGCAAAAAGCAAAAATCTTAATGTCTGACGCTGAACTTTTACATGCTAGTAAAATGGCAAATGGTGAAGTTGAGTATCAAGCACAAGTAAGACAATCAAATGACAAAGGATGGAAAGACGAGTTCGTTTTGATCCTCGTAAGTTTACCAATTTTACTCTTGGTGTGGAGTGTCTTTAGTGACGATCCTTCTATACAAGAAAAGATAGATATATTTTTTGATAAGTTTGGAAATTTACCTTTTTGGTACCAGACTTTATTTATTTCAATCGTGGCTAGTATTTACGGACTCAAAGGAGCCGAGATATTTAAGAAAAAATGAGGAAGATAAAAGTGGTGTTGCATCACCCTTTGAATATCTTCACATTAGTCAAATCATTATTAACCATAACAATCTTAGAGGAAGTTGTTGCTCAATACGAAGTTATTGATATTCACCCTAGTTTAGAAAGAACTAGAAATTTAGAAAAATTAATTAAGTTAAATAAAGATAGTGTTTATTCTAAAGAGGTTGAGTTAGATTGTTTTTATGAATGTACTGAATTAGAAGATCGAGAACTCTTGGCGAGAGATTTCTCAACCAAGAGCCACGACCTAACTATTAATTAATTTTCTTCTTTAAGTATAGAAGCAAATTGTAACATTTTTTGTTTTAATTGCTTACAGTCATTTTCTGCTAAAGCGTATAAAACATCATCACTCATTGAATGAAAATCTAGAAAAATATGACTTCCTAGAATTTTCATATTTCTATCTATAACTTTTTGTAGTTTAGATATTGTTTGTGCTTTTGTCATTTATATCCTCCTTATAAATCTAGCGGTTGTTTCAACAGACCATATTCCTGTACGCCCTGTATGTAGTTTAACCAATTTATTAGCAACAGTACCTACATCAGAATAAACAGTTTTATCAGTAAAGTTTTTTCTAATATATTTCATCAAGCCGCCTTTAGTGATAACTGATTTTTTAGTTATAACTTCATTAAGCATATCAAAAACTTTTTCCTCTGTTCTCTTTCTGTTTAAAGGTAGATTAGAACTAATATTAGTTCTTTCCTTGACGATATGTTTTTTTACAGGCTCAGTTGATTTTTCACCATTAGAAGTATCAAACCAATCCCCATACATAAACACACGATTTTCTGGTATATCGTATTTACATAAACCAGATTTTTTATTCTTATCGTTAATAAGATTAGCAAGTAAACTATCTTTAGGAATGTTTAATTGCCATATATAATTAAATTGATCTATAATCATTTTATAACTCCCCAAATTCATCTTTAAACATTTTGATATAAGCTATTAAGCCCATATAACCTACCACTCCTAAGAGTGGTAGAATTACAAAGTATAATAAATTTTCCATTATTAACTCCAACTGTCCCAAGTTACTGCTCTGTAAAAATTAACAATCTTAACATGGTCTAATTTGCTTTTATTACCAAGTTTTACAACTTTAAAACCTGTAATAAAGCCATCAGAGTTTTTAAGGATTTGTTTTATTTCTCCACAAAGAGATTTTTTTGTGAAATAATATTCAATAAGATCGCCTTCAGCTACTCTATATAAACCATACTCAACTAAAGCATTGAAGTGTCTCATTGTAATTTGGCAATCTAAACCTTTAACATGACCATTTTCGTCATATTCAGCTAGTTGTCTAAAGTGATCTTTGATTCTTCTGTATTTGTTTTCTTGTATTCTATTCATTATTACCTCCAAGTAATGTTTGTTTGTTAATAATTATAGTGATATTTTGAATCTTGAAAATGAAAATCGTAAAAAAAATTAAACTTTTTTTTAATAATCGTGCAAATGTTTCTGTTCTGTTCTCATTTAATCCACGCTAGAATAGTGTTTAAACGCATTTTAAGGGGTGTTTTAGCCTATGCAGGTTCTATTTGGCAATATGGGAACATTTCTACTATCTCCCTTATTTTATGATTCTTAGACAATATATCAGCTATTTCCGATTTTGAGTAAGTTTCGCTTGTTACAGATTGATGAGCCTTTAATTTATCATTAAGCATATCATTGTATTCGATAAGATCATCTAGGGGTATGAGATAGACTTTAAAAGGTTGACCGCCTTTCGTCTTGTATTCTTTAGTATTAAACTTTTCAGCAAATCTTTTAGTAACTAATAATTCACCTTTCCAAATAGGATTGCCGCTTTTATTACGATACCTGCAACTTACTCTTAAATTATTATCTCTTAATCTATAAGTTGCTATACCTACATATCTTTCACCACCATTCCATATAGGACGATCTAGTATTAATTTTTTAGAGACCATGTTTCAATTCCTCCCTTTTGGTTACATATTCTGCTAAGATTAATTCTTTTTTAATAATGTGTGCTTCTTTGCGACCCCAATTATTAGCGTACTCTTTATCTGCTATTGCAATCTTTTGGTCGAGGTCTTTTAATCTATAATCATTTTTTGCTTGATGTTCTGCAAGTTTATCTGATGAAGATTTTTTCCTATACTCAACAAACAAAGAACTTTTTAATCTTTCTCTTTGTCTTAACAATGATTCAACACCAGCTTTTGATAATCTTGCATTAATGCAAATTTTTTCTGTCTCTGATTTTATTTTGTCTAATTCTGTTGTCATATAAATCCTTTCAACTTAGTGGTGAATGAGGGGGAGTATTGGAGGTAATTCACTCACCACTAGTATCTGATACATTTCTGCGGACAGCTAAAAATATATCAAATTTTTTATCTATTTGATAGAAATACTGTCACTACTAATTTTTGTAGTGCGTCTAAATCTCTACCAAAGAATTTAAAAAACTCTTTATCTCGACAAGCCATAAAAGCCATTTCCATATCAGTAGCCTTAGTTTCAAATGGATTATTAGATTTCACAACTTCAATCTTTTTTACATTATTTTTCAAATCTTTTTCAGCTTCTTTTTCTAATTGCTCTGCAATTCTTTCTTGCTGATCTTCTTCTGCTATTGCGTCAATTTCTGCATTGAATGCTTTTTCTGCGGCATCGTCTGGAAGTTTAATAACTTCTACACTTGCTTTATCAATATTTAACCAACCCTCATTATTTGTCCAATCACAACTAATCTGAGCACCTTCAACTAGCCAATCTGGGTTAGGTTTTTTGTTATGAAACATATTAGTAGGACAATTTTTATATTGATCATTCCACCTAGTAAATTTTTTACAAAATGTCATGGTATCTTCATTAGGGTCTAATGGTTTTAAAGCAAAGCCTATTGTTTTATCGTTTCGATCAAAGACTTTAGTAATTTCACAATTAATTGTCTGCATATTATTCTCCTTTCAAGAGATTTATTATTTGTTGTTGAAAATCCCCACTATCTTTATAGTAGAAATTATTAGTGTCAGGAGTAGGAAACATATCAAGCCAATCTTGTTTTGTATTGCACATACTATCTATACGCTCAATCCATTTCATATTTTTTTTGACTACTTCCCATTCCTCCGCTAATACTTTTTGTGGTATTTCAAAGAAATTATATCTTTTATTTGTCGCATATAAAAGGGCAAATCTTCTTTTTTTACCACTAAGACCCCAATAAAACGCCTGTTGTCTGACATTATCTGTCTTAGGCTCACTTGGCATTTGTCCTGTCGTTTTTAAATCTACTGTAATTGAATCATAAGTAAAATCTGCATATCCAATTTGATAGAAATTAAAACCCTCAAGATGATCTTTAAATTCTTCTTGATAGCTTACTGGTCTTTGTAATTGTCTTTGTTCCAATGCTTTAACCATCAATTTAGCACAATCAAAAGACCATTGAATATTTTTCTTATCTTCAACTTCATATTCATCACAAGATTTTTTAATATATTCTATTAATTTTTCGTCTGATGGATTTCTGTTTAATGAATACTTAGTAGTATCTTCAATGACATTACCACGCTTGAGTTTATCATTTGATCTTGATTTGATATTGAACATCTGTTCAGCAATGCTTTTAACAGGTGCATTAACCCAACCATTTATTTTACTAGGCGAATGGCGATAACCTATATCAGTAAGTATAGACATATTATTCCTCCAATTAATAATCCAAGTATGACTTTTTTACCATAAGAAGTAAAGTAACTATTCCTCTTTTTCATTATCTTCTCCTAATTCGCAAAATAAATCTTCACAATCTATACATAAATTTAGATAGTTTATTTCATCATGATCGCATTTTGCACCGCAATCTTTGCAGACTAATATTTTTCTACCTGACATTTAACTCCTCCGCTATATCCTCTAGTGTAAATAACATTTTATCTATTTCGTATTCGCACCAACTTGATTTAACAAAATTGTATTGAGTGTAAACCATAAACAATAAACAAAGTGTTATTGTTATATGTAATAATCTATCTACTATTGCCATAATACTGAGTACCCTCTATTTTCTAAACATTTATTAATCATAGTTGCTTTTTTGTCTATGGCTTTTGGCGGCAACCATAATAACTTAGCTCTAGAAATATTATAAACTTTCTTGGTAGTTTCCCAAACTAAGTTTGTATTATCTTCAGCTATACTTAAACAAGTATAGTAATCATCGTGATATCTATTCATATCACCCTCTATATTCGCTGATGACTTTCCTCTGCTATCAACAACAGGCATTGAAGCACAAGCAGTTAAGCTAAACAGAATTAATATCATTATTATCTTTCGCATTTCTTTCCTCCTTTTTAGTACAAGTTACGCAATAAACCTGTTCAATCCCATATTGATTGTATTCCCAAGTAAACGCTTTATGTTGCTTGACAGCATTAAAAATTTTTTTGCACAAAGAGCACCTTAGTTGGTAATCTCTCATGTAAACCCCTTATGAATTTTGTTAATGCTTCAAAATACATTACATGTTTTCTAAATGTTTCTAGATCTCTTGATTGATCTATTTCTTTCATTGGGTCGTAAAACACTTTACTCATATTGATCCTCCTCATCATCTTTAAGAAACATATAACTTGCTCCTTCATAAAATGATTTATCTTTATTATAATGTTTTCCATTATTTATTCTGTACCATTGTACAGGACATTGATCCAACCATTCATGGAACTGTTCACTCATTACACTTACATTCATTATATTCCTCCTATATCAAATGTTCGTCTTTTATCTAATTTATTCATTAAAGCTACAATCAATTTTACTATTAACTTGTTATTTTCTGTGTTAGAGCAAGAAAAGATAATATCTTTATTACTACTTGATTCTACTGTAATCATTTTACTACCTTTCTGAGGTGGCTTACGCCACCTCTTTTAATTGTTCTTGTTTAGGTTGTAGATCAACTAAATATTTGTATGCCTTTTGTGCTTGTGCAGAAGCCTTAAAGATAACTTTAGGATTATCTTTTAATGAGTTAATCCAAACATTCAAATACTTAGCGTGATTTTTCATTGGCTTTTTGGTTACACCCAACATTCCACAAAGTATTGCTGATCCTAATTCTGCAATTAATTCTTCAGTTGCATAATCAAAATCTCTTGCAAGTCTTGTTTTGTTTCCTGTCCAATGTGTAAGTTCATGAAGTAAAGTTGCATAATATGCAGTCTCTTTTGTTTCATCTTCTAAGTCATTCCAAGTATTCAATGGTGACATATTGATAAAATCTTGGCTAGGAACATAAAAACATTTACCTTCAACTTCATATCTGATATCTGCTTTTGTACTAGCAACAAATAAATCAACATTTTTATTTCTTTCAACTTCTGGTAAGTATGGTAGATCTTCTTGAACTTCTTCTTTATAAAGAGTAGTTTGTTGAAGATTAAAAACTGTATACCATTTCATATATCCATAAGTCTCTTCTGTTTCTTTATTTTCTGCAAAGTCTACATAACGAACTTTGACACCTTTAGAGCCTTTAAGAATTTTACCTTTTAATTTATTACACTGTCTTAATGTTAACCAAACATTAGATTTGTATTGAGATTGCATAAGACAAAGAATTATTAAATTCATTCCTGAATAATGCGTACCTCTAATGTTTTGAGGATACAAACCATTTTGATTTGCAATTCTGTTAAAAGGTTTAAACCAATTATCACCCTCAGTTTCCATAAGTTTGATAACCGAATTTGCTATTTCGTTAACTAGTTCTTGATTTTTTGTATTCATAATTACCTCCAAGTAATTTGTTAATTAAGTAATTAAACACTATTTGTATAATATTGAAAACATTTTTCTTGACTTATTTTTTGTCTGTTTTAGTATGGTTACGAGGGCATAGTCTCTAATCCTCCAAGTTTAGTCCTTTCTACTATGCCCTTTTTTTATATGTTGCGATCTGTAAAACATTTAAATTTTGTACGATCTTTACCTTGTTTCATAAGCGATCAAACACCTAGTCAAGCGTGTCATATAAGAATATTAACAGATGGTGGAACAGGATTGAAGCCTAGCGATTATTTTGTATTACCATTTACTTATCACTATCATAAAATGCAATCTGATATTGGTGAGTTACGATTTTATAAAAAATTTAATATTAACCCTTTTTATGTTGCGAAAAATATAATAAACCTTTCTAATTGTAAAAAAGTAAACAATAATAAAGTAAAACAAATCTTAGAGGAAAGGGCAAAGATTTATGAAGGGTTACATAAAAATACATAGGGGATTATTATTACACCCCGCACTTCAGAAAAAAAACAAATCATTATGCGAGATAGGTGCATTTGTTTGGTTGCTATTGGAAGCAAGTTTCTTACCAAGAAAATATAGAATACAAAATGCTGAGATTGATTTAAAGCGTGGTCAATTATGTTGTTCTGTTAGTTATATGGCTCAAGCGTGGAATTGGGATAAATCTAAAGTACAAAGATATTTAGCAAGATTAAAACACTTTGACACCATTACAAGCGATACACCAAACGATACATCAGCCGATATACCAAATATCATTACAATTTGCCATTATGATGACTATCAAGATATGCCAAACGATACATCAAGCAATAACAAACAAAATAAACTACAAAAGAATGATAAAATATATAATGATGAATTTAATGCTTTATGGGGTAGATTAAGAGCTAAAAAGGGATCGAAGAAGAAAGCACAAGATAAATATTTAAAGATAAGATCTACAGTTAAAGTTGATGACCTTGTTGAAAAATATAATAAACTTTGTGATGAAACTAAAGACTTTACATACATTCCGCATTTTATTACTTGGTTAAATGGTGAAAGATATCTTGATGAGGATAAAATTGAGAAACCTAAACAAATAAGTATAGATCAACATTTTAGAGAAATGCACAGAAATGTAGTGCCAAAGGGCTTTTGTTTTGTTGGAAACTCTTGGAATGAAGTAGAATATACTGATGGAAAAGAAAGATTAACATTTAATATAAGATCAGGGGATAAAATTTAATCGACTGCAAAGAACAAATCGAGTACACTTTATGAATGGAAATCTTAAAGAAAGAAGATCGTAGGAAAATAAAGCCTAAGTTTATTGGTACTAAAGAGCAAAAAGCCAAAGGACAAGGGCGTGTGGTAATGATTAATGTTGCTGAGAGTTCTTTAGATATTCTTAGGTCTAAAAAAGTTCTCAATAATGTTCAATACTATACCGCTTTAAAATTACGCAGAATATGGGAAAAAAGCCGCATAGGAAGTTACACTTCAAACTTTAATAAAGTTGGTGATATAAATGGTTGGAACGATATGGCTGTAGATCGTATAGACGCTATTTATAAATTATCTAGGTTGCATACTTGGGTTGGTGATTACGCTTTTCAACTACTGTATAAAATTTGCGTTGAAGATCATACAATTAAAGAAGCTAGTGCAATGTATCAAGTAGATCGAGTGTACCTTGGAAAACGATTAAGGGAAGCAATCGAAGAATTAAAAAAGTTTTTTGATCAAAGTTACGATTAATACTTGACTTTATGAAACAGTTAATGGTATAAGTTTGTATAATACCATTCGTGTATTCAAACCACTCATAGAAAAGGATATATTATGCCAAAAGGTAAAGGAACATATGGGTCTAAAGTAGGTAGACCACCAATGAAAAAGAAAAAAAAGAAAAAAAATAAATAATGGCTAAAAGGCGAAAAGTACCTAAAGACAAAAAAAGTGGAGTACCCAAAAAATATTTATCAGGATTAAAAGGTAAAAAACGCACTAAAAGAGCCAATTTAATTAAACAAGTTTCAAGTCTATATAAAGCAGGAAAGCGTATTCCAATGAGATTGTTAAGAGCAAGAACTAAAGCGTAATGGCTGTAAAAAGAAAACCTTTATCAGCTACAGTAAAAGCTACTTTGCAAAGAAAAGCCAAAGCATCAAAAAGATACACCTACGGTACACTTGCAAAAGTATATCGTAGAGGTCAAGGTGCTTTTTTAAGTGCAGGTTCAAGACGAGTACCAATGGCGGCTTGGAGTATGGGAAGAGTTAACTCATTCCTCAGAGGCTCAAGAAAACACGATTTAGATTTACGGAAGAAAAAAAGAAAATGACAAAAAAGGTTGAGTTGCCTGAATTTGTTAGATTATCACATTATAGAATTAGTTTAATCCCCATAAATAGTCAAATATCAGAAGAATGTGCTGAACAGCAGGGGTCATTCCACTCAAGATCAATGAGAATATATTTAGATGAAGATATTATTGAAAATGGCGGTAGCATCGCAGTGGACTTAGTCAAACATGAGATAATGCATGCGATTTTTTATGTCAGACAATTAGATGGTGCAAACGAAGAAAATATTGTAAATGGTATGGCAACACACTATACTGAGATTGAAAAAAACAACCCAGATTATTTGCGATGGAAATTACAGAACTTAAATTAGAAGATATTAAACCTTACGAAAACAATCCCAGAAAAAAAAACGATTTACAAAAAGTCGTTAAAAGTATTCAAGATTTTGGTTTTCAACAACCTATTGTAGTAGATGAAAAGAATACAATAATTGTTGGACACAGCAGGTATGAAGCCGCTAAGCAATTAAATTTAGCAACAGCACCTTGTATTGTTGCAAAAATGTCACACAAACAAGCCAAAGCCTATCGAATTGTAGATAATAAAACTAATCAAGATTCAGAATGGGATATGGATTTATTAAATACAGAGTTTAATTCTTTAATGGATTTAGATTATGATATTACTGATCTTGGTTTTGACATAAAAGAAGCAGAAAAACTAACGATTTTTGAGCCTACATTTGAAAAACCTAACGACATTATAGGTGAAACAGATATTGATACTGATAATTTAAGTACCTCAAATGTTAAAATGGTGCAATTATTTTTGAATACAGATAATGAGCCTGAGTTTAAAAAAATGATAAATGAACTCAGGAAAGTTTATAACACAGATAATTTAACTGATACTGTTTTTGAAGTAGTCAGAACTCAATACAAAAACTTATGAAAGAACTGATTGCAAAAGAATATTTATCAAATGAAGAAATAAAAAATTTAGAAGGTACTTTTTTAGATGATTCACATTATGATACTATTATTAGAGAAGATACGATTGTTAGGAAAGAAAACGGAGACCCATTATTAGTTTTTATAAAAAATAGTATTCCAAGTAATGTTGCTGAACAAGCATATTATGTTTTAAGAAAAGCGGTCGCACCATCAAACAATCGAGCAACAGCCGCAGGACCAGTAAACGCAAAAGTCGGTGATATTGTTGACGGAAATATTGTTGGTAAACTACTTCCAGGAAATAAATATTTGCCAATAAAAAAAGATGGTACATTGTCAACTACAGTAAGAGGAAAGACTGTTGATAGTGGAATTATAGGTTATGCTGATAGATATGCCAGAATACCTTATTGTAGAACTACTGCATTTACTGAAAAACATTTAGAAGATTATAAAAAAGCGTTACCATATATACAAAGCATATCAGATTTATTTAAAGAAAATCTTCCTGAAAGATGGCAAAATCAAAAGGATATGTGGGAACAAACAAGTGATGATTTTAAAATATCAAATACAGTTTTCACAACTGTTACTGTAAACAAAAACTTTAGAACAGCCGCACATTACGATAAAGGCGATCTTGCCGAGGGTTTTGGAAACTTAGCAGTCTTAAAAACAGGGGAATATGAGGGTGGATATACCATTATTCCTAAATATAGAATTGGTGTTGATGTTAGAAATTGTGATCTAGCATTGTTTGATGTTCACGAACTTCATGGAAACACAGAAACAGTATCAAAAAAACCTTACGAGAGAATATCCATAATTTGTTATTACAGAAAAAAAATGATAGATTGTGGTACCGCACAACAAGAACTCGAAAGGATCAAAAATGTTAGATAGTTTTTATTATCGTAAAGACACAACAGACGAAATTGTATTAAAAGAGATATTAGAAAAACAGGCGTACAGAAAAAAGAAGATAGATTTTAAAATTGAACCAGATGATGTATGGCTTGATGGAGGCTCACACATAGGGATTTTTTCTCTATATGCCGCAGAAAACAAAGCTAAAAAAGTTTATTGTTTCGAGCCAGAAACAGATAATTATCAAATATTATCAGATAATGCTAAAAAAATTCAAGAAGCATACAACATAGAGATTGTATGCATAAACAAAGCTATTAATCAAAATGGTGGTGAAGCTGAATTTACGATTGCTCCTAACACTTGGAGACATTCGTTGCTAACACACTATAAAAAGAAACTACCGACTAAAACAATTCAATGTATTGGGATTGACGAAGTTCTATCTAGTTATCCTGATATAAACTGCATTAAATTAGATATAGAGGGTTCAGAACTAGAAATACTAAAACTAGATCATGATTTTAGTAATATTAATAAATTAGTTTTTGAATACTCATTCACAAAAGACAGAAATATGTCTAATTTCTTTGCTTGTGTAGATAAACTTTCTAAATACTTTGATGTTGATGTGCAAAAAAGTTTTCATAATCAATCACATCAAGGCGTTAAAGGTTATTGGGGAGGCTTTGTAGATAACATAATATTCTGTAAGAAAAAATAACAACACTCATAAGAGGAACTGATACAAACAGTTTAAAAAAGAGGAAGATATGGCTAGACCAAAAAAATACAAAATTGACACAAAAGAAGTGCAAACTTTAGCGAGATTTGGCTGTACTAACAAGGAAATCAGCGAATTCTTTGGTTGTAGTGCTGACTTAATTGAAAAGAGTTATTCGGAATTTCTGACAAAAGGGAGAGCCGAGAGTAAATTAAGATTAAGACAGATGCAATGGAAGTCAGCTGAAGGCGGTAATGTTACTATGCAAATCTTTTTAGGAAAGAATATGTTAGGACAATCTGATAATCCAAATGAAAATGTTTATAGTCAACCACTACCATTTATAGACTAATGAGTATAATTTATGTAATTATGGTAGTAGCAACTATGCAATCAAGTGATCCTATAAATTCTAATTATCAACGAGTTAAATTTAATTCTAAAGTTGAATGTGAGATATATCTTCAAAATAACAGAATGTATCTTACACACGAATTGATTCACGCACTTGAAAATTTAGAAAACGACAAGTTGCTTGATATGCAATTTGGTTGTGTGAAAGACAAAGGTACTGAAATATAATGGCAAAATATCAAGGGCGTACTGTTAAACTTAACAAACCAATGCGAGGTGATGTTAAAAAATTTAAGGTATTTGTCAAAGATCGTAAGACAGGTAATGTAAAGAAGGTAAACTTTGGCTCTAAAGAAATGAGTATCAAGAAGAATAATCCTGCAAGAAAAAGATCGTTTGACGCAAGAATGGGTGGTGTGTTAAAAAGAGTTAAAGGGCAGAAAACACTCAGCCCTGCATATTGGAGTTTACAGGCTTGGAAAAAAGGCTTTAAAGTATGAACGATAATCAAAAGATTATGCAGTGGCTAAATCAAACTGTTAATACTTTGAAACCAACAGAAGAAAAAGAATTTATATTTAGCAGTGATTATGCAGGTCGTAAAGTAAACATAAGAATTAAAATTGATGCCATTAACACAACCGCAGAAACAAGTAGTCGAATCGAAAGCTAGATTTAAAGTATTAATAACAGGGCGAAGATTTGGCAAGACACATTTAGCAATAAGACAGCTAATTAAATATGCAAGTGAACCAGAAAAAAAGGTTTGGTTTGTATGTCCTAGTTATAGACAAGCGAAGCAGGTATGTTGGTTAGCTTTAAAAGAACGCTTAGCAGAATTGAATTGGATAAAAAAAACAAATGAAAGTGATCTTTCTATTTCATTAATCAATGGATCAGTGATTGCTTTAAGAGGTGCAGACAGGTCTTATGATTCACTTAGAGGAGTTGGATTAGACTTCTTAGTGATGGACGAATTTGCTGACATATCAAGTGAGGCTTGGTATGAAGTATTACGAGCAACATTATCAGATCGTAAAGGCGGTGCAATGTTCACAGGTACACCGAGAGGATATGGTAATTGGGCTTATGATTTATATTGTAAAGGCGGAGTAGATAAAGATTGGCAGAGTTTTCAGTTTACTACACTTGATGGTGGACAAGTTGACGATGATGAGATTGAACAAGCTAAGTCTGACCTAGACGAGAGAACATTTAGACAAGAATATTTAGCAACATTTGAAACTTATGCAGGTGCAATCTATTACAACTTTGAACGAGAGTTGAATGTTACGAGATTAAAAGATAATAACACAACCTTGCATATAGGAATGGATTTTAACATTGATCCTATGAGTGCGGCAGTATTTCAACTAGAAAATAATAAGATAAATTTTATTGATGAAATAGTAATCTATTCATCAAACACAGAGGAATTAGTTAAGGAAATAAAAAATAGATATCCTGAACGATCTATTATTGTTTATCCTGACCCAGCTTGTCGACAAAGAAAAACTTCAGCAGGTGGTAAAACTGATTTAACGATATTACAAAATTCAGGAATGACAGTAAGAGTTAAGAATACTCACCCTCAAATAAGGGATAGGATTAACGCTGTCAATTCAAGACTAAAGAATACAAACGATCAAAGAATGATGTTTATAGACCCCAAATGTAAAAACATTATTAGAGGATTGGAAAGACACCTTTATAAAGAGGGAACTACGCAACCTGACAAGGATAGCGGATTTGATCACATGAATGACGCCATAGGCTATGCGGTGGATTATTTGTTCCCTATAAGAAAAAATTATAACAAAGAATTACCTACAAGATGGAGCGTTAAATAATGTACATAATGAATCAAAATATGGATTCCTTAATTCGAGACAAAGAGTTTATGGAAAACCGACACGATAACTATGATCTAATGATACCTAGATGGAATTTTTATTTAAGATCATACTTAGGTGGAGATGAATATAGGTCTGGTGGCTTTTTACACGAGTACGCATTAGAATTAGATTTAGAATATCAAAATAGGATTAATTACACACCAATAGATAACCATTGTAGAAATATCATAAGTATTTATTCAAGTTTTCTATTCAGAGTACCACCAACAAGAGATTACGGAACATTGAACAATGATCCTAGTTTAGAATCATTCTTAAGTGATGCCGATCTTGATGGACAAAACTTTAATGCATTTATGAAAAATGCACAAACTTACGCAGGTGTTTATGGCAATGTATGGTTGTTTGTAGACAAACCAGAAAGCAACGCACAGACTAGAGCAGAAGAACTTAATCAAGATATAAGACCTTACTTAACAATGGTAACGCCAGATAATGTTATGGACTGGCACTATATGAGAGCCGCTAGTGGTCGTTATGTTTTAGATTATTTAAAGGTTAGAGAAGAAATTACATCTGATGGATCGTATTTTAGAATATGGACACCGAATGAAATATCTTATGTATTTGTACCAGAAAGAGGCAAGATAAAAGTTATTGAAGTAAAGCCTAACCAATTAGGAACTATACCTGCTATTTGCCTGTATAATAAAAGATCACCAAGACAAGGTGTAGGGATTAGTGACTTGACAGATGTTGCATTATTGCAACAGTCTATCTACAACGAGTTATCTGAAATGGAACAGCTTATTAGATTATCTAACCACCCTAGCTTAGTTAAAACACAAGGAGTTGAAGCTAGTGCAGGTGCAGGAGCGATTGTTAATATGCCTGATGATCTAGAAAGCGGATTGAAACCTTATCTATTACAGCCTAGTGGCTCTAATTTAAGTGAGATCAGATCATCTATTGAACAGAAAATAGAAATGATTGATAGAGCAACACATATGTCAGGGGTCAGACAAACTAAATCACAAGTACAATCTGGTATTGCATTGCAAACAGAATTTGAAAATCTTAATTCTACATTAAGCGAAAAAGCTGACTTATTGGAAAACGCTGAAGAACATATATGGTCTTTATTTGCACAATGGCAAGGTAAAGTGTTTGACGGAGAAGTAGATTACCCTGATAGCTTTAATCTTAGAGATTATGCTTCTGATCTACAATACTTACAACAAGCAAAAGCAAGTGGAGTAAGATCCAGCACATTCCAAAAAGAAATTGATAAGCAGATTGTTGACGCAGTTATTGATGATGATGCAGTTATTAAAACTATTAATGACGAGATCACAGCACAAACAGAAGTTGGGGTATTTGAAACAGCACAGACACAAGCGGAAGTAGCTGAGGAAGATGTCGAGTAAAATAGACTTATCGGAAGATAGCAAAGTCAGTTTACCAGCCAAAAATCTTTTATTTATATTAGCGGCAGTTGCTATTGGTAGCTTCAGTTATTTTAATCTATTAGAAAGATTAACCCTAGTAGAGACTGAGCTTCAGTTAATCACTAAAGACTTAGAAGCGGCTAACGACTTCATAGATGGAGTGCCTAAAGGCGATATGGTTAGTCCTCAGATACAAGAACTTTATATGTTGACGGAATTTCTAGCTGGTAATGTCGAGAAGTTAAAAGAGCAAATGGAAGAAGAAATGCCAATGATTCAAAAGAATGATATGGTAATTCAATTCCACGAAGAACGAATAATAGATTTAGAAGAAAAAAATGGGAGTTATAAATGATCGAAATAGTGTTTGCTATGATGATGATTAAAGATGGAGACAAAATTTTAGAATATGTTCCAACAAAAGGAATGTCTGATTGTTTGGCTCAGAAAAGAGTTGTATCAAGATCTATTGGTGAAGATCAAGAAGGAATATACATACAGTGTAAGGAAGTTAAAGCTGAACTTGAAACTGATATGGGAAGGCTAAGAATTAAACGAATCATTGAATAGGGGGGTAATTATGCAATGTAGAAATTGTGATCACGAATGTCATTGTGGTAATGGTGGTCAATGTTCAGTATGTCAATGTTCTAACTGTGAACATAACGCACTTGACGAATTTTGGAAAAGGCTAGATAAAGAAGAAGATTGATGGATAAAATTGAAGAGTTAGCACAATTAAGAGAAAATCTTGTAGATGATATAGAAGCAAGACATATTAACAGATTAAACATTGCTTTAGAAAATTTAGAAAAAGATGTTGTTAAACTTTCTAACACTTTACCTTTAAGAGAAAACAAATTATTTGAAGCTAGATTAGCGGTTGAATTAAGACCGAAGATAAAAGCATTAATAGATAAACATTATGTATTATGGGCTGATGGAACTGTAAGAGAATACGATAAAGTTGCTAAGATCATAGTAGATAATATGAAAGTATTGCCGATATCTGAAAATTTTAAAACACTTACTGAATTAGACATAGAAACAATTACTAATTTAAAACGAGTTAAATTTACAGGTTTTTTAGATATAGCAACTGAAACTACTAACGCTTTGGCTGATGAGATTTATCAAAGTACGATAAGTGGAAAACCATTTGAGGACACAGTTAAAACCTTACAACACAGGATTAATGGTGTATATATTAAAGCAGATCAAGATGAAATTAATGATCTTGTAGAACTTGTTGCAACTACAACTGATGAGACAGTAAAACAAAAAGCAATAGAAAAGTTGCATACTGTTTATGGTGCAGATAGAGTTGGAAATAATATGAGAAGATACGCTAAGCAATTAGCACACGATAGTTTAATGGAATTTGATGGACAGTTTACTAAAGCAAAAGCCGCAGAAGCTGGTCTAACAAACTTTCTTTATTACGGAGATATAATTGGTGATAGTAGACCATTTTGTATAGCGAATAGAGGAAAGATATTTTCAGAAGATGAACTTAGAGATAAGTGGTCATCTGAGAGTTGGAAAGGTAAATCAACAACCGATCCATTTACAAGTAGAGGTGGATATAATTGCCGACACCATCTACAACCTACCGACCCAAGTTGGTATGATAACAATGGCAATCTTATAATATAGGAGAATACTACTATGGCTGACGAGCAAAAAACGGAGATTGAGAATACTGAATCTCTAGAAACAAAACAGGAAGTTGAACAACAAGAGCCAATGATCGCACAAAGCGAATTGGATAAAATTCTTGAAAAGAGACTAGCAAGAGAAAGAGCGAAGTTTGAAAAAAAACTTAATGGCATTGATCTTGACGAAGCAAGACAACTCAAAGAAGAAAAAGAAGCTAAAGAGTTAGAAATGCAAAAACAACGAGGTGAATTTGATAAAGTATTAAAAGAAACAGTATCTAAAAAAGACGCTGTTATTTCACAATACCAAGCCGAGTTACAAAAAGTACGAATTGATGACGCATTGATTAAAGTAGCAAGTGAACAACAAGCTATTAAACCAGAGCAAGTCGTTAATTTACTTAAAAACAAAGTCCAATTAGGAGACGATGGCAAACCAGAAATTATTGGTGATAATAATGCACCAATGTATAACGATAAAGGTGAGCCACTTAGTATAAAAGAATATGTTGGACAGTTTTTAGATGACAACCCTCATTTTAAAGTTGCAACGCCTAGCGGTGCAGGTTCTAGATCGAGTGTTGGTGGCGATACGCCCAAGCCTTTGAACTTGGCGGAACTAAATATGAATAATCCTGAAGATAAAGCAAGATATGCTGAATATCGTAAGGAGAAATTATTAAAAAATTATTAACAACTAATAAACCATAAAGGAGAAAAATTATGGCTAACGAATCAACATTGTCGACATTAGACGATTTGATCTCGCCTATGGTTGCAGAGGCTCTATTTGTAGCATCTGAAACTTCAATTATGCGAGGTCTAGTAAGAAACTATACTATGCCTAAAAATTCAGGCAAGGTACTACAAGTGCCAATTTACCCAACTGTAAGTGCGGCGGCAGTAGCGGAAGCAACTGACCTAAGTAACACAGCAGTATCAACTTCAAA
>VMHT01046006.1_pt1 | contig 31663 bp, 44 predicted proteins | sample 4693611 | NCBI WGS metagenome assembly VMHT01 (sample SAMN12280063, study PRJNA550983) | marine metagenome | isolation source: seawater sampled from same location over 5 years 0.02-0.2 micron viral filtrate | place: USA: collected off the coast of southern California halfway between the port... ...
TTAGTCATTCAGGTTCAACGTAAGCGCTTCGATGGCGAAGATTGAATATATAACCAAGCCACCCGGTAAAGTTCTCGAAGAGTTCGCCGATTGTAGGGCGCGCAACTCATTCATCATGGGGCCACTAGGCTCCGGCAAGACAGTCCAAGTCATCCTTAAAATGCTAGAGCTGATGTGCGAACAAGCACCGGTCACTCGGGAGACGCATCCCAACTACGGTGTACGGCTCAGTCGGATCATCGCGGCACGTAATACTTACAGCGAACTATTCTCCACGACCATCAAAGACTGGTTAGAGGTGCATGGGGAGCTGGGGGAGTTCAAGCAGGGCAACAAGGAACCGCCCACGCATAAGATCCAGTTCAAGTTAGAGGATAACACGACGGTACGCAGTGAAGTCATCTTCATCGCCTTTGATCGCCCTGATCACGTTAAGAAGGCGCGGGGTATCCAGACCACATGGGTATGGCTAAACGAGGCCAAGGAGCATTCTAAGAGCGTTGTGGACATGCTCGACCTTAGATGTGGCCGTTACCCGTCGATGAAGGAAGGCGTACGACCAACACACTACGGAATGATAGGGGATTCAAATGCTCCAGATGAAGATCACTGGTATTACCGATTGGCTGAAGAAGAAAGGCCGGAAGATTGGAAGTTTCATCGACAACCGGGTGGAGTCTATCGGGAGGGAGATGGTTGGTATCTCAATACCAAAGCGGAGAACCTCCACAACCTTCCAGAAGACTACTACCGGCGAGGGCTACAGGGCAAAAGTGATGACTGGATTAAGGTCAATCTGGCTAACGAGTATGGCTTCGTCTCAAGCGGTAAGCCGGTACATCCTCTATACACTGACTCTATTCACTGCTTGCCTGATCTTTACATTCCTAATAACGATTCACCTGTCGTATTGGGTTTTGATTTCGGTCGGACACCAGCTTGCGCGTTTCTACAACGTGATTCGCTCGGTCGCTGGATTTGCTTCGACGAATTCTGTCTAACCGATAGCGGAGCTGTGGACTTTGCGCCAAGCCTAAAGCGATACATCGACGCTAACTATCCTCACATCAGGTTCCGTGGCTGGGGCGATCCCTCGGGCGACAACAAGAACCAAGCGAATGCGGATACACCATTCAAGATCATGCGAGCGGCTGGGATACCCTGTACGCCAACGCTGTCCAACGACCCTGCTTTACGACGTGCGGCGCTTGAACTACCCATGAAAGAGTTGTGCATGGATGGCAAGCCTAGATTCTTGATCAGCCCCAAGGCAAAGATGATTCGCAAGGGATTACAAGGCGGGTTCTGCTATCGACGTATTCAGGTATCAGGTGAGAAGTACACCGATGAGCCTGACAAGAACGAATACAGTCACCCGGTCGAGGCGCTTGAGTACGCATTGCAGGGCGAAGGTGAAGGCAGACAGGCGCTGTCTAGCGGTCAAGTGAGGCGTCCGATACGTAAAGCGGAGATGTCATTCAGTGTCTTCTGATTGCTATGTCGTGTTTACGAATGACGACCATCATTGGTGGAGTCCGATACTACATCCGACGATCAGACATTGTTACGTGATCAAGCCCGAGAATGGTAAATGGATTGTGTTTGGCAAGACGACAAAGGGCGTGGAGATATACACAACGGATGATGTGACCCATGTTGTCGAAAATGATATCATCGTGAAGGCTGTAATTAGAGAACCCCGGCGCTGGCTGTTCATGTTGAATACTTGCGTTGGTTACACAAAGCAAATGCTGGGGATCAGTAACCCATTTATTCTGACCCCGCATCAACTGTATAGGTATTTGCAAAATGAAATCACCGAAAGCACCTAAGCCCACAGCACAGCAAATCGCTGTTGAGCGTCGTCAAGCGGCGGCACTGGATGAAGAGATCGCGGAGCAGGAAGAGCGTTTCCGTGCTATGGCTCGCGGCAAGCTAGGAACCAAGTCACTGTTAGGCGGCGTACCTCGTAGTCGTCAAGCGGCGGCAACTGGTGGCGTTCGTGCCGCTCCAGCTCGAACTATGCTTGGCGGAGGCGGTGGAGTATCGCCATCATCACCTCGTCGTGGCGGTGGTCGTCCCGGCACCTATCCCGGCACTATGCCCCAACTTCCATAGGTAAAAGCTATGAGCTTGCCCCCGCATCTAGGCTCGATCCATGACATAAAGGAACGAGAGCAAAAGGCGTTCAATACGCAGTCAATGTGGCATGACCAGCTACAGGACGTGTATGAATATTTCTTACCTCAACGCAACTTGTTTGATCGTGATGACAAGGGGCAGAAGAAGATGGACCGCATCTTTGACTCGACTGCGTTGACAGCTATCCAACAGGGCGCGAGCAAACTACAAGAGAACATCGCACCGATCATGTCGCGCTGGGCTACCTTCCAGCCTACCGACGAAATAGTCCGATTGGTCGAGACAGGTCAGTTCGATGTGTCAGAAGAGGACATTCGGGCGAACCTAGACCAGCAATGCGAGCTGGTATTTGACTATATCAACCGTTCTAACTTCCATACGCAGTTCTATGAAGCGGCGCTCGATCTATTGGTAGGCACTGCCACCATGAAGATCGAAGAGACGGACGACGAGACCAACCCTATTTGCTTTAGCACGATCCCACAGAAGGGCATTGCGTTTGAAGAGGGTCCGTATGGCGGCGTTGAGACGCATTGGCGGCGGTTTGAGGTTAAGGCTCGGTTGCTAGAGCGTATGTGGCAGGGCTTTGAGGCGTCACAGAAGATCCGCAACATGATCGAGAACAGCCCCAACAGCGAAGTCCGTGTATCTGAAGGCGTCATCTATGACCCTAAAGACAAGAAGTATTACGGATGCTTATGGGTGGCAGAAGAGAGCCAATTCTCATGGACTGAAGACTTCGGGCAATCAAGCCCTTGGGTTACTGGTCGCTACACTAAGGTAGCTGGCGAGGTCCGTGGTCGTGGTCCAGCTATGCAATCACTGCCTGATGTACGCTCATTGAACAAAGCCAAAGAGTTTGTATTGCAGAAAGCCGCAATCGACCTTGCAGGTATGTACACGGCTACTGACGACGGCGTTACTAACCCGTACAATATGGTTATTGCACCGGGTGTCGTGATCCCAGTCGGATCAAACAACACCAACAACCCTTCTATTCAACGTCTCGATACAGGATCGAACCTTGCTCTCGCGCAATTCGAAATCGTGGAGCTTCAGAACGCTATCAAGTTGGCACTGTTCAACGATCTGCGTGATCCTGCTGGTCCTGTTCGTAGCGCCACTGAGGTTGCTATTGAATCCAGAGAGCTTGCAAAACGGATCGGGTCGGCCTTTGGGCGACTTCAGACCGAGATACTCGTACCAATACTCAAGCGTGTCGTCGCTATACTGACTCGACGTGGATTGATCGTCCCTATCGAACTAGATGGGCGTGATGTGCAGATCAAGTTCACCTCTCCACTAGCAAGGGCGCAGGATGGCGAAGATCTACTAGCCGTTCAGCAAGCCGTACAGTTCGTATTGGGTACGTCCGGCCCTGAGCAAGTACAGATTGCCTATAAGATCGAAGACTTCGGCACATGGGCGGCGAACAAGACGGGAATGCCGTCAGACTTAGTGCGATCTGATATGGAGAAACAGCAGATCATCCAAGCTGGCGCGCAGGTCAAAATGATGGAACAACAACAACCACCAATGGAAGCTGAATGACTTGGGACACAATTGAGGGCGCAAGCCCAGACGCCAAGAAACAGAAAGCCAAAGCACAAGAACAGATCACCCAAATGACCAAAGCCTATGCCCGGTGCTTCAATACTGAAGACGGGCAGAAGGTCTTGGAGGATCTCACGCGTCGCTTTCTATTCGACAACGCAACATCCCTATCCAGCCAGAACGTCGCGTATGAAGCGGCGTATCACAATGGCGAGGCGGGTGTTATTCGCATGATCATCCACTACATACAGCAGGCGGAGAGACAATGAGCGAAGAACCCAAGAAGCGAACGCGCAAAGCAAAGCCCAAGTACGAGGTCGTATGCGAGCAAACGGATCATCTTGAAAAGATTGGGTGCGAACTTGATTGGCTCAAGCCGTTACATGAGCGGTATGGCTTCGATAAGTTCGAGTATATCCACAAATTCCGTGCATTCCGGTGCTATAAGGACGGGCGACACGTTGATTGGATCGACGTAAACAACCTAGCCCTGATCAATGGCAAGCGGAGGCTGGAAGCTATCCTAATGAAACACCAACCCATAAGCCCTAAGAGGGCGATCATTAACTATCCTTGGAGATAATCATGGAAGAACAGGCCGTAGAGAGCAACGATACCCTGAAATCATTAGTAGATGCCGCTGAACCCACATTAGGTGAAGGCGAATTCTTTCTAAGTGAGGGAATCAAGGGCGTAGGCGATCAACCTGAGTGGTACAAAGCCGACAAGTACAAGTCAATTGCAGAGCAAGCCAAGGCATACACCGAGCTAGAGAAGAAGTTCGGCGGATTCACTGGCGCACCTAAAGACGGCTATTCGGTTGCTGAAGGTGTCGATGCGGATGATGCGTTGTGGGGCGAGCTGGTCGAGTTTGGCACCAAGCAGAATATGTCTCAGGCCGCTATGAATGAGGCATGGGAGCTACTGACAGCACAAGAGCAAGCCATTGAAGAGGTTTCACTTGAGACTGAGATGGCAAAGCTAGGTGATAACGCTGTTGAGCGTATCAAGGTTGTTGAACAGTACATGAAGAACAATCTCGATGGCGATACATACGAGGAACTCCGTTACGCTGTAAACAGTGCTGAGTCTGTCCAACTGATCGAGGCGCTGATCAAGTCAACTGCCCCCGCTAAGTTGCCGATTGATGGTTACATTCAACCCGGCGGCGTTACATGGGATGACATTGAGGCTGAGATGTTCAAGAAGCATGAGAGCGGTCAGATGCTCCGTGCAGTCGATCCCAACCATGAACGTAAGATACAGCGCATGATGAAAGAGTTTGGCGGTGATAAGCCATACGAACGCATTGTTGGCTGACACGTTTCTTGTGGTATCATAGAGAGATCGGATACCCCTTTCACAAGGCCCGGTAGTTTTTAGGTTGAACGACTGACCGACTGCCGGGTACTCAGTCTAAAACCTCTTAATCATTTTTATACATTTGACATAGAGGAGACTGAATCATGTCAATTAATCTCTCCGCAGTAGCGGTAACCGAATTTGACAGCATGGTAAAGCACGCTTATGCGAACGCTGGCTTGCTCAAGAACGCTGTCACACTCCGAAACAACGTCGTAGGTGATACCTACAAATTCCGTCGTATGGGCAAAGGTCTTGCAAACCAGAAGACTAGCTCCGCTGATGTTGACCCAATGGACGTAGGACACGAGTTCAAGACTGCGACTCTCGCAAACTGGAACGCGCCTGAGTACACAGACATCTTTGACGCACAAGAAGTTAACTTTGACGAGAAGCAAGAGCTGGCAACTACAATTGCTGGTGCCTTGGGTCGTCGTTGTGATCAGCTTGTCATCGACGCGATGGACGCTTGTACTCCACTGACAACTGCTGTTGCCGCTGGTGGTACTAACTTAACTATCGCCAAGGTTAATTCAGCTCAAGTTGAGTTGCGTGATCAAGGCGTTCCAAACACTGAGCTTTTCGCTGTAATCGAAGCTGGTGGTTTGGGTGGTCTGTTGAACGACGAGAAGGCAACTTCTGGCGACTATCAGGCGATCAAGGCTCTTGTATCTGGTGAGATCAACACTCTTGTTGGCTTCCAGTTCATCATCCTTGAGACCCGTGCCGAAGGCGGTCTAACTGAAGCGGCTAACGTCGTTGACTCTTGGTTCTTCCAGCGTCCATCAGTTGGCCTTGCTGTCGGTATCGACATGAAGACTGAAATCAACTACGTCGCACAGAAAACCTCTTGGCTTACTAACGGTATGCTCAAGGCTGGTTCTGTTGTACGTGACGAAGGTGGTTTGGTTAAGGTCCAGTACGACAAGACTGCATAAGTCTTATCCGGCCCCTTCGGGGGCCATTCTATTTCTAGGTGAGTTATGGCGAGCAAGATCGACTTAATCAGCAATGCGCTTATTCTGATCGGGGATACTCCGATTAATTCACTGACGGGTGGATCACGGCGCGAGACTGTCGCAAACAATCTGTACGACAACATTGTCCAGAACGAGCTAACCAAGCATCGCTGGGGCTTTGCACGTCGTAAGGCACAGATATCTAAGCTGACAGACACCCCGATTGATCCTAATGGCTGGACATCTATCTACCAGCTACCCACTGATTTACTATTCCTAATCACTGTTTCCCCTGATGCTAGTTATCAGGTGTACGGCGATAAGGTTTACAGCAATTCATCGCAAGCCCTGTACGCTGACTACATTGCAAACGTCACTGAAGATGAGTGGCCCGTGTACTTTTCCAAGATGATTGAGTACGCACTGGCTATGGACTTCGCGGCAAGCATTAGAGACAGCTCTGCGGCACGAGGTGAGATGGCGTCGGCTTATGTGAATGCGTCCCGTATGGCGCGATTCACGGACTCTCAGCAACATCCTACGCAACCGATACGAAGCAACCCATTTACTAATGTGAGGTTCTAATGGCTAAGACTCGATTCATTCAGTCTAGCTTTGTAAGTGGCGAGTTATCCCCGCTTCTCAAGGGTCGCATTGATATCAACCAGTATTATCAGGCGGTAGAGACTGCCGATAATGTTGTGATCGTCCCTCAAGGCGGCATGAAGCGTCGTCCCGGTACTGAGTACATTGGGACAGTGGTTGAGAACCTGAGCCGATACAAGGGCGCTCCCACCATGCCTAACGGCGGTTCAGCGTCGATTATCAACGACGGCAATGATGCGACCACGACCTCGACAACGACTCCAATCGGCACGACTAATCCGTACTCTGTTGTTGAGTATGACTTTGGCAGTCCTGTTTGGAGAGACTTCTTTGATCTGCGCCAGATCAGCCTGTCATCCGGCACGAGCGATGAGTTTAAGATTCAGAAGTCTACCGATGGCATTAACTGGTCAGACGTTGAAGATGTGCCACTGATTGGAACCTCTCCACAAAACATCCGGGTGACGTTGGTACAGCCCCTTGGAGAGTTTACTGAGGCGCGTTACTGGAGACTTGCGCGTGTTGGCTCATCCAACTTGGGATCTGCAACGGTCACTGCCGCTGATGTCAACGCTATGTATCAGAACGGAACCCTTGAAGCACCCAAGCTAATCGACTTCAGTGTTGAAGATGACCGGCATTACTTGATGGAGTTCACGTCAGACAACATCAGGGTCTATCGCTCTCCCAGTACCTTCGTTGCAGATATCAAGCCAACGTATTCAAGTCTTGACGAGGCTGACGTTCTGAACATCCGAGCGGCTCAGATTGAAAACGTCATGCTGGTGTTTGGCAACTTCGAGCCAATGCGCATTGTTAATCTGGGTACAGATGCCGATTGGTTTATAGACAACATCCCTTTCATTAACATCCCGCAGTACGACTTCGACGATGCACAAAGCCCAACGCCTGTTAACGAAGTTCAGATTATGAGTCTTGGCCACTCTGGCGGGCCAAACTGGAAAAACGGCGATAGATTTGAGATTGATATCGAGGGTGTAACCTCTAAGTCGATTACCTACGCGGGTGATACTGGCACTGACGAGCAATCCTCGACCGTCTTCAACATCCAAAAGAACCTGCAAGAAATGCCTGTTTTTGGCGATACGGGTGTATTGGTAGAAAGAATAGCCGACGATGAATACAGGATTACGATTTCTGGCGAATCAACTAAAGATTTCGAGTTGTTTTCTGCGTATGTAACGGAAGGTGACGCAGATCACGAGATTACTTTTACGAAAGTTGCGCCCGCAGGCTCTCCACGCAAAGAGGATGTCTGGTCGTCTACCCGTGGCTGGCCTAAAAGCGCGTGTTTTTACGAAGGCAGATTGGTACTTGGTGGCACTCAGTCAAAGCCTCAGTCGATCTTCATGTCTAAGACCGGCGCATTCTTTGACTTCGACATTGATGATGGGGATGACGACGAGGCAATCTTTGCGACTATCTCATCACGCAAGCTCAATGACATCATTGACGTGTACCCCGGTCGTAACTTGCAGATCTTTACGTCGGGCGCAGAGTTTTCAATTACCAGTAGACCCGTCACCCCGTCTAATATCAGCATCCAACCGCAGACCTCACACGGCGCAAGCAACATTGAGGTGCAAGATGTTGATGGCTCGACCATATTCATAGACCGTCACGGTAAAGCCCTGCTGGGCTTCCTGTATTCCTTTAACGAGGACGCTTACACCACAGACGATAGGTCGGTACTGGCCTCTCATTTAATCAACCAGCCGGTCGATATGGCGCTTCTGGCGGGTACTGCGAGTGATGATGCTAACTGGCTGTTTGTTGTGAACAGTGACGGTACGGCTACGATCCTAAATACCCTGAGAAGTCAGGACATTAACGGCTATACCAAGTGGACAACGGACGGAAACATCAAGAGCGTTTGTGTTGTAGACGAAGAGCTGTATATATCTGTTGAGCGTGAGGTAAATGGCGCGACACTTATTTACATTGAGCGATGGGACTTCACTCATAAGCTAGATTGCTCAGTCAAAAAGACAGCCGCCCAGCTTGGTATCGGCGCAGTCACGCACTTATTCAATGAGCAAGTGCAAATTATTGTTGATGACAAAGGATATGTATTGCCACCCAGAACTGTTGGGACATCTAATGTGATTAGCTTAGACCCTAATGAGGTATATGCCGGTGATTACGAGGTTGGTTTGTTATTCACGCCGGTAATTAAGCCCATGCCTTTAAATACCAACATCGGATCAGGCCAGAACCAGATGCGATTGAAGAAAATCGTACGCATGAACGTACGTGTCTACGAGTCTTCTGGCATAAATATTGACGGCATCCCTGTTGCTATCCGTGCATTTGGCCCTGCTGGGGATGAATCACCATTAAGTCCTGAGTCTATTGTCCCAGTCAGTGGCATAATAGAGGACGTTTACGATATTAACGGATGGAACAGAGAGGTCATGCCGACGATTACTTGTCCTGATCCTACTCCCATGCACATACAGATGATTGAATACGAGGTCGAAGGTAACTGATGAACCTTGCCCTACAGGATGGAATCTTTAAAGCGCAAGACTTGATGCTTCAAATGCCTCAAGTTGAGTGCGAAGTGTTCCATCATTTTTCTGACGGTCTATATGCGCGGGAATTGCACATACCGGAAGGCGTTGTTTTGGTTGGGGCGTTGCACAAAACGCGGCATATGTTTTTTGTTCAGAAAGGCCAATGCACTGTAATCACACATGAAGGCGAAGAAACAATCACTGCGCCATATATGGGCGAGACAGTTCCGGGTATTAAGCGAATCATTCGTGCTGATACCGATTGCGTATGGATTGGGTTTCACGTTACCGATAAAACAGAACCTGATGAGATCGGTAAGGACATATTAGAGGATTGGGTATGTGGGTAATAACAGCGATTGCCGTAGCGGGAGCCGGTGTTTCAGCTTATGGTCAGGTGCAGGCTGGCAAGGCACAAGAGCAACAACTGAAAGAGCAAGCGAAACAAGAAGAGTTTGCGGCTCAGAGTCAGGAGCTACAGCGTCGGCAGGAATTAAACCGGGCGCTAGCGGCTAATGTGGCGGCTCAATCTGTAGCAGGAATATCTGGGGAAGGTACGCCAGCAAGTCTGGCATTAGCGAGCGCCGAGCAAGTTGGATTAAGTGAAGCCACCATTGACCTATCAGAACGCCTACGAAGATCGGCACTAATACGTCAAGGCAAACAAGCGGCGCAACTTGGTAAAATTCAAGCGGCAAGTACTTTATTAAAAGGTGGCGTTCAAGCCTCTCAACTCAACTAGCGCGTACGGAATAAATAGTTATGGCTCAGAAGCGCATTGATTACTACGGCAGGTTTACACCGACAGGTGTAGATACGTCTCAGGCTAAACGCTTGCAGGCGCTCTCTGGCTTGGCTGAACAGGTCGGCGACATTGCGTTTGAGGTTGGGACTAAGATCCAAACGAAGCGCGGTGCGGAAGCTGGTCTGGCGGCTGGAGCGAAGGCAATAGAGACGGGAGAAGCGCCAGAAGCAAAAGAAGGGTTTTTGTCTCAAATATCTGTATTCGATCAGGCATACAATGACGCTATGCGTGAGTCGTATATCGCTGGCGTAAACAATGACGCTAGAGAAAACATTGCTCGCATTGCCGCCGAAAATTACCGCGACATTGAAGGCTTTGAAAAGAGCGTCACGAAGTATCGTCAAGGTCTTATTAATTCGGTGGGTGAAGATTTTTCCGATTCTGTAAGCGTGTCAATGGACTCCCTTATCAGCTCTGCACGGATAGGCGTACAGAACGAAGTCGCTACTTTTAATTTACAAAAAGCGAAGGATGAGCTAACGCAGGGCGCGGCAAACGCGCTTGATAATGCAATTAAACTTGGAATGCTTGGCGATCAGGTCGGATCTGATGCTCAGTTGCAATCAGCGTACACGTCTATTGACGGCTTAGTGAAAGGTCGATTCTTAACAGAGACAGAAGGCCAGCAAGCAAAAAGAGAAGCAGTTGCAGGTGCGCTTACAGCTAGAGCCAGATACGGATTGCAGGAAACTATTAAGCGGGTAGAGAAGGCCGCAGAGAAGGCCGCAGAAGATGGCGATTACTCAGTAGACGGCACGGAAATAATCTCTTATATCGACAGCCTTACAAACACTCCGGTTTCAGACATGACGGCGGAAGATCAGCAAGCAATGAGTAAAGTATTGCTGTCTGACTGGGATGAGTGGTGGACTACCAAAACCAGATTTGAGGCAGACGAGGCAAAAGCCACAACCAAAATGCAAAACAACAACTTTAGATCGCTGTCTATTGGAATCGTTTCGGGTACAACCGGGCAAACAGAAATTACACGCGCGGCAAGCGCCAAGCAGATTACCGGCTCCCAGCTTAACAGTCTGGCGTCCATCCTTTCCAATCGTGGCAGTGGTTTTGATGACCCCTCAACTATCTACACAATTGAAAGACGAATGATTGATGATCCAGAGGCGGCAAGTGAGTTAATTGCAGAAACGCTTGCAAGTGACGAACCCAAGCTAACTGATAAAACCGCAATGGATTTATACAGGAAAATTGACGCCAACCCGTTGCTAACCACACCAGATGCTAAGAAATATCGCAGAGTCTTACAGCGCACAGTGGCTATTGTCGATGACAGTGGTTTCTTTACTGGCACTGCGGCTCAACGAGAAAGAGCTGTTGTTTTAGAGCTTGCGTTTGATGACGCGATAATTGCCGGAATGAATCCAAAGGTTGCGGCATTTACATTAATAGATATTGGCAATATAAGCGCTGATTACGAAAACCCAGAGCAAATACAATCTGCCCTAAACAGTCTGAAGGAAAAAGCGGATTCTGGAACTTATGTTTCTGAGACTCCAGATTATCAGCAAGTGACTCAGGCAGAGTACGACTTAGAAGTAAAAAATCTTCAAGAGCAATTGGCAGTGTTTCAGTCGTATGAGCGTCTTGAAAATGTGATTAGGTCAGAAGTGCCAAAGGGTATGACGATGGAAGAGTACCTTGAAGAAGAAGCAAAGAAGCTAGGAAACTAAAAAATGGCAGGACGAGCAAGTTTTATAGAATTATCTCGACGCGCCTTGGCTGGTGATGAGGATGCTTTAATTTCTTTGCGGACTGAAGACGCTGATGTGCCAGATGAAGACTTGTTGCGCCGCGCACAAAATCGTATTAACAGGCTTGAACAGCAAGAAGCGCGAGTCCCTATTGAAAAGCCTCAGCCATCAATCAAGGCTTATCACGGTACGCCTCATGTATTTCCAGATGCTCAGATTGTTTTAGATGTGGGGACTGGCATGGAGTATGTCAGGCGGATGGATGACCCAATTATCAAAAACTTAATGGCGAAAGAACCTGATAGGTTTGAAGTTCTTCAGCAAAATGAGCTTGGGGTTTTTGATCCTAGCAAAATTGGGACTGGCGAAGGCGCTCAAGCATACGGTTATGGCGGCTATCTTGCTGGAAACATAGAAACCGCTAGAGGTTACAGAAGTTCGCTTCTCGGACAGCATGGAATAGAAGACACGATCACCATAGATGGCAAACCGCTATCCGATTTATATACAGATTTAATGAATCAAGAAGCAAAAGGCGCATCTGATGCCATAGAAAAAATGCAGATTCTTGAAGATTTAGAATTTGGCGGCGATGTTCTTGCTGTTGAAGAAGCAATAAAAGCAAAAGACTACTCAGAAGAAACCGTTAAATGGTTCGAGTCAATTAGGCCAACGATTAAGCGCCCCGGTGCTTTATATGAAGTAAACATAAAGGCAGATAAATCCGATCTATTAGATTGGGATGCTGAATATGCAGATCAATCCGAAAAAGTTAAGAGTGTTGTTGAAAAATATAGAGATGGCATTGAGCAGTTCTTGGAGGATTACACAACTGTTAGTCCAGATTTGGATGCTCTTGACGGCCAGTATATCTATAACACTATGCGAAGAGCTTTAGAGTACGACTATATAGATGTGCCTAAAGACATTTTAAGCGCGATTGAACAAGGAAGCTCTGATAGAGCTGTTTCAATGTTGTTAGAGCGTGATGGCGTGTCAGGCATTAATTATCTTGATGGCGTTAGCAGAAGAAAAGGCGAGGGCGTTAATAACTATGTTATTTTCGACCCTAAAGTTTTGGAGATATCCAAGAAGTACGGAGTCAGCATTCCTCTTGCTGGTGCGTTGGTAGCCAACACAGAACAAGCTCAAGCGCAAAACCTAGACGATATAAACCTCAATGAAATAGCAGAGTTTTGGGAGCCTGAGTTTTTTCAAGACGATTTAGACTCGCAAGTATTAGAAGCCAGAGAGCAAGCAAATGCTGATAGTGGCCCATACGCGCAACTAATGGCTGACAAGAGAGCAAGAGAAGCCGCGACAGAAACCGCCGAAGCCGATCAAATTGCAACTAGAGATTTAGCAAGGCTTGGGCCGGGCGGCACTGCGGTTGCTGGTCTTAGCAAGATTATAGATTTAGACCCTGTTGGCACGGTAATTGAGCTACCTCGTCAAATTCTAGCTGGCTCGCTTGATGCGCTTACAGAGGCGGCAACAACATTAAATGAAATGTTTCCACTAGGGCCAGAGGAAGGCTTTCAGTTTGAGATAGAAGCCGAGCCGAGGACTGTTTTGGGTGCGGGCGCTCGCGGTATAAGTCAGTTTATGACGGGCTTCATTCCTGCGCTTAAAGGCGTTAAGACGCTAAAGATTGCAGAGACAGCAAGAAAGGCGGGGAAAGCGGCGGGAGCGGCTGGGGCAATTACAGAGGGCGCTATTGCTGGCGCACTGACGGATGCGTTTGCCTTTGACCCAGATGAAGAGCGCCTATCAAACCTAATTAAAGATTTAGGAATTGAAACGCCAGTCACAGATTACCTTGCGGCCTCACCAGATGACACTCGCGCAGAGGGCAGAGTTAAAAACGCGCTTGAGGGTTTGGCGCTTGGTGGCTTAGCTGACGGATTGATGACAGCATTCCGAATGTATAAGGCTCGTAAGCCAATACAAGAGGCGGCCCAAGAGCAAGGCAAGAGTGTTGATGAGCTGGTTAATGAAGCAATGCAAAGCTACAAAGGCGGCGCTGATTATGTAGAGCCAGCATTACGGATGCCGGAGGGCCAAGATTTTTTGCCATTCGATGAGGCTTTGGATGTTGTCCAGCCGACAATTAGGCTTGATGCACCGTCCGGCTCTACACTGGCAGATCCAGAAGACGCGCAAAACATTAACCTTGGTCGCTTAGATACAGCCGATGACGTTAAAGACTTGCTTGATTCAGTGGCAATTGCTGACGCTGACACAATTAATGAAGCGCGCGGGCAAAAAATAACCAATGCCGAACTGGTTGAATTAGCTGATCAGGTTGGCATGACGCCCGAAATGCTACTGAGAAGACGACCGCGTGAGGCGTTTACTGCGGAAGAAGCGCTTGCCGCCCGACAAATTCTTGTCGCCTCTGGAGAAAATATTATAAGGCTTGCAAAACAGGCCGAGGTAGGTGGAGATCTTGAGTTAGCTTTGTTGCGTAGAGCAATGGCACAGCATCAAGCGATTCAGCACCAAGTTGCTGGAATGACTGCCGAGGCAGGTCGCGCGTTGCAATCATTTAGGATTCAAGCGCAAAGCACCAAAGAACAGCAAAGGGCTATTGAGGACGCCATTAACGACAGCGGTGGCTTCGACATTAACAAACAGCTTGCGAAACGCCTCGGTCAATTGGAAAACTCTAAAGAAGTTGGGCAAGTCCTTAGCCAAATGCACGGCAATAGATGGTGGAACGCTGGGAGCGAAATGTTCATTAACGGAATATTGTCTGGCGCACCTACGCACATGGCAAACGTGACTTCTAACTTGTTTGTTAATGCACTGACCGTAAGCGAAAGAAAAGTTGCCTCTATGTTTGGTGATTCAATTCAGCCCGGCGAAGCGGACGCAATGCTTGTTGGCATGGTTCATGGAATGCGAGATGGCTTTAGGCTTGGCTGGCAAGCGCTACGAACAGGCGAGCCGTCAGATCAGTTTGTAAAAATTGACACCAATAAATACAAGGCTATCGCTGGCGAAAAGTTCGGTCTTACTGGGCCGATTGGTCGAGCGGTTGACTACATGGGAATCGCAATTAGAACATCCGGTAGGCTTTTGACTGCTGAGGATGAGTTTTTTAAGGCTGTTGGCTATCGGATGGAGCTTCATGCTCAGGCATATCGCACCGCTTTTAATGAGGGCTTAACTGGCGATAAGGCCGCCGCTAGAGTTGCGGAGATAATTAACAACCCCCCACAAAACATCAAGATGGCGGCAATTGACGCGGCTAGGTACGGTACGTTTACTAACTCTGTCGAAGGTATGAAGATTCAGCGCGTTCAAGGATTGAGAGAGGCCGCTGAAAGAGGAAAAGCAAAAATCCCAGAATCCCGCGTTATCTTGCCGTTTATTAGTACGCCATCAAACATCATGTCGTATGGTTTAGAGCGCACCCCGATCTCAATGTTTAGCCGTGGAGTCAAAGAAGAGCTAGAGGCTGGCGGAGCTAGAAGAGATTTAGCGTTAGCCAAAATAGCAACGGGTAGCATGATTATGGCGGTAAGTGCTGACCTTGCTTTAAGTGGTTCGATTACAGGAGGAGGCCCGGCAAATAGGGATATGAAAGCCCTTCTTAGAACAACTGGCTGGCAACCATATTCGATAAAAGTAGGTGACAAATATTACGCCTATAACCGACTTGATCCTCTTGGTATGACGATTGGGTTAGCCGCTGACATGACTGAAATTATTGGTCAAAAAGATGAATACGACGCTCAACAAATTGCCGTCGCCGCGTCTCTTGCGGTTTTTCAAAACCTTTCAAGCAAAACGTATTTGTCTAGTTTTACAGAGTTTTTGGATGCGTTTATGAGCGCAAGCGATGATCCTGATTCTCAAAACTATAAGCTAGAAAGATGGTTCACCAGAGCGGCTGGCGGATTTATTCCTTTCTCTTCTGCTTTCAGGTCGGTGGAAAGAGTTATGGACCCGACTGTGCGTATAGGCTTCGATCAAGGAGCAATTAATAATTTCTTGCGAAGAGTGCAAACAGGCATACCCGGATACTCAGAAGACCTTCCCCCTCGCAGAAACATATTTGGGGACATTATTGTTTTAGAAGGCGGCATTGGCCCTGATATAATGTCTCCAGTTTACCAAAGTGAGGTAAAGGACAATCCGGTCGCTGAGGAAATGGTAAGGCAACGGGCGCTTTCGGGAATGCCTCGCGCAAACATTCGCGGAGTTGATTTAGACCCGTGGCAGTATGACAGGTATGTTCAGTTAACGGCTGGAATTGATGTTGCTGGTAAGCCTACTTTGTATCGAAAGCTAGATGAGTTGATGAGAAGCCCGAGCTACAAAAGACTGTCTGACGGAAGAGATGGAAATAAGCGAAGGAAGATTTTGTCGATAATTGACAAGTACAGAATGGATGCAAGAGAGGCGTTATTGCGAGAGGATGTTAGCTTAAAACTAGCAATAGAAAACGCCGAGAAAGAAAAGCAAAAGAAAGCCAGAGGAAACTAGGCGATGACAGTAGCAGACAACACAAGCCGTAACCAATATTCCGCGACTTCTGGTCAGACGGTATTCGCGTATACGTTCGAGATCGTAGACAAGGACGATATTGTCGTATTGAAGAACGGCACTACCCTCTCAGAGGGCACAGATTACGCTGTATCAGGCGTAGGCACTGATAGTGGTGGCAATGTAACCCTTACCGCTGGAGCGTCTGCAAGCGACGTACTGACCCTTTACCGGGACATGCCCTATTCTCGCACCCAGAACTACACAAACTCTGGTGACTTCTTAGCCTCTGACGTAAACAGCGACTTCGATAATCTATGGCTGGCAGGTGAGCAGACTAATCGCTCATTCGAGCAATCTGTTCGCAAGCCTATTACTGACTCGGACTCTATCTCGATGGAGCTACCCGAAGCGGCTGATCGAGCCAACAAGGTGCTGGGGTTTGACGAGAATGGTGCGCCATCGACAACACTCGTTACTTCGGATGCTCAGACTATCGCTAGTGTGGCGGCTGACATTGCGACCCTTGCTGACATTGAAGATGGAACCGTTGCGACTGATGCAATCACTAATGTAAATGCAATCCGAACCGACGTTACTACTGTTTCTGGGGTTTCTTCAGAAGTAACAACTGTTGCGGGTAACACATCCAATATCAACACTGTATCTGCTGACCTAAGTGGCGACGATGATATAGGCACTGTCGCTGGTTCTATTGCTAGTGTTAATACAGTTGCGGGTATCTCAAGTGACGTGACAGCGGTGGCTGGTAACAATGCCAACATCACGGCGGTAGCTGATAACGAAGCCAACATCAATGCGGCTAATGGTCACGCAACTACTGCAAGCACTAAAGCGGCAGAGGCGGCAACGTCAGCGTCTAACGCCGCTACATCAGAATCTAACGCGGCTACTTCTGCCACTAATGCGGCAACATCAGAGACTAACGCATCCACATCGGAAACTAATGCCGCAACCTCTGAGACTAATGCGGCTACTTCCGCAACTAACGCGGCTACGTCTGAAACCAATGCGGCCACTTCAGAGACTAATGCGGCGGCTAGTGCAACTGCGGCGGCGGCTTCTGCGGCATCTATCGACCCCAATGATATTGATATCAATGGCGGTACGATCGACGGTGTAGCTCTTGGCTCGACCAATACGTACAACGCTATTAATCACACTGGGACTGCGACGTTTAGCACAACCAGTAACGCAACTAACGTCGTCCTTACTTCCACAGACGGAGACAGTGGAGTTGGCCCGCTTTTAAAGCTGTATAGGAATTCTCCCTCACCAGCAAGTGGCGATATCACGGGTAGCATTCAGTTTAGAGCAGAAAACAGCGCTGACGAAGACGTTAATTATACTGATATGCAAGCCAAAATCGGCGACCCGACAGATGGCGCAGAGACAGCAGAGTTTAAACACCGCGCTCGTATTAATGGGTCTATGCGAGAAATCTATAGCATAGAAGAGGTAGTTGCCGACTCTGGAAATATTGAGTTTGTAGTCAATCCAAGCAACGTCGCTGATGTTGATTTTAGAGTCAAGGCTGACTCTGGAGCGGCCTTCTTTGTAGATTCTACGGCTACAGGTTATGTGGGCGTTCGTACATCGGAACCCGAAACTGCTCTCGATGTACGTGGCACTATTCAGATTAAGGGCGGAAACCCTTCTCTCGACATAATAGACTCGACGGTTACAGGTAACCTCAGCCAATTTATCGGCGAAAACGATGGCCTACGGTTAAACCTCAAAGGCTCTGATTCTGTTAATGGAGGCGCATTTCACCTACGCCAGTATAATGGCAGTGACTATCAAACTAGGTTCCAAATCCAAAACGATGGCGACATCGAGATGCGGGACGATGCCACCCTCATTAAATTCAACTTCGATGCCAGTACCGGCAACGTAAACATAGGTGCAAGCACTGCTGACGCTGACGCTCAACTGCGTGTCGAGGGAGACGTAAGAGTCGTAGACGCAAACATTCGTGTTGATGAAAGACTGCAAATTGGCTCGCCTAACTCTACGCAAGCAATAGATGCGGCACTGCATATCAGGGGCGGTCAACAAGGAGGGTTTGCTACTTTTACCGGCAGTGGCACTGCGGGATCTAATGTCCTGACCGTAACTGCGGTTTCTTCAGGAACTCTTGAGGTAGGCGATCATGTATTTGGCAGTACCTTGTTGCCAGCTCACATGATTATTACTGAGCAACTAAGTGGCACAACTGGCGGAGTTGGTACTTACGAGGTAAGCCAAGACTTCCCAGAAGACAAAAGCAGTGGAACATTGTTTGCCGCTAATACATCGCCAACGAGTATTCGCATTGAAAATACAGACGGAGGCGTGTCAAATGCCCAGTCAATAGGCACCATTGACTTCTTTGACAGCGACGGCACAACAGACGGCGTTAAGGGCTTTATTGAAGCAGGGGCTTACGACTCAACGCCAGATACCTATTTAGCTTTTGGTACTAACAAGCAGACAGAAGGCACTCGTGAGACAGCCCGTGAGGTTGGTAGGTTTGACCACGGCGGCAATCTTCTCGTTGGTAAGGTTAGAAACGTAGACTTTCAAACAGGAATTGCCCTTCAGCGCACCGGTCAAGGCTCTTTCACTGCGGACGGAGATCACCCTATTGAGGTTCGCAGAAAAACAGACCACGGCGATTTGTTCTTAGGTCGAGCAGATAGCACCATCACAGCCAGAATCATGTCTGTTGCCTCAACAGATGAAGCGCCTGTATACGCTAACGGTGATGGGCATGGCGTAAAAGTCATGAACTTAGCGCTCCTGCCTTGGGACGGGGTTGACGACTTAGCCAGAGATGACAAAGTAGATCTCGGCTCTGCTACCGCTAGATATAAGCGCCTGTATTTAGGTAGCGATGCGGAGATCGACGGGAACGTGAACGCCGCCGCTTTTAACACCACATCAGACCAGCGTCTCAAAGAAAATATTGCTGATGCAGACGATGCCGGTGCAATTGTAGATGCTATTCAGGTTCGTAAATTCGATTGGATTGATGAAGGCGAACACCAGCGATACGGCATGGTGGCTCAAGAGTTAAACACCGTTGTACCTGAAGCGGTTACTGTCCCAGAAGACGTAGACGAAATGATGAAGGTGGACTACTCAAAGCTAGTGCCTATGCTTGTAAAAGAAATTCAATCACTACGTGCAAGAGTTGCACAACTTGAAGGAGAAGCCTAATGGCTACATGGACTATTAGCGAGCTTGAAAGAGACGTTGCTACACTGAGGTTGACGGAGATTACTCTGCGTCAGCCTACGGTACTGTTGGGCTTACCCCCGACGCTACCGCTGATGACTTCGTTGCCTATGACTCACTGACTGAGGATGTTGTCCTTGGCTGGGTACAGGCAGAAGTAGATCAGACTGAGATTGAGGCAGGATTGACTGCCAACATCGCAGAGCAAAAGACACCCGCAACAGCAACAGGAATGCCTTGGTAATGATTACAATTGATGACAAGACTTACACTGAAGAGGATCTGGACGTAGATCAGAAAGCGTTAGTGGCTCGCTTGCAGGTATTGCAACAAGAGGCTGACCGACTACAGACCAACCTATCCGACACAAACATTCTGATGAATGCGTATGGCAATGCTTTGCGATCTAGCTTGGCTGATCCAGAGAATACCGATGTCGAAGATTAAGTCTTTACTAAAGCGAGTGGGCGTATCGGCAGTTAACAAGCCGAAGCGCACCCCTAAGCACCCAAAGAAATCGCACGTCGTTGTAGCGAAAGAGGGTGATCAGGTTAGGACTATACGCTTTGGTCAGCAGGGTGTATCCGGCTCCCCGGCTAGAGAGGGAGAATCTGAATCGGCACGTAAGCGCAGGAAGTCATTTAAGGCGCGTCATGCCAAGAACATAGCCAAGGGCAAGATGTCTGCGGCTTACTGGGCAAACAAGGAAAAGTGGGCATGAGAAAGCCAAAGAAAGGTTTGTACTACAACATACAAAAGAAGCGAGAGCGTATTGCGTCTGGCTCTGGTGAGCGTATGCGTAAGCCCGGTGCTAAGGGCGCGCCAACTGCTAAAGCGTTTAAGGATGCGGCTAAGACTGCAAGGAAGTAATGATTGATCCGGTCACTGCCGCCGCTGGATGTGCCAAAGCCTATGCCATGGTTAGAGGCATGGTCGAAGCCGGTAGATCCGCTGAGGACACGCTATCTCAAATCGGCGTTTGGTGGGGGCATTACAGTGACGCGATGGAGTGCGACAAGAAAGATCCGTCGCCCTTCCGCAAGGTGGTATTCGCTAAGAGTGTACAGGCTGAAGCCTTAGAGCGCTTTGCCAGACAGCAAAAGCTAAGAGCGCAAAGGCGCGAGATCGTTTTGCTAATCAAGTATACCTATGGCGATGACGGCCTAGAGGAGTTCAGACAGCTACAAAAGACTATCAGCCGGGAACGTGAGCTGACGATCTACAACCAAAAGAGACTGAAAGAAAAAATACTGGCAGGAATTCTTGGTATAATCGGAGTCATACCCATTGTATTTTTGATTTGGTTAATTGTTGATAAGGGCGGTAAATGAGATGGATGTGGCACAGGAAGCACTGATTAAACTAGAGGCGCACGAGAAAGAGTGCCTGATCAGATACGAGAACATCCAGCGCCAGCTTGATGAACATAACGTCCGCTTCGATAAGCTAGATGCCGCAATGAACCGCCAGCTCATAGTTATTATGACCGTCATCCCGTTAGTCATCGGCGTCATAGAGTTCATCCGATGATTGAACACCTCATAGGCCCTGTTACTGGGCTACTTGATAAGTTTGTAGAAGACAAAGATCAGAAGGCTAAGTTAGCCCACGAGATCGCAACCCTAGCTGAGAGGCAAGCACATGAAATTGCAAAATCTCAAATCGAAGTTAACAAAGCTGAAAGCCAAAGCGGTAGCGTATTTATTGGCGGGTGGCGTCCGGCCACCGGTTGGGTATGTGTTCTCGGTTTTGGCGTCAACTTTCTTGTTATTCCTCTTACTAACTTGTTTCTTTCTGTAACTGAGAACCCCTTGCTTGTTCCGTCACTGGACGTTAGCGAGATGATGCCTGTCCTGTTAGGGATGCTGGGGCTTGGTTCTATGCGTACCGTAGAGAAAACTAAGAACGTCGCAAAGCAATGACCTACAAGTTTTTCAGACTCGAAGAGTTCAACTGTACCCACACGAACCTCAATAAGATGGACCATGAGTTTCTTCTGAAGCTCGATGAGTTGCGTGAAAAGGTAGGATTCCCGTTTCGCATTACTTCTGGCTACAGGGATGCAACCCACCCCGCTGAAGCACGTAAAGCTGAACCCGGTACAGGCTATCATTGCCAAGGTCTCGCGGCTGACATCGCTGTCTCTAATGGCTTCGAGCGTATGAACATTGTGCATGAGGCAATCAAGATGGGATTCTCTATCGGTGTTGCCAGAACCTTTGTACACGTTGACGATCGAAAGACCACTCCGGTCATGTGGACTTATTCATAAACATAAACTGTTTGCATTCTCCTAAAACATAACGTAAAGTGTTTGGTGTTCCATGTGGAACTAACCAAGGGAGAAGCAAAATGCCAGAATTTGATTTCTACGAAATCGTTACTCAATACCCAGATTGGGAAGAGAACATTGATTGCATTGAAGACATGGACATTCGCCGTGACTTAATGCGTCAAGTCGAACGCGACTCATCCGAGCTTGCACCTACCGCCGCACACCAAACCGGATCTGAACTGGAATTCGTTGACATGATTTTCAACGACCAGATGGACCCTGCTGATGTCGTTAACAAACTCCGCACAATGCTTTGGAACTACGCCAAGCCAATGACCATTGAGGCCATTGCCGATGAGCAGTCAAAGTACGCTTATGAAATGGATATCAAGCCTGAGACGGCGCTTGATCTGGGGGTACGTGACAGTGACTTTTGATACCGAAGAAGTGTTGAGCAAGGGATTACGCCAGCACATGGACCCCAAGGTCCGGGCGTACAGGTGTGGTTTCGAAGATGGCATGGCCCATGATTGGGGCAAGCGCCACATACCCGATCAGGACTACGAGGCAGGGTTTGCCCGTGGTTATGAATTAATTCAAATGATGGACGCGGCGAGTGTCGCAGGAGAAGTAGCATGAATGGTGTCGTAAAAATCCACGGTAAAGAATATAAGACCGTGGCACTTCGGGTCGCAGAGTTTAGGGCGGCTCATCCCGATTACACAATCTCGACTGATCTGGTCGAGGCCAATGATGTACTGGTCATTATGAAGGCCAGCATCTTGGATAACGAAGGCCGTCTACTGGCTACTGGCTACTCAGAAGAGGTACGTGCCGCCAGCAAGATCAATGCAACCAGTGCGCTAGAGAACGCAGAGACCTCGGCTATTGGTCGCTGTCTATCAGCTTTAGGCTTTGGCGGTACTGAGTATGCGTCTGCCGATGAGGTTGCCAACGCTATCCAACAGCAACAAGACACCGGGCCAATCATGGCTCACAACGAAGCACTACAGCGTAACTATGCGTCTGTGTACTTCATCAAAGAACACCTCGCATTGAAGGCATGGGAGGCTGTAGCAGAAGCATGGGGCGAGATCAGTAACGACGACAAGAAGGCATTGTGGGTCGCACCTAGTAAGGGCGGCATCTTCACAACTGCCGAGCGTAGTGATCTCAAATCAAATGAGTTTAACGAAGCACGTAAGCTAATCTTGGGAGAGACAGCATGAGTAAAGAAAGAAGCACCCAGTTTGAAAGGTTTTATTTGAAGGCCTGTGAAATGGTAATGATGGAAAAAATTGCAACGGGCAATGACGTTCCAATGATCGACCCTGCAAATACAGCGAAAGAGGCCATGCCGTTGGCCGTAGAGATGCAACAGTGTTACCTAGAGAAAAAGTTTGACGATGAGCAGTGGTGGAGAGAAAACGAGGGCGAGATGAAGGCTATGTGGGAGCAAGCCCAAATCGAAAAGTGGGCAGGTATTGCAAAGGAGAAAGCGCAATGAGCAAGGAAACAGTTTTCGCGGATGGATTGATCTGCAAGCGTAAAGAAAGCGCACCAGATTTTGTGGTGTGCAATCTGTCAATCAAGAAGTCGGAAATGATTCCCTTCTTAAACGCTCAGTCGGGCGACTGGGTAAACCTTCAAGTTCTTAAAGCAAAAAGCGGAGATAAGATTTATGCCAAGCTCGATACATGGGAACCAGACCCGGCAAAAGTTCATGCGGATGGCGTTCAGCAAGCCAGACAAGCCGTCGCAACCCCAGCCGAGCAGTTCGATGACATTCCATTTTGACATCGGGCAATCCATACGCGCCGCGCAGAAGCAATGCAGTGTGTCTAATCGGCAGATGGCGAAAGACTTCGAGGTGTCAGAGATGACAGTGCAACGGTGGCGCAACAGTGAGGACTCAACCCTAACGAAGATAGTCAGGTTAGCTGATTACTTTAAGATGGACTTTGAGTCGTTTCTTGAACTGCCATATACGGAGGAAGTATGAGTGATCCAAAGTATCCAGTAGTCGATGGCAAGATGAGCCATATTGACGGGTATGTTTTGCCAGAGGATGAGCCAACAATGGTGTTTAGAGGTAAGGACATCGGCTCTTTAATGGCTATCTGTGAGTACATTGAAATGCTGGAAGAGCAACCACAAAACCCGGTGATTGTAAGTCATCGAGTCAGTTCATTAGAGCGGCTGTTGGCGTTTTACAACTACCAGATGCAGAACCCCGACCTGCAAAGTGTCGGCTGTTCTCGAAGGGCGCATGAAGGGGCTTCATCATTTCTTATGCGAGCGCGTCGAGTGCTAGAGCTAAACGAACCGTTTCTTGAAGAATTTGGAGACAAGGTATGAGCCAGAAAGATCGGGTGCTTCAGTACCTCAAGCAAGGTAAGGTGTTGAACAGACTGAATGCATGGGATGAGCTGGGGGTTATTGAGACTCCAGCTCGTATCTCAGAGTTGCGGCATGAAGGTCACGACATCCAAACAACCATGAAGCAAGTGTTGAATCGTTATGGCGAGCAGGTGCGGATAGCTGAGTGGTTCATAAGATAAAAAAAGGCCCCATCACTGGGGCCATGTCACTTGTCCAAGGGAGGGACTACGTGATATCTTCAAGGGGTCAACTAAGAAGATGAATGGATTATACACTACAATACTCATTCGTATCCTCCCTTATCTACTTTTTTGTCAGAGATTACTGGGCGTTAGGCCGACGAACCTAAGAACGTCGGAGACGGAGTTGACCCTCTCCATGATGCGCCCCGCAGGCCGAGAGCTGGTCAAGCGGATAGATGTCAAGATTCGATACAGTAATCATAGCTCGTCATTACTAATTAACTGATTTGTCGGAGCTTGCTCCGGCATTAAAAGGGAAGTGTGGATGAAATTAAGTAATCAAATAAGGCTAAGGCTAGACTCATGGGCTGGCGAGGGCGATATCGTTATATCTGATACATGGGAAGAACACGATGCGCTATGGCGGGCTGATATTCTTAAGGACTGGATTCTTCATTTAGGCGAGCTGTATAGCGATGCTTGTGAGGACATGGGCAGGGATGGACCTACCGCAATTGAATTCGTGAAGGTCTCTTATGATCATTCTTAATGACGGTACTTACTACGAACCCGATGATGAATACCTGATCCAACTGCAACAGGCTTATTCAACTGTCGATGTCTTTGCCGAGCTAAATGCGATGGCTATGTGGTGCGATGCCAACCCCAAGAAACGTAAGACCCCGCGAGGTATTAAGCAGTTCATTACCTCATGGCTCAAACGTGCCGCCGACATGGAAAAGGGTGTGTCCCCATTTGCCGAGAAAATGCAGACAACTTCTGGTAAAATCGGCTTGAAGAGTTGGAGCTTCCTAGACGATTGCACCCATGACTTTCTTAAATCCGAGAAGTATCGAGCGCACTGCCTTGAGAAGTATGGGCAGTACGTCACCTTCGAAGGCGAGCGGGTAACTGCATGAGTATCCCCCGTGCAAACCGAAAACCATACAAACCTTACCAACCATGCAAACCCCGTACCTATGCGGTTTGTTCGCTTTGTTCGCTTTTCTCGGTTTTCGCTTTGTTAGGGGGAGTGGTCCGATGAGCGAGCGATGGTTTGTTAACAACAAATTCCAAGCCGATCAGTTCTGTGAATACATTCGGGCTAACCAAGACAAGGGGAATATCTACGAGATCATTCCTGTCACCCGAACCGGAAAGCAGAACGATGCGATCCATGCTTATTGCCGAGAAGTCGCAAGTGTTATGGCGGCGCACGGTATGGACATGAAGACCGTCATCAAGGAAGGCGTCCCCATTGATCCCACTATGTACCTGATTAAAGATTATATGTGGCGTCCAATTCAAAAGGCTGTAACAGGCGTTGAGTCCACCAGAAAGATTAATCCCGTGGAGGTCAACGAAATTTATGAGGTCTTGAGTAGACTACTTGTCGAAAAATGGTCGATCAACGTGCCATTCGGGAGGCGCACTTAACATCTATCCGGGGGGAGATGATGTCATTACTTGAGTATTGTACTACCGACAGACAACGACAAATCGTGGAGCTTTACGAACAGGGCTTGGGTTATACGAAGATCGGCCAGCAGGTAGGTATTGGCCGTCTTAGTGTTAGAGATTGTATTAAAGGCGTAAAAAATAAAGCCGCCGCCCAAGGCTATTCACCCGAGCATGACATGACTCGCACTGTCCCCGACACCTTCAAGGTTAAAGGGGTGTCAACCTACTACAACGAGGACGGAAAACCCGTCGGTCAGTGGGTTAAGTCGATGGCTGATAGAGAGGCAATGCTTGAGGCGGCGCTTGAGTCATTCAAGGCTGGATTCCTTGAAGAGATAGATGGCCTCTACAAGCCCATAGAAGCCCCAGAAGCGGCAAAGAACGAGGACAGACTATCGGCCTACCTCGTAGGAGATCATCACCTGAACGCCCTCTGCTGGTCCCCTGAGACGGGTGGCGATGACTGGGATACAAACATTGCTCAAGACGTACTGATCAAGGCCGTCGATAAGCTGGTATCTGCGGCAGGTGACTCAGAAGTAGGTGCGCTAATCAATCTCGGAGATTTTTTGCATGCAAATACGTCAGAAAATAAGACGGGAAAAGGGACCGCCGTCGATGTTGATGGAAGATTAGGCCGGGTCATTCGTATTGTCGGGAACCTATTCAAAGTCCTAATCACTCGGATGTTGGAGACGCACAAGGAAGTGTGGCTGATTAACGTAAGGGGTAACCATGATCCCGATGCAAGCCTCTGGCTAAACGAAATGATGCGCCTATACTTCCATGATGAACCACGGGTGAAAGTGTTCGACAATTTCTCCAAGTGGATACATTTTGAATGGGGCAAGACTCTTGTGGTTATGCACCACGGGGACCGGGTAAAGACTCAGGCGCTTTATGAGGCTGTGACGCGAGACTACGCGGAGGAATGGGGCCGGACGACTAACCGATACTTATATCACGGGCATATCCACCACCGGACTGTGACGGAGATGGGCGGCTTGCACCTCGAATCGTTTGGCGTGTTATGTCCACCGGATGCGTACCATTCAGCATCGGGCTATGGGTCTGCAAGGTCCATGTCGTGCGTTATACTTGATAAGAACTATGGCGAGCACAGTCGATTCAAAGTTGGCATTGATGAGGTTAAGGCATGATCCCAATTATTAGCTGTCCGTTACCGGGCGGAGGTCAAGCACTTATCAAGACGCAGGATATTGGCGGCGCAACCAGCACCAAGAACCCGAAAGAGTGCGACGTTTATGTGCTAAATTGGGCGGTTACCGGGATCACAGTCGATTTAAGTTTGGATGACTTCGCGGAGATATGGGTCTCTGCTTTATTTGATGAGGGATCAAATGACATTGAAATCATATTTACCCCAGATGAATTGCACTGAATGCTTCAAGATCATGGTGCCGCAGTTCAGGAAAGAGTATCCCCATAAGCTGGAAGGCTGGTCATGTGACTGCGGGAACAGCGAGAAGGCAATACTTCGAGAGCGTCAATACACGAGGGCCGATGATGGCAGTCAAGAGAGATCAAGCGGACATTTGGTTTAGCAAAGCAGTAAGGCTACGCGATGGGAAGTGTATGCACTGCCACAAGACTGATCGGCTCGAATGCTCACATATCTATGGCAGGGCCAACAAGCGAGTACGCTGGGCCATGTCAAATTGTATAGCCCTCTGCCACGCTTGCCACAGATACATGACGTCCAATCCCGTGGCGCACTTCGACTTTCTGAATGACCTGCTTGGCGAGGAACACATGGATAAGTTGCGGATGGATCGCAATGAGATATACAAGACTAATAAACTATTGAGGAAGGATATCGCGGCGCATTACCGCGATGAGGTCAGGCGTAAGGAACTTGATCCTGATTACGAGATTCAGAGCTGGAACTAACATAGTCCAGATAATACTGCCTAAGAATGAAACGATCCCGGAGCTTAGTCAGGGCGCTCTTTTCTAACTGAGCCACCCTACTCCGGGTGATACCTAGCTCATCGGCAATCTCTTGATGGGTCATTAGGTAATCGTCATTAATTGCTCTTGTCATTATTTCCCCTAAAAGAAAAGGCCGCTTATGCGACCTTTCTGTTGCTTCGCTTGAGGATGTGAACGCGATGCTGATACTGCGGCATTTCGCACTCAGGGCAGTAGCCCGGATTCAAGATGATCGGGTCTACGTAGACGTACAGATCGCCGTCATCGTTCATATACACAGCGTGGTTAATGCCATCAGACATAACCTTGTTATCAACCCACTTTTCGCCAGTAGTGTTAAAGTTCATTTCCTTTCTCCCTTGGTAAAGACCGCTTATGCGGCCTTGACTTGATCTAAGGCTTTCTTTGCGGCGTTCATTGCCTCGTCAAAAGTCACTTCCTTTACGATTGTTTTTAGCACCTTCCACTTATCCCCAGCCATAACTGTATAAGTGCCAGTGCCGCCTGTTGCTGTTGAAACTTCGAAAATTTGCATTTCAAAACCCATTTCCTTTCTCCCTTGGTTAGTGGCTGTGTCCCCAGCCGATGAACAGAGTAAACCATACCTAAAAATACAATGTCAAACACTTTTTGTTTGTTTTTTAAAATTAATTTAATGAGCGGACACAAAGACCCCATGTATGTCCGTGACAAAACACAAAAATAGTTGCAAACAGACAAATTGTGTTATACTAATCGAATGTGTACTACAGTGAAGCGAGCCATGTTCTGCACTCGTAACGGCTATAAGCACATTGAGAACCTCGATCAGGTCTGCGTACTTGTCGGGCGTTTGAAAGGACTTACGGAGTCCGAGTATCTCGATCTGTGTGCTATCAACAAGCTAGAGAATGCACGAGCGTTAGAGATGGCGAAACATTACCCCAGTCACTAGGCATGGGGATATAACAGGCCGAAAAGGTCACGGGGCTTCTTGCCCCTCAAAAAAAGGGATGGGTCATGTACGAACAAGAAATGTTTAACAGGAATCCGGGCTTAGTAATTGGCGCGGTTATCTTATTTATCACTGTGTTGGGCATCGTAGGTAATGCCGACATGGAAGAAGAGATTAGCCAATACGAGTTTTATTGTGAGAACGTCGCCATGTGGATTGATTCCAATGGTGAGAACGGGCATCCAAACTTTCGAGGTGTAGATTGTGAAAGTTCTTGATCTATTCGCTGGGATCGGTGGCTTTACCATCGGTCTTGAGCGAGCAGGATTCGAGACAGCGGCTTTCTGTGAGATAGATCCTTATGCTCAGAAAGTCTTGCGCAAGAATTGGCCCGGAGTACCGATCTATGACGATGTACGAACAATCACAGCAGAGCGACTGGCTTCAGACGGAATTGGAGTCGATGTCATTACCGGAGGTTTCCCCTGCCAAGACATTTCAGTCTCAGGAAACCAAGCAGGAATACGAGACGGAACACGGAGTGGCTTATGGTCAGAGTGCGCCCGTCTTATTGGGGAGCTTCAGCCCCGATACGCCATCTTTGAAAACGTCACAAACTTGCTTAATGGAGAACGGGGAGCTTGGTTTAAGCGAGTACTTTGGGACATTTCCGCGCTCGGGTATGATGCGGAGTGGCACTGTATACCAGCTTCCGAACTTGGCGCGCACCATCACAGAGATCGGATCTGGATTATTGCCTACCCCAGTGGCGTCGGACATGGGCAGTGCATCGCAGAAACGAATCAATCAAACGGGGCATCCGAAGGCGGCGTTAAGGGAAGCGATATTCTGGCCTACGCCGAACGCAAGCCAAGGCGGGACAACGGGAAACTGGAAGCCGGTGAGAGACAGTGGTCACACAGTACAACTGAGTCTCGCCCAATCTGTCAGAAACTTACGAATACAGCAGGGCAAGCCTTTTGGTGGACTGAACCCGACGTGGGTCGAGTGGCTAATGGGATTCCCTCTAGGTCACACAGACTTAAATGCTTAGGCAATGCAGTAGTGCCGCCAATACCAGAGCTGATAGGAAGGGCGATAAATGAAGCTAACGTATAAGGACGTGCAGGAAGCATCAAAGCTGAATAACAGTGGCGTTACGTTCGACAGCCTAGCCACTATCTTTGATGTAAGCCCAACAACTATTCGCCGATATATTCGGGCGTTTGAGCGTTACGGGAAATCATTCTGGGGACCCTATCCAACTGAGGTCAACGATGCCTGATCAACGTGGTAAACTAGACAAGGAAACGCGGGACAGACACTTCCCCGAGTGGAATGGCGGGAAAGGATCAAGAGCGCGTAAATCAACACAGGCAAGCCGGAAGGCATACGCTGATAACTGGGATAGGATATTCGGTGGCAAAGACAAAGGCACAGCTTAATAGACAGATGCGACAAGAGGGGTTGAGAGACTTCCTTGCCCAGCAGAAGCTAATTGAGCAAGTCATTGAAATTTCTAATAAATTGATTGAGCCAGAGGAAGAATATGACGCTCTGGACATTCAACGTATGCGTACAGCGGCAGAGCTGAATCTAAAGCTGACATCAAAGTTCCTGCCAGACCTCAAATCGACCGAGCTAACCGGCCCAGAAGGTGGTGATTTAGTCATTCAGGTTCAACGTAAGCGCTTCGATGGCGAAGATTGAATATATAACCAAGCCACCCGGTAAAGTTCTCGAAGAGTTCGCCGATTGTAGGGCGCGCAACTCATTCATCATGGGGCCACTCGGCTCCGGCAAGACAGTCCAAGTCATCCTTAAAATGCTAGAGCTGATGTGCGAACAAGCACCAGTCACTCGGGAGACGCATCCCAACTACGGCGTAAGGCTCAGTCGGATCATCGCGGCACGTAATACTTACAGCGAACTATTCTCCACGACTATCAAAGACTGGCTCGAGGTGCATGGGGATCTAGGTGAGTTCAAGCAGGGCAACAAGGAACCGCCAACGCATAAGATCCAGTTCAAGTTAGAGGATGGCACGACCGTACGCAGTGAAGTCATCTTCATCGCCTTTGATCGCCCTGATCACGTCAAGAAGGCACGGGGTATCCAGACCACATGGGTATGGCTAAACGAGGCCAAGGAGCATTCCAAGAGCGTTGTGGACATGCTCGACCTTAGATGTGGCCGTTACCCGTCAATGAAGGAAGGTGTACGACCAACACACTACGGAATGATAGGGGATTCAAATGCTCCGGACGAAGATCACTGGTATTACCGACTTGCTGAAGAAGAAAGGCCAGAAGATTGGAAGTTTCATCGTCAACCCGGTGGAGTCTATCGGGAGGGAGATGGTTGGTATCTCAATACCAAAGCGGAGAACCTCCACAACCTTCCAGAAGACTACTATCGGCGAGGGCTACAGGGCAAAAGCGATGACTGGATTAAGGTCAACTTGGCTAACGAGTATGGCTTCGTCTCAAGCGGTAAGCCGGTACATCCTCTATACACTGACTCTATCCATTGCTTGCCTGATCTTTACATTCCTAATAACGATACACCTGTCGTATTGGGTTTTGATTTCGGTCGGACACCAGCTTGTGCGTTTCTACAACGTGATGCGCTCGGTCGCTGGATTTGCTTCGACGAATTCTGCCTAACCGACAGCGGAGCTGTAGACTTTGCTCCGAGCCTAAAGCGATACATCGACGCTAACTATCCTCACATCAGGTTCCGTGGCTGGGGCGATCCCTCGGGCGACAACAAGAACCAAGCGAATGCCGACACACCATTCAAGATCATGCGAGCGGCTGGGATACCCTGTACGCCAACGCTGTCCAACGACCCTGCTTTACGACGTGCGGCGCTTGAACTGCCGATGAAAGAGTTGTGCATGGATGGCAAGCCACGATTCCTAATCAGCCCGAAGGCGAAGATGATTCGCAAGGGATTACAAGGCGGGTTCTGCTATCGACGTATTCAGGTATCAGGTGAGAAGTACACCGATGAGCCTGACAAGAACGAATACAGTCACCCGGTCGAGGCGCTTGAGTACGCAT
>VMHT01188654.1_pt1 | contig 31658 bp, 48 predicted proteins | sample 4693611 | NCBI WGS metagenome assembly VMHT01 (sample SAMN12280063, study PRJNA550983) | marine metagenome | isolation source: seawater sampled from same location over 5 years 0.02-0.2 micron viral filtrate | place: USA: collected off the coast of southern California halfway between the port... ...
TGATACTGACGAACACCAGCACCACTACCAACTGCTTGATAGTTCACTTGGTTTCCAGTCTCCTTTGCCATAATTTGGAACCAGGAGTTATACAGGGGAGCAGGGAGGGTTGCTCCTGCTCCATTCAGTTTGAATGTACCTTTCTTTTCCTCAGCACCACAAGCAATAAGAGCGGGTGCAGTCAATGTAGCAACGAAAAATGCTTTGAGTTTCATCTGTTTGTTAGATAAACCTTGGTATATAGAGATACTTAATTTATTTTTAACCACAAAAAAAGACCTCCGTTAGGAGGTCCTGATTGAGTTATGATAAGGTTATCAGAAAGCGTACTTAACGCCCAGTTTACCGCCAACGTTCAGTTCATCTTCGCCATCAATTTCAGTGCTGATGAAGGAAACTTCGCCATAGACGCCAAGTGCTTCAGAAACTTCAACACCGATACCTGCCTTACCAGAGAACTCAGTCTCAGTATCAGCACCGTCAACAGCGACTACAGCAGGTCCACCCTGGACGTAGTAGGAAGCAGCTTCACCGATAGGTCCTTCGTAACCGACGTGGATGTCCGTCGTTGCCCCGGTGTAGTCGTCTGCTGCCCAACCTGCATTGGTCTCTACGTTAACATAGGGACCTGCAACAGCAGCGCCAGCGGACAGGGAAAGAGCAGCAGCTGCTGCGAATACAGATTTGATCATTTGTTAATACCTCTTAGTTACTTGCGGAATGATTACCCGCAGATGGAAAGAACCTCGACATAGGTTCTGTGTATGACAAAGACTAGCGCGAGTACTTGAGGCATTCGTCTTTTCCTAACTGGCACTGTGCCAGTTGTCACATTATTTAGTATAGTGAAAACCTTCAGATCTGTCAAGTAGGTTGGGTTTCCACTCTCTGGGTTGGTTCAGAAATCCTTCCCAGATAAGGATCATAGTTCATAAAGTCTTTGATGTCAATGTTTGCTCCTTGCTGAGACCAGTATCCAAACTGGGCTTGATAGTTCTGTTTATGGAAAGCATCTACATGGTCAGGATGAATACTAGATCCCAGTTCTGTACGGTACAGGAGCAGGGGGATTGCAAAGGTGTTACCTGAGTTATAGATAAGATCATCTGCAACGGGACGTGGTTTCACCTTCTGATCTAGTTTATACTTATCTCCACGACAATGAAGTCTTACTAACTTCTCAGCATGATAGCGAGTGATCACATAGCAAGCAGTGGAGAAATCATTCACAAACCTTTTATGAAGTTTGACATGAATATCTCCCGTAGAAATAATTGCAATCTGAACTACATCCCAATCATAAGGGAACTGGCTATAAAAATCATTCCAAGTAAAATTCCAGTACCGAACCAAATCTAGAGAACAATCATCTTCCATGATGACAGCATAAGGGCTATCAGAAGTATCAAGATAATGTTTGATTGCTCTCAAGTGTGAAGTAGTACACCCCACCTCACGACTAGTCATATTATCAGGATATCTTCCTTTGAGAATATCACTCAGGTCATCCTCTCTACCATCATATGCAGAGATGCGTTCATAGTTTTCAATCTCCCAATATTTAAATTGATATTCCATGTACTGACGTCTCTCTGGTTGGTCATCCATATTAATATAATAAATGGGACCAATACCTCTTAACTTGAATACTGATTTATTTCTATCTGCATTTTCAAAGTCAATCATACAACCTCCCATCCGGGGCAATAAAGATCTTTAGTACTTAGGTGTGCATTTTTAGGTCCAAACCATATTGAGGGAGCAATAACTTTCCCTCTACCTGCCAACCATGCACCCCACCAAGAGAAAGTGGAATTGGCAATAATAAAATCACTACATTGAGACATCAAATACAAATCATGATATGGTCCTGCACTTTCCGATACAATAAACCTATCAGAAGAAAATAATTCCTGATTCATACACCACTCTGGGTCATCACTGAAAATAACAACCTGCCTATCAGAATCAAATTGTTCTAATGCCTTCTCATAATAATCAAGACCTAGATTAAAATGATTACCAGAGTTGATTAGAAAATCCCCTCTGCGAATATGAAGTGCAATTAGATTATCAAAATGCTCATCAACAATAGATTGACACTCTCCAACAATTTTTTCTTTGAATGTAAATTGATTTCTCACTTCATCGGAACAATGTTTGAAATATTTTTCTGTTTGATAATATCCATACAAAGTAAAGTCTTTAGTTCTATCCTCTGTAAATACTGTTTCATCAAACTCAAATCCTTTCTCTGCATGATTCAAATGAGTTCCTAACATTCCAATATTATCTGGTTTGATGTCAAAACAATCAAACAATTCAATTCGTAAATGATTACCTAATCCATCAACTAAAACTTCATCGTGATTTGGAATAGTAAATGGTACACCAAGTCTCCTTGCTACACCTAGAGTTGCTGCATATTGGAACATTTGATTTCCAAGTTGCCCAACCTTTCCCAATACATTAAATCCTACAGTCATGATAATAATAGATTGCAAATTTGAACAGTTTTATTAAATCCCTCTATAGAGTTTTCTAAAAGAATATCAATCTTAGAATTATAATCCTTAAATGTTTCGTAGTCAACACTGTTCAACAAACAATCAATCCAACAACTAGAAGGATAAGTTACATAATACTTTGATCCAATGGAGTATAACTGTGATCTATTCAGATTATTTTTGGACAACCATGCGTTATCAACTAAGAACTTATCTTTTCCCTTCAAAATTCTACTTAGTGTTGGGTGAATATTACCTCCACTGACCGTTGGATGTCTAATAAAGTAACAAACTCCCTGAGATAACTCTTCTATTCTATTCCAAGTATCTTCTTTCCATTCTGTAGTATAAATTCCAGACCATTCTCCAGAACTTGTATCTAATTTTATATCCTCAGAGTTTGGTTTATCAAATCCATTGGTAAAGAAGAAAACTTTACTTCCATCCACACGCTCAGATTTATCATAGTAATGATTGGGAACACCAACTGTTATAAACTTCTCTATTGGAGTAGTTACATCATCGACTATATCTTCTTTCTTGATCCAAGTGAGAACATGATCAGCACTAAAATGGTATTTTCCCAGTCTAGTAATACCTTCTTGAGAAATACCATGCTGTATTGCAAAAGTCTTACAAGAAACTTTTTTACATAGATTATAATCAATACTATGATATATGTTACTTGTTCCTGAGGTAACTAGCATTGAATTTGCATCAATTGCGTAATCAATCAAAGAAGATTCCTGATCTATATTCATAACATAGAAATTTTCATATCTCTCAGCAAACTGATTTATCTTATAAGATAAAGAGTCTTTGATCACTTCTCCAAAGTTAGTGTAAAGTAAAACCTCATGACCACTGTTGCAGATATATTCAATCATAGGAATCAAAAATCTAAGATGATTCCTAGTCATTGTGCATAATATTACTTTCTTCATGAATCGTTTCTCTTAATAGCAAAGATTAAATCATCATATCTATTTTTTACATATCTAAGATCTACCTCATCGTAAGTATACTTACCCTCAAGAGTTTCTTCTACTTCATCAAAACATTCTTTCAAGTCTTCAAAATCTTCTACCTTTTGAACATCTTCAATAAACATAGTACCACCATCTTTCAACAAGGGAAGATAGTATTCAATACATTTCTTTTGAGATTCAAGTGTATGAGGTCCATCATCAAAGATAACATCAAAACCATCTGGGAATACCTTTGCAACTTCTTCTACATTATCAGGTTGATATGCATCACAGTTAGCATAAGTAAATCTATCATTATCCATAATCTCCCAACACTTAGGATTCATGGTCTCCTGAATATCAAGAAGGAGCATCTTTGATTTTGGAAGAAAGTCATGCCACATAATAGCAGAGCATCCATAGTTAGTGCCAAGTTCTAAAAGAGAGATATCTTTATTTTTGTACTCAGAAAGATTTTCTTGATAATAATCACAGAATCCATGCCAATCATTTTTATCTGTTCCCCATCCACCAATATGTCTTCCAGAAGAATCATACTGTCCATTGAATCCATTCATATCATACTTTTCAATGATCTCTACTAGTTGATTTGTCATTATTTTTTTCTGGTATAATTAGGTATAAGGTTTGCAGTTAAAATGATAAAAATTTTTATTGGATATGACAAGAGAGAACGAACAGCAACTTCTCTTTTAATTGATTCGTTGAATAAGCACTCATCATCGCCACTATCTATAACTCTTATAAAGAGGGAGCAGTTAGAAGGGATTCTAACCAGACCTAGAGGTCCACTAGACTCTACAGATTTTTCAATCTCAAGATTTCTTACCCCATACTTATCAGAGTATACAGGTTGGTCTATCTTTATGGATTGCGATATGCTCTTTCAAAATGATATCACAAAACTATGGAATCTACAAGATGATAAACACGATGTAATGGTTGTCAAACATCAATACATTCCTAAGTCTGAAAGAAAGTTTGATGGAGAAAAACAAACACCATACACAATGAAAAATTGGTCCTCACTCATGATGTTCAACAATGCTAAGTGTAAGTCACTTACATTAGATTATGTAAATACTGCTCATGGATTAGATTTACATCAGTTCAAATGGGCATCAAGTGTAGGAGAACTCCCTAAAACTTGGAATTGGTTGGCAGATGAATACGAATATAAAAAAGACGTATCTAATGTCCACTTTACTTTAGGTGGTCCTTGGTTTCATGATGGAATAGGTTCCTATAATAAGTCTGACTATGAGAATACGTGGAAAGAATATCACAAAGAATGTACGAATTACTTATTCTAATTTCCTAACTCTTTTATCAAGATTAATAATATCTTTCTCAATCTCCTGAATTTTTTGTTCTTGACACTTTAGCCAATCAAAATACAACTCATACTCTGTATCAATATCTTCAGGAGACCTGATACCATTGTCTAGATTGTACCTATCTATTGCCCATGGAGGAGGAGTAGATGTTTTCCACGGATACAAAGCATCCTCCAAATCAGCAACTATTCCCCATAAAAATACCCGTATCTCAAATAATCTTCCTCTTCTCATTTTATTGCCATCATACGCTTAGCATTTAAGTATACAGGGTCATCATACTTCTTTCTACCCTTTCCAGTCCATATAACTGTACCTTCCCTAAACTCCCAGTCCATAAAATTTCCATTGAATACAACAACATCTTCATGCGAAACATGTTCTACAAGAAGTTGATTTAATGCAACCTGATCAGCGTACCAAGTATTAGGGAGTGAATTGATAATCTCAACCAGTTTTCGGGTCTTATCAATATAAGTATTATCAAAGTAAACAATACCTGCAGCGATTTTTGTACCCTCTCGAATCCAATCAGTTAAGTAAGTTACTGGATGTCTTACAAATAATCCACATGGTTTATCTGGAAAATCAAAGTCTCTCATGACTAAACAGTCAATATCAAGAACCATAATTTTTTCAATATTTTCTAACAAGAAAGGTAGAATAAAAAATCTCAATGATGCATAGATACATTTTCTCTGGTCTTGATCCTCAGGGACATCCATCTCATTGAATGTGAATGACATTGGAGTTGTAATCTTTTCATTATACAACTCAATATCTTTATAAACTTCTTTGGTAGGATTTATGATATGAACATGCACAGGTTTGCCACATTTATGTGCAGAATTAATGAATGGTCCTGCATGATCTACAAAATATTTGCTATCACATGCGGCAAACACACATGGTTCAGTAGGATAATCTCCATAGATATCCTTTGATTCTATATTCATATCACTTCTGACCCGTGGTTTTCAAATACTCATCAAAGTATTCAACGGTTCTCTTCATACCATCTTCCAGACTAACCAAATCTTCTGGATTCATATCTACAAGACTAAGTGTTGTATTATCAGCAGTAACTCTATCACCAGCATTTTCACCTGGTCGCATAGGGAGATTGACAATCTCGGCGTCACTACCGGCAAGATCCCTAATCAGTTCAGCAATCTCACCCACAGTCTTATTCTCTGAAGGACCAACCTCTACAGGAACAGGTAACACAATTCCTTCACATGCTTTCTCTGTTGCCCGTACAAGTGCCTTAGCAACATCACCAACATAGACCATATCACTAACCTGTTTACCATCGCCATAGACTTCTATAGGGTGGTTCAGCAGTGCTCTACAAACAAATGCAGGAGTAATCTTTCTTACCTTGCCGGGACCATAGGGTGCTGCGGCTAGTTGACGTGGTCCATATGCGTTTACAACACGTACAATATTAACTTTAGTTCCTCTATTCCTATTATACATATCAATAAATCTTTCGATCATTGTCTTTGTAATGGAATAAGTATTATTCATCCAGTGGTTACCCACAGCAATGTAAGTACCAGGAAGATTATATTGTGCTGCTGCTTCTAAGACATTCAATCCACCAATCAGGTTTGATTTTGCTGCCGGACGAGGATTTTGAATAGTCTCTTGAGTTCCCAAGACAGCAGCAAGGTGAATCCAAGACTCGCAATGTGCCATTGCTTCGGTGACGGCAACATCATCCATGATGTCTCCCTGAAATACTTCTACATCTTCAGGATATTCTTTAGCAAGTCTCCGATGATGATCAAAGATGACTGGGGTATGACCGTTTGTAAGAAGTTCTTCAACAACATAACGACCAATAAATCCCATGCCGCCTGTAACTAATACTTTCATAAAATTTTACCGTCAAGATAATTTTGTTTCCAATAGTTTATGTATGCAAGATTTGTTTCCCCATGTTCCCAGGGTTTCATAACCCTTCTACCACCAATATAGTGAACAATTTTGTTCCCTTTATTCAAAAAATTAATATCAGATGATAGCGATGTGTTCCATTCAGGAGTAAGGAAATCAAATTTGCCCTCTAGAATTATGGAGAGATATCCCTGAACAACAAATTTAGCAGAGATTCTATCATCACTAACTGCCTCTACAAATTTAGTAGTCATACCATCACTAAGCCACTTCTTATTGTCAAAGAGAATTACTCCAGAGTTTACACTCCAGTGCTTCAATGGTTCTACATCAGGTCTATCCCATCGCTCAAACTGATAATCATTTCTTGCTTTCTGCACCCCACAATTTGCCTTGTTAGGCATAGCAAGAATAGAGTGCTGCATTTCAATATTCTCTAATTCAGAGATATCATCAATGACTAGAGTATCCGCATCCAAATACAAACTCTTTTCAAATACAACACCAAATATTTCTGGAATCAAAACCCTAGAGTACATACATGGTAACTCTTCTTTCCACTCACCACCCTTAGGATTCTTATCCAAAGATTGATTGTAGATGATATTCACCCCTGTCCCGTCAAACACCTCAAAGTCTTTTGGTTTTCCATCAGCTAGTAGATAGAATTTATATTTTGAACCGTTAGACTTTTGAAGTGAATTATAAAGAGCAATAACTCCAGGAATATAATTTTTATCAGAGCATGTAACTATATTCATTTTTGTAGATGATAAACTCCAATCTTAGGTCCACCCCAGAATCCTTTGATGTAAGGGAATGAATTCATTACTTCTTCATGAGACCAATCAGGTTTAACATGAACTTCATAAGGATTACCTTCATCTGGTCCTTGTGGCATATAGATGATAGGAATACTAAGATACAAATTATCCGAAATATCAAGAAGTTTATTAGTCATAGCAAGTGCTTCTTCTTTCTTCATATGTTCAATGACATCACCAGCAAAAGTAATATCAGTTTGACCAACTTTACTATAATCAAAGGTCCTTACATCTTCTAGATAAAAGTTATCATAGATTTCATCCAGTTTATACTTTGGAACCCAAGGTTCCCAAATTTCAACACCATACCATTCACAACCTTGGAGGTTTTCAAGGTTCTTAAATAAATTTAGATACGTTCCCTCACCAACAGCAATGTCTAAAATCTTTTTATGTTTCGGAGTTACATCAGAAATCCATTTGCGAATCTGATCTTTCCCTTCGTAATCACTTCTAGGCATTTTTACAATTCAACTCCCTTTAATAATAGCATACTTGTCAAGACAATAGTCAATTTCATCTTGAATGTTCTTATCATATGTGCTTGATATTTGATTTTCATGCACTCTATTAGAAACTAAAACATCTTCAAAATAGATAGGATCACCAAAATTTGTTTTTAGATTATAATAATAATCACAATCCATCATCATCACTAACTTCTCATCGAACCTAACCTTTTCAAAACACTTCTTCCTCATACTTAAGACAGATGGAGAACTGATTGAATTTACCCCTTCAATCATTTTATCATTCCACTTTGGAAACATTTCCCAGTAGAAATTATATCCATCATCTTTAGTGTGATTGCAACCATTTACTAACCACATCTTTTTACTATCATCAAATTCATTTTGAATTTTTTCTAACGATTCAGTATCATAAAAGAAATCGTCTTGAAACATTACTTTGATGATATCACCAGAGCATAATTCAATTGCACTATTTGTATTAGCAGGTCCATTACCCCTATCACTTTCATTTTTAGAATAAACAATTTTGAATTTACCTTCAAATTGTTTTAATTCTTTTAGAACTTCATCACCTACACTATGATCAGAAATACAAACTTCAAAATCTTTGTATGATTGTATCTGAATTGTTCTTAAAAGATCATTGAGATACTCAGATCCCCTACCATTAAATTCCCAAGTAGGAATTGCAATTGAAATTGTCATTGTTTGATTTGCTCACTAATCCATGCGTATGTTTTACGAATACCCTCTTCTAAAGTCTGCTCATAATCCCATCCAAGTTTTTCTCGTATAAGATTATTATTAGAATTACGACCACGAACTCCAAGTGGTGCTTCTAAGTTATGCCTTCTATGAACCGTTTTACCAGCAACCTTACCAGCAATTTCTACCAATTCATTGATGGTAACCATCTCTTCAGAACCAATGTTTACTGGTCCCATAAAGTCACTATCCATCAACCGTCGAGTTGCCTCAATACATTCATCAATGTATAAGAAAGAACGAGTCTGTAACCCATCACCCCAGACTTCAATTACTCCTCCAGTTTCGGGTAAATATGCTACCTTGCGACAAATTGCTGCTGGTGCTTTCTCTCTACCTCCGTCCCATGTTCCCTCTGGGCCGAAGATGTTGTGGTATCTAGCAATGCGAACAGGGATGCAATGGTTACGATTGTAAGCAAAGTAGAGACGTTCTGAAAAAAGTTTTTCCCATCCGTATTCTGAGTCTGGGTCTGCGGGGTATGCTGATGATTCACGGCAATCTGGATTATCGGGGTCTAGTTGATTGTGTTCTGGATACATGCAAGCAGAACCCGAATAGAAGATCTTGGTTTTATTTACATAATACCTTTCATTAAACTGTCTCTGTTCTTCTAGAACATTCAAGTTGATTGAAACGGAATTGTGCATGATGTCTGCATCGTTTTCTCCAGTAAAAACAAATCCAGCACCACCCATATCAGCAGCGAACTGATAGATCTCATCAAAAGAATCGTGATATTGTTCAGGAACAGAAGCATAGAAGTTGCCAAGATATCCCTTGAACCTAATACATCGACGAACAAATTCTACATCACGAAGGTCTCCAGTAATAAATTCGTTTGCGTCTGTAGAGGAAAATTCAGGAACTTTTAAGTCAACACCGCGCACCCAATATCCTTCTTCACGTAATCGTTTAACCATATGGCTTCCAATAAAACCACCAGCACCAAGCACTAGTGCCGTCTTTTTGTACTCGCCCATTAGTCCCAATACATGTTATTATTATATATTATACCAAAAAAGGGGTGGTTAAACAACCACCCCATAAAGGTCTTTCATGCACGCCACTTGCTCTTTAACCTGAAACAAGAAACAGGGCGGGAGTTACCTCCATCCGCACCACTTGCTCTTAGGAAAAGCAAGAAACCAATTCAAAGAACATCTCTGACTGCACGAAGTGTTTTTAGTTTACCAATTAGATCATCGACCTTTGCCTCCAGTGCAGCAACGTCTCCGCCACCACCACCATCACACTTAGAATGTGCTTTAGCTTCGAGTGCTTGCAGTCTCTTTTCTACTTCTTGGTCATACTGAGACATGGTTGCACCAGACTCAGATTTTACAACTTTTCTTGCAGCCATAATTTTAATTTGAATTCTCTATATATTTAGTTTTAAGGGGTCTTTATGACTCCACCACCAGTTTTTTAGAGAAACTGGAAACTCCAGGGGTCATACGATCATCCCGACCAGGGCTAGTTTAACGACTTACCGAGTCTTTGACATAACAAGGAACACCTTCGGGGTCTAACCATTTAGTGTATTCAAAATCATCAATGGCAGTCAGAAGTTGCATCTGATTGTCAAGGAGATACATGTCTCTGAAACGCTTTGTCCAACTATCTGCTTTTTGAATGCGATAGTCGGGGAACCCATTTTCAAGGGTTCCACACTCAACATAACGATATGGAAAACGCTCTAGGAGTACCTTCACGCTACCTCCACAGTTTCAAGATCAATAGCAACTTGTTCCATCAAAATATCATAATCATCAAGCGGATCACCAGAAAAAACTACTCCACTGTTTTCATAATAACGACGGACCTTTTTGAGAAGTTTCGGATTCTTCACATCCAGGAAGAACTCACCATTTACAGCACCACGAAGGGTTTGAATGTCTTTCTTGAACTTGCTAGTCAGTGTCATTGTTTTGTTTGTTGACCTTAGTATTATAAGGGATTGACGGCGAACCGTCAAGTAGGACTGCCGGGACTTGAACCCGGATCACTCCGTTATAAGCAGAGGGCCTTTACCCTTAGGCGACAGTCCCATGGACTACCTTCCAATCAGCATCAAAGATTTCCAAACCTTTATCGGTAAGGATATGATCATACATCTGATCAAAAACCTTTGGGGGTAAAGTGCAAATTTCTGCACCATTGTACCAAGAACGAATTGCTCTCTGTACATTTCTGATTGAAGCAGATAGAACCTGAGTCGGAACTCTATGTATTCGATAAAGTTCCGAAATAGATCTTACTACTTCCAATCCAGCAACAGACTGATCATCCAATCTTCCTACAAAAGGAGAAACATAAGTTGCTCCTGCTTTTGCTGCTAGAACCGCTTGTGCGGCACAGAAGATCAATGTTACGTTAGTCCTTATCTTTTCTTTTGCCAACTCTCTGCAAACCAACAAACCATCCTTTGTCATAGGCAGTTTAATTGTTGCCACACTACCGAACTTATCTACAAGACGAAGTCCTTCATCCAGCATAGTTTGTGCATCTCCAACTACTTCCATGCTGATGTCTTGTACACCCATGTCTTTGATCTCTTGGTAGACTGCTTCAGGATCTCTACCAGATTTGCGAATTAATGATGGGTTAGTAGTAATTCCGTCAACCAATCCTGTTTCAAAACGGTCTCTAATGATTTCTGTATCTGCGGTATCAAGAAAAATTTTCATTGTGCTTCGTTGTTCAATTCAGTATAGAGTTTAATAAGTTCGTTATCTGCGGGGACCATAACTGCTTTCTCCCCTTTCTCATTTACTATTCCAATGGTTTCACCATTTTCCACCCTTTCAAACAATTCATTCCAGTTTTCTTCCCAGTGTTTCACCGAATAAAATTCCATAGTTGAATTATGTATAAGAGTCGGAACGATAGGATTTGAACCTACGGCCGCCCGCTCCCAAAGCGGGTGCTCTACCAAACTGAGCTACGTTCCGTTGTAAGTATTATACACTTACCTGTGCTTCCTGTCAAAGGGTTCCCAGTGTTCCCAACCATATTTGTGGACTGCCCACATTCCTAAGATAGGAACGAACACTAGTGCTAAACACATGGGTGCTAGTGTAAATGGATTATTCAGCACCCATGCAGCAAAGTGTCCTGCCTTATGTATAATCATCTTCATCATCCTCGTAAAGTGGACAAGGTTCCTCAAAAAGATGTTGCATTCTAAGTTGCTTAATTCTTTCTCTAAGTTGTTTGTAGAACTCTCGTTTCTGATCTTCGTCCATCATCCTGGATAATCCCATGTGGTGATTTGGTCTGTTTTATGAAGAGGACCCCATGTTCCACCCCTATAAACATAGGGAGTAGTTCTAATGGGACACTCATCTCCAGTACAAAGAAGGTCATCAACAATACGCCAAGACTCAGTTACTTCCTCTGCATGAACAAAGTGTGACTGGTCTCCACGCAATGCATCATAAAAAAGTTTTACATAACCATCAATAGCATTATTAGAATACCAATGTGTAAGTGTTGCTGTCTCCACTTTATCTTCTAAACCAGGTGCCTTCATATCCAAACGGATATCAAGATGAGGTCTGGGTTGAATTCTCATTACAATACGGTCATTATATTCATGACCTTCAAATAAATTCAGTGGAGGTGCTTTCAGTTTAATAACAACTTCAGCACAAGTATAGGGCATTTTCTTACCCGTCATGAAGTGAAAAGGAACTCCTTTCCAACGCCAGTTATCGACATATATGTCACCAGCAACATAGGTAGGAGTACCACTGTTAGGATCAACGCCCTCTTCATTACGATAATCATCATACTGTCCGCAAATAAGTTTGTCACCAAGTCTTGCCGCAGACAGAACTTTTACCTTCTCTCTACGAATTTCTGTAGCATTGTTTTTACAAGGTGCTTCCATAGCAATAAGTGCTAAGATTTGAAGCATGTGATTCTGCAGCATATCCCTTACGGCACCTGCAGTTTCATAATATTGAGATCGTCCTTCACATCCAATACTCTCTGTAGCAAAGATTTGAACTTCTTCTATGAAGTTCCTGTTCCAAAGTGGTTCAAGTAGAGTATTGCTAAAACGGGTAGCAAGAATATTATTGACAGTATCTTTACCAAGATAATGGTCAATGCGATATACTTGTTTCTCGCGTAAACATCCAGTAACCACAGATTGTAAATAATTAGCAGATTGAAGATCGGTCCCAAAAGGTTTTTCAATAACGACTCTAGTTTTGTCTGGGTCATTAACTAATCCTGCTGCTTTTAGGTTTCTAATAGCATCGCCATACCTTTCAGGTGGAACCGAAAGGAAATAAGTCATATCATCAGTCTGAGGAATAGATGCAAGTGAATCTACATTGCTCAAATCACATTGGTGATAATCTAATTTTACAGAGAAGTCACCTTTATAATATGTTCCAAGACTTTCTAACCAACTTTGACGATCATGTCCTGTTCGTGATGCACCAATGATTCTAAAATCTTCAGGAAGAAGATTTCTATCATGGAGATTTGCAAGCGCAGGAATAAGTTTCCTACGGCAAAGGTCTCCGGTAGCACCGAAGATTACAAGTGTTCTAGTGGGCAGTTCCATTTCCTTTATAATTCTCTGTTTCGTAATAGTTATTCTCACCCTTTCTGTGCCCGAAATAAATGGTGGCACATACAAAGGGTAGTGCTCCCCAAAGTAAGACATCGGCAAAAGTCATTTTTTAGTTGGTCCAAAAACAATACATTTTCTACAGTTAGGACCTTCGCACTCCCAACCTTTATGGCAATAATCACAACCTTTACCACCACACTTAATGCAAACTACGTGAGATTTATCGGACATCATGACCTCCAAACATAGCACGCATTCCGTTCAAGACTTTGTTTGCAAATCGTCCAAGTCTTCGGGACTCAAATCTTGAGTAGAGAGCAGAAGAAATAACAGGGGCTGGAACACCGAGATCCACAGCAGCGTGAACAGTCCAACGCCCTTCACCAGAGTCTGATACTCCCCCATCGTATTTGCTAAGCTCACTATCGCGGCGTAATACATCAGCGGTAAGGTCAAGTAACCAACTACCAACAACGCTACCACGACGCCATAACTCAGCCACTTCAGCAACATTAATATCATATTGATATTCTGCAGGATTTTCCATCGGAGCAACCTCAGCATCGCCTTCGACCACATATTTCTTCCCAGCATCAGCTTCATGCAGGATATTAAATCCTTCTGCATATGCTTGCATGATTCCATATTCAATACCATTATGCACCATCTTTACAAAGTGACCTGCTCCAGGTCCACCACAGTGCAACCAACCATGCTCAGCAGAGGTCTCATAACTGAAAGGATTTGTCCTGGGGGCACCTCCGATACCTGGTGCGAGTGCCCTAAAGATTGGAGCGCAAACGGATACTGCAGTATTTGTACCGCCAACCATAAGACAGTATCCACGGTCCAAACCATAAACACCGCCACTAGTACCACAATCAAGATATTGGATGCCCAATTTGTCCAAGGCGATTGCTCTGCGGCGCGAGTCCTTAAAATTGGAATTGCCATGATCAATAACAATATCTCCAGGACCAAGTAATGGTAATAACTCATTGAGTGTGTCCTCTACTAGTTCTGCTGGAATGACAAGTTGAAAAATGCCAGGGGAAAGATGCTTCTCACCATCTTCATCAAAAATAGGATTTACTTGTTTTACTACTTGAACAAGGCTTTCCAGAGAAGTGGCAACTCCACTGATATAACCTGCCTCAAACGCTTCTTGAGCCTTTGCATAGTTTCTCCGATAACCCCAAGTTTCGATACCTGCTTTCATCATACGGCGAGACATGCCCTCACCCATTCTTCCGAGACCGATAATACCTACTTTCATTAGTTCTCCTGTATCGCAATTAAAGTGTCATAGGGAATCCACGCGGGTTGTTCGCTTTTGAATTGAACTTGAACCTCCGTGATAACCCTTTCCAAATCTTTTCTATAAGTTTGCCTGGTGTTTTTAACCACCGATAATGGATTGTTCATTGTTCTATTCCTAATTCATTAAGATAATCTATCCACCACTGTGGATCTTTTGGGCATTTCCATTGAGGCACCTCCATACCCCTTTCAGAATAATAATCATACAAAGCCTTATCTATAGTCTGTGCGATCTCCATATTCTTCGTCCTCCTTGTCAACGTCCTCATATGGGTTCTCCACATAGGGTCCTCGTTTTCGTAATGGTTCTTTTCGGACATAAGAAGTTTCTGAATTTACTACCGACATCCACACTGCCAATTTCATAACTATGTAAATTATACCTAGAGGCAAGAAACATGCAACTAAGATAAGAGGATTCATTTATACTCTCCAAGCAACAGCACTTTGACTCCTCCTTTTTAGTTCTTCAATAAGATCACCATATTCATTATACATTCGATCACCAGGAATATAATGTCCTTGTTTGTACTCTAATGCACCAATGATTACTGCATAATCTTTCTTACTGAAATCGGGCATAAACTTTGTCATGAGGTTTTTGTTTGATATTCTGGTAAAGGGCATCCTTTAAAATTACGGATTTCATCCACTGATAAGACAAACATAGATGTAAATCCTAAACAAAAAGCGAACAATAATTGAGGAAAATTGTAATTGCATTGATTTGCTGTGGGATCTGGTTTATCATCGTGGGGGTAAATCATTTTGCTGATCTCTAAGGACCTTTTCGACTTGTCGTCGGATTCGGTCCCTTGCTTCGGGGTTTTCGGTTTCTTTTCTGGAGTATCCATTTTTCTGATGAAAAATAAGGTGTCCTTGATAAAACATAGTTATACCAAAAATGAACGCAAGCACCACCCCCAGTCTTTCTATAAATGTAGATTCAACCATGGGAATACTGGCGGAATTACTCCAATAAGTCGAAGCAGACCCTCAGCAAAAAGTGCAAGAACAACCCACCCAACACACATTGAAATAATTGAAGCGTTACGATTGTGTCTGCGTATGGCATCATCAATCATCTCCTGTACTTGTTCTTCGGTTGTGAAGTTACTTTGTGTCATTTTAGGTTTCTTCAGGCATTTCGTTGTCTAGAGTTTTCCTTCTCTCTTCCCATGTTATTCCACCTTCCATACCTATACAAGGATTTATGCAGGTTTCATCACCTAACTTGTTGCACACCAACCCTGCAAGATCTAATTCATTTCCCATTTTGCCTGTGCCGGACCAATAATGTTCTCCAGCAATCCAAGTGGCACCACACTTGGGGCATTCCTTAGTCTGCATGTTTGTTGAACTCCCTAAAGGACTTTGCGAATTCGGCGCGATCAGCAAGAAGTTTTTTTCTTAACTTACGCTCCATCCATTTCATTTTGACTCTTACAATAAAATACTTGAATTGTAAATCCAAGTATCGGATAAGTCTGAAAGTTTCATCATACCCTGCATAAGCAACTAATGCAACAAATGTGAGCATTAGAAGATAAAATAGAGTCATTTAATGTGTCCATCTAGCGTATATATACGTTCAACATTATCTTAATATTGTAACGTGTTGATACATAAACGGAGAGAACAGGAATCGAACCTGCGAAAGTTTTACCTCCAGCCGCTTTCAAGGCGGTGTCCTCGACCAACCGGACTCTCTCCCCGAAATTTATCGGATTTCAAAGTCCAATCGCTTTACCTTACGCCTACGTCTTTCTTCTTGATATAAAAGTTCTTCTCTAGAAAAGTGACTAGTAATTTTTCTTTCTACATTATTAGTAACCATGACCACTTTATCAAGGTCTTTGGCACCAACTTTGTTCTCTAGTAAACTCATCTGATTTGGGCAACCACAAAACTGCAACTTACTGCTACTAGTCAGTTCTGTTTTGCATTCTTTACATCTTACAGTAATCATGTCTTTGAAAGTCAAATCAATTTTGATTATTTATATGGGTGAAGAGGGGATCGAACCCCCGACCGCCTCCGTGTAAAGGAGATGCTCTACCTCTGAGCTATTCACCCGACTCCCCCGGTAGGATTTGAACCTACGACCAATCGATTAACAGTCGATGGCTCTGCCGCTGAGCTACAGGGGAATAAGAAGACCCGAAGGTCTTATGAGAGAATTGGAATGTTTTCTGTGATAGATTCAGAACCTCCAAGGATAAAACTCTCAGGATTAAATCCCCAATTGTATTGTAATGCTTGTTTATCTAGATCGGTAAAACCAAAGTATCTAAACATACGCATACCATTAGGAAAGAAACGAAATACATTATAAGACATAATAGTGTCTTCTACGGTAAAGTCTGGGTGAGCACCCTCACCACGAGGATGTCCAAGTCCTAAAGCATGACCAATCTCATGACGAAGAACATACTTCTCAAGAAAATCAACATGCGAATCATCATCTCTAACAAAAATTTTGATTCTATTGGGACGAGCAGAAGCACGTCCTACTACAGCTTCTTGAAGAGCAAAATCTCTATCTTTTAGTCCATGATCATTCTTCTTACTATTTTCATAGTTAGTAGAATCTGTAATTTCCTCAGTATAGATAAACCTAATATCATCATTTTTCTTTTTGGTTTTTACAAAAGAAATACCAGTAAGATCATCAATCTCTTGAAGAGTAGATTTAATTTCCTTACGCTCAAGGAAAGAAAGTCCTTTCTTTTTCCAAGAGTAATTAATTATCTTGTCACCACCAGAAAGGTAATTGATATAATTAAACCAAGGTGTTGAAATAATATCGGTTACACTTTTTTTCATACAATCAGAATTAAGAATAAAGGGAATAAATCCCAAGCGGAGTATCGGAATCGAACCGACGACATCTAACTTGGAAGGATAGCGTTCTACCGCTGAACTAACTCCGCAAGGAGCCTCTGACAAGATTTGAACTTGCGACCTGAGCTTTACAAAAGCCCTGCTCTACCACTGAGCTACGGAGGCATATGGTAACTAAGTTACCAACGACTCAGGTAGGACTCGAACCTACGACCGACTGCTTAGAAGGCAGTTGCTCTATCCATCTGAGCTACTGAGTCATTTGCTTGCCTTGTGCATTATAGGACACAAGGCATAGATTGTCAAGCGCGTTCTTGGTATCTCTGAAATTCTTCTGGGGTAATTTCATCGATTGATACAACCTCTAGTTCATCTCCTTGAGGTTCAAACCACTCTGCAAACTCTTCATAAAGTGCCCTACAATCTCCTATGGGCATCTTTTCCATATCAAATCGATCTATTGCCCAGTCTCTGATTCCCTTTACAAGTTCTTCAGTCGTCAATTCTTCCATAGTAATCCTTTCGGTAGTACCTGCTGAGGATGTTGCTATTGTAGTACCTGGGGACTCCGGTGTCAAGCTCTTCAGTAAGGACGTTGTAGTAGAAGAGTTGTCTTGTTTCTTCAAAATTAGTTTTGCCCTTCGTTTTATGAAGGCTGAGGATAGTTCTACTAAAATTCTGCTTGCCGTATTTGATAATGTCTTCCTTAAGTTCCGGACAAGACCCATAATACTTTCTCCAATCAGATTCTTGTTTTACTTTGCGCTTTTTTCCTTTTGGAGTTCTGAAGGACCAAAAATACTTTCGCCCAATGTATTGTCGTTTGTTTGAGAGATTGGTAATGTTATAAACAAAACCGTGGTTATCCCCAATAAGACTCCCGTCAAAAGGGACGCCATTATAGATCCATGGGTTTTCATAATCAGTACCTGTACTCATTAATGATATCTAAAACCTTGTTTAGATATTTATGTGCTAGTTCTCTCTCCCTTTCCCATACATTAGAACCTTCCATGTCTACATCATGTTTCAATTTCATTACACGAACTTTCAATTCTTCTTTTTGCATTTTATTTTTAGGCATAAAAAAATAAGGGGATTCCTCCCCCTATTTAAGCACAGAATTTAGAGTTTGAAACCACTAAATGTGTCTTTGCTAACATCTTGTTTGATACCACCAACAACATAACTCTCAACTTCCGTCTCCTGTGGAGCAACCTGGAGACCCTTGGAAGAGATCCAATGCTGCGTCCAAGGCAGTGGATTATTGTTTGCAGGAATATCATATTGTGGTTTGAGGCCAATCGCTTTCAAACGACGATTAGCAATCCACTCAACATATTGCTGCAGCAATTTGTCATTCAGACCAATCATAGATCCATCACGGAACAAATAGTCTGCCCAACGCTTTTCTTCATTGACTGCGTTATCAAACATCTTATAGGTCCATTCTTCCTCTTCCTTCATGATCTCTTTCATTTCAGGATCATCACCAGTCTTCCACTTATTCAGAATATTCTGGGTAATAGCAAGATGTTGATTCTCATCTCTAGCAATCAAAGAGATGATTTTTGCTGATCCTTCCATGAGTTTAAGTTCACCAAAGGCGAAAGAACAAGCAAAACTAACGTAGAACCTAATACCCTCAAGAACATTAACGTTTGCAACTGCTCTGTAGAGTTTTCTTTTGACATCTCTGATTTCCCATTTGGATGAAGGTGAATCTCTAAAATCACTTTGCCACATGTTACCATTGCCCCAAGTTTGGGCACTGTTAATGAAATCATCATAAGCACCCGTAACGCTGCTAGCACGCTCCAAGATACGTTCATCAGATACAATCTTATCAAAGACCTCTGAAGGATCAGAATAGACGTTCTTGATGATGTAAGTATAAGAACGACTATGAATCATTTCCATGAATCCCCAAACCTCCATACATGCCTCTAGTTCGGGGAGACTGCAATAAGGTATAAAAGCCATCCCAGGACCACGCCCTTGAATGGAGTCAAGCATAATCTGGTACTTGAGGTTACTGGTATAGATATGCTTTTGTTCTGGACGAAGTGTTTGATAGTCTCCACGATCTTTCTGTAATGAGACCTCTTCTGGTCTCCAAAAATAACCAAGTTGCTGTGTTGTTAGTTTATCAAAGACAGGATACTTATAAGAATCGTATCTCTGTACTCCAAGGGGTTTACCAAAAAACATCGGTTGCTTTTTGGTATTCACTTGTTCCGTATTGAATACGGTCATCCCCTGAACTTCTGTTTTTGGTTCTTGCACCGAACTTAATTTAAACTGCACAGGATTCACACTCTCCCTCCTCTATTGTACTTAATTCTTCTACTAGACTTTGCAAATCGGGTTTCTCCTCAACAACCTCATCGGTCTTAATGTCATATGTGTTTTGGTAATATGATGTCTTCCACCCGTACTTATATGTAGTTAGAAAATCATTTGCCATAACCGAAACTGGAACCTCATTGTCTGGATAATTTTCTGGATTATAAGACCAATTACCAGATATAGCTTGATCAAAGAATTTCTGCATTACAGACACTACATTTATGTAACCTGCATTATCAGGCATCTCCCACAGTAATGTGTAGTTATTCTTCAACGTGGCATACTGAGGAACAATCTGCTTAAGAGGTCCTTTCTTTGATTTCTTAATGGACAAGTATCCACGCGGCGGTTCGATTCCATTAGTTGCGTTTGACACAACGGAACTGCTCTCTGATGGCATTTGTGCGGACAGTGTTGAGTGCCGTAAACCATGTTCCAAGATAGATGCCCTAAGAGATTCCCAGTCATGTTCTAATTTCAGTGAACAAATTTCATCTACATCCTTCTTATATGTATCAATGGGAAGGATACCATCAGCATACTTAGTGCGGCCAAAGTTCTCACACCATCCTTTCTCTTTAGCAATCTGATTAGATGCCTTGAGGAGATAGTATTGGAAAGATTCAGCAAGACCATGGACAGCATCCCATGCATCCTGGTCGGCATAATTATACCCCAGTTTTGCAAGATAATGCGCCATCCCAATAAAACCAATACCAAGAGACCTACGTGCCTTTGTCGCCGCTTCTGCTGCCGCTACAGGGTACTTCTGATAGTCAATTAGTTCTTCTAATCCACGAACAGAAAGATCGCAAAGATTTTCCAATTCATCATCAGATTTGACCTTACCAACATTAATAGCAGAGAGAATGCACAGAGCAATCTCACCACTAGTATCATCAATGTGCTGGAGAGGATATGTGGGAAGAGTAATCTCCTGGCACAAGTTACTCATCTCAACCTTATCTTTGAAGGAAGAGTGACTGTTGCAGTGGTCAATATTCATAATGTAGATACGACCTGTCTCTGCTCTCTCCTTCAGCAAGTTGAGGATTAATTCCTGTGCCCCAATAGTTTTTCTCTGAACAGACTCATCTCGTTCGTAACTAACATATAAGTCGTCAAACCTATCAGTGCCAAAAGCATCATAGAGACCCGGCGTATCATGCGGTGAGAAAAGGCTAATCTCTCCATTCTGTATGAAACGTTCGTAGAAAAGTTTTGAAATCTGGATTGAATAGTCAAGTTTCCTTACGCGATTATCTTCTGTACCTTTATTGTTCTTCAGAACAATGATGTCTTCTATTTCTTGGTGCCAGATAGGAAAGTGGACAGTAGCTGACCCACCTCTAATACCGTTTTGTGTGCAGCATCGGACAGTTGATTCAAACTTTTTGAGGAAGGGGACCACACCTGTGTGTTGAACCTCTCCGCCTCTGATTTTAGCGTTGATTCCACGGATTCGACCTGCGTTGATACCGATTCCCGCCCTTTGTGCAACGTATCTGCCAATAGCCATATCAGAGCTAAAGATAGAATCGAGGGTGTCATCAACATCAACAAGAACACAGCTAGCAAATTGTCGAAGTGGAGTTCGCACTCCTGCCATGATAGGTGTGGGAATGTTGATTTTGTGCTTTGAGATTGCGTCGTAGTATCTTCTGACATAAGACAGTCTTGTCTCCTTAGGATATTCCTGGAATATAGTCAAAGCAATCATAATATACATGAATTGTGGTGTTTCATACACACCACCAGTGCTGCGATCTTGAACCAGATACTTATCTACTACCTGACGAAGACCTGCATAGGTAAACAGAAAGTCTCTGCTGTGATCAATGTAACTATTTACCTTTTCAATCTCTTCTTTAGAGTATTTGTTGAAGATTTCTTTATCGTATACATCGATATTTGTGCAACTCATGATATGAGACTCCAAATTAGGGAGTTCTCTCATCTTTCCATAAAGACTTTTTCGTAGTGCAAAGAGTAAGAGTCGTGCAGCAACGAACTGATAGTTAGGATGATCCAGATCGATAAGATCGGAAGCAGCACGGATGAGGATTTCTTGGATCTCTGCCGTAGTAATGCCATCATAAAATTGAATACCAGACTTCATTTCTACTTGACTTGCAGATACTCCCGCAAGACCATTACATGCCTCTTCAACCATGAGATGCATCTTATCTAAGTCAAGAGATTCAATTCTTCCATCTCGCTTTTGTACTTTGGTGCCATTGGTCATATTTTTTTCCAGGTGTTAAATTTAAGGGTTGCTTCTAAACCAGAGTATGTATTTGATTCTATCACAGATTGAACGTCAAGTCCAGATAAAACCATCTCATTAATGTCTTTATCATCTATATCTGAAGGCCAGATAACTACTTTATCTCCTTTGGTAATACACTTTGAGATTCGGTTGATAATCTCTCTATTACGGGGTTCGTTATCATAAATCCAAACAGGATCGCTAACACCCCAACAACTAACATCAGCGTCAGCTCCGCACATAGCAATCGAGTTGCGAATAAACGTACTGTCGAATGGACCTTCGGTAATGTAAACAGTTTGATTCTTTTGTATTTCATCAAGACCATAGATTTTTGGCGCATCGTCATCAAACATCACGGTGATATATTTAACAACTTTAGAACTAGCAATTCCTATGCTTCTCCCCTGAACTCCAACTAAGTTTTGATTATAAAACAAAGGAATAATAATTCTAGATTCTTCGTATTTTGTGCTACTAAAAGTGGGTTTGATAGAATTTACCCACTCCTTAAAATGTTCCGCAAAGTAAAATTTATTGGGATCAAGTTTTCTTGCAACTAGATATCCCTCTGGTCTAGGATCTTGTGATCCCTTTGGAAGATCTACCCTCTTTTTAAATTTAGGTGCCTCAAAAATAAACTTAGGTTCTTCTGCAACAAAATTTCTACCAGTATGTCCTTGTTTGAACTTCTCCATAGTATATTGTTTATGGACAACAGGATCCATGTGCTTCAAGAAGTTGTTAAACGACATTGAAGCACCGCAGTTGTGGCACTTAAAGTTAATATTTGCCTTTACAGAGTAAAGATAACCTCTTGTCTTGTTCTTACTTTTCTTGGAGTCTCCGCAGATAGGACAACGAAAAGTGTATAGATCAGACTTTACTCTTTTGAATTTTGAAAGACGTGAAGATATAATTCCAATATACTTTGAATCAATGTGATCCATTCACTAAGGTTGCCACTGGTACTACTATAGCAGTTCCAGCATCAGAAATCAATGGTTTCAGCGTTTTGATTGCCTGTGGATTAGACAGTGCTACAATTGCTCCCAGTGCTCCGAGACCAATCCAAAGTTTCCGTTCCAATAATGATAATCGTTTAGTAACGTTGTCATGATCGCTGTCCATTTTATCACGGAGTTTGTCGATTTTATCAAACAATACTGCGTCGATTTCTTCTTGTTTTGTAATTCTTTCTTCATGGACGGCAAGCATCCGAGACACATTATTATTTACCTCAGCAATTTTTTCGATAGCAGAATCTAACCTTGTGACAAGTGTCTCAAAGTTTTGAAGTCTTTCTTCTAGAACTGCAACCTTAATTTGCTCCGCCATTTCCAGGTTTCCAGGTTTTTCTTACACCCTTCATGTAAATATATTTTTTTCTAGGTTTTACAGGAGGATCATCACCCGCTTCCGCAGTTCCGGCAATCTGCCCTTGGTGCAGTGCCATTTCTTCTTTAACTATATCAATTATTTTCTGTAGTTTCTTCCTGTCCATTATAGATCTGATAAAGTTGAGATAAACAGTTGATATCCACCTGCACATCGTGTATATAACACTTTGGATATTCAGGTAATTTGCCAAGAAAAATAATGAAACTCTTCATAATAGGCCACAATTCCATTTCAATTTTATGGAAGAGCATAGGAGTTGTGGCCTCGCCAAACACATTATACAGAATAATAAAGTGGTTCAATATAAGATGAACTTTTAATTGACCAGTATTTCTGTACTTTTTAAGAAGTCTTTTTACATACTTAAAATGATTTAAATCTTTTTCAAAGTCTTCTCTAGTAACTGCTTGAGGATTTTCATAATTCTTAATCGCAAAGAGGAGGAAATTATCCTCATTCAGTTCAGTAAAGTGCATCTATTTCATTAATTAACTAGCAGTGAATGTCTTAGTTGAACCAGATCCACCTGCTCCCTCTACATCTCCGGCAGCGAATTGCTTATCAGATACTGTGTTTGTACCAGCATCCTTGATAGTTCCAGAGATTGTCTGTGCCTGGATGGCATGTGCTTTACCAGCTGCAGCAGCAGTGAAAGTAAACTCAACACGGTTAGTATCACTTTGTGCTGCAGCAGTTGCAGTGATGTTTGCATTATCAGTTGTATTTCTAACAACCAAGGTTGCACCATTGGTAACATCAACCTTCTCATTGTAGATAACAACAACAGAACCAGTTGCTCCACCAGCATATCCAGTCTCTTCAAAGTAGACAGCAGTAATATCTGCTGCTGCAAGAGTATCAGTGCCGCGAGCACCAGCTCCTACAAGACCGTCAACTGATACAATAACTTCATCCCAGAATGTAGTTTTAGCATCATTTTTATAATGGCGCAGCACCCAACCCTCAGCGGTTGCAAAAATATTGGAAGGGTCTACACCACTTCCTCTCACTGCCCACTTTGGCTTTGATTCATCTGCGTCAGTAATACCCCAGAGTGCCATGTTCTCTTCCGATAATTTTATTTGCTATTAGATATTTATAATTAGAATTTATTCTGCAGCAGGTGCTTCTTCTCTTGCAAGAATTGCCTTTTCGACAACTGCAAGCAACTGATCATCCATATCAGTCTTAGTCAACTTAACCGCTTTACCCAAGATAACAAGACAGATCTCAACCATTTTCTCGCCGAGTTCTTCATTTTCTGGAATTTTATTAACTGCATCTTTGATAATTTTGGATGCTAAGGGAAGTAAAAATGCAAGCATGATGATACGAGTAGATTATATTCTATATATCACCCATAAACTCCTTAAATGTTTTCTTTCTTCCTCGACAATGTGCTTTTTGAGAAAAACCTTTAGGATTGTTACAATCAATAGACTTTTTATACTTATCAGACCAACCTTCATTCATCTTCTTGGTCTTCTCTTTCATCGAATTGATAAACTTACGATAGACTGCTGCCTCTGAAGTCTTACCCATTTCTCTCGCTCTCTGTTCCATAGCAACTGCTGCTTGGATCTTATGAGCATGTGATCTAGAAGAATTACGAATCTTAGATACAGATGCCTTAGCGGTGGCAACATCCTTGAATCCGAGTCCATGGATTGTGCCTTTTGGATTCTCATCAGTGTAAAGGTCAGAGTGCTTCTTAGAGTTAGCAGGTTGTCCCTTCTTTCTAGGAATACGAGGATTTGATTCCTCATTTACGTCACCAGAAGTGTCTTTTTTATGCAAATTTCTATACAGATGCTTATGAAGAGATTTTGCTCTCTTCATAATTTTATCTCTTTGTACAAAAGTTTTTTCTTCGCTTACACCACCATTACCACCATTGCCGTTACCGTTACTGCCGCCATTACCATTAGAACCATTACCATTTCCATTCTTTTTCGTTCCCTCTTCATTAGAATCATCATCTTTAGAAAGATATCCACCACGACCAACATAATGTCCCAGAGGAATTTTCTTACACTTTTTATCAGTGTAACAATAGTAGTAACCTACTTTACATCTTTTAGTTTCTTCTTCTACCTTTTTCTTTTCAGGTAGTCCCTTATGATTTGTCTTTGCAAATTTCTTTACGTCGGACATGCTGGTGGAGGAAGCAACTTTGGAAACCTCAGGCGAGGGGTTTTCCATTTCCCCTTTCTGAGTCGCTCTAACCATCCCGAAGAATCGTTGTTGCGCTTTTGAGACGGCGGGCACTTATCAGTCCCCTCTGTATCCTGATTTAGCAGGACGCCCAAAGGCATCCCTTGGTCCTGTAGCATCTGCCATTTTTTCGGCATCCGTTCTAGTATCTTTTTTTGCATTTTTAGCAGCATTTTTTAACACAGCGGCACGCGCTTTTTGATGATCGCCAGGTTGATATGGCTTTCGTTTTGCGTTTGCCTCACGAGAAATTCTCATCTGATCCTTGATTGACATTTCTTCTTTCTGCTCAACTCTATGACCGGAAGGAAGTTTACCTTGCTGTTGCATTTGCATTCTCTGCTTATCAAGCATCTGCTGCTTCATCATCATTGTCTTCTTCTTAGCAAGCATCTGCTTTTCTTTTGAATCTACTTCTGCTTCCTCACTCATACGATCAACAACTTTCTGCGCTACCCTTTTGATCTTTGCTTTGATTCCGGTCTTCGCACCTCTTACTTTATCACCTGCCTTTTGCTTGAGTTCTCTACCCTTATTGTAGGCATCAACTTGTGCCTGAGCAGTGTCTTTCTTAGCAGAGGTAATCTTTTCTCCAGCCTTTTTCTTAACGGAAGAGAGTGCTTCTCCTGCCTTTCTCTTCATAAATTTAAGGCGACCCTTTGCCTTTTTCATCATCTGCTGTCTAGGTGACTCAGTATCATGACCATAGGTTACTTTTGCCTCAGTCAATACCCACTCAAGTGCTTCCTCAATATCACCTTCAGCATAACCCTCTTCCTGAAGTTCAAAATATACACCTTCAACCATTCCGTCAAACTCATCATACTCAACCATCTCAATCAGAGTTCCACCCAGTTCAGATATTGCTTCTTCACCAAGTTTAGGGTTGATTGTAATCTTATTATTGACTTTCTTTTCCTTAATTTCTTTCTCCTCTTCGTCTTTCACAGGAGCAACTTCAGTCAGTTCGCTTCTCCAGTTTGAGAAAGACTCAGTCTTCACTTTCGGAACACAGTTAGGAACCATACGGTTTCCTTTCTTCTTCATGCCAACTTGCTTGTGAGTGTCCCAGCAAGGATCACCATCACCCTCAGTAACTTTTTCAACTTCTTCCTTCTTCATTCTCTTCTTCATCGCTTTGGCGATTGCCTTACGACGCTTACCAAGATACTTATCAGACTTATCAACATCACCATCATTATCAATATCAGAATCTTCCTGACCTACAGGATCAAGTTGCTTCTCTTCAAAGTGAGGATTCTTCTGCCCAGGAACCTTCTCCATGTCTTTACGGGCTTTCTCATTATTTGCTTGACGCTTCTTCATATCTGTTTCCAGATAGGAATCATCCTTTTTCTTCTCAGAAATTTGCTGACGATATACCTCTGAAATGTCATTCAGGGGATTCTTATCAATACCATTAGACATGTTTCTACTTTGTCTTTTTCTTATACTTATTTATGAAATTCTTTATATCAAATGTTCCAGTCATTCTCTGAACATATTCTCTGTGTGCATCTGTACCTACAAGTCTCTGATCAGCAGGTACTCCCGATGGACCAGGATAGTTTACAACTGCTTCCATCACATCCTTGATCCAAGACTTAAACATATACTCTTCTTTTGTAACACAGATGAGATGATTAGTTCCTCTACGAATAATCTTACCAACTAATCCTGTATTCAGGTTCTCTACAATATCACCAATGTTGAAAATATTACCAGAGATATAATTTTCTCTCAATCCCTTTAGATCACACTTTGGTGCAATCTGCCATGTCTCAGCAACTGCTTTCTTCTTCAACTTCATACCATTGAAGACAGAATCAAATAAAGATTGCGTTTCAGTATCATTCAATTCCTTTGGAGTTCCTTTACGGAATGAATCAAAATCACCATCTGCAACTGCTTTTCTCATCTTGGATGCAGACATTCCCTCTACACCTTCAGCATCTGCATCTCTTACACCAGCAGAGATAACACGAATATTTTCAAAGTTATAGAGTTCACCATTATACTTGGTTGCCAGGTTCTCAAACTCTGCCTGACGATCAGAACCTACAACAATATTGACATTAGCATAACCATCTTCACTTGCAAGGACTAATACATTGAAAATGGTTTTCATCTCAGAGTCATTGACAATGCTTTCTGCATACTCAGGAAACATCTTTCTCATAAATGAAATCTTCATATCAGGATCAAGAGGATTCTTCTTTGGATCCTGAGATCTTGATGGATATACTTTTAAGTCTCCACCTTCTGCTGCTTTCTTTGCTGCAGAAAGTAACTTACCGTGACCAACAGTTGGAGGATTGAATCTACCAAAAGTTACAGTCAAGGTATCAGTAGCAACCTCTTGATCTGTGGTTTCTGGTTCCTTTTCTGCAGGTTTAGACTGAGATTTCTTAAGATCAATCTTTGTTGTTTTTGCTTTTACTTCTGGTTTCTTAGCAGTCTTTTCCTTAGAGGGTGCTTCTTCTTCTCCTTTAGTTCCTCTCTTAGTTACAAACTTCAGCTTTCCCTTTTCAGTACGCGCAACCAATTCTCTGGTCTTGGGGTTCATCCAACCACTACGCTGGCTGTCATACACCAATCCCTTATTCTTTGCTTCTACAGAAGCAGCAGATTGTTTAGCCTCACTTAGAAATCGAAGAAAGTTTTTCATCTATATTGTTGGTCCTTATACTATATTTATCAAGTATAACCATCAGGGTTTGGAACTAAACACTTCTCAGTTAAGATAGTCTGAAACTCTTTAGTGACTGTTGCAAAAAACTGTGGTTGAGAGGTGAATGATCCTTTATACCTCAGTTCCATATCCAAAATATTTACACCCGCTTTTGACAATTTGAAGAATATTTTTGCAGCATTTGCCTCTGCTTTCTTTTCAAAATCAACAACAATTTTGTATGGTTTCTTATTGGCTTCCAAATCACTAAGACCACAAAGAATTGTATGGAGATCTATAGCCTTTCCAGCAGAAACATTTGGTTTCCCTCTCGCAATTTCACCAATACCTGTAACTAAAGCAAATCCAAAAGTAAAATCTTTTAATTTTTTATTAGCCGAAAGTTCATCATATAATTTTACCTTGAGAACAAGATTGATAAGAGTCTTAGCAAAAAGATCTGCGTTATCATTCATATATTGAGTCAATCTTTTAAACAAAATATTATTTGTTTTTGCAAGATCAGCATTAACAAATTTTCTCATCGCATCTGGCGCTTTATCATTATCATATCCACCAGAAACACTACCCTTAATATTGATATATGCTCTATCAAATATCTTTTTATCTCTCTTTTTTGCTTCAAAAAGTTCTTTATCTGTCTGCCTATGAATATTCTCAATAAAAAGAATTCCATCTTCATGCGCTTGTCTAACAAGACCAGCAAAATACTCAGTCCTCAATTCAGTTATTTCTTTCTTAATACTATCAAATTGATTACCATTTAATATAGTATCAAACGCTTTATTAATGAGAGTTGGATCTGCAGAATTTTTCTTTGGTTTCTTTTTAAGAGAAACTCCAAAGTATTTTTTATCTCCAGTTTTTACAATAAAATCAGATGAATTATAATCATCAAATCCATATGCTTTGATTCTAAATTTTTCAACTTCGTTTGGCCAGACATTACCAGTTAGGAATACCTTTTCCGCAACAGCATCATTACCTTGACCATGATTAGATTTTAACCAGTCTTTGATAGCAATAGCAGCAGATATACCAACTGCAGCTTCTTTAAATGCTGCAGGAGTTGGTTCCATAAATGCAAGAAACTCATTACGAGAACTTCCAAATTCAACATTATCAGCAACTTTTTTGGCAGCGTTAGATATCCACTCACCTAATGCCTCTGTTGATTCTGATGCTTTTTTTAATTCTGCAGCGGTAGAAAACATAGCACCTGCTGCCATTACCTCAGAATATTCTAATGCCATCTTTTTATTTTTATTTATGGAGAATAGCGGACTCGAACCGCTGACAGCCTGCTTGCAAAGCAGGTGCTCTACCAACTGAGCTAATTCCCCTTGTTTTTTTCTTCCTTAACGAGACGGAAATACATCTTATAGTATTTCCGTTTCATCTCATCAAGTACAGCAGCATCTTCTAAAAAGTCAAGTCTTCTGCAGTGTGTTGAACTACCTTCTAACTCACTTAGTAGTAGCAAAATGTCTACTGGTTTCAAAGTTTGCCTCCAACAACTCCGCTATTGATAACTCTAGTATAAAGATGTAGAGTTCCTTCTTGTTCACACTTAAGATGCCAACGAGACATCTCAAGCACAGCATCATAAGTTCCTCCAGTTAGAAAATTTTCTTGAGTATCTTTTCGGATACTTGCGTAAAGACCAAATCTTGTCTTGTAAATACAGAACGCATCATCAATCCACTCCACATTATCAGTTTCAAGATTTGGACGATAACCTGTACTCATCAGCAATCCTCGCTTTTAATAATACCCTCTACTGGTTTGTTAAATCCAAAGGGACCTTGCTTTTCTTTTTCTTCTAGTGCCAACTTAAGTGCAACACCACCAACTGCTTCCATAACTCTCAGGATATCTTCTGCTTTTGCATTTTCACCAAGTTCTTTAGAAACATACCAGTACTTAGGCCAGAAAGTTTCTCCTGCCTTTTCATAATCTTCAAGTGTCAGAAGTTTCATTCTTTAGTTCCTCCTCAATTTGTTCATCTAGATCAGTAATCACATTACGAATTTCAACAATTCGTGCGGGCACACATACAGGATCATATGTGTAAATTTTTTGCTCTTGGAAAAGAACGTGCCTAATTGCAGCAGCAGATTTTACATCAAGGTTTAGAGTAATCACAAGTCTCCCTCCTTACGATTTTCAGATTTGTGTACATCAAAACTGCCGCCAGGATAACGTGCTTGAAGTTTTTCAACATTCATTTCAATTACTTCATCAAAAGTAGTATCAAGTGCCATACATGCTTGTGCCAGATACCAGCAGATATCACCCAGTTCACGTTTCATGTGAAAGACATTTTCTTCATTGTAAGGTTTACCTTGCAGAAAAATCTTCTTTACAACTTCAGTGAACTCACCAGACTCAGCAGTCAAACCAAAAGCAGCAGTCATCAACTGAGTAACATTACAATCATTTACTTCTAGTTCACTCAAACGTGCAGCACAAACAGGCCAGTCAAGACTAGGAGGACTAGTTACTTCCTTTACAAATTCAAGGTATTTTTCGGTGTCAACGTTAGTCATGTAAATTTGGAATAAATGGTTCTTGGCAATTTGGGGGTATCTGTTGAATTGGAATCTTTTGTCCAGCAATTTCAACATATTCTACTTGCTTCCAACTGCCACCAACACCGCCGTCCATGTTGACAACAATGTCACGAGTTGGAAGTTCGTTTTGAGGGAATGGTTCGAGGTCAACAATATCTCCAGGAAGAGGAGTAAATTGATAATAATGCCCGTCCCATTTAGCATTTCTCATGCCAATAAGATTAAGAGCATCTTTTTCCATACCACAGTCGGCAATCTTCTCGCCTCTAGGATTGAATACAGAATAGTAACCGTTCAAAACTTAAATCCCTCAAATGATTTCTTTGGTTTTGGTTCCTCATAATTATACTCCTCTTCCTTCCCACTGTCAATGATGTCTTCCTGTGCTGACTGCTCACAATCATACAGACGCATCTTGGCACGGTCAATACCAACCACAAACCTTTTGTATATAGTTGGATCATTATATCGGTTCTTCAACTGCTTCACCATAATTTGTCCGAGTCCCTCAAGGTCATCTGTAGAAATAAGGGCAAACATAAGATCAGCAGTAGCAGGCAAACCAAAGGACTCACTAGTATCAGTGAGCTCAACATCGCTGCTACCAT
>VMHT01205399.1_pt1 | contig 31631 bp, 16 predicted proteins | sample 4693611 | NCBI WGS metagenome assembly VMHT01 (sample SAMN12280063, study PRJNA550983) | marine metagenome | isolation source: seawater sampled from same location over 5 years 0.02-0.2 micron viral filtrate | place: USA: collected off the coast of southern California halfway between the port... ...
CGCGTCGTCGAGCGCTCGCGCGGTCGCGCGCGCGCGAGACGCGCCGCGCGCGCGGGCGGACGCGCGCGGGCGATCGCGCGCGGGCGATCGCGCGCGGGCGAGGGGGCGCGCGACGGTCGGGCGCGCGACGGCGACGCGCGGAACACCGCGGGGAATCGGTCGGAGGTTGAAATTGGAGAATTTCGACGCGCGCGAGCGGTCGACGCGCGCGGCGCGCGGCGCGCGCGGGTCGGAACGACGGAACGCGCGCGCGATGGGATGACTGACGACGCGGACGCGCGCAGGACTCGATCGAGACGGTCGAATCGACGCGGGGAGGACGGCGAAGGCGAGCGCGGAGGTCGACGCGACGGCGCGATGTCGGCGGAGGGAGGTTTACCGGGTCAACCGCCCGCGAGCGAGGTCGCGGCGGTGGTGAGCGATGGGAAAGTGGACGCGGGCGCGGGTGATGGGAACGAGGTGCAGACGGCGACGCCGGCGCGGAGCCCGGGGCAGGGCGCGAATGGAAGTCCGAATAGCGACAAGACGACGAAGGACGGCGAAGTCGCGAACGAGGCGCCGGCGCGCACGCCGGCACCAGCGCTCGCGGTTTCGAGTCCGACGACGATAGATGTTGAAGTGCCGACGCCGCGCGGGGTCGACCAGATGAGCCCGGACGGTAACAGAGAGTACAAGATCTACAAGGATATCGAGTGTTGCTTTTGCGGCGCGCAGAAAAAGTTTAACGGATACCTCGCGTTCAAGAAACACGTCGTGAGTTACTGCAGCGCCAAGCCCGAAGAGACTTTCGCCGAGTATCAGCAGCACGTCGAAAAGTATTGGGCCGAGCAACCCGCCATGGACCAAGCCGAGATGGTGAGCGCATTCGTGATGGAGGACGAGAACGACAAGGATGAGACGGATCGCGACAGCGACGCCGACGACGATGGGCCGAGAAGCGATACAGTGAAGCATCGTGCTGAAGCAGAGGCTACGCACAACGCAGACAGCGATGATGATCGACCAGCGAACAAGGCTGCGCTTCTCAAGACACCTGAAAATCTTTTTGACGACGTATCGAATGTTGACGACAAGCTGACTGCGAACGAGTCTACTGAACCCAATCGAAAGCGGCGAACAGCCGCGAGACCTTCGCGTTACACCGTAGGTATCGACGACGAAGACGAGCGAGCAGCGAGCAGAGGTCGTGACATCGACAAGTCTACGAACGAGTCGCAGGAATGTGCGTGCACTGAGTGTGGAAAGTCGTTCAAGAATGCGCACTCGCTAAAAATACATCAGAGCAAGATGAAGCATCGCGGCGAACTAATCGTGCCTTTGACCGCTGGTGCGGTAGAGAAGAAAAACAAAACGCAAGCGTCTGTCATCGTCACCAATCATTCGACGGCTTGCGATGTGTGTGGAGTTTCAGTTAAGTCGCCAGCCGGGCTCGTGACGCACAAAGCGCGATGGTGCAAAGGAGCGAAATCAGCCGCTACGAGCGTCCCTAATGCCCAAGTGGTCACGAAGGCAACAGATAAGGCGCCTCCAAAAATTGCGTCTGAAGCTCACACGCCGCTCAAAGAGCTATCCGTCGGCGCGAAGAGTAGAAAATGTTTACTTCGAGAAGAAAGCGGTTGCGAGTTCAAAGGTACTTCTTTCGATGATTTAGTGCGACACATGCAGGTGGAACACGGCGTTAAAGTCACGCGAATTGGTAAACAGTCTGCACAAGGAGAGTCACCCGGCGACGAGCCTGCCGTCGAAGAACAGTCCGTTCGACCGCAAACAGAAACGACAATCTTACGCATCTTTCACACGCAAAGAAGTTGTGCAGAGTGCTCGGCCAAGTTTCCAAACAATTCAGGGCTGATCGCTCACTACAAAGACGCGCACAATGTACGGGCATTCATTACCGCGAAAGAGTTTAAAGAGGCGGAGGCGTTGATGAACTCGTCGAGTGATGCGTCGTTGCCAACTTCAGAGCCGAAACCTTCGTTGTCAAAACCGAATAAGCTCACACATGAGACGAGAGATACCGATCGTCCGAGTGGTAAATCGAAAAAGACGCAGATAACGTGCGAGTACTGTCAGACGTACACGGGTTTCTGGAATGCAGGGTTTGCAGCTCATCTGCGCAGCTGCAAGTTGAAGCACCCCCAAACCTCACCACTCGAAGAAGAGCCCCTGAACGTCGGAGTTAGTTTCCCGGGACCTCCTCGCACGAAAGAGATGGATCCTGGCGTTCGGTTTTGCGACGAGTGTGCGGCTGGAGATTTCAAATGCAAGTCGTTCAGACAGCTTTGCACGCACTACAAGAAAGAACACAACGTTGAACTGATTGCGGCGGCAGCCGTCATCGAAGATCGGGTGGCACTCAATCAGACTGACATGGAGGAAGTGGATGAGACGGTAGTCCACGACAAGGGAGTCCATTCTAGTACCAAACACATGGAAATTTTAACGGACCAACTCCAATGTCCAGAGTGCGAGTTCAAAGCGAAGCAACATAGGGGTTTGTGCACGCACATGAGGATGAAGCACAAGACGATTCCCATCCCCGTTGAGCCGCCGAGCAGACGTAAGAGATCTCGAGCTGCGAGCGTTACTGCGGAGGATGAAACGCATGCCTTGGTTCCAGTGAAGAGAATGACGCGTGAGCTGGACGACGCGTTACCGGGTAACGAAATCGTCGAGGTGAAAAATTTCCAGCAACTCGTAAACTCGTTCAAAGAACTTTCTGCAGCGCACAAAGAACTCGTGCGCTCGCACGAAGAGCTTGCGCGCTCGCATGAAATCGCAACGCGAACGAACGTTCAGTACGAGGATCGAATTGCGGTGTTAGAAAGCGGTACGTCACAAGGTGGCGATCGTCGTCGTGGCGCCGGGCGTGGAGCGCTGGCGTTGCACGCGCCAGACGCAAACACGCAGGTCGTGTACCACAATCCTGGTGGCTTGGATTGCTCTCCAGTTGTCACCTGGGGACGACAAGTGTGGCTTTCTGGTATTACTTGTGGCGGTGTGGTCGAACCCACGTTCACGGGACAAATGCGCCGTGTGTTTGATAATTTGGTCAGACTCCTCGTGATGGCCGGCACTGACGTCGCTCACTTGCTGCAAGTGAAAATTCACCTCAAAGACATCCGAGAAATGGAAGCGGTGTGTGATATCTGGGACAGATTTTTCTCCGATGCGGGCATCACGCGAGAACATCGACCCTGTAGACACATCACGCAAGCCGTGCTGAGTAACGCAAAGTTGCAAGTCGAAATGTTCGCCGAAGCGGTGCTCCCGGGCGAAGGAGAACAGGCGTTTCCGAGCGGTCTGCCGCCAAAACGCATCGCGAATGCGTGAACGAATGAAAGTGTACATTTTAGCGCGACCCATTCGGGATTCATCGTTGAATAAAAAAACAATAATTTCTTTTGTGTGGTGTCTTAAAAATTACGATATCCAAACGCGCGCGCGACTCGTTACTTGCTGTCGCCCTTGGCGACCGTGGGTGCGAGTAACATCGTCATCGAGTTCCCTTCCATGCTAGGCTTGCTCTCGAGCGAGCCCACCTCGCCAACGTCCTCTACGAATCGAGCGAACATCTCCCGCCCAATCTCCCGGAAGTCGTTCTCGCGCCCGCGAAACTGACAAATCACCTTAACCTTGTCCCCGCCCTCCAAAAACTTTTGCGCCGCCCTCAGTCGCACCCCGTAATCGTGCGTATCGATGTTGTACCTCATTTTCAATTCTTTGATGTCCACGCGCACCGCCGCCGCCTTCTTCCTCGCCTCCCGATCCTTCTTTTCCTTTTCGTACTTGTACTTTGAGTAATTCATGATTCGCGCCAACGGCGGCTCCGCGTCCGGGCTCATGACCACCAAATCCAATTCCTTCTCCGCCGCGAGTTCCAGCGCCTCGTCCGTGGACATCACCCCGAGCATCTCTTTATCCTCGTCCAGCACCCGCAATTCATCGAACTCGATGTCTTCGTTTCGCATCGGTCCTCGGTCCATCTGCGGTCGTCCGCGACCTCGTCCGCGTCCGCCTCGCCCGCGCCCGCCCCCGCCGCGTCCACGTCCACCGAACGAGCGTCCGCCGCCGCCGCGTCCGCCGCGTCCGCCGAACCGCGCGGTGACGGGCGTCATCCCGCGCGCGCGCGGGGCGCTCGGCGCGCGCGCGGCGCGCGCGACGACGACGGGGACGCCCGCGAAAGTTGACCTACCGCTCGCGACGTCGCGCGCGACGACGGACGACGCGCGCGCGCGCGGGCACAGCGCGAGGTTCGCGAGGGCGACGTGCATCGCGCGCGATCGGGACGCCGGTCGACCGCGGACGCGACGCGAAGTGACGCGATGGGCGAACGGAATGAATTGGAATGACGTTTCAGGGTCCGCGCGGCTCGAGGATGGCGAAGTCGTCGGCGTCCGCGAAGGCGTTGATGATTTTGACCTCGCGGACGCGCGTGGACGCGCGACCGGCGTCGATGCGGGCGGCGACGATGAACCAGGACGAAACGCGCGCGCCGATGAGGCCGGAAGGGATGGGGATGCGACGCGAGATCCAACCGTTTACGGCGTCTCGCGCGAGGACGTCGCGGAAATTGACGGCGGCGACGGCGGCGGCGAGGCCGAATTGATCGATGGCGTCGGGGAAGGCGCTGAGGCGGTCGCCCGCGGTGGTTTCGAAGTCTAAGGTGGCGCACATCGCTCGCACGGCGTCGGGAGACTTGTCGGAATCGACGAATTTGATTTCGTAGGAGAGGACGTCGCCGTCGACGAGGACGCGGCTGGGGACGTCGTCGCGCCAGAGGGCGACGAGACTTCGAACCTGTGAGGCGTCTTCGGCGTCGTCGGCGGTGGATGAGAGCAAGTGAGACGATACCAAGGGGTTGAACATCAAGTCACGCGCGACGCGCACGAAATTATCGGTGCGATCGTCGGAATTGAGTCCCAAGGCGCCGAGCCGTCTCATCTCGCGCGTGGCGCGCGACGCAAAGCGATCCAGAAGATCCCGCGTCTCGTGAGGCGATCCGACGCGTGGTGCGCGACCGCTCATCGCGGATGCCACGTAGTCTACGATCGAATCGTCTTCTGAAGACGACGAACTCACGATGTGCTCTTCAATCATGCTCGTGAGCGTCGACGCCCCGTCGCGGCCGACGAGGGACGCGTGCAGGGTACGCACGAGTCTTCTCAAACGCGTTTTCGCTGCGTCTTGAAAAGTCTTGTCGCGAACTTCTTCGCTCGGTAACTCGACGTCAAAAGCAAAGATGAACTCAAGCTTGTGAAGTCCAAAGATGTTTCGAACGAGCCTCGCCGCCACGGTATCTCCCGGGAGCAGATTCGGCGTAACGATTTTCACCTCGAGCGATTCGACCCCCGGAACGTGCTTGGCGCGCGACGGAGCCTCGGCGCCGCCTCGTCCGGCGATGCAGTATCCTTTTTTCTTCGCACAGACGTCGTCCTGTTGATCTTCTTCTGGGCGCACGTCGCGTTCACCGAATACCCGTTCGCCCGTTTCTTTGTGCACGTACTGACCAGCCGCTCGGCCATCCGCCCCGGCGTCGCGCTTATCAAACCGGAAGATGTAATCATCCTCGTTAAATCCATCGTTTGGCGGTTGACCGTCATTCGTGCGACGGCTATCGGCGTGACTGTCGAACCAGTCGTTCGTCGCTTGCGCGTCAACGCCCAAGTTCACCTTGCCGGTCTCGTCGTATTCGCGACGAAGCGTCTCGCTTGACAGAATCTTGTACGCCTTGACGAGTTCATCGAATTTCTCCTCCGCCTCCTCTTTATCGACCGCCGGATTTTTATCGGGATGTAATAGTAGTGCCAGCTTTCTGTACGCACGTTTCAAAACACGAAGCCAATCTTCCGCTTGTGCATCTTCGCGCGTCAATCCCAGAATCGCGTATAAATCCTTTGGAGCGTTTGCTTCGCGCGCCTCTTCGATGGCTTTTCGCAACGCCTCAACGTTCGCCTTCCAATCGTCGGACGATACATCTACCGAACGTTCAATCCCCGCTACGTCGGCCATCGCACCATCTACGTTCGCGCTCAGCGCGCGCATCCACGCGCGAGCGTAATACGAATTCGGGACGTCGTCGACGCGACTTTCGCCGCCGCGCGACATGAGCTCGGACAACGCGTCTGTGCACTGATCGATCGCATCCGCGACGAGTTTGGCGGGAACCCTCTTTCTCGTCGTGCTGGTCTCCCAACGCGCGCGTTCTCGTTTACCATTCACGCGACACGACGCGACGAGCGCGTCGAATTTCAACGCCTCAAACGCGCCGCCGCGCGTCGCGTTTCGCAGCTCCCTCAGAGCGTCGATCGCCGAACTCCAATCCCCGAGCGATTCCGCATCGCTCGCTTCGCGCCAAACCAACAGCGCTCGCCTAATATTTTTTCTAACTACTAAACACTCGACGTTGTCCGGGCTGTACCGCAAACAACGCCGCGCCAGCGTCTCGGCGTCGGCTAACCGCTCGGCGGAATCCGCCAACTCGCTCAACGCCGTCGCCATCGTCTCGTACGCCTCTGACTTCCCCCCCCCCAGCGCGAGCGCGCGTTTCGCATCCACGAACGCCCTTCCGTGCATCGCCAACTTCAACGCCGCGCGCGCGCGCGCTTGAAACGTCCTCGGATCCAAAGCGCACGCGCTCGCCTCAACCGCCGCGTTCGCCGCCGCGTACGCCTTCACCCAATCCCCTCGTCTTCCCGCCTCCGACCCCACCCGCGCCGCGCGCGACATCTCATCTATTGTTTTCCATAATTCGCTCGTCTCGTCGCCCGCGAGCGCGCGCTTCGCGTCGTCCCACGCGCCCGTCGCCGCGTTGAGCTTCGCCGCCAGAAATCGCGCGCGCGCGCCCACCGCACCGCACGTCGACGCTCCGAGCGCTTCGAGCGCCTCCGCGCCGCGCGCGATGTCCGCGCACGTCGCCCGCGTCGTCAGCGCGCGTCGCGTGACGTCGTCGTAGCGTCGCGCGTCGTCGACGCACCGCGGCTCGATTGCGAATCCATCAGCGCGCACAGCGCACAGCGCGACGAAAACGACGCCGAGCGTCGCCGCGGCGATCGATTTCGCGCGCGTCGACATCCCCGCGCGCCTTCACGCGCGCGCGACGACGTCGGACGGCATCGACGTCGCGTCGCGTCGAGGTGTGTCGTCGTCCGTCGCGCCGTTCGGTTACGCTAGTCGATTGTAATTACAACGCGTCGCTCGACGCCCTCGATCGTTCGCGTCGATCGCGATCAGAACCCTTCCTTCTTATTTCGCCCCGTGGTGAGATCCATCATCCCTGCGATCGATCGCGCGTCGATCCGTCGTCGTCAGTCTCGCCGTCCCGTCCCGCTCGCCCATCCGTCGCGTCTTCGAAACCGCCGACGGAAGCGCTTCCGTCGCGCCGTCGACGCGCGTCGACGGGCCGCGCTTTGACGTTTCGCGCACCTTTCGCGAGCATCGCGCTCATGACGCACACCGCGCCGACGGGTATCAACACGCTCGTGACGCGATCGACGCCGCCTCGCTTCAGGTGCACGAATCCCTTTTGGGATTGAAAAAACTGTCGAGCGGCGCCGCGACGCCGCGCGCGCGTCTCGTCAGTCGTTCGGTCGAGCTCGAGCGCGCCCAGAGGTGCGTCGTCGTCCGCGTCGCGCGCGCGTCGTCCGCGCGCGCGTCGTCGCGCGCGGTCGAGCCCTAGCGCGTCGCGATCGAATCGTTGACGCTTTATCCGACGTCGCGATGGCGCGTCGCGCCGTTTTCGCGCGTCGCGAAGCGCGCGCGTCGTCCGTCGCACCTTCTGCGCCTCGACGATCTTGTCGCTCATGGCTCGACGCGGCGATGTGCGGCGCGCCGCGGCGCGCGGAGGGGGGGTCGGTTCGCGACGCCGCGAACGCGCGCGCCGACGCGAACGCGAACGCGTCGAGCCGTATAACTCACTCGGTGAACGCAGAAACGCGACGCATTTAGACGCATTCGCATTCGCGACGATTACAATTCACGAGCACGAGATCATTCACGCGTCGCGCTCGCGCGCGCGCGCGATTTCAAACGCCGCGCCGCCGGCGCCGGCGTCAACAACACTCGCAAATTTCCAGCGCCCACGCCGCTTTCTTGCACGTCTGCGAGCAGTACCAGCACCTTTTACACCGCTCGCACTTCACCTTGACCCCCGACCCGCGCGCGCCGCATCGATTACACTTCCTGTGCCGCGCGGCGAAGCGCCTGCTAACGCGTCCCGGCGCGCCGCCGCGCGCGTCGCCGTCGCCCCTCGCCCACCGTCGCAGCCTCGCGAGGGCGACCGCGAGCAGCGCGATCGCGAGCGACGCGCGCGCGACGTCGCCGGCGCGCTCGCGCGCGTCGCGTCGTTCGTTCGTCGGCGTCGTCGTCGTCGTCGTCGTCGTCGCGTCCTCGTCCTCGTTCGCGTCGTCGGCGTCGGCGTCGGCCGTCGCGCGCGTCGCGTCGCCGTCGTCGACGTCGCGCGCGACGTCGCGCGCGTCGTCGTCGCCGCCGAGCGCGCGCGCGTCGGCGCGCATCGCGCGCGCGCGTCGCGATGTCTCGACGTTTCAAAGATGCGACGGCGCTTTCGCGACACACCGCGACGCGCGCGCGACGCGCGAGCGCGCGCCGACGACGGACGGCGCGCGAGAGAGCACGTTCCCGCGCGCCGCGCGATGGCGAAGGGCAAGCGAGCCGGGCGCAAGGGCAAGCGCGGGGACGATTCGAGCGACGACGACGACGGGGTCGATCCCTCGGCGGCGACGGCGACGGCGACGGCGACGGCGACGGCGACGCGCGACGACGGCGCGCGCGACGGGGACGACGGCGCGAGAGCGATGTCGAAGACGGAGATGAAAAAGGCGCGAAAGGCGGCGAAGGGCAAGGGCGGGCGGGGCGGGAGAGGACGAGGGGAGGACTCGGACGAGGATTTGGACCCTCTGGCGGCGGCGGCGAAGAAGGCGGACGAAGAGGAGGCGGACGAGGGGGAGACGCGCGCGGTGAAACCGAGGAAGGGGAAGAAAACGTCTAAAAAGGGAGGTTTCGCGGCGTTGATGGGGTCGGATGACGACGCGGATGACGTGGACGACGCGTCGGAGGAGGAGGCGCGCGCGGCGGCGGCGGCGACGAAGCCGAAGAAGGAGAAGAAGAAATCCAAAAAAGGTGGTTTCGCGGCGTTGATGGGGTCGGACGACGACGTGAACGATCCGTTGATGGGTGGTGGCGATGATGACGACGAGGAAGAGGAGATGGAGGCGGATGTCAAGCCGAAGAAGGATAAAAAGAAGAAATCCAAAAAGGGCGGCTTCGCGGCTTTGATGGCGGACGACGAAGACGAGGACGCGGAGGACGACGAAGAAGCCTCGGAGTCTCGCACCGCGGACACGAAAGACAAAAAGAAGAAGAAGAAGGGAAGCTTTGCCGATCTCATGGATGCCGACGAGGAAGCCGCGGCGGTGGAAGTCGCGATTGATCTCAAAAAGAAGAAAAAGAAAAAGCTCGTCGCCGAACCCGAACTCGTCGTGGGTAAGATCATCGAATGCAGCAAGCACCCGATGGCGGATCGTCTGCAAGTTTGCACCGTCGATTTCGGCGGCGACGAACCGAAACGGTGCGTGTGCGGTGGTGCCAACGCCAGAAAAGGTTTGTTGGTGATTTTTGCAGGCGTCGGCGTGAAAATCCCCGCCAGCGGCCAAGTCATCGACAAGACGCCGTTGCGCGGCGTCATGAGTGAAGGTATGATTCTCAGCGCGGTGGAGATGGGTTGGGCCGATAGCGCGGATGGCGTGTACGAGCTCGATAAGTCTGCTTTTTCCATCGGCGATGATGTGCCTTTGAAAGCGCCCGGGACGACGAAGAAGGAAAAGACGCCCGAACCCGAACCCGAACCCGAACCCGAACTCGTCGCCAACGAAACTGGTGGCTCGAAGAAGGACAAGAAGAAAAAGAAAAAAGGTGGTAAGCAAGCGGCCGACGACGAGGAAGACCTCGACGCTCTTTTGGCCGAGCTTGACATCAAAATCGAGGCCAAGCCAGAAGAGCCGGCTGGCGAGAGTAAAGCGGCAAAGAAGCGCCGATTGAAAGCCGAGCGCGAAGCCGCGGAAGCCGCAGCTGGCGGTGATGCCGCCGATGCGGCGCCTGCTACCGATGGCAATAATCATGATGATGATGATGACGGCGATGCGCTTGAAGATGGCAAAGAGCTTTCGGCGTCGCAAAAGAAGAAGCTCAAGAAGAAGCAAAAAGAAAAGGAAGCCAAGGCCAAGGCGGCGGCAGAGGCGGAGAAGAAGCAAAAGTCTGCCGGCGCGCCAAGTGCGAGAATTCTCGCCCTTCAAGCAGAAATGCAAAAGCGTAAGGAGGTGGAAGAGGCTCAAGCCAAAGCTGAAGCCGAGGCAAGAGCCGCGGCGGAGGAGGCTGAACGTCTTGAGAAACAAAAAGAAGAAGAGGAGGAAGCGCGTCGCGAGGCAAAGAAACAAAAAGAGAAGGAGAAGAAGGAGCGCCTCCGTGCCGAAGGCAAACTTCTCAGCAACAAGCAAAAGGCGGAACAAGCGCGTTTAGCCGCGATGCGCCAGCAAATGTTAGCCAAGTCTGGGATTGACGCAGATAAACTCGACGAAGTTATCAAGCCGAAACGTCCGGTTTACGACGATCGCAAAAAGAAGAAAGAGATGGAAGAGCGTCGAAAGCAACAACAAGAGCGTGCTGAGGCTGAAGCGAAGGCTAAAGCTGAAGAAGAAGCCCGACTCGCCGCCGAAACTGAAGATGACGACGCTGCCGATGACTGGGAAGCGGAAGACTGGGACGACAAGGAGATTATCCTTCCGGGTCAGAAAGAAGAGGAGGAGCGCTTGGCTAAGGAAAAGGCGGAGAAAGAGGCCGCCGAGCAGAAACGTCACGAGACGGAGAAGAAAGCGGCTGAGGCTGCGGCCAAATTCGCGGCGGAGAAGGCGATCAAGGCGAAGATTGCGGCTGAAAAGCCGTGGGCCAAGGAAGCCAAGGAAAAGGCCGCCGCAGCCAAGGAAGCTGCTGACGCTTCGGGCTCTGACGAAGAATCTGACGAAGGATCTGGCTCTGATTCTGGCTCTGATTCTGACTCTGATTCCGACAGCGACAGCTCTGAGTACTCCGATAGCTCGGATTACAGCGAGGATAGCGATGACGTCCGTCAACGTGAACACGAAGAGCGCATGGAGGCGGCAAAGATTGCGCGTTTGGCACGCTTCGAGTTGGCCAAGGCAAAGCGCAGTCCAAGCAAGCTTCGTTGCCCAATTATATGCATCATGGGGCACGTTGATACCGGTAAGACGAAGATATTGGATAACATTCGACGAACCAACGTCCAAGACGGAGAAGCTGGCGGTATTACGCAGCAAATTGGTGCGACTTTCATTCCCAAGGAGTCTCTCCTCGAGCGAACGGCGCAGCTAAACAAGGGTGAATGGGACTTGCGAGTTCCCGGTTTGCTCGTTATCGATACCCCAGGACACGAGTCTTTCACAAACTTGCGTTCGAGAGGTTCGTCACTTTGTGATCTCGCCATTCTCGTCGTTGATATCATGCACGGCTTAGAGCCGCAAACGATAGAATCGTTGAACATGCTTCGATCGCGAAAGACGCCTTTTGTGATTGCGCTCAACAAAATCGATCGCATGTACGACTGGACGGAAAATACCAACTTCCCAACACAGGAGACTTTGTCCTTACAAAAGGATCACGCTCGACGCGAGTTCCAAGATCGTTACGACAAGATCGTCATCGAGTTTGCTGAGCAAGGTTTGAACGTGGCGAAGTACTGGGAGAACCCGGACCCACGTACTTTCATCAACATCATCCCAACCTCTGCTATTACGGGTGAGGGGATGCCGGACATTTTGCAAACGCTTGTTGACTTGTGCCAAAATCGCATGAACGAGCGCATTCAATACGTGCCTGCCGTACAGTGTACCGTGCTTGAAGTGAAGATGATCGAAGGTCTCGGTACGAGCGTTGACGTCATTCTCATCAACGGTAAGCTCAAGGAAGGACAGACAATCGTCGTTGCTGGGTTAGAGGGGGCGATTACGACTCAAATTCGTGCATTACTTACACCGCAGCCCATGCGAGAGATGCGGGTGAAGGGAAGCTACATTCATCACAAGGAAATCGAAGGCGCTCAAGGGATCAAGATCGTCGCCACTGGATTAGAGAAAGCTGTCGCAGGTACGTCTCTTTTGGTGCTCGATCCTGAAGACGACGAAATGGAACTCAAGGAAGAGGTTTTAAGTGATATGAAGGGCGTGCTTGCTCGTGTTGATAAGAGTGGCGAAGGCGTGTACGTGCAGGCGTCTACGCTCGGTTCTTTGGAAGCCTTGTTGGAGTTCTTGAAATCTGACGCGGTCAAAATTCCCGTCGCCGGCATCGCCATTGGCCCGGTAAACAAACGGGACGTCATGGGTGCGAGCGTCATGCACGAGCGCAAAAAGCCCGAGTATGCTACTATTCTGGCTTTTGACGTGCCGGTGACGAAGGAGGCGCACGCAATGGGCGAAGAGCTCAACGTTCGCATCTTCACCGCCGACATCATCTACCACTTGTTTGATCAATTCACGGCGTACATGGAAAAGGTCAAGGCAGACAAGCGTGAAGCCGCGTCGCAGCACGTCAACTTCCCTTGCATCTTGCAAATCATGCCCAACTGCGTGTTCAACAAGCGCGATCCCATCGTCGTTGGTGTTGACATTGTCAAGGGGGTCGCTCGCGTGGGGACGCAAATTTGCATCCCGTCGCAAGGTTACATCGACATTGGTAAGATTGCTTCGATGGAACTCAACCACAAGGAGGTGAAGAAGGCAACTGCCGGTCAATCTGTGGCGATGAAGATCGAACCGAGAACGCCCAGTGAATCTTCGCGACTTTACGGTCGCCATTTTGATCATAAAGATCAGCTCGTATCGAGAATGACGCGCGAGTCGATCGACATGTTGAAGGAAAGCTTCCGTGAAGAATTGACGAAGGATGATTGGCGTCTCGTCGTCGCTCTCAAGACGCAATACGAGAAGGCCACGGGTGAAACGATTTAGTTTGGTGATGCGTTGATTGACTTGACTAGCAGCAGATTTTTAGCGTATTAATACAAAAGATGCTTCCAGCGAACATTTACAGATGCGTCAACGACTCGAATGGGAAGTACCAGCCATAGGTCGGCGTCTTTCCGCGGGAAATCGCTACGAGTCCGCCAGAAACGGACAAGCCGACAACAGGCGTCTGTCTGTAATCGAGACTCACGACGCACACTCGAAAGCACTTCCCACACGTCTCCTCCATCCCAGGCTCCCATCCGACCGGGTAGCCGAAAACACCCTTGTCTGCGCCGGTGCACATGCGCTTAACCTCTTCCGTGTCGGACTTGACCCTGACCCACATCCCCGGAATTAGTTCGTTTGCGCTCAATGGTTGCGCTCGCTTTTCAAATATTTCAAGCTTTCGCTTCCACGAAAGTTTCCTAGAGCCAAGCGAAGAGCAAGTGTTAGTCAACGCGCGCCAGCTTTGCGACAAGGTCGAGTTGACCGAGGAAATCTTTGACGGATTCTTACCTGTAAAATGGCGGCATGTCGGCCATCTGCGCGCCTCTGATACGTACTCTAGCGACGCGCTCGGCGATCCCTAGTCCTCGATCGGCGCGTCGCATAGGGCGATGGAAATACGAGCTCGCGCACTCCAACGACGCCAAGTCCTTCGCCGGCAGGAACTCGCACACTTTCCACAATGCATCCTCGCAGAGCGTTCCGAGCAACGCGCTCTGCGCCTCGTTAGCTTTGCGAAAAGCGTGGTCTTTGGTTTCACGTCGCGTGCGCGGCGCGCACACCAAGGAAGATTCGACAGGAGTCTCCCGCCTCGCCGGGGGCGTCGCGTCGTCGCCGCCGTCCGCGGCTCGAACCGTCGCGACGACGTCTGATTCGTCCTCGTCGTCCGAAACCGCCGCACGGCGACGCGACGATTTTACGAACAATTGCGCCGACTCAATTACGACGTCTCTCGACCGCTTGCGCGACGCACGCGTCGACGCGCGGACGCTCGCGATGCTGCCTGGTGCGGCATCGTCGGAGAGTTTCATACTGACGCGCGTTTCATTGCGAGTGTCGCGCGCGTTTGAAGCTCGCGATCGCGAGGAAGTGTGATAGTCGCTGTGCTCGCGCCTCGTGCCCGCTCGCGTCAGTCGCGCGGGCGTCATGCGCGCCGTTGACGCGCTGCAGACTGAGGTAATCGATCGCTCATTTCGAGACGTGACCACGACGCGCGACCGCGAACGCGATCTCTCGGCGACGAGAACGTTTCGAACGGTTGTTCGCTTTTCGAAGTCGCGTCCTTAGGCCGAATCCGTTAACTCGCGCGCTCGATGGGACGAGGTCAACACGCTAACAAAGGAGTGCGGGACACGAGAGGACATGAAAAGACATTTTGCATTGACAATGCAAACTCAAAACGCAGCGCAATAGAAATATCGTCTGCGTTCACATCGTTTTCTTCTTCGACGGCGATGAAAGCATCGCGTTGAAAGAACGAGTCGCGCTCGACCGTCGCGTGTGTGGAAGCGATAGAATGGCCTTCATGAGATTATCGCTTTCATCCACGAAGCGACGCAGCGAGTGCTTTTCGATGAGCGTGCGGAATCGCGCGCGAAGTGATTCTTTCTCTGGAGAGCGATCGGTGCCATCGCCTTTAGTCATGTCGGCGAGTTCGTTTTCATACGTCTCCTGATAGTATCGACGATTTTCGATCAGTCGCGTCAAGAGGCCGTTCAGGGCTGGGAACACCGCCACAAATTGCACGTAGAGAGGCGCGATAACAAACTCAATAAAGTTTATCTGCGATAGCCCCACCGACGTGGTCTCGCGATCCATCATAGGACTGATCGACATTCCTCTTGAACGTTCGCGATCGCCTTGATTGAAGAACTCTTCCAGCACCCGCGATGCCCACTTGACGCAAAGCTCGTTTGGCTTGACGGCGTTGGAGATGTCCGCGCAGTGCAGGAGAACATTCAGCATCAGCTGACGCTCGTCGTCTGTCTTGAACGTCACGCTCACATTTATCGGATCATCATCACGAGTGCTCGTTATGACTGTCGATTTCATCGGTGAACCGTTGATGATGTTGTTCTTCTTACCCAGAGCGACGAGTTCGTTCAATCGCGAGACGAGCTTGAAGTGATGCGCCATGTCTGTGTGTAGCACGCAACTTATAATAGATCGACGAATCTCTTTGTACGTACTCTCGTCAAATGCAGAGAGAATGTTTGCGTCTTCGTTGTTTTGACACAAAGAAAAGAACCGCGAGAGATGAAGATTCTCCAACACGCTCTCGTCGTTGTACGTCAGCGCTATGTTATCGCGCGTGGCGATGAGATACCCGTTCGTAACCCCGGGATGATCCAAATCGTGCACCAAAGCGGCAACGAGGAGAGAGAATATTTCTACTTGCGTCATACTGACTTGCTCTTTCACCGCGCAAATGTATAAATACGTCGTGTGCGTGACGTCGACGGCGTGCTTGAAGCAGTGGTACGGATTATCCCGGTACATGCCTTCGACCTCAGATAAGAAGCGACGAAACTTGAACTGATCGACGAGCTCAAACATGTTCATTTCGTGAAACATGCGCACGACGTACGGAAATAGCTCCTTGTTTTCCCCTACGGTGAACACATCGAACGACCAAGAGTTGAGCGCGTCCCCGTCGACGCTCAGATACGGCCCCCCGGCGTCTGACATGCGCGCAAAGGATGAAACCACCGACTTGAACACGTTCACTCCTTGCGAATTCACCGACGCTGATTTTCCATATTTGACGTTACTCGCTTCGTAACTCACCAACCATTCGCGAGTGCGTCCGTCGACGTCTTCGTGATCTTCCAGAATGGCTTCGATGAGCGCCGGTCCGCCGTTGTCGGATTCGTTTCGTTTGACGATGTGGCTCATCTTGTCGAGCACATATCCCAACACGCCGATGTCCAAAGATTGCACCTCACCAGGTCGTAACTCCAAGTCGGTTAACACCTGCTTGGCGTGATACTCGAGAGTTTCGATGATTCCTTGCAGCGGACGACCGAGTAATCGTCGGCGCGTGAGGTTGAACAAGGCGTTGAACGCCGTCGCCGCGGCAGCGGCGGCGAACACCTGTTCCATGCGTTTGATCGCGCGAAGAACCTCATCGTCGACTCTCACGTGAAAGTAACGCGTGAGAATTTCCGCGCCGAGCCGGTGTTGCGCCGTCGCGACGGGACCGAGAGAAATGATTCCCACGCTGACGCACACCGCGATGTTCACCGCGCCGGCGTGCTCGAGTCGATGAAACACACCTCGCACGCCTCTCCCGTTCAGCACCGCCCACGTCCCGGCGTCCATGCAGAGCGCACTTGCCGCGCACACGCGCGTGAGCAACGCGAGCCGAATGAACGGTCGTACGAGCGCCCACACCGCGGCGTCTCCTCGCGAAAGCGCCCGATCCGCCGCCGCCGCCGCCAGCGCGCACCCGTCCACCATCGCGTGCGTGTACGACGCGTACCGCGCGAACCCGCACACCAAGTGCACCATCGCCCCCACGATCGCCGTCCCCCACACCGCGCTCCCGAGCGCCCCCGACGCGCCGAGCCAATCCAACTCGTGCGCCGTCATCAACGCCCACGCGCTCGCCACGTCCCCGACCGCCCGCCACCTCGGCGTCGGCGTCATCGCCCCTCCCTGCATCGACCGCATCGCCGCGCTGATCGCCGCCTCCACCGACATCGACCGCTCCTTTCTTCGCGTCGCTCGCCATCGTCCCTCGCTCGCCGTCTCCTCGCCGCGCGTCGCGTCGTCGTCCTCCGCCTTCGTCCCGCGCGTCCGCGCCGTCGTCGTCGTCGTCGTCATCCTCGTCCACCACCGCGTTTCGCCGTCGTCGTCGTCGATCGACGCCCGCGACGATCGATCGAAGCGATCGTCACCGCCCGGTCCTCGCGCGCGCGTCGCCGTGTGTCCGTCGCCGCGCGCGCGCCGTCGTCGTTCGCGTCGTCATTGTGTCTCTTCGTCTCCCCTCTTTTTCGGCGCTTTTCTCACTTCCGGGTGTCTCGGGCGGCCGCGCCACTTCCGGGTGTCTCGGGCGCCAATCGCGCGCGCGAACCGGCGCGACACGGCGCGTCGCGCGGCGCGACGACGACGGACGAACGCCGGACGAACGAACGAGCGAGCGAACGAACGAACGCCGGACGAACGACGACGAACGACGACGAACGACGACGAAGGGCGCGAAATGGAGGAGGTGTTCGGGACGTTTTGGCGGGACGTCCTCGGGGACGACGACGACGACGACGACGACGACGACGACGGGAACTGCGTGCGAATCGAGCGACCGACGCGCGCGGGCGAGGGAGACGCGCGCGCGGTGCTGGATCCGAGGGTGAAGCACCCGGAGATTAATAAACGGTCATTCGTGGGCGTCGTGCGCGGCGAGGACGGCGACGGGACGGTGGACGTGCTGTATCGAACGAGCGCCGGGAAGGCGACGAGCGCGCGGGTGCGAGCGGACGACGCGCACGAGGGGTTTTTAGGGAAGGTGCTGGAATCGTGGACGGCGACGATGGAGGCGGAGGAGGAGGGAGAGGGGACGACGAGGGAGGAGGGGGAGGGGAACGGGACGGCGAGGCGTCGACGGCGAGGCGCGAGCGAGTTGTCGACGTCGGCGGAGAGGACGATCAAGACGGAGATGAAAATGAATGGGAAGAGTGATATAGTGACGGTCGAACAGATGGAGACGCTGCGGGAGGCGCTGCCGGCGATGTATCGCATGCGGGAGTGGGCGTTGGCGTACAGCACCAAGCGCGACGGGATTTCGTTGAAGAGTCTTTACAGACGCGCGAGCGGGAAGGCAAACACGGTGCTCCTCGTGAGCGATAGTGGTGGGGCTATTTTTGGCGCGTTTTGCACCGAGGCGTGGAAGGTGCACTCGCGATACGGCGGCACGGGTGAGAGTTTCGTGTTCACGCTCGCGCCCGAGGGCGTCAAGTACGCGTGGAGCGGGGCGAACGATTACTACATGTTCGGCGCCGCTGACTCGTTATCCGTCGGCGGTGGTAGCGCGCACGCGATTCGTTTAGAAGAGGATTTACTTCAAGGTTCGAGCGGAGAGTGCGAGACTTTTCAGTCCCCGCCCTTGGCTTCGGAGAACATGTTCAGGACGGCTCGCATCGAACTGTGGTCGCTCGAGTGATTTGTGATGTCGTGTGTTATCATTAAATGAATCGTTTATGTTGTAACTACTGCGCGAGCGACGCGAAGCCACCCTCCTCGAGCTGCGTCGCGAGCTCGACTCCCCCGGTTTGCACGATTTGCCCCTTTTGCATGATGTGCACGAAATTGGGGTGAATGGCGTCCAAAAGACGCTGGTAGTGCGTGATGAGGAGCAAGCCCTTGTCGCCTTGTCTCAACAAGTTCACCGCCTTGGCCACGTCTCTCAACGCATCGACGTCCAAACCGGAATCAATCTCATCCAAAATGCTCATCTCGCTCTCCATCACGGCCAACTGCAAAATTTCGTTTCGCTTCTTTTCGCCACCGGAGAACCCTTCGTTGACGTTGCGCGTCAAGAAGCTCGGATCCATGTTCAACGCCTCCAACTTGGGCGTGAGATATCCATAAAACTCCAAAGGATCCAATTCCTCCTCCCCGCGCGCCTTTCTTCGTTCGTTGCACATCATTCTCAGGAAATCGGTGTTCGACACCCCCGGGACTTCGATGGGCGACTGAAACGACAAAAACAACCCGCTTCGCGCGCGTTCCTCGGGTTCCATCTCGAACAGCGCTTCGCCCTTGAACGTCGCGCCACCACTCGTGACTTCATACGCCGGGTGTCCGACCAGCACTTTCGTCAGCGTGCTCTTCCCCGAGCCATTCTTGCCCATCACCGCGTGCGTCTCGCCCTCGCGAATCGTCAGGTTCACCCCCTTCAGGATCTCCTCTCCCGTCTCCGCGACTTTCGCGTGCAGGTCCTTCACCTCGAGCAGCACTTTACCCTGACCGGCGTGCGTCTGCACCGATCGCGCGCTCGCGCGTCGCGCGATCGCGTTCGACGGCGCGCGGACGCGCGTCGGCGCGCGCGCCGTCACCGTCGTGGTTGCGCATCGGGACATCGCGCGCGCGCGTCGCTCGAGGCGTTCGAGCGCGCGCGAGCGGCGCGAGAGTGTCGCGGGCGGACTTGCGCGCGCGTGGGCGCGAACGGCGAGCGCGCGAACGGCGAGCGCGCGAACGGCGCGTCGGAGTGTGTCGGAATTAGTGTGTCGGAATTAGTGACGTGTGGATAACATCCACACGTCACTAAATGTCCGCCGCTCGCGGCGCGCGCGCGCCGCGTGCGTGCGCGACGCGCGACGCGAGACGACGAACGAATCGTCGCGACGCTCTGCGCGGCGTCGCGGCGGCGATCGTGGCGACGTGCGCGCGCGCGGAGCGAGCGAACGCATCGGTGGCGAGCGAAAAGATCAAGCGCGGCGCGAGGGAGTTTATCAGAGGCGACGTCAGAGGCGCGATCGACGCGTTCGACGACGCCATCGCGAGCGATGAGAGGTTTAGCGCGTACATGTGGCAGCGCGGGCTGGCGCTGTACTACGCGGGGGCGTACGAGGAGGCGGCGAAGCAGTTTCGACTGGACGTGGCGCAGAACCCGAACGATACGGAGGAGAGCGTGTGGTGCTTCGCCTCGGAGGCGATGGATCCGGAGAAAGGGATCGCGTACGCGAGAGAAAATATGTTGATCACCGGTCGGGATTCGAGACCGGTGATGTCGAGCGTTTTCGCGCTGTTCGCGGAGGGATCGGAAGAGGCGGCGACGCGCCTGCGCGAAGCCGGACGCTCGAACGCGAGCGATGAGTTTTATAGCGCGTTATATTTGGGGTTATTTTATGAGATTAATGGTGACGAGGAGCGCGCTCGACGAGAGATCGAGCGCGCGAATCGCACGGCGTACGCTCGATTGAGCGGGGATTACATGACGGATGTGGCTCGCGTGCACGCGAAGACGAGAAGTTGGTCATAGGGACTAGATTACTATGTATAGTGTGTTGTATCAATTCAATCAATGTGTTTGTCTGCTAATTTGGTTTCGTGGACATCTTCGCGATCTTCTCCGAATCGAGAAGCTCGAGAATCGTGAGCACGAGAGGGTTGGAAAGTTCGCCGACGTCCTTGCCGACGTTTTCAATTTTTTGCGCCAGCACGCGGTCAAGCTGGTTTCGGATCTCTTTGAGCAAAACTCCTACTTTTGCTGGAGCTTGGAACGTCGCCCAGCGATCGATACTTATCGTTCCTTGCGTGTGTTGCACTTCGATTTTCCCCCCGAACAATAGAAGTTGATAAGGCGTCACCGCCGTGCAATCGCGCACGAAGATTGCCGTCGTCTGCACGCGCTCGTGGTACACCAGCCACTTGGTGATAAACTTCTTCGCCTCGAAGTTGATGCTCGATGGATGAATTTGGATTTTTTCCGTCCGCCCGTTCTCGGCGAGGAAAGACAGACGGGGTGGGGCATCTGGACGAGAACCGGGGTCGACTTTGATGAGGTTTGGATACAACCCAGCCACGAGAACCGACTTTAACAGTCGTTTATTCTCCGAGTTTCGATTCGCTCGAATCCAATCTACGTCGGTTTCCAAGACATTACCGCGCTGGCGACCGCGATACCGTCCACCACCTTTCTTCTTCGACGACGATCCCAGGAAACCTGATTCATTCAGAAGTTGTGTAAATTGGTTCCGCAGATCTGCGATGCCCTCGAGTGCTCTCCACGAGAGAAAGTTTTCGCGGGTGAACGCGAACTCAGACGATCGTCCTTGCTTCTTCGCATCTTGCCAGCCATTATAGGCATTCAGAATCGTGAGATGATCCGATTGATCTTCGGCGAAGAGCTTTTTGGCGAGATCTGCTTCGTCGCGTTTGTCGAGCGGCGCCACAAACGGCGAACGACCGCTCAAGACGGCAGCAATCGTGAGCACGGGATCCAGGCACCCAAGCATGGAGCCGTAGAGGAGCATCTTACCCACGCGAACATCCACGGGTAACGTAGCCAAGTGTTGACCGAGTGGGGTCAGGCATTCACGCTCATCCAAAGCACCAAGGCGTTTGAGAGACGCCACCGCCGCCTCCACAGACTCAACCTTCGGAGGCTCCAACGCCTTGCCGAGAAATCCGGCGATGCCCCCAGCCATGCGTTGTAGCTGAATCTGCAAGCACAAGCCTTCTAGAGGCACGCGTCTGATTTCAGGAAGCGTGTGTTCAGCGAAGACCGTATCGTGCACGTGACGCGTGTACATTCGGAAGCATCGGCCGGCTTGCACGCGTCCCGCGCGACCGCGACGCTGTCGAGCGCTCGCACGAGACACCCACTGCTCGAGAAGCAGCTGCATTCGAGTGTTTGGATCGTAGCCGTTTTCTTTGCACTTGCCACTGTCGACTACGTACACGACATCGTCGATCGTGATCGACGTCTCTGCGATATTTGTTGCGATGACTATCTTACGCACGCTGTCTGGGGCGTGATCGAATACGATGCTCTGCTCGGCCGTGCTCAGCGTGCTGTGCAAAGCAATCAGGTATTTTCCTCCAGACGTTGCCGCGTTGATCGTAGGATTCGCCCCACACGCCTCGTAAAGCTTCGTGATCTCCGCCAAACCGGGCATAAATACCAGTATTGCGCCTTCGTCCATCGACTCGCAAATGTGCGAGATTAAAAGCGTCATCAACTCGTAATTGATCAAACCCTGTTCGAGGTTTCGGAGAGCGCGAACGACGTTGTCACCGTAGCCCTTGTCCCGCAACGTAATGTTGAACGAGTCTTCATCCGGTATGTCGCCATCCTTACTTGACACCGGTCGACTAGAGGCGTCAAAGTTGTCCCTGCGTCGCGGCGCCTTTTTAAAATACTCCGTCCCTGGGTTTGGTTGATACTCGGTCACTTGTAAGATGTCCTCGAGATAATGCTCGTTCACCGGATAAGTGAACCCAGGGATTTTGCTCACCGCAGAAACGCCCTTGAAATAGTCTTCAAACGCGAGCGCATTCAACGTGGCTGACATCAGCACCACTTTGAGTGTCGGTCGATGCGGCAAAATATCGCGCAACAAGACGAGTAAGAAATCAGAATCGAGCGAGCGCTCGTGGACTTCGTCGACTATCACGTGACTCGTACCGCTCAGTAAAGGGTCTTCGGTTAAACGACGCAGTAACACGCCCGTGGTGCAAAACAAAATTCGCGTGCTCGAGCTCATCGAGCCTTCAAGACGGATTTTATAGCCCACTGTTTTGCCAATTTGTTCACCTCGCTCACTCGCCACGCGACTCGCCACGCTCGTGGCGCTGATTCGACGCGGCTGTGTGCAAATCATGTTTGTCATCGCTCCACGTCCTTGCCAGATAGCGTTATCAAGAATGAACTGCGGCAGCTGTGTAGTCTTACCACAACCCGTTTCGCCGGCGACGATGAGCACTTGGTTGCGCTCGACGGCGTCGATGAGTTCTTGTTGCTTTGCCCACGCCGGAAGACGTTGACGCTGTTTAAGTATCGGAGAGTCCTTCTTATCGTTCCAGAATTTGGTCAACTCCGTTTTCAGTCGCTCGCTTTCGGCGATCACGCGCGGGTCGTTCGCGCGCTTCTCTTCCTCCTTTAAGATTGCCTCGGCGAGTTTCTTCGTCTTCGCTTCGGCAATCGTCTGTGCCTCCGCCTCTGTCTGCGCCTCGACTCGCGCTCTCGTCTTCTCGGCTTCGGCTGCAAGTTCGCGTCGACGCTCGAGTTCTCTCTTGCGCTCTTCTTTGGTCTGCGTTGGTGGAGCCAGAATGCCTCCTTTTGGTGCTGGAATCGCCTTCGCGCCTGTAACTTTCTTCTTCGCTGGCTCGAGCGCGGGCGCCATCGCGCGTTCGCGCGCTTCCTCTATCGCCTCCAAAGGACCGCTCCCTTGAAGCCACTCTATGATGTCGTCGATCATGGGCTGTCCTACAAGGGACGCAGCGTGTCGCATCATCGCCACCGAGACTGCGATCGATCGTTCCGTGTCTAGCGTGGGATGAGAAAACGACAAGCGTGGAAGCTCGAATGGGTACAGCGGCGCGTCCTTGAAACTCACGTAAAAGTCCGCGGCATACTGCTTGGCGGCACCCAAAGCTACGATGCCCGCGATCTCCACAGCCATAGATGCCGTGCCCGACGCCGGGTTATACCCTCGTTGCTTGTAAAGATCGCGAGGGAGTTCGCTCAACTCATCGTACTGTGCGTTGCGCAACACTTCGCGAATGTCGTCCTCGCTCGCGGAATCCGCTCCTGTGTCCGCAAACGCCTCCATCGCCTCCGCGAGCGCCTCCTCGCGACTCGGTCCGAGTGCGGCGCACAGATCGTCGAGTGCGCGGCTGACATCGCCCTTTGCTCCTCGCATGGCTGTCCGAGCGGCGTCGACGGTGAAACCGGCGCGAACAAAAGCCTCAATCGCGCCCTCGGCGTCGTCCTTCGCCGCGGCTTCGTCACCACCTTTACCTTTCGTCTTTCCTTTCACCTCCGGTCGTAACGCAGCTGGAAGTTCATTTTTATCGGCATTCAATATCAACCAATCCATCGCCCGCGCGATCGCTCGTCGTTTCTGTTCATTAAATCCTTCGCACGCGTCTCGCTCGACATCCGCCGCTCGCCGCGTCGCCGCGAGCGCGCGTTCAATCAATCCCTCACTAAACCCCTTCTTCCCGATCGCCTGCGCCGCCTTCCGCAGTACATCTTCCCTATCGACGTCGTGCCTGACATCCACGCTCGAGCTCGATCCGACGCGCGGCATCGCGTTCGTCGACACGTCCAGCCGCCGCAGCGTCTCCGTCACCATCGCCGCGCAATTCGCGCTCATCACCACCTCCTCCACCCCTCGCCCCTCCGCCCCCGGCCTCGTCCCTGAGCCCTTTCCGGTCGTCTTGGACTGCAGAAATTCCGGCTTGTTCGCCCGCTCCGCCGCCTCCGCGCGGCTTCCGCGCTTCGCAGCCTTTTCCTTTTCCTTTTTCAGCTTCGCCTTGTCCATGGCGTTTTGTCCCGCCTGGTGCCCGCCGCCGCCCGTGCGGCGGCCGCCGCCGCGATTCGGACCCATGCCGCCGCGGCGCGCGCGCGCGAGGGCGCCGCGACGCGCGCGCGCGGTGATGTGCGCGGACGAGCGAGCGCTCGCCGTGGGACAACCGGGCGAACGCGACCGACGGCAGTGCGACGCGCGCGATGGACGCGGCGTGGCACGCCGTGCGCGACAGCTTCACGGGATGCGCCGGGTACTCCGCGCGCGCGCTGGACGGGGAATCGAGCGACGGCGCGACGCGCGAGGGCGATGAAAACGACGCGCTGGGACGCAATCGATCGGTCGACTTGAGCGGACGCACGTACGTCATCACGGGCGTACCGACGACGGCGATCGCGGTGGAGTGCGCGAAAAGATTGTCGCGCGCGGGAGCGCGCGTGGTGTGCGCGTGCGCGGACGTCAAGGCGGGAGAGGGAGCCTTCGAGCGCGAACCGGAGACGACGGAGTCGACGACGCGAGACGAAGAAGGCGACGCAGACGGTGCGAAGGCGACGACGCGCGAGTCGCCGAATGAGGGAGAAGTGGTGATGTTGTACTGCGATCTGGAAAAGTTGGAGACGATCGAAAGCTTCGTGAAGGCGTTTTGCGCCAAGGCGTGGGCGTTAGATGGGATATTAAACGCCGAGACGGCGACGATGGTAGAGTTTGGACTCACGAGCGATGGCATCGAGCGACAGTTTGCGGTGAATCATCTCGCACATTACAAATTGACCGCGCTGTTGATGGATGAGCTCGTGCGCACGGCGGCGGCGTCGGGGCGAGAAGGACGCGTGGTGAACCTCAGCTCAAATTTGCACCACTTCACCTATCGAGTGCGACAGGGGACGATTAAACCTAGCAGAGGGATCGATTTCGTGAACTTAAACAGTGAGATGGGATACACGCCGATAAACTCTTACGGACAGAGTAAACTCGCCAATCTCTTGCATGCGTGGACGTTGTCGGAGAGATTGGCAAAGAATGGTTCGCCCGTTCGATGCGTCGCGGCGACCCCGGGCATGACGGAGCTCGAGCTCGAGCGATCTCTCGCGTTCCCGGGCGGCTCATTTCTTTCGGGTTTATTGAAATCTACGGTGACTTCGTCGCTCGAAGACGCCGTCGTGACGCCGCTGTATTGCCTCACCGCCCCCAAGCTTCCGCCGGGCACGTTCTTTTCCAAATGTCTCCCGGTGAAATCGAGCCTTCCCAGCCGCGACCCACGCTTGGCGTCCAAGCTTTGGGAATTCTCAGAAGAAATGGCGTTTGCCACCGAGCGAGCCTAGCCAGATCAGCAGCACACACTCAGGCATTGTAACAAAACGTAAGCGCCGCCCGCGCCTAGGGTACCCCGCCGACGCGTCCTGGTTCGCCACAATCCAGCCCGCGACCCGCCTTCGGGCGCGGGCTCGATCGTCGCCTCCGATGTCGTCCACCGTCGATGTGCGTCTTTCCTTCGCCTCGAACGCGCCTCGAACGCGCGTCTCGTCTCGTTTTCCCGGTGTATCTATATAGCCGCTCGACAAATGGCGGTCGTACTCATGATCCGGGATACATCAAACAGCTCGTCGGCTTGCGACGAGCGCGCGGTTTAGACCACGCCGTGCGCTCTACTTTTTGCCACGAACACCTCGGGTCGATCGAACGCGACGCGGAGACGCGAGTGGGACGAGACTGACGCGGAGCTCGCGAACGCAGACGGCGGACGAAGCGACGACGGAAGAGAAGCCTCACGGACGAGCACCGTGGTGGATGTGGCTCGCGATTGCGTTCGCGACGATTGGCACATCGTTCGCGGGGGTTTTGTTGCAGAATGAGGTCGTAGTCGACGACGCGGACCCAGAAACCGCGTGGCGTAGTCCGATAGCCATGGCAATGTAGTCTGTACCATTTAGCCGCTCGACTCGACTGTAACTGTCCCGGCGCGACGACGCCACACGACGCCATGTCGCGCGCGCGCGCGGAGGCGCGCGCGCCGGCGACGAAGGTCGCACCGTTGAGGCCGTTCCTCATCACCCGCGCTTCGCTCGTCGCCGCGATCGCGCTCGTCATCGGTGCGCTGCGCGCGCTCGACGCGCCCGCTGTCCCAGAGCTCGAACTCGAACGCGCGTGCGCGCGCGCGCGAGGCCGCCGTCGCGCTCAGGAAGACGCGTGCGTCGTCGGTGGTGCTCATCATCTCCATCTCGTGGGCGTGTTCGACGGGCACGACGGCGGTGCGGCGTCGAGGTCGACAACGCTGGCGGCGGCGGAGATTTTCAAAGACGCGCTCGGCGACGGCGCGACCGCGGCGGCGTCACGCGCCGTCGCGAAAGCGCTGGAGACGACGATCGCGAAATTGGACGAATTTTGGGCGCGGTCGAGCTCGAGCGGTGGGGCGACGGTGGTGCTCGCGGCGAGCGGAGAGGATGGATTCGCGGTGGCGCATGCGGGCGATAGCGCGGCGTACGCGTGCTTTGCGGATTCGTCAGGACGCGCCAAGGCGCGACGTTTGACACAAGATCATGGATTAGATAACGAAAACGAAAGAAAACGATTAGATGCGCTAGGAGTGAAGATAGTGCGCGCGCGTGGGAAACTGCGCGTGGGGGGAGAACTTCTTGTCACTCGCGCACTCGGCGGCGCGAGGCATAAAGCGTTTGGCGTGGTGGCCACGCCGGAGATCATGCGCAGGCGATGGAAAAGGGACGAAATGGGATTGATATTAACAAGCGATGGAACGACCGACGCTCTACGCGCGGACGATGCGTGCGCGTTCGTGTTCGATGGGAAACACGACTGCGAACGCGCCGAAAACGTTCCCGTCATCGCGCTCGGAGGCGACGCCGGGTCCGACACAGCAAATGAAGCTGCTGAGAGCTGGGATGCGATAGAGTTTAGCGAAGCAAGTACACGCGGCATGCGAAGTGGAATCGAGCGCGCACTCAAATGTGCGCTTAGCCTTGGGGCCTCCGATAACGTCGCGCTCGGAGCGCTATCCTCGGGTCGGCCAATTCAAAGCGTCGCGCACGGGGCGCTTCAACACACTCCTTCCGACCTGGTCGCTGAAATCCCCCGAGTGGGTGCGCGTATTTCAGCTTATGAAATCACGGAAATGATCGCATGGTCATCCGGTCCTCACTCACCCGCAGAGATCCCGTTCCGGTACGACGATTACTACGAAGAACTTCCGATGGCTGACATCGGAAAGACGTTTGAGCAAAGTGCTATCGAAGGCGCGCTCGCAGCGTTAGCGTTAGCACCTGGAACGAGCGAAAAAGGGAGTGTCTCAAATGCCATCACTTCTTACGTCGATATCGTCGATGCGAGTGGTGATAATTTCGAGGAAGATGCGTTCGCCGCCGGCGAGCGCCCGTTCGCTCGAGGTCATTTCGGAGAGGTGTGGCGTGGCAAGTTGTCGCGGGAGACGGAGCACGAATGGGATTGTAAACCCGCTCCTGACACAATATCAGATGCGTTTGCATCGTCCAGGGTAATTTTGAAGCGTATTCTGTTGCATCAGGGCTCGGATTTACGATTGAGCGCAGAGCGCGAGGTGTACTTCGGAAGGCTGCTCTGCGGCTCGTCACCCCACTTGGCGAGATTTGTACACACCTTTGAGAGAACGCCATCGAGTGGAAGCGAACAATGGCTTGTCTTCAAAGACGAAGGCGAGTCCCTCGAACGTCTCATTTACGCCCCCGAAGCCGTTGGTGGATCGCAAGGTTTGCAACTTGTCACGCAAAGCGAATGGTGGCGAGACATGCGCCTTCAACGCAAAGGTCGTCGAACGCTGAAGACAATTTTGAGGCACGTGTTCGCCGCCGTGGATGTTAGTCACGCCAAATTTGGCATTGTACACAGAGACATTAAGCCTGCGAACGTATTCGTCAAACTTGACGGCGACTTCGTCGAGGCTCGGCTCGGGGATTTCGGAAGTGCCGTGGACGCTCGTAGTCGCTCGGAACTTTACGGAGCCTCCGGCCCGTCCATGGCGCAAGAAACTTCGGAATATAGTCCTCCAGAAGTTCTCTTCGGTGATGATCGTGGGGTGGAGCGAACGTCAAAATACGACATGTGGTCGCTCGGCGTGATGATGGCGGAAGTTTTAGCGCTTGGCTCGCCCAAGGCGTTTTCTCAAATCTCGCGCAAGACGACCCGATTGGCGCTCGAGCGAGAATTGCGCGGCGTGCATCCAAAAGCTCGCGCGGTCGCTTACCGACTGCGCGCGATGCTCGAACTATGCATAGTGCCTCCAAACACACAAGTCGCACCTTTACTGACGTGGGATTGCACGGAGACGGCGTTGATGGAGGTTTTCAAGGAGCGCGATCCCCTCTCCGTCGGCTTTGAATCTGTTTGGACTCTGCGCCTGCTTCGCAAGTTGCTCTCCTGGGATCCGAGCGAGCGTCCGACGGCGGGTCGAGCGCTCGAGCACGCATTTTTCCGTGATTCCGAGAACGCGGGCGGTTGGATGTGCGTCGGCGACGCGAACGAGCGTCAGTACGAATGGAAATCGGACTGCGCGGCGGCGTGCGTGGGAACGTGCGCGTAGATTTAGGCTTTTAGGCTAGATGTTGAAGTTGGAATTCTCAATTCTACGATTGCGTGGCTTTCAAGAAGACGACCGTGATGTACTTTGATCGATATCTGTGCGTCGTTCCGAGCACCTGCACTCCGCTCTCCGACTTTGTCCCGTCGCAATACGTGTGATTGAGCACCACGTGTTGCGGTCGCGGGAGCAAATTCGGCGCGTCGGGCACCATGGGCATGTTCAACAGAGTCATGTGCAACTGCGGTGGTAGCGGTGGCGGTTCCTTTGCAAAATCGTCCGAGTTAAACGGTGCGCAATCGTAGCTCGCCGGTGGCGACGCCGGCGCCGTAAACGCATCCAAGCTATCCAAAATTTCTGGCACGTATTCCTGCACCTCCAACACGTTGTTCACGTTGCCAATCTCGTCGTACATCGCCGGTTGATCCGGCGCGTATTTCCACTGTCCATCCACTATAAACTTGTACTGATACACCCCCGGTCGCAGCGACATCACGATCGCAAACTCCCTGTTCCCGCTCCGATGCAGCGTCTGCCGAGACTGCCAGTTATCAAAGCTCCCCTCCACCTCCACGCTGTTCCCGCCTTGGGTCCAATTTATCGCCACCGGCACCAGCGCCGGTTCCGTCGTCGCCCACGCCGGGTAATTCACCCCTCCACCCTCCCCGCCGGGTATCGGCACCGTGGGCGTTTGCGGTCTGTTCGCGCGCGCGTTCGTCAGTCGTGTCCTCGTCGCCGCGCGTCGCCGCGCCGCGCCCTCGCGCTCGGGACTCTCTTCCCCGCGCGCCCCGCGCGCGTTTCCCTCCCTCGTTCGCCGTCGCGATCGCGCGCGCACCCGTACGAAAGCGCATCCGCGCCCTCCCATCCCCCGTGCCCTCGCTCGCCGCTCTCGCTCGCCGCGCCGCGCGCGCTCTCGCTGCCGTTGCTCCGACTCGCGTCCCGCCCTCGCCCGTCCCTGCTTCGTCTCGCGCGCGTCTCCGGCGCCGACGCGCCGTCCGAGGCGTTTCGCGCCTTATTCTGCGCGTTCCCCATGCTCGACGAGCGACGCGAGAGACGCGCGCGAGCGCGAGCGCGCGTATTTGTGCGGAATTCACGATTGGGATCGACGATCGACTCGCGCATTCGTCACAAAAACGCGCGCGCGCGACGCGACGCGAGACCGGCGGCGATGCGACGCGTCGCCGATCGACTCGCGCGATGCGCGCGCGGCGTCGCGAGCGGGCCGAGCGGACGCGAGCGCGCGATCGGGCGCGGGAGCTCGCCGAACGCGACGGCGAATCCTTGGCGCGGAGGAACGAAACGACGCTGGTTCGGCGATGCGCGCGAAGAAGCGGCGAAAGCGCCGACGACGGCGAGTAAGATATCCGATGGACTCGGAACCGCGGCGCTCGTGGTCGGAGCGGGCGTGGGGTGCGTGGTGGGGGGGTCGATGTACGCGAGCACGACGGAGGAACTGGCGAAACGCGTCGAGGCGGGCGAACACGTGCCGACGACGATGCGCGGGACGCCGCTCGAGGGCGCGTACGGGGGATTGGTCGAACAAGTGTTGAAGTTTCGTCAGTGGATGGACGATCAGTCGCATAATTATCTCGATCCGATCAGCGATAAGTTGCTGCCCGATCACCCGGCGCAAGCCGAGTACATTCCGCACACGCTGGTGTTAGACTTAGATGATACGCTGATAAACTCCAATTGGAAGCGCGAGCGCGGGTGGAGGGTTTTCAAGAGACCCGGAGTGGACGCGTTCCTGAAGCACATGTCGCAGTTTTACGAGATGGTGATTTTCACGGATCAGTTGATGACGTACGGCGACCCGATCATCGAACGCTTGGACCCGACGAGATACGTCACTCATCGTTTGTATCGGGAATCAGCGCAGTACAAGAACGGAGAGTACATCAGAGATTTAAGCAAGCTCAATCGGGACATGGGGCAGATTTTGTACATTAGCAGCAAACCGAGAAGCGCCGAGCTTCACGCCGCCAACGTCATTCCCATCAAACCGTGGACGTACGAAGACGGCTCCAAAGACACCGCCCTGCTGGACTTGATGCCATTCCTCGAGTCCATCGTCCGCTTAAACGTCCAAGACGTTCGAATCGTGCTCGAATCCTACAAGAAGGAGATGGAAACCACGGGAAAAGACATTCCTCAGATTTTCCGCGAGCGTCAATTCGCGTTTCAGCGCAAGCGTCGCGACAAGCTCAAGAGTTCGCCCAAAATCACTCGCGGCTACGACGTCGGTCGTCCCTCGCAATCCACCAAGGCGACGACGTGACGCGCCAAATCGTTAGTTTTTGTCACACCGATCCACGCTTCGCGTCCTCAATCGCCCTCGTCCCTCGCGCGTCTCGCGGGAGAAACGTCATTCGGGGACTGCCGACGAGTCCTGACTCGTCGAATTCGATTTTCCGCAGGCGCAGGCGCTATCCACTCGAAGCGACTCCTCGAGCGACGGCGGCCGCGCGCGCGTCGCCCTCAGACGCCCTCGCGCGCGTCACACGCACGCGCGCGTCGCGTCCGCGGCACGAAGGAATTCTCTTCGCGCGAACGCTCGCGCGACGACCTCCCGAGCGGCGTCGCGCGCGCGCCGTGAGTCGCGAAACCATGGCGTCGCCGCTCGCCCGCGTGATGACGGCCATCGACGGTCCGGCGCTGAGACTCGCCTACGCGCGATGGTACAACGCGTCTCGTCGGAGCGGTAAGCGAGGGGCGATTATCATCTTAGCGACCTGGCCCATAGCCGCGCTGTTCGCCGCGTTGTTCGTCGTGTTGACGCCGATCTTGGCGCCGATCGGCATCATCGCCGCGTTCGCCCTGGAACTGAGCGGGGCGGAGGCGATGGAGGAGCACGAGGTGAAGCGGTTCGGGGACGCGCCGGGGTACTACGACTTGTACCCGAAGGTGAAACCGAAGACAAACAGAGCGAAGGTGCCGAAGTACGCGAAGTGGGTGGATTCGTTGAAGAAGTCGGCGGCGTTCGACGTCATCGAGGGTATCATGCAAAAGCGCGTGATGGTGATCGACGGCGCGATGGGAACGGCGGTGCAAAAG
>VMHT01034901.1_pt1 | contig 31608 bp, 22 predicted proteins | sample 4693611 | NCBI WGS metagenome assembly VMHT01 (sample SAMN12280063, study PRJNA550983) | marine metagenome | isolation source: seawater sampled from same location over 5 years 0.02-0.2 micron viral filtrate | place: USA: collected off the coast of southern California halfway between the port... ...
TGCGCCAAAGCCAACAGGCGATCGTCCCGGGGCCATACCGCCTGATTGAGCATCTCAATATCATCATCGGCCAGCTGCTCGGTATGCAACACTAACGCAATCGCTTTTTTATTGGGTTTGATTAATGTGCCTTCAACATGATCCACCAGCTGCGGCGCCAGGCGAAAAAACTCACGCTTATAGGGGTCGCGCACCACATGCAGTTTATTTTCTTCTACCAGCACCGCGGGCCAGCCTTCCCCTACCCGGCTTTGGGCAAACATGGCAATCGTAAACACTACCAGCACAATAGCGGTGGTAAGAATAAATGTACTACTGAGCCCCGGGGCAAACATCACCAGTATCCATACCATAACCGCGAATACCACCCAGGTGCTGAAAACCCGCCGCATAGCTTTAGGACTAATCCCTGAAAACACTTTAGCGTGGCGAATTTGCGATTTCTGTAACTTCACTAGTTCTATATGGGTGGAGGTTTTCAATACTACAGTTCCTGGTCCTGGCGATATCATCTGGTTTTAACGCTGCGCTGCAAAAATATGTCTGCCAATGGGGTGGCGGGTAAAAATAGTCACCTGCAACCTATGCTGGCGGGCAACACTTTCACTAAGTCTACACAAATTCTGTAATGCATTGATATACAAATCAATACCAAACAAGGTCAAAAAGGATCATTACGTACCAAAGCCCCTGAATACGTTTAAAAAGCAGCCACTGATGACCGGTTGCAGGTTGTTCTTGGCGACAGTCGTCCGCATATCCACGGAAACGATGACAAATAAAGGTGAAGTATGACTGCAATAACCATTGATCTGGTGTCTGATATCGCATGCCCCTGGTGCGCGATTGGCTACGGCCGCCTGCAACAGGCGCTGACCACCCTGCCGGAGATAGAGGCTACTTTGACGTGGCGTGCCTTTGAACTTAACCCTGATCCGGCGGCTGAGCCAGAGCCTATTGTTCCAGCCCTGTGTCGAAAGTACAACACCACCAAAGAGCAAATCGATGAATCTCAGCAGCAAATGATGACGATTGCTGCTGATCTTGGACTTAATTTTGAAAAAATGGAAAGCCGGTATACCACCAATACCTTCGATGCTCACCGGTTAGTCAAATGGGCCCACCAGTTCGAGAAGCAAACGGCAATGAAACAGGCATTATTTGATGCTTACTTTGGTGAAGCACGTTCTATGCAGGATCATGAGGTGTTGCTGCAGTGTGTTGAACAGGCCGGCCTGGATAAAGAAGAGGCCCGGCAAATACTCACCAGCGACGACTTTGCCGATCAGGTACGTCAGGAAGAGCAGCAATATCAACAAGCCGGCGTAACCTCGGTGCCAGCCTTTGTGATTAATCAGAAGTATCTGATTTCCGGTGCTCAGGAACCGCAACAACTGGCGCAGGCGCTCAAACAAATCGCTGAAGAAGATAACACTTAATCTGTTCATTCAGACAGACCCTGATGCCACCCTCGCTATGGTCTGTCCGGTATCTGTATGCGTATTGAAGTCACTTTACCCTAGGAGGTTTTATGTCAAAAAATACTGAAATTCTGTTAAAACAGCGCCCCGACGATGGCAAAATTGGTGAACACCTATTTGAAGTTGTCGAAAATGAAGTTCCTTCTCCAGGGGATAACGAGATATTGGTAAAACAAACCTATATGTCGCTGGACCCGGCCATGCTGGGTTGGATGACGGCCGATGAAGAAAGTTATATTCCCCCGGTAGAGCTTAATGATGTAATGCGTTCTAGTGGTGTGGGCAAAGTCGTCGAGTCAAATCACCCCGACTTTGCTGAAGGCGATCAGGTTATGGGAATGATGGGCTGGCGCGAATATGCCGTTTCAGATGGTCAAAGCCTGACCAAGCTTCAGGAGGGCATCGATGAAGAAACTGCACTGTGTGTATTCGGCTTGCCCGGACTTACGGCAACTCAGGGCCTGATGAATATTGGGCAGCCGCAGTCGGGTGAAACCCTGGTGGTTACCGGTGCAGCCGGTTCCGTGGGCTCCATCGTAGGGCAGATTGCCAAAGCTGATGGCCTACGCGTTATCGGGGTGGTAGGCAGCGATGAAAAAGCAGACTGGATCACCAATGAACTCGGTTTTGATGGTGCAATCAACTATAAAACCGATGACCTTGAGCAAAAGCTGGAAGAACTTACTCCGGACAGAATCAACCTCTATTTTGAAAACACGGGTGGCGAAATCCAGCACCATGTGATGAATCGCATGGCGGAACATGCCCGGGTGGTTGTATGCGGTATGATTGCTGATTACCAAAAAGACGAACCATCACCCGGCCCCAACTGGTTACCGCTGATTAAAAAGCGGGTAATGATTCAGGGGTTTGCGATGCCAGACCACCTGCACAAATCTAAAGAGCTTACTCAGCAGCTTGCCCCTTATGTGCAAAAAGGCCAGATTAAATACCGCTCACACATTATTGAAGGGCTAACCAGCGCTATGGAAGGTCTTAATTTGCTTTTTGAAGGCAAGAACAAAGGCAAACTGATGGTCAAACTGTAACACGTTACGTAAATCTATTGTCATCATGCCGGTCCAGGTTATCCTGGGCCGGCATTTTTGTGTTTACTCTACGACACGACCCCTTGCTTTAGGGTTGCCTGTAGCTTCCGATCTGATTCCTGCTTTTGCCGTTTTCCCCTCGCAGTGCTATAACAACTGGATACCGCCTTTTGGCAGGCAGCCGGGTGAGTAATTGCTTGGTGAGCCCGGTTAACGAGGTGCGCGGTAATAATGTAAGCGGTAATAATGTGCCGGGTGACTACGTCCGCGTTAAGTACGCCCCGACTAGTAAGTCACGATAAGTAAGCCCCGGGGAAATGGAGCGGCAAACCCACCAGGTTATTAATCCAGGTATAACGCCAAAACGAATGTCAGTTTGACGCAGATGACTTAACCCGATGCAGGAAAGAATTATATGGAAATGCTATTACCGTTCGCCTTACTGTGCCTGCTAATGGCCATTCACCTCGTAATGTTTAAACGACTTTGCACCTACCTGGCTGTTACCTATCCCGAAAAATGGCAACAGCTTGTCCGCCCCGAAGGCGTTATGCCCTCCCGCCCAGCCATGAATACCGGCTTAAAAAATGCTCTAGAATCAGGGCATTTTTCAGGCCTTGCAGACCCCACTATTGAGCGCTTCAAACTGTTACGAACCATTAATTCTGCATGCATAGTAGCGGTAATATTATTCGGCTTTATTCAGGCCCTGATCTACTGACCACAAATTGCTAGCGTAAACGCTTGTCAAAGACGCTGAGTTGAGCTCCCCCTGCCCATACCCAAAATGCTCCGTAATCTTTTTAAAGCCACGGTGAGTGTACGCTCGCCACATTCATGACCGTAGTTGCTATCGGTGATTGTGTACCCATCAGCCTGATCTCAGGCCCGCTCATCCTTGGCCGAGTCCATAACCACATGGGTGGTAATAGTGCTGACCTGCACAATCGCCCCCAGCACATCAGCATGAAATTGCTTGTACGCCTGTATATCGCTGGTTTCCACCCGCAGCAGATATTCAAAGGCGCCGGTGATATTATGGCATTCGCGTACCTCGCGGCTTAAGGCAACCGCCTTTTCAAATGCCCGCTGCGAGGCTGTGGTATGTTCATTCAGCCCCACACTCACATACGCCACAAACCCCCGTCCCAGTTTAGCCTGGTTAATGACCGCCCGGTAGCCACTGATAACTCCGGTTCGCTCAAGCTCCTGTACTCTTCGTAAACAGGCAGAGGCTGACAGGCCAATGCGCTCAGCCAATTCGATGTTACTAATGCGACCATCCTTGTGAAGGATTTGCAATATCTGGTCTGTATAGTGGTCATATTTCATAGATTATTGCGTAGAAGATGACTTAATTCTTTAATTTTGCACACTATGCGCAGAATAAACGAGTTAAAATTGCATTATTATTTAGTGATTCAAGCCTGTTATGAATTTTGAACTTCTATATCCACTTGCCTTGTTTGCTCTGGTCTCCTCGATTACCCCCGGCCCGAATAACCTGATGCTGATGAGCTCCGGAGTCAATTTCGGGTTACGCGCTACCATGCCTCACATGTTTGGCGTAGCCATTGGTTTTACCCTGATGATTTTGGGCGTGGGCCTGGGCGTAACTCAGCTGTTTCAGTTTTATCCCGATGCATTTTTGGTATTGCGTGTAGTATGCGGGGTGTATCTGGTGTACCTGGCCTGGAAAATCGCCACCTCGGCGTCAAGAGTAAAAAGTACCGAAAAAGCCTCTCCTCTCACATTTATGCAGGCCGCCCTGTTCCAGTGGGTGAACCCGAAAGCCTGGGCCATGGCTATCACCGCGACCAGTATCTATGCCGCTGATACTACCCTGGCCAGCGTACTTTTTGTGGCGATTGTATTTGGCACGGTCAATCTGCCCTGTATCGGGGTATGGGTGGGAATGGGGCACCATCTGGCGGGCTTTCTTAATAACATAAAACGCTTACGCATCTTCAATGTGGCGATGGCGGTGTTGCTGATTGCCTCGGTTCTGCCTGCTTTACTGCGGGGTCAGGGGTGACCCGCAACCTAGCATTGACATGTTTGCCGCTGCCCAGTGGATAAAAAATACCAAAAATATCTTTCATGCGTAAAAGTCTGCATTCTATCTTTGAATTTTAGCTTTAGGATGCAGGCCCTCTTTCTATGACCGACTATTTTCTGCAGGCGTTTATTTATCTTGCGGCCGCGGTGATCGCCGTCCCGATTGCAAAAAGACTGGGCTTAGGCTCAGTGTTAGGCTACCTGGTAGCCGGGGGTATCATCGGCCCGCTGTTAGGCGTGGTGGGGGACGAAACCGTCACTATCCAGCATTTTGCTGAATTTGGGGTGGTGATGATGTTGTTCCTAGTCGGTCTGGAACTGGATCCCAGAGCGCTTTGGGCCATGAAAAGCCGCTTACTGGGATTAGGCGGCCTGCAGGTGGGCCTGACGCTTCTGGCAGTCTCAGGCCTGGCTATCGCCTTCAACCAACGCTGGTCGGTGGGCATCGCCATCGGTTTTGTGCTGGCCCTATCTTCGACCGCCATTGTACTGCAAACCCTGCGGGAAAAAGGTTTACAAAAAACCGATGGGGGCAAAAGTGCTTTTTCGGTACTCCTGTTTCAGGATATCGCGGTGATTTTCATGCTGGCAATTATCCCGTTGCTGGCATTGCCCGATAGCAGCGCAGCCGATTCCGGCGCCCACAATGTCAGTCTGGTGGCCGATTTACCGGCCTGGGCACATGCTCTGGTAATTCTGGTGTCGGTGGCGGCAGTAATCAGCGCGGGCCACTACCTTAGTCGTCCCCTATTCAGGTTTGTGGCTTCAAGCGGCTTAAAAGAAGTATTTACTGCCACCGCGTTGATGTTGGTCATCGGTATTGCAGCGCTGATGAATATGGTGGGCTTATCCGCCGCCCTGGGTACGTTTTTAGCCGGGGTGGTTTTGGCCAACAGTGAATTTCGGCATGAGCTGGAGTCCAGTGTAGCCCCCTTTAAAGGGCTGCTTCTCGGCTTATTTTTTATTACGGTCGGCGCCGGCATCAATGTGCAGGTCCTGAGCCACAGCCCCTGGCTTATTGTCGGTCTTACCCTTGCAATAATGCTGGTAAAAGCCTTGATTCTATTTGGCATTGGCGGTTTTTTTGGGGTCAAAGGCAGTGACCGCTGGCTACTTACCCTGAGCCTGGCCCAGGCCGGCGAGTTTGGCTTTGTGCTATTAAGTTATTCAGAGCAAAACCAGGTTATTCCGGGGTCGCTGGCTGAGATACTGGCATTGGTAGTGGCTTTGTCCATGTTTTTAACCCCCGCCCTGTTCATATTGTTTGACCGGGTTATTTTGCCTCGCTTTCGCCATCAGTCTAATCAGCGAGTGGCCGACCCTATTGACGAACAGGGTACGGTGATTATCGCCGGTATTGGCCGGGTTGGGCAGATTGTAAATCGTTTGCTGATGGCAAACGGTATCAAAACCGTCGTCCAGGATATCAGAGCTGAGCAGGTGGAACTCATGCGACGGATTAACACCAAGGCCTACTTTGGTGATGCCGCCCAGCACGATATTCTGAGTACCGCTGGCATTGAGCAGGCCGCAATGCTAGTGGTAGCCATCGATAACCAGCAGGCTGCTATCGAAATGGTCCGCTACGTTAAACGCACCTACCCAAAGGTAAATATCATGGCCCGGGCTTTTGACCGTGGCCATGGTGATCGGTTACGCCACGCCGGGGCCAATGTGTCGGTATCAGAAACGTATTACTCGGCCCTGGAGCTTGGTGCCCAGGCATTGCACTGTAGTGGGTTTTCACCCCAGGAAGTAAGTCGACAAACCACGGCTTACCAGAATATCGAACAAGAGCAGTCAGATACATTATACCGGGCATGGGTCGATGAGAATGCGGGTAAGCATCTGGATAATGATTACCTGACGCTGTTTATGCAATTGGAAGGGTTAATTGAACAGGCTTTACAACAGGAGCGTGCTGCCGAGACGTCCGCCAGCAGTAAGCAAACTGACCCACCCGATTTTAAACAGTCTTGAGCGGTACTAGCCAAGAGCAATCGGCGCAAGGTGGATGAGAGCCGTCAGCGGGCGGCCACCACTGGGCCACTGATGCTGGTCGCACTGGTGCCTTATTGGTTCGAACACTACGATGAGGTCTACGAATTTACGGTTTTAACTGGCGCTGTCATTTAAAAGGCAGCACGCGTTCCCGACCGTCAAAGGCAACGCGTGCGGTTTTCAAGCTTATTATTCAAGCTTGTTTTTTAGTTACCTTTTACCTTACCCGTTAAGATAATTTGCCAAGTAAAATCGTCAGCATACGGCGTAAGGGTTCCGCTGCGCCCCACAACAACTGATCGCCCACCGTGAAGGCGGAAATGTATTGCGGGCCCATAGCCAGCTTGCGGATCCGGCCTATAGGAATAGACAGGCTACCGGTGACGCTGGCCGGGGTCAGTTCGCGCATCGACTGCTCGCGATCATTAGCAATCACTTTCACCCATTCATTATGGGCTTCAAGCAGTTCTTCAATTTCATCCAGCGGCAAGTCTTGTTTAAGCTTGATGGTCAGCGCCTGACTGTGACTTCGCATAGCGCCAACTCTCACGCACAAACCATCAATGGGCACCGGCGTGTCAACGCGTTGCAGAATTTTATTGGCTTCGGCGCCGGCTTTATATTCTTCGCGGCTCTGCCCGGAAGGAAGCTGACTATCAATATACGGGATCAGACTGCCTGCCAGGGGAACGCCAAACTGATCGCAGGGATAGTCTTCACTGCGAATAAAGTCGGCCACCTGCCGATCAATATCCAGAATTGCGCTGGCCGGGTCGTCTAACGACTCGGTTACCGAGGCATGAATAGCGCCCATCTGGCTGATAAGTTCACGCATATGTTTGGCGCCCGAGCCCGATGCCGCCTGATAGGTCATAGGCGATACCCATTCCACCAAATCTTTAGCGAATAATCCGCCTAATGCCAGCAGCATCAGGGAGACTGTGCAATTCCCGCCAACAAAGGTTTTGGTGCCATTATCTATGGCGTTATCGATGTGGGCACGATTTACCGGATCCAACACAATAACAGGATCATCATCCATGCGAAGCGCTGATGCTGCATCAATCCAGTAGCCGTCCCATCCCTGCTCCCGCAGTGCCTGGTACACCTGCTTGGTATAGTCGCCGCCCTGGCAGGTAACAATAATATCCTGTTGCGCCAGACTATTGAAATCAAAGGCATCTTCAAGCTGACCCGCGTCGGCCTGCCCAAATTGCGGTGCCGGCTGGCCTGCCTGAGAGGTGGTAAAAAAGGTCGCGGCAATATGGTCGAAGTCACTCTGCTCCTGCATGCGCTGCATCAACACTGAGCCAACCATACCTCGCCAGCCAACAAACCCGACTTTTTTCTGTGTCATAATAAACCTGAATGTGTAAATGGGTGAATACTGCGGATAGTCTGCTATCGGCAGCCGAGTCTCTGTCGTTTTATTGTTATTATGAGGGCATCGAGTGTAGGCAGATTTAACGGCAAACGCCAGACCCATTTAACCTGCATCTCTGGCCTGTTACCTTATTCAGAGTGCCGAGGCAGACACCGGCATGCCCTGCCCCGCCAGTTCTTACTTTATCGCATCTGCTTATACCGTCTGCCCTGCTGCGGCTACACCGTTTTCCTCAGCATTGACAGCAGATACGTGGTTACCACCAGTGTAATGATGTAATAACGGATGTACGTGAAGATATGTGTTTAAGCGCGTTACGTGCTCGGTCGAAAAATGCAGACCCTGTTTAGTCCGACGCCATAAAATGTCATCAGCACAAACTGCCCACTCCCGCGCCACCAGATAGTCCACCTCGGCCGCAAACAACTGCGAGCCGAAATCTTCTCCCATATCAGCAAGTGCTGTTTTATCTTGTAAAAATTCCTCACATAGCGTGCCGTACTGACGGGTATAGCGTCTGGCCAGCGATTCTGGCAACCAGGGAAAGCGGCGTTGTAGCTGTTTCGCGTAGGTCCGAGGATCTGAAAAATCGCCGCCGGGGAGTGGCGCTTTAGCCGTCCATGGCCCCTGGGTAAGCTTGTAATAGTCAGTTAGCTTATCCACTGCCTGCTCCGCCAGTTTGCGATAAGTGGTAATTTTTCCGCCAAAGATATTCATCAGCAAAGGGCTGTTTTGCTCTTTTCGAACTTCAACCTTGTAATCCCGGGTCAGCTCCTGAGCTGAGGCATTTTTTTCTTCTAACAATGGCCGTACACCACTGTAACTGTGAACAATATCCTGCTCGCCAATTTGTGTTTTAAAATAAGATTTTACGACTTTAAGAAGATAATCGGTCTCGGCTCCCGAAATGCTTGCGGCCTGGGGATCACCCGTGTAATTTTCGTCTGTTGTTCCTACCAGAGAAAAATCATTCTCGTAAGGAATCACAAATACAATCCGGCCATCTTCATTTTGCAAAATATAGGCTTCGCTGCCTGCATACTGGCGAGGTACTACCAGATGGCTGCCTTTAACCATCCGCATCGTGTCTGGGTTGTCGGTATTTTCCATGCGATCTAAAAACGAAATTGCCCAGGGGCCAGTGGCATTTACCAAGCCTCGGGTTTTTACTGTAAACGTTTTACCTTCAGGCCCGCGTAAAGTTACCATCCAGTGATTAGCCTGCTTACTGGCGCTGACACATTCGGTGCGAACCCGAATATCAGCCCCTTTGTCACGCGCCGCCATCGCATTTAAGACCACCAGACGTGCATCATCCACCCAGCCATCAGAATATTCAAAGCAGGTGGAGATTTGCGATACCAGGGGACTGTCGTTCTGCATTTTTAATTTTTTGGACCCCGGCAGCACATTTCTTTTGGCCAGAGAGTCATACAAAAACAGGCCCGCCCGCAGCATCCACGCTGGCCTGAGGTGTTTTTGATGCGGCAGTCGAAAACGCAGAGGCCACATAATATGGGGCGCTTTATTAAGCAGAACTTCACGTTCGGATAATGCTTCTTTGACTAACCTGAATTCGTAATGCTCCAGATAACGTAAGCCACCGTGAATCAGCTTGCTGCTGGCAGAAGAGGTAGCTCCGGCCAGGTCGCCCTTTTCACAAAGCATTACCTGCAAACCACGACCGGCAGCATCCAGTGCAATGCCGACACCATTTACCCCGCCACCGATAACCAGCAGATCAGTTTCATGATCAGGTTGTAGGTTTTGACTTGCCATAATGCGCCCCTTGCGGATGGTTATAGAAATGCTATTTCAACGTTATTACCAGATTAAGTCAACATAAAGCGAACATTATCGAAAACAAACGAAAACACCTGTGTGGATATATTGCGATTCAGGCTTCGATAAAACCTATATCATGTTCCTCAATAATCGCCATGATTTGTTCAGGAGGTGTTTGATCACACACTAAAAAATCAACCTGGGATAAATGCCCCTGCTCTACCATTGCCCGACGTTCAAACTTGCTGTAATCAGCGGCCAGAATCGTGGTTTCCGTATTTTGAATAATAGCCTGTGACACTTTGACTTCACGAAAATCAAAGTCCAGCAGGGCTCCATCTGCCGAAATACCGCTAATACCGATAATGCCGTAGTCCATTCTGAACTGGCTGATAAAATCGCAGGTAGCCTCCCCTATTATTCCCCCGTCACGATAGCGAACTTCACCGGCTGCAATAATCACTGAAAAATCCTCTTTGGAGGAGAGCAGCGTGGCTACGTGGATATTGTTAGTGACTACATGCAGATTCTTATGATTCAGTAAATGCTGGGCAATCAACTCGGTCGTAGTACCAATATTAATAAACAGCGAGGCCCCATCGGGGATCATTTGCGCGACAGCCTTTGCAATGCGGTTTTTTACCCCCTCATTTTGGGCTTTACGCTGTTGATACGGGGTATTTTCCCAACTACGGGTGAGCCCGGCGCCGCCATGATAACGACTCAGTATACCAGCCTGAGCCATTTGATTAAGGTCACGACGGATGGTTTGCGGGGTCACGTCACATGCGCGAACCAAATCATCAATAGACATAAAGCCCTGCTGCTTTAATAAACTGACAATTTTTTCGTGGCGTTGGGTCTGATTCATAACTACTCCTGAAGGTTCTGCCTTCAGTATACGGTCTAAAACTCAGTGCGCCTATGCCAAACTGCGACCGATATGTTCGTTATCGAAAACAACCATTGTTAATTGTCTGTGAATAATGCAAACTCATTAAAAAAGCGTGCTAAGGAGTGATATTTTGACCCAGCATTTACTGGCTATCGACCAGGGAACCACCAGTTCCCGTAGTATTATTTTTGCCGAGGACGGCTCTATTATTGCCATGTCTCAGCAAGAATTTACGCAGCATTACCCTAAAGATGGCTGGGTAGAACATCAGCCTGAGGATATCTGGAACAGCGTCACCCATACATTGCAAGAGGTGTTGCAAAAGTCGGGAATCGATGCCGGTGATATTGCGGCGCTGGGTATTACCAATCAGCGCGAAACCACTTTGGTGTGGGATAAGCATACCGGAGAAACCGTGTACCCGGCCATTGTCTGGCAGGACCGCCGTACCGCCCCCTATTGCAGGGAACTAAGCCAGAATAAGCAGCTGGTAAACTACATAATGGATAATACCGGATTGCTACTGGATCCCTATTTTTCGGCCACCAAACTCAATTGGATTCTGGATAATGTTGAAGGGGCCCGGGCGCGAGCTGAAGCCGGTGAATTGCTTTTCGGGACGGTAGATACCTATTTAATCTGGAAACTAACCGACGGCGCCTCCCATAAAACCGATGCTACCAATGCCTCGCGCACCATGCTATTTAATATTCACACCCAGCAATGGGATACAGAGCTGCTTAACGCCTTCGCTATTCCAGCCGCTATGTTACCAGAGGTTATGGATTGTGCCGCCGACTTTGGAAGTACTTCTGCAGAGCTGACGGGAAAACGTATACCCATCAGTGGTGTGGCCGGTGACCAGCAAGCGGCGCTTATTGGTCAGGCGTGCTTCGAAAAAGGGATGGCAAAGAGCACCTATGGCACCGGATGTTTTATGATTTTAAACACCGGCGATACGCCGCTGGTGTCTAAAAACCGCTTGCTGACTACTGTCGGTTATCGGCTTAAGGGCCATACTACCTACGCCCTCGAAGGCAGTATTTTTATGGCGGGCGCGACCGTTCAATGGCTTCGCGATGGCCTGAAACTTATTGATGATGCCGCCGAAACGGAAGCTTTGGCTGCCCGGGCGCGGGAAGATAATGGTATTTTTCTGGTCCCCGCCTTTACCGGGCTGGGCGCTCCCTACTGGGATCCCGATGCTCGTGGCGCTATTCTAGGACTAACCCGGGATACCGGAATTAATGAAATTGTCGCGGCGGGGTTGCAGTCGGTCTGTTACCAGACCAAAGATTTACAAAAGGCCATGGAAAGCGATGGTGCACGCCCAGTCTCGCTTCGGGTGGATGGCGGTATGGCTAATAATGACTGGGTGATGGGATTTCTGGCCGATATCCTGGGCGCGCAGGTTAAACGCCCTGCCGTGACCGAAACCACCGCCGTGGGCGCCGCCTTTTTAGCCGGCCTGCAGCAGGGAATCTTTACCGATTTAGATACGCTGACCAAATGCTGGCAGTGCGACAGCGTATTTGAACCCCGTCTTACCAAGTCCCAACGGGATACTGCCTACAACGGCTGGAAAGAAGCCGTAGCCCGGATTCGCTGTAGTTAACCTGTCTTTTCCTCCCCGCCCTTCCTGTAGCGCAGTTTAACTGCGCTTTTTTATGTAAAAAACATTTACAATATTGTCACATTTAATTTTTTTTGTGATACGATGATTTCAAGTTAGGAAAACGTTTCACCTTTCTTAACCTGGTTTGCCCTCTAATAATATCTTTCGCGCCATGTTGTACAGGCGGTCTGCTGGTAAACGAAGGCAATGTTAACGCGCTAACGATCTTCCCCCTATAAAGATTAAGGAAGACGTTAGGTTAATAAATCCAAATGGAGAGAATACCGTGACAAATCGCAAGCACACATCTCAGCTCATGCCATTGACGAAACGCACTTTACTTTGCGCTGCAGTCGCGTCTGCTTTATATATTCCTAATACTATGGCGCAAGATACCGTTCCCGGGGCTCCGACAAAAAAGTGAAGATAAAGTTGAAGTCATCGAAGTACGTGGTTTTACCAGCTCTTTAAAAGCCTCAATGCTGGATAAAAAGGCTTCAGACACGGTCTATGATGGTATCACTGCCGAAGATCTCGGTAAATTTCCTGACCAGAATGTTGCTGAATCATTACAACGTATTACAGGGGTCGCAATTGACCGTAGCGGTGGTGAAGGTCAATATATCACGGTTCGTGGATTTGGCCCGGACTTCAATACAGTATTAGTAAACGGTCGACAGATAGCCACAGAAAATCAAGGCCGCGCTTTTAGTTTTGATACATTGCCGGCCGAATTGATTAGTGGTGCCAAGGTATTTAAAAGCCCCCTGGCTTCCATGCAAGAAGGCGGAATCGGCGCCACGGTGGAAGTTACTACCGCTCGTCCTTTCGATTTTGAGGGATTTAAAGCTGCTGCTAGTGTAAAAGGCATGTACGAGGAACTATCAGAAGAAGTTACACCACAAGTTTCGGGTCTAGTCACTAATACATTTGATGACGGTAAACTTGGCCTCTTGATAGCCGCATCTCATCAACAGCGCAAAGCGCAAACCAATACACTGGAAAGCCGTTACTGGCGGCCAGGGGTAAATCTGACCAACCGCTCACAACGAGACGAAGCAGCTTTTGCTGAAAACGAACAGTTTAACAATGTGTATGTGCCGCAAAATTTTGACCAGATTGTAGATGAAGTCGATCGCAAACGCACCTCAGCCAATGTGGTAGCACAATATGCTCCTAATGATTCGATGACACTTACATTGGATGGTTTGTATTCGCAGTTTGATGTCGACTCTGATGCTAGTAGCGTCGGTCATTGGTTTACTGACAGTAATCTGGATAATTTACAAGTCAATAATAATGGCAGTGTAACAGGCCTTGATAGCACTTTAGTCGATGGTGTGGGTGGCGCTACCGATTTTATCCGTCGCCGGTTCGGGCGTGATGTCACCATTGAAGCTTACGGCTTAAATTTCGAGTGGCTGGTAAACGATAACCTGACCGCGTATATCGACTTGTCCACCTCCAGCGCAGAAGACAGAAGTGGGGGAGATAACTTCTTTACCGTAGTGGGATATAACAACTCTTACAGTGTTGATTTTAATGGGGAGACTCCGACATTATCAGTGGCTGGCGGTAATGAAGCCTTGCTAGATCCCACTCTGGGCCGGATACATTACAACGAGCGTAATGGCTTTGACACCGAAGACACTATCAGCGAATACCGTGCGGATTTCACTTGGGTTCCGGATGAATCCACTGCATTTGCCAAGGTTGATTTTGGAGTTTACTTCCAGGACCGCGAAAAAGAAAATGAGCGTCGTATCGCCGACTCTTGCAGTATTTATTGCGGTTATCAGTACCGCTTTCCTGAAGAATTACTATCAACCTATACCGCTGATAATTTCTTCGATGGCGTTCCCAACCAGTGGCTAACTTACTCTCCTGAGGAATTCTTTGACTACGCCTTGTCCGATACCGCAGCTCAGCGCATTGCAGACGCCACCGGCCAGTCATTTGATGACGTTCGTCAGGCTTTAGATGCAACCAATCTTGACAACCCTCCATTAGGCAACGACTCATTTACCGTCGAAGAAGATGTAATGAGTGCCTATGCTCAGTTCTATTTTAATACTGAATTGTCCGACATGCCTTTGGATGTGAATGCTGGTGTGCGCTATACCGAAACTGATACTTCGGTGAGCGGTATTGGAAGAATTTTACAAGACCTTACCCCGATTCCCAATGACCCGTCTGATTTGAATACCGTCTACAATAGCGAAACTGGTAACATTATTGAGGAGTCGAACAGTTACGCAAACCTCCTGGCAAACTTGAATGCAAAATTATCTCTCACCGATGATTTGTTGCTGCGTTATGCCTATTCCGAAACGTTGACCCGCCCCACGATGAGTGATCTGGTACCGGTTTTCAACGTTACGGTAGCACGGCCAAATCAGTTACAGGCTCAAGCAGGCAATAGTGCATTAAAACCATTTAAGTCTACTAACTGGGACGTCTCTGTAGAATGGTATTACGGTGATACTAGCTACTTATCAGCCGCAGTCTTCCAAAAAGAAGTAGAAGACTTCATTGTCGCCACAATTGAACCAGAAACTCAGAATCTTGACAGTGGTGCCTATGAGTTTGATGTTCGTCGTCCTCGTAACGGTGAGTCCGCCGATGTAAACGGATTAGAAATTGCCTGGTTACATACTCTTGAAAGTGGTTTTGGAATTCAGGCCAATGCCACTATTGTGAATAGTGACGCTGAGTTTGACGGTGACAGCGAACAAATTTTCGCTCTTGAAGGACTGGGAAACGCGCAAAACATAACGCTATTTTATGAAAAAGAAGCTTTTCAGGCTCGCGTGGCGGTAAATAACCGTGAAGCCTTTATGCAGGATCTGGTGAGTCCTCTGGGTGGTGTCGATCCGCGTTTTACTGACACTTATACTCAGGTAGATGTGAGCGCAAGTTACGATATTGATGAGCACTTTACTGTATTTTTTGAAGGTATCAATGTTACAGGTGAAGAACTACACCGTTATGGCCGCTTTGAAGAGCACTTCGTGCAACAGGTAGATGATGGGGCCCGTTACGCCCTTGGAGTTCGCGCCAACTTCTAGATCATTTATCACAGAAGAACGGTCATGTGCCCCAAAAAGTGCTTAATAACATAGGTCTCTTTTTGGGGCCATTCTCACTAAGTTTTATTAGTACGCTGCTCAAGCAGTTGTGCTTGCTCTTATCCCGGGCGTTGTTCTTTGCCTTGGTTGAGTCGAGGAGATTTTGTGTCAAACAGCCTTACCCAAATTGTGGTTTTTGTAATTATCACTGCCCTTATAGGTTTACTTACCTATCTGAAGTGCCGAGGGCATGGCCATAGTACTGCAAATGAAACCAAAGAATACTTTCTGGCCGGGGGCGGTCTGAGCTGGATTTTTGTGGCCGGCTCCATCACGCTTACGAATTTAAGTACTGATCAGCTGGTTGGTATGAATGGTAACCAGATGGCTCTGCTGGCATGGTGGGAGTTTGCAGCAGTTATAGGCCTTATTATTCTGGCCAAAATCTTTTTGCCCGTGTATTACCACTACCAGTGCACTACTACCACCGAACTACTGGAAAAGCGCTATAATAACAAGCACATCCGGGCGCTGATCGGGCTCCTGTTCTTTTTGGGAAGCAGCCTTATCTTTATGCCTGCGGTGATTTATTCCGGCTCACTATTCATGATAAATATGTTTAACCTGGATATTCCCCTGATGTATGTGGCTACCGCATTTGGCCTTATCGGGGCTTTATATGCCGTATTCGGGGGCTTACGTGCCGTAGCGGTATCTGATACCTACTCCGGCGTTTTACTGTTACTTATGGCCATCGTTGTAGTAATCCTCGCTTTGGTAGCTATCGACTTTGATTTCTCCGGGATCCCGGCTGAACGTTTGACACTTATTGGTGACAACGATTCGCTCTTACCCTGGCATACCCTGCTGACCGGGATGATATTTATTCAGACTTTTTACTGGAGCACCAACCAAACCATCACACAGCGGGCAATGGCGGCTCCTAATGTAAAAGAAGCGCAAAAGGGAGTGTATGCCGCTGCACTAATTCGATTTATTATTGTTCCTTCAATAATTGTCGTGCCGGGAATCATCTCTTTCAAATTGTACGGAGATATTAACGATTCCGCGTACGGAACCCTGGTTGGGGATGTGTTACCAGCCTGGATGTCAGGTATGTTTGCCGCCGCGCTGGCTGCTGCCGTACTTACCACCTACAACAGCAATTTAAACTCAGCCACTACTCTTTATGTGTGCGATATCCACCAGGCATATATAAATCCTCACCCCCCGGTTGCTCGTTTAGGCGCGGGCGTGACGATATTGCTTACACTGGTATCATTAGCGATGGTGCCTATTTACGCTCAGGCTGAGAGTATTATTAACCTATTGCAGCAGCTTTACGGGTTGCTCAGTATGCCTATTTTATCTATTTTTATCGTGGGGCTGCTGTTCAACAATGTAAGTCCTATTGCAGGCATTATAGCAGTTGTTTTCGGAGTGGTATTGTACGCCCTATTCAGCTTTGTTCACGCTCCCTTTGGCTTGCATTACATTCATTTAATGCTGGTAACACTGGTAAGCTGTATCGTCATGGCCCTGACCGTTAATCGCTTATTATTCAGACAACGTGCGCAATGGCGCGGTAGTCTGACTGAGGCATAAATCAAACAGGGCAACGCTTAATCGAACAGGTTTAGCGGTGACGCCAGTCTGAAGAAACCAGACTGGCGTCACCATACACCGAGAATGTCTGGTAGCAGCTCAGCCACATTTGGCAGATATCAATAACAATCCAAGGCAACTAGCTTTAAAGCTTCGCAGTGCATAAGTGTTTATCTGGCAAAATTTATCCCCCTGCTCTCACTACCTTCGAGAAGAGGGCTATTTATTCAGCGAAATGTATTTCTCAGATGAAAGTATATTCATTACCTATTTAAAACCGCTAGGCAGAAGATGGCCTTCAAGACCAGTATCTTCTGCCATACGGTTTATTTTACTCTAGAATTATTCGGTATTAACTGCGCTTCATAACCGCATAGCTATGGCCCGGTAATTCCTTACTGCCGATTACAAACTCGCGGTCTTCGAAGCCATCCACACGCACAGCCTCGGCGCTATAGTTGAACAACAACCGATATTCACCCCGGGAAACAGTTCGCACATCTTCAGGCAGCGTATAAGTTGTCAGCCCACGGGCTTTGGCCAGTTTTTCTAGCAAGGCCCGGGTAAACTCAGCGCACCCCAGCGTACCTACGTAAACCCGGTTTTCAGCCTGCACCACGGCAGGCGTATGGTCATGATACGTAGCCAGTATCTTTGTGCTGTCGCTGGTACCTAGTTCCTCACGCCAGCGGTTGCTGTGAAAAGTTTCATCCTCGTAATGCAGGGTCTCGGTAATATCGCCCCGCAAGGTTTCCACCGACAGCACCTTAACCGGAATCAATTGCTGTAGCTTACCCGGCGCAAGGTTTAATGGTGTCTGAAATTCATCGGTTTTACTGCCGGTGCGCGGCCCGAAAACTATGGTGGCGCTGGTCTGTTCGCAGTTTTTGATAAACGCATCGCTGACTACCGGCATAGTGGGCACCACCACCAGAGCATAGTCGCTTAACGAGGCCTCCGGCGACACAAATGCAACATTAAGCCCCAGCATTCTTAATGCGTGATAATACTCAAACTCTACCTGCTGATGCTGATAACTTTGGCCCTGCTGCTCTATTTCGGTGACCCACTAATTTGTAGTGGTACTTACAATAGCCACCTCATAATGCAGTGGATCGTCAGCCTTGATATTAAGTTTGTCCAGTTCGGCCTTAACCTGCTGAACCTCCGCATACGCCGCTGAGGGGGAATTATCAGTACGCTTTAGTCCTGCATGCATTTGTTCCTGGGCAAAAGCCGCCTGTCGCCAGCGAAAATAACACACTGTATCTGCCCCGTGCCCAAAGGCGACCCACGACCATAATGCTATCATGCCCGGCGCCGGGCGCGGATTATGAACCGCCCAGTTTACCGGCCCTGGCTGCTGCTCCATTACCCAGAAATTTTTCTGACACAACCCCCGGGTCTGATCAAAATAATAGCTGGAAAAATCCGGGTGACCGGTGCGCATATATCGTTTAAATTGCGCGGTGTCCGCGTTGGCAAAAAATAAGTCCGTACGACCCAGCGGGTAATTATCGTAGGCAGCAAAATCAAGGTCTCGGGCCAGCGCATAATTATCGGTCTGGGTATCTGCCATGGGTATAAAATTATGCGTTACAAAGCGTCCCGGGGCATGCTGACGGATAATGGCTACCATATCATCATGAAATGTAATCACCTGATCGGAGCTAAAACGCCGAAACGCCAGCTGATGGGCAGGATTGGTTTCGGTAACAGCAAAATAAGGAGCGTCAATGCTCTCAAAAGAAGGGTATTCCATTGACCAGAACACATTACCCCATTCTTCATTTAGCTTTTCGATGGTTTGATAACGGGCTTTACACCACCCCTGAAAGGCTTTGACCGCACTTGCCGAGGCGCTGGGCGTTGTATCGTGACAGGCCAGTTCATTGTCGGTCTGCCACCCTACTACCGCCGGGTGTTCACCATAACGCTTCGCCAGCACTTCACTGATACGCATTGCTTCACGGTGATAATCGCTACTGGAAAAATCATAATGCCGACGCGAGCCAAACCCGCGGGTCTGCCTGGTATTAATATCTACTGCGAGTATCTCAGGGTAAGACTCTACGAGCCATTTGGGAGGCGTTGCAGTAGGTGTACACATTATTACTTTCAGGCCGGCGTCGGCCAGGGTATCAATTGCCCGATCCAGCCACTCAAAAGTATATGTGCCCGGTTCGGCTTCAAGTCGGGACCAGGCGAACTCGGCAATACGTACATAAGTCAGTCCCAGGTCGTACATTTCCTTAGCATCACTGGCCCATTGTGCTTCAGGCCAGTGTTCAGGGTAATAACAAATTCCAAGCATGGTTTCTCCGGCGTACATATCGGTTTAAAGTAACAAAAAATCAGGTTATGATAACAAAAAGTAAAACGTTTACCCTTCTAATTTAAACGTGTTGGTAAAATGTTTGTTAACCATAACAGGCGCTGCGGGTTTTCGCACGCTCAAACCTATACATAAGGCTGATATGACTGACTTTGCAAAATTTATCACGCTGCGTAACCCGCACACCTGTTTGGTCTTTGACTGTACCCGTCAGGCACCTTCATTGCTTTACTACGGCAAACCTTTACAGCTACAAACCTCGCCTCAGATGCTTAAACAACTGGGAACCCGCCAGGAAGCCAAATGTGCTCCGGTGGTAGAGCCGCCCGTCTCTTTGGTGCCGACTCATGGGGAAGGTTTTACCGGGGCCCCGGGTCTGGAGGTATTTGGTCAGGCAGATGAATGGGCCGCGGGTTTTTCGCTGGCTAATATAGAAGCAGATGAGCTGCAGGTTTGCTTTGAACTGAAAGATACCCGTCGCCAGCTGTGTCTGACATTACAGGTAAGCCTGGACCCCAATACCAGTATTTGTACCTTCACCAGCAGTCTGAAGAACACTGCATCAACGCCGGTCAATCTGAACTATCTTAATGCAGCTACCCTGGAGCTGCCCGCCCATGTTGACACAATCCGGTCTTTTGAAGGTCGCTGGTCGAGTGAGTTTCAGACTCAGGATCATGCTCTGTTTATGGGCAGCTATGTGCGGGAAAACCGCCGTGGCAAAACCTCTCACGATACGTTTCCGGGGTTGCTGGCCTTTAGTGAACCCACCTGCGAAACCAGTGGCGAATGTTATGGTTTCCATCTGGGGGCCTCTGCTAATCATAAGCTGCGAGCCGAGATGATGGCCGACGGACGCCGGTATGTACAATTTGGCGAACTGCTGTTTCCAGGAGAGATAGTACTGCAACCACAGCAGTCCTATTGCTCGCCGGTGCTGTACTGTGGCTATTCAGACCAGGGTTTTTCCAGCCTGTCGCAACAGTTTCATCAGTACATCAGAACACAGGTGCTTCGCGATGCGATGCGCACCAAACCCCGCCCGGTACACTACAATACCTGGGAAGGCATTTATTTTGACCACAGTACCGAAACGCTATGCGAGCTGGCCGATACTGTGGCGGCGCTGGGTGTAGAACGGTTTGTATTGGATGACGGCTGGTTCAAAGGTCGCCGGGGCGATAATGCAGGATTGGGAGACTGGCAGGTAGATGAAGCCATTTACCCTCAAGGCTTAGATGAACTCATTTCTCATGTGACAAATCTGGGGATGGAGTTTGGTATCTGGTTTGAACCCGAGATGGTCAACCCTGATTCAGATTTGTACCGTGCTCATCCGGAATGGGCGTTGCAAACCGCTAATAACGCCCAGGTCCCGTTTCGTAATCAATATGTGCTTGATCTTACCAACCCCAAGGTAGTGCAGTATCTGTACAATGCCATCGACACCCTGTTGCAACGCTATCCGCAGATAAGCTACATAAAATGGGATATGAACCGTGATGTTAATCATCCGGGGAACCTTGCCGGACGGCCGGCCATGGTAGCCCAGACCCGGGCGCTGTATGATCTCATAGCCGCTATCCGACAAGCTCACCCTCACCTTGAAATTGAAAGCTGCTGCTCTGGGGGCGGCCGGGTCGATCTGGGCATATTGCAGCACACCGATCGTTTCTGGACCTCAGATTCCAATGACGCTCTGGATCGGCTCGCCATTCAGCGTGGTTTTTCGTTCTTTTTCCCCAGTGATGTTATGGGTGCCCATGTAGGGCCACGGGACTGCCATATCACCGGCCGCACGCTTAGCGCGGAGTTACGGTGTGCGGTCGCCTTATTTGGTCATATGGGCATTGAAATGGATCCGCGGGAACTGACGGACCACGAACAGACTGTTATTAAGGATGCCATTGCCCTGTACAAGAAATTTCGCGACTTACTGCACAGTGCTGAGCTGTTTCGCCTGGACCCGGATGGGCTTAGCCTTTGTTTTGGCTACGTCGCTCAAGATAAACAACAAGCACTCTTTGCATATAACAGCATAAAAGAAACGCCCCGTACTACCCCGGGCCGGTTTTATTTTACCGGGCTCAATCCGGATTTAACCTACACCCTGAGCCGGGTCTGGCCACAAAAATTAGATGAATATTCGGAGTCTGTTTTACAAGTGGTGGAGAAGCAGCAATTTAGTGGGCAGGCTTTGATGCAAATGGGTATGCAGTTACCTGTACTGTTTCCGCAAACCAGTTTGATATTTCATCTTAAGGCTCAATAGGTAACCTTTCTAACCACAAGGCTGGGTTTTCGCCCGGTTATAGCCGACCCAGGACGACACCACCGCTAACTTTAGAATCCGCGGTGGTGGCTCCAGCTCCGGGGTTATTTATGCTCCATGCTCATACCTACTGAGTAGCGGTTATCAAAACCCGCCCAGGGCTCGGGTGTCTTGCCATTTTGTGGAGTTTGATTACTATCCCCTGTCACTTCCAACATTTTGCAATCCTGCGAGTGCTCTTTAATATGACAATTCATCATAGCCAGTACAAAATGTTCGGTAATATTGTTAAGTACCTGGGTGTCCCACGCAGGCTCATAATAGTGACCAATATCCAGTTCATTACCACGCGCATTGGCCGGTGCCGGGTGGCCAGCAATATTATGGCGGGCATTATGCAAAGTCAGCAATTGGCTTCCGGCACTGCCGGTATGTCTGAATAACCACCGGATGCCGTCATATCCGGAGATATCATCCTGGTCTCCGGCCACATATAAAACTGGTGTAGTGATACTATTTAACGAAGTGTCGCTGAGAACCTTGTTTTGTCCGCCCCAGGGCGCCAACGCTACGCCGGCGGCCCAGCGTTTATCAGGCTTTGCTTCAGCATTCTGCCCGGCAGCGCAGGTATTCAGCCGTTTAGCCAGGGCTGCGGCCTGTTCAGGTTCCTGGGTACCGGTAAAGCGAGCCGCGGCTTCGGCGGAGAAGCTGTAACACCCGCCCAGGGTGCTGAGCAATCCGTACCCGCCCATCGAATAACCCACCAGCCCCGCTTTGCCTTTGGCAATATAAGGAGCAAAGAACTCATCATTAGTCAGAGCATCCAGCGTAAATTGCTGATCCCGGGCACGGTTATACAAGGTTGAAGGAAAGCCGGCATAAGGGGCGCTGGCAAAATCAACTTCCAGGTTAGTGGAATCGGTATGATCAATTGCTGCTACGATATATCCATGGCTGGCCAGATGTTCACCCAGATAAAACATCAGATGCCGATAGCCCGTATAACCGTGGGACAGTATTACCAACGGATACTGACCTTGAGCAATTCCGGTATTCCGGCTGGCCTGCCCTTCAATTCGAAATTTTTTATGGCTGCGGGTGACATTTTCATACACAGCACGGTCGCCTTTGCTCGCAGACGGATACCACACTTCCAGAGTTAAAGAGCGTGATTTCGTTTGGTCTGAAAACAGTTGCGGATGCTGAGCGGATACCACCGTTACGGTTTTAGCTCCCACCGGCTGAGGCCCGGTGGCACTCAGCTGAGGAGTGACCTCATCGGGTAATGGCTGATACAAAGACTGATGGGCCTGCACCGTGGGCCCACAGAACCATAATATTGTCGCAACCAGTAAACGGTTAAACGTTTTCATTCTTTTATCTTCTGATAAGCTGTAACTTGATAATAACAGGATATTGCGCGCAAACAATAACCAGCTAACTTAAGTTATCTTTCTACCTATCAAGGCTTTACCGCTTCAAAAGTGTCAACGCTATTTAGGATGAGGCAGCTGTCTAAGATAAAGCAGCGTATACAAAAAAAGCAGCCTGAGCTGCTTTTTTTAACCCAGCACCTTCTTTAGAAGCTGGTATTTACCTGCACACTGAAGATGTGTGCATTGGCAGACTGATAGCCGCTAACATTTGATGTTAACGCACCAATTTCGCGGGTTTTATCAACCTCCGCCTCACGGCCGTTTATGTAGGCATAACCAAAGTCAATATCGGTACTATCAGTAACAGACTGCGTCAGGCCCGCGGTTAACCAATGACGATCTGTATCAGGGATGCTCAGCGACCGGTTTTCGGTGGTCACTGCGCCGTCATCATATGCGTAGCCTGCACGCAAGGTAAGATCGCCATCTACTTTATAGGTGACACCAAAGGCACCACGCCAGGTATCTTCAAAGTTTTCCTGCTTGATCAGGAAGTCATCGCCGCTTTCCAGGTTCGCTTCCAGTTTATCGAAAGTACTCCAGTCGGTATAAACCACGCTGGCTTGTAATGACCACTGCTTATCCAGTCTGTGGTTTACCGCCAGTTCAGCAATAGCGGCCAGGTTAAGATCAACTTTCCCCGGCTGATTCAGGCCCGCCTGAATTTGCGAACTCACCTCGCCATCCAGTTCCAGTTCGGTTTCGGCGCGATAAGACAGGGCAATATCGGTGCTGTCAGTAGCCTGCCAGAAGACCCCTGCATTCCAGCCATAACCCCAGTCATCACCTTCGAGCTTGAATAATGAAGCATTGGCAGGTAACTGTTGTTGCAGTGCCTGAGATAAAACCGGTGTCAGAGAATTAGAGATCGCTGAACTGATTTCCGCTTCAGCATAGGTTGCGCTCACCCCAAAGCCCAGACGCAGACTCTCAGTCAGCTTGTAAGATACAGCCGGATTGATGGTAAAGGATTTTACTTCGGCGGTATCCGCAAAGTGCAGTGCTTCGAAGTCCTGACTATAATCGGTACGCAGACCATAGGTGGTGAAGCCACCCACACCTACTGACCACTTGTCATTAACAGGTGTGGTGTAAAATAAGGCCGGAACCAGTGCGGTATCCGCGATGTCATCTTCGCTGGACTCGGCAGAGGCGACCGGCACATTGCCCTGTTCAGTCATAAGTGAGGTGTTAGCCTGTGCGCTTACATCCACATTCGGATCGATAAAGCTTACCACACCGCTGAATTCCGATTTTTTAAACAACCCGATAGCAGCCGGGTTAGTCGCTAAAATAGACGCATTTTCAGGCGTGGCAGCCTGCCCTGCAAACGCCCGGCCCAGACCGTTAGCGCTATGCTCATTCACCTGGAAACCGGCAGCCATTACCGAAGAAGACAGGCAGGACACAGCCATACCTACAGATACGAATAATTTTGAATGTCTAAACATAAAGCTCTCTGGTTTTTATAAATGTAAATAAACGGCACTCAGCATTGCAGCGATTTTTGATGCCTGCAGTTGTCTGCCGGGCGCATACTAAGGGAGAGATTACGGTGAAGTGGTACGACCTGCAACCTATCTATCGCTGACTGCCGACAAAATAAACAAACAAGCTGTAAATCTTTTATTTAAGAACATTTAACAAACATTTAGCTTACAAATTTAACATTTTAGACGAATTTAAGATTCGTCAACCCTTATATATTCAGCCTGTATTTCAGCCTATTTGAGACTCCCGATATAATTTTGTCAGCCAGAACTTTGACGCATCCAGCGCGCTGTCCTGACACACCGGCCAGCTATGCATCAAACCTTCATGAATAAGCAGCAAGTCATGACCGACTTCGTTCAAACCACTTACCTTTAGCATATTTTCGGCAATTTCAGCCTTGTGACGCTCCAGCAGCTCTTTCAGCATAGGCTCATTCGGATAGGCTGCGACGGCTGACAAAAATAGGCATCCGGTCTGAGCGTTATGGGTCATCCAATGGGCCACCTGGTCGAAAACATAAAGAAGCGCAGCTTCGCCCGTAGTGTGGATATCTGAGAAGAGGGTTGCCATGTAGCGTTCATGGCGTAAGGTCAAAGCCCCGTGGATCATATGAATTCTGGAAGGATAATATTTATACAAAGTGCGTAAACTCACACCCGCTGCCTCTTTCAGGCTATCGACGCCAGGTTGGGCGAAGCCTTGTTCAGAAAAGGTTTGCTCTAGAGCCGCAGCAATTTTTTGTGACGTTGTTTTCATGGTTGCAATGCTAGAACGATCTCTCTACCCTTACAAGTAGAACGATCACTCTCCTATATAAGTTGAATTTTTATGTCACCCAGAGTTATTACACTATTGATGGACATCGGATTGGTTGTGACCTGGAGTTCCGGTTTTATTGGCGGCAAACTGGCCTCAGCGACAGACAGTATATTCCTGGTTCTATTTTGGCGCTTTGTTATTACAACACTTATTTTGTTGCCATTTACCTTTAAGAGTACCCGTTTCTTGTCCTGGCGTATCATCATTCAGCAAATGGTAATCGGCAGCCTGGCTATGTTTGGCTATCTGGGGTGTGTGGTGGCTGCTATTCATTTAGGGGTTCCCGCCGCGCTGGTTGCATTAATAGCAGCGCTTCAGCCCCTTGCCACCGCTGCTCTGGCTGGCCCCGTGCTGAAGCAGGACGTAGGTAAATTGGAATGGTTAGGGTTATTTATCGGCTTTGCCGGGGTCGCGGTTTCGGTTGCGGGTAACCTGGAAAAAGCCTCTGCCCTTGGATTTGGTCTGGCACTGTTGAGTATGCTGTGTTTAGTGGCCGGTACACTTCTTACAAAACGAGTTGAATCGGCGCCTTCTTTAGGCAGCTCGATGACCATACAAAGCTTTACCACCGCAATTTTGTTTGCACCTTTAGCGCTGTATATAGATAACACCCTGATGTTTTCTACGGATATTCAATTCTGGAAAGCCGTGATGTGGTTTGTCTTATTATCAACATTAGCTGCCTATGGTCTGTACTGGGGCTGTGTGGAGCGTGTCGGCGCGGTAAACGTCGCCTGTCTCATTTATTTATCGCCTCCGGTAACGGCCCTATGGGCGCTGGTTATGTTCAACGAAGCTATCGCCACGGCCACCATCGCCGGGTTTGTAATTAGTGTGGCAGGTATCATGTTGTCGCTAAAAAACAGTAATCACGACAGCAACAACAAAGACGACAATGAGACCCAGAGCGAGAACCGACAAAATACAGCTTCTCGCTAGAATCACTGTGCAATTAACAAGGCGGCCAAAAAATGGTTACTCTTTAAGCAAAAGTATAAGCCTATGGTCGCATTGTTAACTATTTGTGACAAATTTACACTGCGTGCATTACGTTCAACTACGAGGTGCGCTGTGTCTCAGGAAAATTCACAACAATATGCGTCGTTATCACGACCACGAGCAGAGTTTCCCAGCCGCGAGGCTTATTTAGAACACGAGTTACAAATTATGTCGCCACGTCGCTGGCGACCTAATCTGCCCATGCGAGACTACCGTTTTGAATGGGAAGATCTGGTGCCGGGTATGGCCGCCACAATTGGTAAAATTGTCATGGTGGCTGCGATTGTCGGTGCCTTTGCCGGACCTCTGGGCTTGTCCCAGGAGTTTGTAATTGAGAATGTGCGCTTTGAGTTACTTATCGCGGCAGTGTTGTTTGTAATTCTGATCTCTGGCTTTTTAAATCCGTCAGCAAATCTGGCCGGGACCCATGGTCCGCTAATACCTCTGGTGCCCTTAATTGTCGCCTCAGGGGGTCACCCCATGGCCCTTGGGTTATTAATCGGGGTCTTTGGTTTTTTGTTAGGGGTTACCCGTGGGGGTAGCTTGCTGGCAAAGCTCACCAGTAATGGTGTATGTGGGGGCTTGTTACTCTACCTTGGGTTTATCGGCATTACCGGACAGGTACAAAAACTGTTTACCTGGGCAGAAAGCTTTGGCATGTCCTACATAGCCTTTGTAGTGCTCATTGCGACCATCATTATGTACGCCTGGCTGGAACATATTCAAAAGCGCTGGCTGGCGATCCCTTTGGGGGCAGGAATGGCAGCGGCTATTTCCCTGGCTTTGGGCGCTCCCTTTGAGTTTACCACCAGCCCCGGTATGCCTAACCTGAATCCCGCTTACTGGTGGGGCGAAAGTACCGGCTGGCAGCTGGGCTGGCCTGACTGGTCTCATTTTGTAGCGGTTATGCCTTTTGCGGTATTGGCAGTGGCTATGTGGTCGCCGGATTTTCTGGGACATAAGGTGTTCCAGCAACTTAGCTATCCTAAAAAGACCCAAAGAGTACAGATGAATATTGACGATACCATGATGGCTGCCTCGGCGCGTCAGGCAGTGGGCAGCTTTCTGGGCGGCGGTAATATTTCTTCTTCCTGGGGGACGTATATTATTCCGGCATCTATTGCCCGTCGGCCTATTCCTGCCGGCGCTATTGTCACCGGTATCCTGTGTATTGTGGCGGCCATATGGGGATACCCAATGGACTTAGCGGTATGGCCTCCTGTTTTAAGTGTAGCGCTGTTGGTCGGTGTGTTTTTGCCGCTGATGGAAGCTGGTATGCAAATGACCCGTGAAGGTAAAACGGCTCAGTCTGCCGCCATGGTGGTAATTTCATCGGTACTGGTGAACCCCGTCTTTGGCTGGTCGCTGACCCTGCTGATGGACAACCTTGGTCTGGTAGGCTGTAAAGAACGTGCCGAGCAACTGGGTAAAGCCGGTCGCTGGATTATCCCAGGCATTGCCTTTGTGGTGCTGTGTACGGTAATGGCGATTATCGGCATGTTCCCCGGCGTTCCGGCCCTGGTCGACACCTTTAATTAATCCCCAACCCTAAACACACTCGTGTGTTATCGCCCCGTCATTTTGTCGGGGCGTTTTTATTTGTAGCTTAAGAATTATTTATAAAGTTAACTATGTACCCGCACTGGTGGAAATCGTAAGAGATAGATAAAACAGTCCCCCTCTGCCCTTGCAAAAAAGTCACGGCGAGTACTTCACAAACCGACACCGATTGGGACGCTGACCGTCACACTAAGAAGATCTAACCGGCGCTGCGTTCCCAATCTTTTACAATTTTGGTGCTGGTCCACAAAAATACCAGAATAGAGAGACCATAAGGTACCAGCAGATACATCATCGCCTGACGCAAGGCTTCGGTTTCGCCTAATGCAGGCACCAGCGCCTGACTGACAATCCCGGTCAGCGTCGGTCCGCCGCCCAATGCAATAATATTAAGTACAAAGAAGAACAAGGCTGTAGACATAGCCCGGACATTCGCGGGGGCTAAGGTTTGGGCCATGGCAAAACAAGGACCCAGATACGAGCCACTGGTAAACAGTAAAAAGGTAAGCAGTCCTACCGACAACCACAAATCCTGCACCTGCAATGAAAAATAAAAAGCCGGCACACCAATCGTTAAGGCCAGCGCGGGTAACAGCGCATAGGCACGTTTGTTATGTTGTCCCCACCTGTCGGCCACTACGCCGCCAAGCCATACGCCCAGCGCATAGGCGGTGCCATTAATAACCCCAAAAACTATCAGTAAGTGGGTGATATCCAGCCCGGCAAAGGCCCGAACATAGTAATCGATGATCCAGGTTGAGATAGCATAATTACCAAACGACCCAAAAGAAATCCCCAAAGCCATCCCCCACCAGGTGGGAATTTTTAACAGCGCCCGGACAGATGCAAATGCTGTTGGTTGCCGTGGTGCCGTAGCCGATGTTTTTTTCTGGGTGCTACGAGGGGGTTCTTTGACAGTAAGTTTCAGTAACACGGCCAGAACCACACCGGGTAAACCGACGCTTATCATAACGGTGCGCCAGTCCGCCGTACCGCCCTGTAGAAAAAAAGCCGAGGCAAAGAACGCCAGCATGATACCAAAGGGGATCCCCAGCGAATAAATAGCCAGCGCCCCGGCCCGTTTTTCTTTGGGAAAAAGATCAGAAATAATACTGTGAGACGGGGGGCTGCCCACGCCTCGCCTATTCCTACACCAATACGGGCTACCGCCAGTTGCATATAATTACTCGCCAGGCCAGACGCTGCGGTAAACCCACTCCATAAGGTCAGCGACACGGCTATAATGTTTACCCTGGAATAGCGGTCTGCCAGCCAGGCGATGGGTATACCCACCAGCGTATACAGCAAGGCAAAGTAAATGCCCTTAAGCCAGCCGAGCTGGGCATCGTCCAGCCCTAAATCAGCCTTAATAAAGGGCGATAGAATTCCCACAATTTGTCGGTCAATAAAGTTAAAGGCATAGACCAGCGTTAATACAAACAGAACATAATTTCGATAATAACGGGAATGGCCGGAGGTGTCTTGAATAGTATCTGGCTGCGCCGGAGAATGTGAAAGTGCCATAGCACCGCCTGTGCAAAGAATATTAGATTGCTCAGTTTATGCACAGCCACACCCAGGCGGCCACTCAATGTTATTTATTTGTTAAAATAACATTGAGTGTTGAATCAAATGCCGGATGTGGACGTGGTGACAGCAGGAAAGCCGAAGTTTATCACTACAACCTACGGGCGTTATTTTTTACCGCCCAGCTTTAGCGTACTGCGCGAACGGCTGTCGGCTCTGGATTTGTTGCCTGGTTTGTTATCAATACGCTTTTTAGGCTGCCCTTTGGGGTGCTCTTTAGGCTTGGGCCGGGTGCTGCGATGATTTTCAGGCGCTTCTTTTGAAGAATGCTCTACCGACTTCAGCAACGTATTTAGTTCATCTTTTGTCAGTTCTCGCCACGCGCCGGTTTTCAACCCGCGCAGATCCACATTCATGATCCTGACGCGTTCCAGCTTTTTTACTTCATAATCAAAATGCTGACACATACGGCGTATTTGCCGGTTTAACCCCTGGACCAGGGTAATGCGAAATTCCAGACGACTTTCCTTGGTGACTTTGCATTTTTTAGTCACTGTCCCAAGAATCGGCACACCAGCACGCATGCCCTGAATAAACTCATCGGTAATGGGTTTATCTACCCGCACTACATACTCTTTTTCATGGTTATTGCCGGCCCGCAGAACCTTATTCACCAGATCGCCATCGTTGGTTAAGAATATCAGTCCCTGAGAGTCTTTATCGAGCCGACCGATAGGAAAAATGCGTTCCTTATAGCGTACATGATTAACGATATTTGCTCGCTCAGCGCTATCAGTGGTGCTCACCACCCCCACCGGTTTATTGAGCGCCAGCACCACATAAGCCTCTTTGTTTGCTGGTTTTATCAGCTTGCCTTTAACCTTTACAATATCGCCGGGCATGACCTTGGTCCCGACCTCGGCGCGCTGGCCATTTAACTGCACACTACCCTGCTCGATATACTTATCGGCATCGCGCCGCGAACAAAAGCCACTTTCGCTAATAAATTTATTTAACCGGGTTGAGCTGGAGGCTTCCATAACATCTCATTCTGACAAAGGCGGATAGACAAACACGACACACATTGCGCGGGTCGCAGGTTATGGAGCTAATTATCTCTGGCCACGCGCAAAATCTCAAGCCAGCAATCATTGATACTCACGGTTGGCCTTTCGTTTTCAGTGTGTGCATGGCATCTGGCACCAGTTTATCGGCTGCCAACAAACTTACCGTTAACGCCACCACAGCAATTATTTCACAAACATTAAATCAGGCCCGAAAATCTTAAAAAGGGTCAAGATGCCCTCCCCCATGCCGATACGCGGTCTTAGGTTCACATCATTTAAAACCCGCTTATACATTAATGAATACAGCTTTCGTTTACGGGCTGTTCCTACTATATAAATAAGCTATTTGTAAGTGATGTATGCGCTTTTACATAAGCCAGCCAGCTAATTAACTCTCGTTCCAAACAGGGCCGTTCATTCCATGAAAAAAAGTTTGTCACTTTCCTTCAAGCTGATGTCAGTGGTCGGAGTGTTATTCACACTTCTTGCTACCGTGTTCATTTTTGTCAGTTACCTGCTTCTTGATAAAGCCGAAGAAAACATTAATCAGCATGTGAGCACAGAAGTAAAATCTCAGATTGAAGCGACGGTGTCTGCTAAAGCCTCCCAGTATGCTGCACAGACGCAGTCTCTGATTAATGCCGCGCATCAGATCCCCAATACTCTGGCCGCCCAGCTAGCTGCCAGTATAGAGGCGGCCGATGCGGCCTCTCTTGACCGCGAGCAGACTCAGCGCCTGGTCGAGGGAATGCTGAATACCGGCTTAACTTCCAGCATGTACGCTCAGTTTGAAACCAATCAATTTGACGGTCGCGCCACCGAGTACACCAACGGTCCGACCCATTCGGTACCTGGTACAGGCAGTCTGGAAATTTATTTTGTGCGCAATAGCGACGGTCGCATCCAACAGGTTCCAATCGTCGATGCCAGTGTTAAACACGACACCACCTTAGATGAATTTGGCTTTCGAGCTGCCGAGTGGTATTTATGCAATAAAGAACAAATGAAGCCATGTATTTCCAACCCCTATCAGTACGAAATCCGTAAGGGCTATTCAGAATTAATGACCAGCCTGACGGTGCCGGTGATCGCCAATGGCCGGTTCAGGGGGGTGGTCGGTACCGATCTTAATTTACCTATTTTGCAGCAGCGGGCCAA
>VMHT01041573.1_pt1 | contig 31588 bp, 52 predicted proteins | sample 4693611 | NCBI WGS metagenome assembly VMHT01 (sample SAMN12280063, study PRJNA550983) | marine metagenome | isolation source: seawater sampled from same location over 5 years 0.02-0.2 micron viral filtrate | place: USA: collected off the coast of southern California halfway between the port... ...
CAGAGCAAAGTATAGAGTTTCAAACTGCTGATAGTGAAAGGATGCGTATTACTTCTGATGGCAAGGTTGGTATCGGAAAAACTGACCCTAATTATCCTTTAGTCGTAGCAGGTACTAATCCAAAAGTGCAAATATACGATAGTGCTGGTAGTGGACAAACAAATCTTTATTTTGGAGATTCAGGCAGTAACTTAGCAGGATTTGTTATTTATCAGCATAGTGATAATGCTATGAGGTTTGGTACAGATGCGACAGAGAGAATGCGAATTGATGGTAATGGTGCTGTAATGTTTCATACTACTACAGCATTAGGAGCAACCACATCTCTTGCAGGAACTAATACTAATAATTTTACTGGAAAAACCACAACAGATACTTACTCTAATTTTTTAGGATTTGCTAGTGGGGGTAATATAACTTATTACGTTACAGGACAAGGTAATTATTTTTATAATGGATCAGCAGTTTCAGATAGAGATTTAAAAGAAAACATAGAATCAATAACGGAATCTTCTTTGGCAAAAGTTAAACTACTTGAGCCTAAGACATTTAACTTTAAAGCAGACGATAATTTTGGTACTAATAAAAAAACAGGTTTTATAGCACAAGAAGTAGCAGCTATATTCGGCACAACAGATGGAGTAGCAACTGGTACAGATGGACAAAAAGATATGGGTATTGACCCAACAGCATTAATTGCTCACTTAACTAAAGCAATCCAAGAACAACAAACACAGATTGAAGCCTTACAATCTGAAATTAACACTCTAAAAGGAGAATAAAATGGCAATATCATATGAATGGAATGTAGGTACTGTTGACACTTACCCTACAAAGGATTCTAAGTCTGATGTAGTGCATAATGTTCACTGGAGACTAACAGCTACTGACGACACCAATAAAGAAACTGTTGATGGAGTAGAAGTCAATATCACATCGGAAGTTTACGGTAGTCAATCAGTAGACACTTCAGACTTATCAAGCTTCAAAGCCTTTGCAGACTTAGCAGCAAGCGATGTGCAAGGTTGGGTTGAAGCAGCTTTAGGAGCTGATGAAGTTACTGCAATGAAAGCTAGTCTTGATGCTAACATAGCTGCAAAGATTACACCTACATCTGTCACTAAAACTATAGGATAATATGACAACTAAAATACCTGCAGAATTATCAAGCACTCCCGGAATATCTGATAGTAGTAATGCTACGGCTATTACTATTGATAGTAATGAAGATGTGACAGTAAACAACGGAACTCTTACTTCTTCTGGTGCAAATGGAGTAGGTAATCAAGGTTTTCATATAACTGATACAGGTTATAGCAAAACACATAAACTTTTTGGAGATAACTCATTACACATACAAGCTGATTCTGGTCAATCAATCTTAATAAAACCAAACGCATCTGAGATAGCAAGGTTTACTTCTGATGGTCTAACTTTTAATGGCGATACAGCAGCAGCAAATGCCTTAGATGATTATGAAGAAGGAACTTGGACACCACAAATAACAGCAAGTGCAGGTTCGGCTGGTACAGCAGCTTATTCAAACCAAATTGGTCGATACACAAAAATTGGAAATAAAGTATTTTTTGAGTTTTCAGTTGTAATGACAAATAAAGGTAGCTGGTCAGCTTACACTAGAGTTTTAGGTTTTCCGTTTACTGCAAACAGCACAGGACTTTCACCTTTTGCAGTATCAAGATTTCCAGACGATACCATTGGAGCAAATATGATAGCAGGTGAGTTACAACCTAATACTACCTACAGTTTTTTTACTACAGGTTCAAGGTTAGATAGTTTACACGATATTAGCAATGTAGATACAGGATATTATTTAGTTGGTGCTGGTCACTACACAATTTAGAGGTAAAAATGGCAATAACAAAAGAAACAGTAGTAGATAAAATTGAAGTACTTGAAATGGGTCAAGTGCAAGTTAGGACTGCTACAGTAATAAAAGAAGATGACACAGAAGTTAATAGAACTTTTCATCGTCATGTCTTAAACCCTAGAACAAAATCAGGTGACACTTGGGGTGATACCGACATATCTGGTGAAGATGCTAGAGTTCAAGCGATTGCAAACGCAACTTGGACTGATGATGTTAAGTCAGCTTATGAAACATTTATTGATTCTCAAGAACTGCCTGAATAGTTTATAATAAAAAGCTATGACAACGACAACTAACTTAGGATTAACCAAGCCAACCGTAGGTGGGTCTGATAATACTTGGGGTGGAACTTTAAACAATAACTTAGATTCTGTTGATGCCATATTTGCAGGAGCAGGTAACGGCACATCCGTTGGTTTAAACGTTGGTTCTGGTAAAACTTTAACTGTAGCTGGCACGGCCACAATATCAGGAACTTTAACTGTTCCAGATAACAGTATTGCTTTAGGCACTAAAACGACTGGTAATTACATAGCAACCATAGCAGGAACTAGCAATGAAGTTGAAGTGTCTGGATCTGGTTCTGAAACGGCAGCAGTCACTATTGGTTTACCTGCGGCGGTTACTGTCACTACAAGTGTAACTTCAGCGAGCTTTTTTTATTCTTCAGACGCAGCTTTGAAGGAAGATATACAAACTATTGAAAACCCTATAGAAAAAGTTCAAAAACTAAGAGGCGTTAGCTATAAATGGAAAGATAGCGGTAAAAAAGATATTGGTTTAGTTGCCGACGAAGTACAAAAAGTATTACCTGAACTTGTTGTTGAGGACAAACACAAAAGAATGGATTACGGACACATGGTTGGTTTGTTAGTAGAAGCTCTTAAAGAACAACAAAAACAAATAGAAGATTTAAAAAATGCCAACCGAAATAACAACTAAAGTAGACGGCAACTCATCAGTTGTTGTTAGATACGGTCCTGGCTCTGGCGGTAACAGTAGACCAGAATTAGGTCGTTGGATAAAGATTACAAACAGCAGTTCACAAGCATCACCTTTGTTTGAAAACACAGAAACAGAAAAAAACAGCATGTATTCTAATATTGGATCTGCCAGCAACATAAGTGTTAAGTTTGGACAGTACGGAGCTAGCACAACCCTTTATAACAATACTTCAGCAATGGCTGTTATAAGTGGCGCTCCTTGTTGGTCGCCAAGTACGCCGTCAGCTACATACGTTACTCCACCTGCTTGTCCAAGTGGATTTTCTGACGGTGGTGTAACTAATACAAGAAACGCATCTACTTTTCAAACAATAGGGCAAGCAGGAGTCAATCACACAGACCAACCTTGGATGTTTTATCAATACGCAGGATTTATTTGTCCATCTCCTTTTGTAGCCAACATATCAGTAAGAAATTGCACAGCATGAAAAAAATAGAATTAGATAAATTAGAAATTACTTTAGCTTCTGAACCTGAGCAAAAATTCGCTGTTTTACTCACTCAAGAAGATTGCGCTGATTGCACAGCTAACGAAAACAGATTAAAAAATGCTTTTTCATCTGTATCAGAGATTATTTGGTACAAAGTATATTTGACCGATGAAACGCCGTTTTTTGCTCCTTCTGTAGTACCAGCCGTTGTTTTCTTTGAAGGTAGAAATAGATTGTTTGAGGCTTTTGGTTTATTAGAAGATAGCAGTATGGATGCTTTTGTGCAGTTTGTTAGATCATCTTTAAATCTAACAGATGGGGAGAAATGGTTAAGTTCTACAGTTGAATAGTGGAACTAAAATCAATTAGAGACAAAAAATTAGCTATTTGTTCTGACTGCGAAAACTATAAAAAAACCATTAAAACTTGTAGTATTTGTAAGTGTATAATGCCTTTAAAAGTATTTATGAAAGGAAATACTTGTCCAATAGGCAAGCATGAGGTATGAATGGCTTTAATAAACATAACGCCGCCAGCAGGTATAGTTAAAAACGGAACTGAATACGCCAACAAAACTCGTTGGGTTGACGGTAATCTTGTGCGTTTTGAAAACGGTTTTCTAAAACCTTTGGGCGGTTGGCAAAACTTTTTTTCTTCTGGTTTAACAGGTACGCCAATAGGCATGTACGCCTACAACGACAATAGCGGTAAGAAAGTTTTAGGTATTGGCACAAGAGAAAAAATCTACGTTTTTTACAACGAAAATAACTACGAAGTACAACCAGGAGATTTTGTTAGCGACAAAAGTAACAATCCGTTAGGTTATGGAGCTGGGCTATACGGCAAAGAAGAATGGGGAGAAGCAAGAGAAGGTAACGGAGATGCAGGCCCATCTGGTTTTGACTTTGAAACTAAATCATTCTCTTTTGATAACTACGGACAAAACTTACTTATATGTTCTGCTAGTGATGGCAGAGTGTTTGAGTGGAATCCATCTTCTCCAAGCTCAGTCACAACTCTTGCTAACGCACCAACAAATAATTTAGGTGTCATAGTTACTAACGAAAGGCACGTTGTTTGTATCGGTGCAGGTGGAGATCCTAGAAAAATACAATGGAGTGAAAGAGAAGATAACACGGCGTGGACTGCTGCTGCTAATAACACAGCAGGAGATTTACAAATACCAACAGGAGGTCAAGCGCATTATGCGGTTAAATATAGAGGAGATATTATTATTTTTACTGACGTTGGTATCAACCGTTTGTATTATGTCGGAGCGCCTTTCACATATGGTATAGCTGAAGCAGGTACAAACTGTAAAGCTATTAGCAGAAGATGTATTGTGCAAGCAGGTGATTTTTTAACTTGGATGGGGGAGAACTCATTCTTTGTTTACGATGGCACAGTTAAAGAAATTAAGTCAGACGTACATGATTTTGTATTTGATGACTTAGACACAGTAAATAGATTAACAACTTGTGGTGGTCATAACCAAAAACACAATGAGATATGGTGGTTTTTTCCTACTGGTAGTGACCAATCAACGCCTAACAAATACGTTATCTGGAATTATTTAGAGAATGTATGGAGTACAGGTGAATTAAATAGAAGTTGTTGGATAGACGAAGGTGCTTTTGATTTTCCGTTAGCAGGCGACGCAAGCACAAATAACATAGTGCAACATGATTTTGGTGTGTTAGAAGGTTCGCCAGAGTTAGGCAGCAATACACCTTTTTGTGAAACAGGACCATTAGAAATAGGACAAGGCGACAGACTGGCACAAGTTAATCAATTAATACCTGATGAAAAGACTACAACTTTGCCTGGTATAACTCTTAGTTTTAAAGGCAGAAACACGCCGTTAGGCGCAGAAACAGACTTTGGATCTTTTACGTTTGAAACTGACGGTTACACCGATGCTAGGTTTACAGCTAGACAAATGCAAATGAAGATTACAGGCGACACAAATCAAGCGTTTCAAGTAGGTAACATTAGAGCTGACATTAAACAAAGAGGCAGAAGATAATGAATCTCTCTGCTAAAGAACAATATATTCAAAGAGCTACTAACGTAAAATATTCTTTTTCGGCTACTACACAGCAAACTATTTACACAGCACCAACAGGCGATGATTTTACTTTTGCTATAGTTGAAGGCATATTTGCTTGCGATCACGGAAATCAACAAACAAACTTAGATATATCAATAACCGATACAAGTTCTGTTGAGTTTTTCTTATTTAAGCAAAAAAACATAAGCGCACATGAAACAATAGAATTAGTTGTTAATTCTGGTTTAATTTTAAAACAAGGCGAAATCATCAAAGCGCAAGTTAATCACGCAAATATAGATTTAGTTTTTAGTGTTATAGAATATGCAAAAGGTGACTAAATTACCTGAATGGCAGGAACAATGGCAACGTTGTAAACCTTACATAGAAAAAGCGGTCAAATACCAAGATTCATATACAATAGACGACATAGAAGATAAAATTCGTGAAGGTTTATTCCATTTATGGCCTGGTGAAAGATCAGCTATAGTTACGCAGTTTGTTCTATTCCCCCAAGTGAAAGGATTAAACATATTATTTTGTGGTGGAGATTTCGAAGAATTGCAAGAAATGTTACCATATATAGAAGATTTTGCTCGCCGAGGCGGTATAAAACGTTTATACGGTGGTGGCAGAAAAGGATGGATTAGAAAACTAAAACATCTTGGTTTTGAAAAAGAATATTTAATTAAAAAGGATTTATAGATGTCAGAAGCATTACCATTTATAGAAGCAGGAGCATCGTTATTAGGCGCTGCCCAAGGTTTTCAAGGTCAAGGGCCAACTGTAACTGAAACTGTTGGTGTTGATCCAGCTACACAAGCTAGGCAAGAAGATATTTACCAAAGAGCTTTAGGTTTAGCAGACCAACCTTTTATTCCGTACACAGGACCAATGGTTGCTGGCTTTACACCAGACCAATTAGCAGCGTTTGAAGGCCAAAGAGGTTTATTTGAACAAGCAGGTAGATTTGATCCAGGCGCTTTTCGACAATCATTATTAGAACAACAAGCACCACAGTTTGCAGACCCAAGAAGAATACAAGCAAGATCTTTATTAGACGTTGATTTAGGCGCTTATCAATCGCCTTATCAACAGCAAGTTATTGATTTAGCAATGCAAGACATTCAAAAGCAAGAAGATATTGCTAGAGGTGGAGCGCAAGATAGAGCTATCAGAGCAGGCGCTTTTGGTGGTTCTAGGTCTGCTATATTAGAAGGCGAAGCAACCAGACCGTATGTTGAGCAGAAAGCTAGAACAGCAGCAGACTTGAGACAAAGAGGTTTTGAACAAGCTGCAAGATTAGCGGAATCTGATATTGCAAGAAGTATGAGAGCGCAAGAGTTCGATATATCTGGTGAAGCCGACGTAGCTAGACAAAGAGCTGCGGCAGGCTTAGCACAACAACAATTTCAAGCAGGTTTATTAGGCGGTCAAGAAAGAGCGCAACAACAAGCATTGGCTGGTTTATTAGGTATTGGTGGTCTACAACAAAGCCTCCAACAACAAGCTCTTGGCGCTGCTAGAGGTGAATTTGAAAGAGCATTACAATATCCTCTTCAACAGTTTGGTTTATTAAGTGGAGCAGCAAGTGGTATGCCTGTGCAACAAATAGGAACAACATCTAAGCAATTAGATCCTCTTGGCGCTGCTGCACAAGGCTTAGGTGGTTTGGGAAGATTTTTTGATTCATCATTATTTACACCACCACCATCAACTAATCCAGGAGCGTTTACTGCGTTGCCTGCACCTGTTAATTTTGGTCAAGGATTACCAACTATTGAATACTAAATTATGAGCATAGGAATATTTGAAACTCCAGAGGAACAACAAAAGTTTGTTCAAGGTCTTGGGAATATAGAAAGAAACTTACTAGGACAAAGCGCAAGACAACAAGCAATGTTAGGAGATCCGTCTTTACTAAATGCTTTGATGGAACAAACAATGCCAAAAACAAAAGAATTGACGGCTGCGCAAAAAGATTATGATTTTTTTAAAAATTTATCACCTGACCAAAAAGTACAATTTTTACAATCTACAGGTAGAGGGTCTGCTAGTCCTGAGTTACAAGAACTTATTAGAGCATCAAAATCTCCTGGCGGTTTAGATTTAACGTCTGGTGAAAAAAAAGTAGATGAAAAATTTGCTGATATTTACACAAAATGGCTAGGAGGAGAAAAACAACAGGCAGAATCTAATATAGTCAATTTAGAGAATAAATTAGAAAGGCTCGCTACTGGACAAGAAAATGTTTCAGGGCCATTAATAGGCGCAATGTATGATCCTTTAAAACCAATTATTTTTCCAGAGGCTACTGGATTTTTAGACGAAGTAACTGATATTGTGTTTCAATCATTAAGGGCAACTTTAGGAGCGCAATTTACAGAAAACGAAGCTAAAAAATTAATAGCAGCAACCTTTAATCAATCCTTAGATGAATCTTTAAATACACCAAGATTGCAAAGATTATTAGCAAAAGTTAAATCTATATATAACGAAAAACAAGCAAAATCAGATTTCTTTAATCTTAAAGGAACTCTTAAAGGTTATGAATCTAAACAAGAAACTTTTGATAGCATATTAGACGACATATTGTTTAGCGAATTCGAACAGTTAAATGAAGAACAAGTTTTAGAAAGATATAAAACGGCAAACACAGCAGAGGAGAGACAATCTATTTTAAGATTTGCAAAACAATTAAAAGAAAAACAGAAGTAAACATAAAATGTCTTTACTTGAAAAGTTAGAAAATTTAGAACAAATAGAAAAAGCTGTTGCTAAAGCTGAGCCAGAACAAAAACCAATATTACAACAAGCTGTTCAAAATTTACCATCAAGCACATATAAACTTGGAAAAGATTTACTTGATGTAATTATTAATCCAATAACCACAGCAAAATCAATTTTTGAACTTGGTAAAGGAGTAGTTGAGCTTGCAATACCAGGCGAGCAACCAAGTGAAGAAACTGCAAAAGCCGTAGGTAAATTTTTTGCTGAAAGATATGGAAGTTTAGATGATATAAAAAATACATTTGCAAACGATCCAGCAGGACTTTTAGCTGATGCATCATTTGTTTTAACAGGCGGTGCAAGTCTTTTAAGAAGAGTGCCGCAAGCAGCAGCAGGAGCTGAGTTAATAGGTAGAGTTGGTACTGCTATTGATCCAATAACAGGAGCAGTGAAAGGAGGTCAAGCCTTAACTAAAGCAGGCACAGTTTTTGTAAGAGAAATTTTAGGCAATACAACAGGAGTTGGTGCTGAAGCCCTCAAACAAGCTGTGCAAGCAGGAAGAGTAGGTGGAGAATCGCAAGCACGTTTTATAGAAAATTTAAGAGGTCAAAAAGATGTGCAAGACGTTGCTGATAGAGCAATGGATGCTTTAAAAAAAATGGGATCAGAGAAAGCTGCACAATACACAAAAGGTATGGAAGGTCTTAAGTTAGCAGAAACACCAATAGATTTTAAACCGATAGTTGATAAGTACCAAAAAATAGTTGACGATTCTTTTTACCAACCAAAAGGCTCAACAGTAAAAGTCCAAAAAGTTAGCGACTCAACAATGAAAAAAGTTAAAGAATTGGGAGACGCAATAAACGAATTTACACCAGAATTTTTTCACACAGCAGAAGGTTTAGATATTTTAAAAAGAAAAATAGACGACTTGTACCCTTTGCAAGCAGCAGCGAAAAATGAAACAAGAGTAGTTATGGATATGCGAAATGCAGTAAGAGAACAAATTTTAAAACAAGTGCCAGAATACGCAGAAGTTATGAAACCTTACGAAGAAGCCACTAATTTAGAAAGACAAATAATTGGTGAATTGTCTCTTGGTAAAAAAGTAAACGCAGGAACTACTCTTAGAAAATTACAATCTGTAATGAGAAACAATGTAAATACATCTTACGGAAACAGATTAGATTTAGTAAACAAATTAGATCCAAACCTTTTACCTGATTTGGCAGGACAAGCGTTAAGTGAATTTACTCCAAGAGGATTGCAACGATTGGCAGCAACTGGACAAATAGGAGCTGGCGCACTTGGATATATAGATCCTTTGACCCTACCTCTAACTTTAGCTGGACAATCCCCTAGATTAGTTGGTGAAACTGCTTTAAAACTAGGACAAGCGCAAAGAGTGTTAGATCCATTAGCTACTGGAGTAGCTCCAGCAGCGTTACCAACTCTAAGAACTGGAAGATTTATAAATCAAGTTGAAGAAAATGATTTGACTGATGAACAGATTAAAGGTCTTAAAGAGTTAGAAAAATTACTAAAATAAATAACAAATGATTTAGAACTATGGGCCGCGTCACAGAACGACTAGGCAGAAGCGGAGAATATTTTACTGCCAGCGTTTTAGCCCTTGTTTCAGACACAGTAATTATTGTTCCGCATGGCGCAGAAGCAGATATAATTTTTGACTTTGAAGATAAATTATATAAATGCCAGGTAAAGTCAAAAACTAAGAAAGAAAAAGGTCACAACAAATGGCGGTTTGATTTACGCCGAGGCTCGCACACCAAGAACAGACATTTTGCAGAAGGCGCAATAGATATCTACGCCTTATATTCAAAGCAATACAACAACGTAATTTTTATGCCTTTTGGTGTCAATAAAAGAGAAGTACGCATAGAAGAAGATATAATGAAAAACGCAGATTCATTGGCTACCTTTCATCAAACAATAAAAGAGTTGAATTATTAAGACTACTATCCTATACTTTGCAGTACATTTTTGGAGAAATAAATGCACGAAAGTATCAACGATTTACACAATCTTTATCAACAGGATTGCGCTAGACGTAAAACAAAGACAATTAAAGAACTAAACAGGATCTACCACAAATACATTGCAGGTTCATTGGGCCAGAAAAAACTTAATGAGGTTGTTAGAGGTGACATAGCCAAACTGCATTTTAGTTTATCAGAGACAGCGCCTGCACAAGCCAATAAAGTATTAACGTTGCTCAGATCTATGTTTAATCTGGCTATCACTCTTAGCTTGGTTGAAAGCAATCCTGCGACACACATTGCCAAGAACAAAGAAAACAAAAGAAAGCTATACCTAACAAGCGAACAACTTATTCAAGTTAAAGAACAACTCGACTTGTTATACAAAAACAAACGCTATCAAGAATCTGTAGATTTCATCTGGCTACTGCTCCTAACAGGAGCTAGATGCGGTGAGATTGCGAAAGCTAAGTGGACGGACTTACAAGGCAATATGCTTGTCTTGAGCGAGCATAAAACGGATCAGTACGGCGAGGAAAGAGTCATACATTTGAGTGAACGCGCCCTGGATATAATAAATCGCAGGGCGCAGGAGGGCGAGAGAATATTTAACATTCAAGCGCCTCGGAGAGCGTGGGATAAAATTAGAAAAACACTTGGTATAGAAGAGTTTAGATTGCATGACTTACGCCACACTTTCGCGTCGTTTTCTTTACAAAAATTACCGTTAGCGCAAGTTGGTCATTTGCTCGGACATAAAGATCAAAAGACAACTGCGCGGTATGCACATATACATAAGGACAAGGCTATTGAGTCTGCTGCGCTAGTGAGCGAGCATATAGAAGCTCTGTTACAACCTACAGATTTTCGAAATCAAATATGATGTTTTGGTTGCGCTCAGATGAATTGAGACCTACTGAGATTAAATACTCAGCTACGTCTCTTGGGTCTTTACCTTGCGACTCAGCAAACTTTAATAAATCTTCATTTAGATACCTATTAATCCAGACAGGCTTTCTATTATTACGAAGCATTATTGGGTCATCAAAGTCGCTTAAAATTTTACCTACCATTTTAGTTGCCTTTATTTTCATAATAAATAAAGGTATATTTTAGTAGAAACAGGAGAAATATGGAAACCACAGAAAACCTAGATTTAGTAACGACCAAAGAGTTGGCCAGAATACTCAAGATGTCGCATAGAACATTAGAGAATTGGCGCGGTCTTAATAAAGGTCCACGTTACAGAAAAGTAGGCGGTAAAATCTTGTACGACAAACAAGACATACAAGCCTTTATAAATTCAGAGGTCATTGACCCAAATGCCGAGTAGACACGCTTTACTTTCCCCTTCGGCGGCGGAGCGTTGGACCAAGTGTCCAGCGTCTCCTGTCATGTCGCAAGGATCACCGTACAGAACAAGCTACCCTGCGGAGCGCGGTACTTTGATCCACGAAATGGCAGAGAAGGTTTTAAAAGACCAACTCAAAGATTCTTCTATAGAAGATCACTACGCAGGTAAAACATTTACCACAGTTATAGAAGAAGATGACGAAAAAATAGAAGTTGTTGTTGACGAAGAAATGCTGGGTATGGCTCAACAATACGCAGATTACATATTGCAACGCCACGAAGAGCTAGGCGGTAAAAGATTAATTGAAGAACAAGTTACCCTGGAGGAGATAAACCCACACCTTTGGGGTACGCTTGACTGTGCCATCATTACAGAAAAAGAAATAGAGATAATAGATTTAAAGACAGGCGCTTGGCCTGTAGATCCAAATAACTTACAGCTCAAGATTTATGCTTTAGGCATACTTGATAGATACCCTTACGAAAACGCAAAAGTAAAACTTACTATTGTGCAACCTGTAAGCAGAGACAAAAAAGGTCCAATAAAAACCTACGAAACTAGCGTAGAAGATTTAGTCAATTGGGCTTACGATTTTTTAAAACCTGCGGCTGACGCATGTTTAGAACCAGAACCAAAATTTAACTTTGGTGAGCATTGTCGTTTTTGTTTGTATCAACAACAATGCCCTACTTATAACACTAATCAAGGAGGTGTAAATGTCGGATAACGAAAAGCCACCTGTTTTACAAATTGATAAAACAGACGGTCCACCAACCATAGTTTTTGAAGAAGATATGCAAGATGAAAATGTTGCAAATCTGACACAAAACATTCAGTCTCGTAACGCTATGAATAATCTTATTAATGGCATTATGAAGAATGAAAACCAGGAACTAGCTAATCTTAATGTTGTCATTAATGAGATAGTTAGATTAATATTAAGCTCGCTTGTGAATAACAACAATCAAGTTATGGAAAATTTAAGTAACCAACTTGGCGAAGTTATGCAAGCAAAAACTCAAGGAGAAAATACAAATGAGTCTAGCGAAGATAAGAAAGAAAGCTAAAAAGAAAGCTCCCAGGATTGTGCTGTTCGGAAGCGGTGGCGTTGGGAAGTCTACTTTTGCTTCTACAATGAATAAACCTATATTCCAACTTTGTGAAGATGGTTTGGTCAATATAGAAGTGGATCACTTTGACATGCCAGAAACGTATGACGAAATAATTCAAAACATCAAAGATCTTTTAGCAGAAGATGATTTAGGCGGTTATAAAACTTACGTTTTAGATAGCTTGGATCAATTTGAGTTGAATTATGTTTGGCCAAAAGTCTGTAAAGAAAATAACTTTAAGTCTATGGAATCCGTAGCTTACGGTAAGTCTTATGCAGAGGCACTAAATGTTTGGCGTGAATTTTTGAAGTACACCAACGAACTCAGAGAACGTGGTATGACTATTGTTTTTATTGGTCATAACGTTGTCAAAAGAGTGGAAGATCCTGCACAGGATCAGCCATACGATAGGCACGAAATTAAAATACACAGGAAAGCTGCCGACTTAGTGTTAGAGCAGAGCGATTGTGTCTTTTATGCAACACGAAAAATCGGCACAGTTAAAGTACAAGGTACAAAAGGTACATCTACTAAACAGACTGTTGGCGATAGAGTGTTAATCACAGAAGAGTCGCCTGGTTGTATGGCAAAAAATAGATATGACTTACCTAATGAGTTACCAATGAATTGGGAGACAGTCAGAGAAGCTATGATTGGTAACATCAAAAAAGATGTCTAATTATAACGAAGTAGATAGGTTGGCTCGCTCTATCAAGCTAGTCAAATTAATTTTAACTAAACATCTGGAGAATCAAGCTCTACGCGATGAAGGACCTCATGGCATAGAGTTTGATTTAGAAGATGTATTATCAATCCTAGATAATCTTTTGGAAGAATTAAATAAATTTGAAAATTACGATTTAGGATAGGAGTATATTATGGACGTAACAAGTTGGGATCTGGATGCAATTCCAGAAGAAGAAGAGCTGAAAGAAGGCAGGCATGTCATGGAATATCACGATGCAGAAGTGATAGGTAATGACAATGGTTGGCAAGCTATTAAAGTAACTTTTAAAATAAAAGATAGCGGTAACTTTGTAGGTTGCACTTTTACTATGCAGGCTAATAATCCAAAAGCAGTCGAAATAGGTAAAGGGTCTTTCAACGCTTTAGTCAAAGCAGCAGGTCTTACTTCTATGAAAGATACGGATGAGCTTAAAGGCAAATTCATATCTGCGGAAGTTGGTTTTAACGACAACGGTTATCCAGAAATCAAAGATAACTTTGGTAAAACCTGGCAAGCAGTTGAAGCAACTAAGTCAAGCGCTAAACCAAAAGTCGAAGAAGAAGAGGAATCGTCAGGAATTGTAGATGACGAAATCCCTTTTTAGTCTCGACTATTTTATAAAATACAACAGACAGTCTCTTTGCGGTTATTGCAAAGCGCCTGCAAAGGGATTGCTTGTTGAAAAAGAAAAAGATATTTACTACGCGGCATGTAGTAGAAAACACGCAGAAAAGATAATGAATGGAGAGAAATTAAACAGAAAAGCATACGCAAGCCGAGACGGTGTGCGCTATGCGACAAAACAAAGCAAGGACAAATATATAGAGATCGCCAAGAAAAGCGGTACTTACGTTATGCATGAGTGGGACAGCAACGATAGAGAACAATTTTTTAATGAAGTAGTCTTAAACTATCTTGATTGGGCCAATGAGCAGGCAGAGAACGGCAACATAAGAGAGATAGTTATAGATGGTTAGCGTAACTAAACATTACGGAGAAGATGGTTTAGTCTTAGATAAGAGTCTAGCGTTTGCAAGTTCAGGCAAAGATATCAGCGACTTACTGCGCGAGATGGAAAGCAATGCAGGGTTGCGCGTTAGCAACTTAGTCACAACAGGCGAGATAGTTAGAGTTTCCGTTGGCGCGGTTGCGAACCAACGTCCAGACAAAGGACAAGAAAAATCAGGTTGGTATTCAGTCAATTACTACGGCGACGCAATCTTCGCGTCTTACGGTAATTGGCGACAAGGCATAGAGTTTAAGTTCAGCTCTATCAATCCAAACGAGATGTCGGCGCGAGAGCGTGAAGATTTAAAACGGCGTATGGAAGAATCCATAGAGCGGAGCAAACAGCAACGCGCTGAAAGGTATGATGAAGTTAGCCAGGATTGTAAAAAAAGATTTGAGTCTGCAATAGAAGTTATAGATCATCCGTATTTAGATAAAAAGCAAATTAAAAGTTATGGGTTAAAAGCAATCAGAGATAGTCTCGTTGTGCCTGTGCATTGTATAGAAAAAGGCCTGAGAAGTTTGCAATATATTAATAACGAAAAACGCTTTGTGAGCGCAAGCGAAGTCAAAGGCAATATTTATCATCTGGGTTTTGATTTATCCGATATTGCTAATCAGAAAAAAATTATTGTCTGTGAAGGCGCAGCTACCGCGCATAGCATTTTTGAGGCAACTAACCTTCCAACTATCTGTGTATTCTCGGCGTCGTTTGGCGAGGCGGCGTTACTCAAGTTGCGTAAGCATACTCAAGCAAAGTTTGTCTTAGCGTTTGACAACGACGAACACGGTTTGGGCGCGAGTAAAGCGGAGGCGGTAGCGCAAGCGGTGGCGAGTGTGGAAATAAGAATACCGAGCGAGCGCGGCGACTATAACGACATGCACGTTGCTCATGGTTTAGCAAAAGTCAAAGAAGAGATAATTAAAAGTAAGTTCAACTTTGCAAGTTTCGCTATTAGTAACTATGTGGGTGAGCCGCCAGAGCGAGATTGGTTAGTAGAAAATTTTATTGAAAACAAAGCAGGCGTATTTTCTTCGATTGGTGGCGTGGGTAAATCCATGCTTGCTTTGGATTTAGCTCTCAAAGTAAGAGATGGTTTTGGCGACTTCATGGGTAAACCTATCAAAAAGTCAGGATCAGTGGCAGTATTTGCAGCCGAGGACGATAAACTGGAAATTCACCGTCGTTTGAAGGCGCTAAATGCCTTAGACGCTACAGGAGCTACAAAAGCGTCGTCTAACGAAGTTTATGTAATTACCATACCAAACCTTAAACAACCTATAAATTTGCTCGTGGAGGACAGTTCTGGGCTTCGAATTTCTAATGAAGGTTACGAATTGTTGGAACAATTAGAGAGTATCAATAATTTAGCATTATGTATCTTTGATCCGATATCTTCGTTTGTTTCTGGTGTGCCAATTACGACTAGTCAAGAAGCGGCACAAATGTACGGACAATATTGTTCTATGTTGAGCAGTAAATTTAACTCAAGCGTGATTTCGATCCACCATATGACAAAAAGCGCATTGCAAGGTATTGATGATCCGCTTATCGCTAGACAGAGCGTCAAAGGATCTGTCGCAATTTTGGACTCGGCAAGGTTTGGATTGGCGGCCTGGTTAGCAAGCGAGAGCGAGGCAGAGCGCATTTGTTTAGAGCAAGGCGTAGAATTTGACCGCATGCGCGTGATTAAAGCGGCGATAGTAAAAACTAACTCAGGCGAAGTCGATACAAAAATTAAGACTTTGTTTCGAAAAAATGCTTTACTTGAAATCATAGAAGAAAACAATGGAGCTATAAATTGGGATTAAAAGTATTAAGTTTATTTGATGGTATGAGTTGCGGTCAGATAGCGCTTAATCGACTTGGTATTAAAGTTGATAAGTATTACGCCAGCGAGATTGATAAGTATGCAATCGAAGTCACACAAAAAAACTTTCCTGACACAATCCAAGTTGGCGATGTGTGCGAGCTAAAAGCAGAAGATTATCAAGACATAGATTTAATTATGGCAGGCTCGCCTTGTCAGGGTTTTTCTTTTGCAGGTAAACAGTTGGCCTTTGAAGATCCAAGGTCTGCATTGTTCTTTGAATTTGTTCGATTGTTAAAAGCAATCAAACCAAAGTATTTTTTACTTGAGAACGTCAGAATGAAGAAAGAATATTTAGCAGTCATCACCGAGCAAGTGTCGGCTTGTTATCCTGATTATCAAGGTAATGATTTATTTGGTGGTCGTATTGAGCCTATATTTATTAATAGCGCCTTAGTGAGCGCTCAATCTAGGCAAAGATACTATTGGACCAACATACCTGGCATTGAGCAACCAGAGGACAAAGGTATAGTCTTGCGAGATATTTTGGAAGATGAATATTTAAGTGAAAAAGATAAATCATATTGCATAGACGCTAATTATTATAAAGGCGCAAGCGTTGAGCAATATAAAAACAAATCACGAAGGCAGTTAGTAAGCAAACCAAAACAAGTTGGCACGGCTGTTGACGTAAGCGGACATGACATACTTAAAAGAGTTTATTCACCAGACGGTAAATCACCTACGCTTAACACCATGGGTGGTGGCAATCGAGAACCTAAAGTTGTAAGCGGTGCAGCTTTTCGTGGCAGAGCTTACGATAAAGACGGTAAACGTATGGACAAAAACGGCGTTTCTGTAGCTAACCAAACAAAGCAAATGTTAGAACTGCGTAAAGACGATAAATCCAATGCGATTACTACAGTATTTAAAGATAGTGTGGTTGTTTCAAACGATACAGAAGAGCGCATTATAGTTGATGAAGAAAATAGACAATTAATTATCGCCGAGGCTACTAAAAAAGGTTATACGGTTATTGAAGATGGCGATTGCTTTGACATTAATTATCCAAAGTCAAAGACAAGGCGCGGCAGAAACATGAAATACAAATGCAATGCTTTAACGCCAACGGCACAAGATTATATGCGTTTTGAAAACTTAACTTGGCGCAAGCTCACGCCGTTAGAGTGTGAACGTTTACAGACTGTGCCTGATAATTACACGGAGGGCGTATCAAATACGCAAAGATATAAGATGTTAGGCAACGGCTGGACGGTGGACGTTATCGCGCACATACTCGCCAATATGGAGCTATGAATTGAAACTTAAAGACAACATAAACCCAAAGCATTATAAGCGTGGCGCGATTGAGTGCATTGACGCTATCCAGGCAAGTTTAAGCGAAGAACAATTTAAAGGTTATCTAAAGGCGAGCGCGATAAAATATTTATGGCGTTATGAGCAAAAGAACGGACTCGAAGATTTGCAGAAAGCAGATTGGTTTTTACAACGATTAATTAAGGAGGAGCAATGTCCAAAGGATCTAACCCAAGACCAATGAACAGAGATAAATTTAACGAAAACTTTGATAGAATTTTCGGCAAAAAGAAGGTGGATAAAACTAAGAGTGATGGCAGTAAAAGCAACAACGATGGTTGCAAAATGCAACAATAGTTGGCTAAGTATGCAACATACGTTGGCAGTAAATGCAACACATATCCATATACATAACATAACATACTTTTGGCCTACGCTTGCGCTAGGCCAAGAAAGGAGAAAACATGAAGAAAAGTTTACGAATATTTTTAACTAGATTCTTGTGGGACGACGAGGATTATACAGGGCCTAATATTTATGCGAAGAGTGAGCGCGAGGCGCAAGCGATAGCAGAATATTACGGTTGTGATGTCGTCGGTGAATTAACAGATGTAGTGAGCGAGGAGAGCGAGTGCGTGAGCAAGAAGATACATTAAAGTATTGGTGGATTACTGAGGAGAACGTAGAGAGCGAGAGCGGTTTGATTGAGCAAGCCGTTTGGTATCAATATAAAGATTTCAAAAAGTTAAAGCGTGTAGCGTGGAAGTGGTTCAGAGCGCGAGCTGGGCGTAAGGATCTCACGCCTGCGAGCAAGTTAGTTCTGTGGGCGCTAGTAGAGAGGCATAGATATAACTGTATGGGTGTGCGCGATTCGTTGAGCTATATTTCTAAGATGACAGGATTGAACCGACATACTGTGTCGCGGTGTGTGCATGAGCTTGCGAGTGAGGAAAAGAATATCATCTGGATAGCGGCAGAGAGCGAGAAACTTCTCATGCGAAAGATTAAGAAAGGGTATAAAACTTATATATTGTTTGTGGGATTGAATAGGGCGCTTAAAGATAGTGAGCGCGGTCTAGGAGAAAACACATTTTTGGAGAGTGATGATTAACCGCGCTCTTGGTTATTATAGTTTATTGTCTCTCTCTTGTATTGCTTTTAATGTGTTTATCTTATCTATGGCTTTAGCTATTTCTTGCGTAGTCATATCATGGTAATCCGCATTTAAGCGTTGTTCTAATTCTTCTATTGTCATAACAAACCTTTAAACCTGCCTTCCTCAGACCATTGTAAAACTGTTCTGGCTCGTAGTAATGGGTCGGCTATGTAATAGCTAAAGACCTGGTCGCCTTCAGAATTGAAAGCGACAAACCTGTTTTCTTGTTGGTAGATTTCTACCGCGTGGTTATTTGTTTTCATTGGTCTCCTTTGATTTGGCTTTTCGCGCTTGCTTGTTTTTATCTTCAAGCATTTTTATGTAGATAGCGTTATCTTTAACTGGTATTTCTTTCCATTGTTTAGTCATTGTTTTCTCCTAATTTCTTAACAAAATCTTCCCAGCCTTCTACATAATTAGAAATGAAAATATCGTCATTACCTTCAAAGTCGTATTTCAAAGTAGTTTCTTTTTCCCATTTGCCATCTATTTTGGACCAGTCAACTTCTACTGGTTCTATTCTTAATAAATAGCTGTAATTAGGACAAGTAAGTTTGACTAAGTTATCTAAAGCGGGTTTGAGTTCTGTATATTCGCTTACCATATCCCAGTGAGGCGTATCTCCTTCTTGTGTGATTTTTACTAAATGATATTCTACTTTATGCATTGTTTTCTCCTTAGTTATGTAAGAAATCATTTCCTTACATTCACTATAATACACGAAACTACACTCAATGCAATAAATAAATGTATAAAAAAGTATTTTGACATATATAATTGTTTACATGGAAACTAAACCTAAGTCAAAAGCTGGTAGAAAAAGAATTAAATTTGACGAAGAAACTTTAGAAAAGATAGAAAACTGGGCTGGAAAAGGACTGTCAGAATCACAAATAGCAGATTTGTTAAATTGCTCATTGTCAACAATAGCAAGGAATAAACGAAATAATGACAAATTTGGCACAGCCCTTAAGACAGGAAAAGCTAGAGCTATCGCCGCGATTTCAAACAAAGTTTACGAAAATGCTTTAGAAGGCAAGGAAAATTCTGCTTTTTTCTTTCTCCGTAACAGAGATCCAGACAATTGGTCGGATAGACAAGAGGTAAATCACAACATAAACCTTAAACAAATCATGCAAAATTCTAAAAATAGACTAATAGAAGGCGAAATAGTAGAAAAACAGGCCATTTCCGTCCCACTCCCTAAGAAGAAGTTGACCGAAGAATAAAATACCTTGAAAAACCAGGAGAAAAATTAAAAATGGCCCCCCTTATTTTCTAGCGGCGGTAGTATTTATATATAACCTTTGAAATAAATTTTTTATGAAAATTAACAGAAAAGCATTTATAGAGTCAGTCACCGATACAACGCTTGGTGCAGTATTTAACTTTCCAATATCATGGGCCACCCTTGCTCTCTTGCTCATGTTCACTACTGACGCGCTTTTTATTTCTGTAGTCCAACTCACAGTCCTCACCGTCGCTGCTATTATTAGACGTTACTGCACAAGAATTTATTTTGATGAGATGAACAAGAAGAATGAAGTATAGTCCGCAACAAGAACAAGAGCTGATGACCGAACTATGGTCACCAATAGTCAAAGATAATCCGTACAACTTTGTTAAATATTGCTTCCCTTGGGGACAAAAGGACACCCCCCTCGAAGATTTTGAAGGACCAAGGCAATGGCAAGAAAAAATTTTGCGAGAAATTACAACGCATATCCAACGTAACGAAAGAGTCGATATGCCAGAGATGTTTAGGCTCGCCGTCGCCTCTGGTCGCGGTATAGGTAAATCTGCTCTCGTCGCCTGGCTAATTATCTGGATGCTCTCCACGCGCTTGGGGTCGACGATTATTGTTACCGCTAACACCGAACAACAATTACGCTCAAGAACTTGGGCTGAGTTAGGTAAATGGCTAACGCTTGCCATAAACTCGCATTGGTTTACTAAAACCGCTACTGCAATTAAGCCTGCGGCTTGGTTTGAAGAAGCGTTGATTAGAGATCTTAAAATCGACACAGGTTATTACTACGCGCAAGCGCAACTGTGGAGCGAGGAAAATCCTGACGCTTTCGCAGGGATTCACTCTAATTACGGCGTTTGCCTGATTATGGATGAGGCATCTGGTATACCTGCGCCGATTTACTCAGTCTCGGAAGGATTCTTCTCAGAACCAACTACCGATAGATATTGGTTTTGTTTTTCTAATCCAAGACGGAACACAGGTCCGTTTTACGACTGTTTTCACAGCAATCGCTCTTTTTGGAAGAACGAACAAATTGACTCGCGCACCGTCGAAGGCACGGATAAAGAATTATTTCAGCGCATGCTCGAACAATACGGGGATGACTCTACTGTTGCCAGGGTTGAGGTAATGGGAGAGTTCCCCCGTGCCGACGACGATACCGTTATTCCAATGGAGTTAGTCCGCGCTGCAATAGACCGAGACGTAGCACTAACGGCGAGTGAGCCGATTTTATGGGGTTTAGACGTAGCCCGCTTTGGCGGTGACTCTAGCGCGTTGTGTGTGCGCCAGGGTAATACTGTCTTTGAGATAACTAACTTTCAATCTATGGATCTTATGCAGCTCTGCGGAGTTGTGAAAAATAAATTTGACGATTGTACGGCGATGGAAAGACCGCAAGAAATATTAATCGATGTGATTGGTTTAGGAGCTGGCGTCGTCGATAGGTTAGCCGAACAGAATTTACCTGTGCGCGGTGTCAACGTTGCCGAAGCGCCAAGTACGAAAAAGAATTATTTAAACTTACGAGCCGAGTTATGGTTCAAGGTAAAAGATTGGTTGGCGCAGCGTGATTGCAGACTTCCTAACGATGATGAGCTTGTTTCTGAATTAGCTGCGCCGTCTTACAAATATACTTCAACAGGCAAAATAAAAATAGAGTCAAAAGAAGAAATGAAGAAAAGAGGCATCAAATCACCAGACAAAGCCGACGCACTCGCGCTGACGATGGCAAGTAGCGCCGCAAGTTTTGGTGGCGGTGAGAGCTTTATGGGGTATAATTTTCGCAAGCCTGTTAAATCGAGAATAATACGAGTTGGCTAATATGGCAGAAGAAAAGAAAACGAAAGAAGAAGTAGCAGAAGCATCTATGATGCTCGACCTATCGGCGCAACTAAAAGTCGAGATGGATGACGCGAAAGATTACAACAATCAAGTTGGTCAAGAACGCGCCGAATCAACAGAATATTATTTAGGTAATGAGCCAGAAGCAACTAGCTCATTGCAATCTTATTACGTCTCAACCGACGTTAGAGACACGGTATTGTTTATGTTGCCGTCTATCATGCGTACTTTCTTTGGCACAAAAAAGATTGTTGAATTTGTACCTAAAGGCCCAGAAGATATTCCGATTGCAGAACAACAAACCGATTATATTAATTACATAGTCCAAGAAAAAAACTCAGGCTTCCAAGTTTTATACGATGCTTTCAAAGACGCACTTATTCGTAAAACAGGTTTTGTGAAAGCGTATTGGGATGACAGTCTTTCAACCACAACGCATGAATACACTAATATTTCACCGCCTGCTTACCAAGCATTAGTGATGGATAAAGACGTTGAAATATTGTCTGAAACAGCAACCGAAGAAACAATAACAACTCTCGACCCTATGTCTGGCCAAGAAGTAACGCAAGTTATACCTGTGTCTTACGATTTAACAATTAGGCGAGTTAAAGCTAAAAACCAAGTTGTTTTAGAGTCTGTACCGCCAGAAGAAGTCTTAATAGCTAGACATGCTAGATCTATGAAAGACTCTTCTTACGTTGCTCACCGCATGATTAAGACGGTAAGCGAATTAGTTGCAATGGGTTACGACAAAGAAGAAATAGAACAATACGGCGGCGAAGGTTCTTTACTAGATCCGTTAGCTTTTGACGAGCAACAAGCAAGAAACCCACACGACAATATGGTTTTTCCAGATTCAGGTGCTAGTAAAAATGTTTTATACATAGAGCATTTTATTTACTACGACATGGACGATGACGGTATCGACGAATTATTAAGAGTATGTACGTTAGGTGACGCTCTCCACATTATCAACGTAGAGCCTTGCGACGAAGTGCCGATTGTTATGTTTTGTCCTGACCCCGAACCACACACAGCAATCGGCTCATGTCCTGCGGATTACGTTAAACCAATCCAAGCAGCTAAATCACAAATTGTTAGAGATACTTTAGATTCTCTTGGTCATTCAATCTTTCCAAGAATGGGTATTGTTGAAGGTCAAGTCAACGTTGACGATGTGTTAAACACCGACATAGGGCAACCGATTAGAATGAGAGCGCCAGGTATGGTGCAACAACTAACAACACCGTTTGTTGGTAGAGAGGCTTTTCCTGTGCTTGGTTACTTAGACGAAGCCAAAGAAAACAGAACAGGAGTTTCCAAAGCAAGTGCAGGTTTAAATGCCGACGCATTGCAAAGCTCAACAAAAACTGCGGTTGCCGCTACCATGTCTGGAGCGCAAGGCAGAGTTGAAATTATTTGCCGACACTTTGCTGAGAACGGTCTAAAAACTTTATACGGTTTAATTAATAACTTAGTTATCAAACACCAAGACGCACAAGATGTGTTTAGACTTAACAATCAATTTATTCCCGTTGACCCAAGATATTGGGATAGCGACAAAGATATAGTTGTTAACGTTGGTATATCTAAAACTAGCGATGATGAAAAGATGTCAGCGCTCACCGCGTTTGCTGGTAAACAAGAACAAATATTGCAACAACTAGGACCAAACAATCCTTTGGTAAGTTTGCAACAATACGCTAACACGCTGTCTAAACTTATCGAAATGGCAGGTTTCAAAGACGTTACTAGCTTTATCAATACGCAAGTACAACCTATGCAACCACCACCACCCAAACCAGATCCTGCTGAACTGCTCGCGCAAGCTGAAGCTCAGAAAGCACAAGTACAAGCGCAGAAAGCAGTCATTGACGCAGAGACTGACAGGATGAAAATTATCATGGATGACGACAGACAACGTGATATAGAAGAAGCACAAATACGCCTAAAAGCACTCGAATTGCAGGGTAAGTACGGCACACAGGTTAACATTGCTGAAATCAATGCTATTATGGAAAGAGACCGCGAAATGATTAGAGAAGCGGCCAAAATTCAAGCGCAAGGATTATTTAGCAATGAGCCACCAACCAGATAAGTATTACGATTTAGAAGTTTTAGCAGGCGATACTATTTATAGCGCTTACGAACTCAAAGCAAAATCATTTGACCAAGCATTAAAGATTATGCAGGTCTTATGCGATGAGACTATTTCCAAAGATTCCGAAGTAATTTATTATAGAGAACAAACAATACACTAATGGCAAAAGACCCTAGGTTAAAAAGAATTGGCGTTTCTGGTTATAATAAACCAAAACGAACACCAAGCCATCCAACCAAATCGCATGTAGTGGTTGCCAAAGAAGGCAGTAAAATAAAAACGATTAGGTTTGGTCAACAAGGCAAGACAGGTGACAAAACTATGACTAAGAGAGCCAAATCATTTAAAGCTAGGCACGCTAAAAATATAGCTAAAGGTAAAATGTCTGCTGCTTATTGGGCTAACAGAGTAAAATGGTAAGAAAATTTAAGAAAGTAGCAAAGACTAAAAAGGGCGTACCTAAAAAGTATTTGAAGGGAGCGAAAAACAAATCTAAAAGAGAAAGAGAAATATTAAATACTATGAAACTCTACAAGATGGGTAAACTAACTCCTGCAATGATGAATAAAATATCTAAACAAAGGAGCAAAGGATGAGCGCAAAAGAAGATGTCATAGACAAATATCATAAGTCTAGCGGTATTTCTAAATCAGTTTTGAGAAAAGTTTATTCTAGGGGTGCGGCGGCTTATTTTTCGTCAGGCTCAAGACCAAAGACTTCTCAACATGCCTGGGCCGCAGGACGAGTTCGATCTTTTGCTACTGGTAAAGGTGGCGCTAGAAAAGCCGATGCAGATTTATTAAAACGAAAAAAATAAAAATGAGGTAAAAAATGAAACACGGAATGAAAAAAACTAAAGCTAAAAAACCAGCCATGAAAAAGAAAAAAGGAATGAAAAAATACGGAAAATAATATGCCTTTTAAAAAATACTCACCTAAGCAAAAGAAGTTAGCTAGAGTTGCTAAACCTAGAAACAAAATAACTGGCGCCGACTTTAAAAAACTAAAAGCTAAGAAAAAGAAAAAGTGAAAAAAGTTAAAGCTCCCAAAGGTTATCACTTTATGAAAAGCGGTAAAACTTATAAACTTATGAAACACGAAGGTAAGTTTGTTCCGCACAAAGGAGCTTCTTTAGAAGCTAAGTTCGAAGTACAGAAAAAGCATAAATAATTTAGCCTTCGTCAAAGGCTATGAATGAAATTGTAACCATAATAAATGAAGTAGGCTTTCCTATAGCGGCTACGCTTGGGTTAGGTTTTTTCTTGTGGAAGTTGCTGAATAAAATAGTTAACGGCATGGAGCAAAAAGTAGACGTAGTTGATGACAAGATAAATGAGTCGTTACAAGCTGTAGAGAAAAGATTAGACTCTAAATTAGATTCCCAAACACAAATACTAATTCAGTTGATTGACAGAGTGCGCTCTGTTGATAATGAAATTATTAGACAGGACATACTTTTAAAAACTATTCTAGGTGTTCCAAACTTAATAGAAAAAGATAAAATAGCTAAAGCAAATCAAAAAGATAAGAGGAAAGACTAATGCCAGATCCTATTACAAATTCAGTTGTTGGTATTGCAGGTAGCGTACTAAATAAATTTGTCGCAGACAAAAACTTAAAAATGACGCTTGAGCATGAACTCAAGACTCAATTACAAACCGCCAACCTTGCGCAAATAGAAGTTAATAAAATAGAAGCCGCTAGTAAAAATTGGTTTGTAGCTGGCTGGAGGCCGAGTGTCGGTTGGGTATGTAGTCTAGCTATGATGTATCACTTTATTCTTGCACCTATGATTCAATTTGCTGTTGGCATAGCTGGCATACAAGTTGCTTTGCCTGAATTTGATTTTAGTCAACTATCAACAATCTTGATGGCTATGCTTGGAATGGCAGGACTCAGAACTTTTGAAAAGAAAGAAAAAGTAACAAAGGGAAACTAATGTCTTGGGAAAATTTTCACTTAGATGAATTTGCTTGCAGACATTGTGGTAAAAATTTAATAAGTCATAACTTAGTAGATAGATTACAAAGTTTACGAACAGAGTTAGCTTTTCCATTTGTCATAACTTCTGGTTACAGATGCCCAGAACATCCGAACGAAATAAATAAAAGTAAAGTTGGCACACACGCAATGGGCTTAGCAGTAGATATTTTGTCTTACGGAGAACAAGCGTATAAAATTATTGCTACAGCGCCTAAGCATGGATTTACAGGTATAGGCGTAAATCAAAAAGGTCAAGGAAGGTTTATACATTTAGATATTGCAGATGAAACACACGGTAAACAAAGACCAACTGTATGGAGTTACTAATGGAAGCTGATCCTATGTTTTTCTGGAACGTCTTGATTACTTTGATTTTTGCGCCACTTCTATATAATATTAGAGCTAATACAGGTGAAATTAAAAGGATAGATATTCTTTTAAATAAAACTAGAGAAGAGATACCGACAAAATATGTCACAAAAGATGAAATGAAAGAAGATTTTGAAAGACTGTTGGATCGCTTTGATCGCTTAGAAGAAAAATTAGATAAAATATTACAAGCATGAGTTTAGGACAAATAGCAGACGACATATTAGGTATAGACCCTAGCGGAGAAGGAATATTTGGTAGCTTTAGAGACAACCCAGAGTTAGGAGCGTTAGCTTCTATTGGTTTATCTTTTGTACCTGGTGTTGGACCAGTATTAGCAAACACAATTCCACAGGCGTTAACAGCTATGGCAGCACCTAGCGCTCCAGCAGGAATGTTGTCAGGACCAGCTCCTTCTATGGGCGGCGGTTTACTGGGTAGCCCAATGGACACTTCTGCTTTTGATTACGCAAGAAGCATTGCAGGTGGTATGCCTTTTAGCCAAGTAGTACAACCTGGCATGTCATTCTCACCGACGCAACCTATGGGTCAACAACTTACACCGCAAGCACCCATGCCTGCACCAAAACCAATGATTCCTATGAGGCCAGCTCCAGAGATTAACCTAAAACCTTCAATCGCTCCAGTAGGCGCTGGTGCTATGTCGAGAGAAGAAATGGAAAGAATTAGAGCGTTGTTAGGTCCTAGGGAAATTGCATAATTTATGTCAGAAAAACAAAGAGCAATCCTAGACGGATTGGAAGCGGAGAAAATATTAGAGAGTGAGGTTTTTAAAAAAGCTCTTGAATCTCTTAAAGCAGAATATATTGCTTATTGGTTAAGCAATAGAGATATTGACGACGTTAAAACGAGAGAAGATTTACACAGATCCATATTGTTACTACCAGAGATAGAAAGGCATCTACGCATCATTGCTGAAAAAGGCAAGATTACAAAACATCAAGTAAATAAACTTAAATAACTTACACATTTGCACTTTTTGGTTTAAAATTGCTTAAAACCACAGGAGTTTTATATGGCAACAACGGAAAAACCGATTGCATTACAAACTGATTATCAAAAATCAGTTGCATCTTTTGAAAGTTTTCTATCTCCAGAAGAAGAGCAAATAGAACAAACAGAAGAAATTATAGAAGATGAGTTAATTGAAGAAGCTGATGAAGCTGTAGAGATTGATGAATTGGAGGAGGTAGATCAAGAAGATTTACCAGAAGAAGAGTTTGAAGAACAAAGCGAAGTTGAAGAGGTAGAGCAACCTCAAGTTTACACGGTCAAAGTAGATGGTGTAGAACAAGAGGTAACGCTTGAAGAACTGCAACGCGGCTATTCGAGACAACAAGACTATACGAGAAAAACTCAAGAACTGTCACACGAGAGAAAAACTCTTGAACAACAGCAAGCAGAGTTAGCTCAAAGAGATGCAGTTTATTCTCAACTGCTACCAAAAATGGAAGCCCAGATTATGGGCGATATAGAGAATGAGCCTGATTGGGCGAAACTGAGCGAAGAAGATCCAATCGCTTACGTTAGAGAAAAACAGGTATGGGATCAGAAAAAGGAAAAGCTCCAAGCAGTTCAAGCTGAACAACAAAGGCTTCAACAAGAAGCCGCAGTTAAACAGCAAGAACAAGTTCAACAAATGGTTGAATTTGGGCAGCAAAAACTTTTAGAAATTGTACCTGAGTGGTCTGACGAAAAGATTGCTAACAAAGAGAAATCTGAAATTAGGAATTACGCGATAGAAACTTTAGGATTTAGTCCTCAAGAAATGGATCAAGTCTATGACTATAGAGCTTTACTTGGTTTGCGAAATGCTTGGCTACAAAGCCAAACTGCAACCGCAGCTAAGAAAAAGCCTACACAAAAAGCCTCAGTTAGAGCAGGTAAACCAGGCGCATCAACTAGAAAAGTAACGGTAGCACCAGAGAAAAAATTACGTCAAAGGTTGGCCAAATCTGGAAAAACAACAGATGCGGCTAAAGTTTTTGAACAAATGCTTAATAAATAAGAGGTAAAAAATGGCACAAGTTACAAATGCTTTCGATTCATATGAAGCGATTGGTAACAGAGAAGATTTAGCAGATATTATTTATAATATTTCTCCTACTCAAACACCTTTCCTTTCAGCTATCGGAAAAAGAAATATTTCAAACGTCCAATTTGATTGGCAGACAGAAGTTTTACCAACTCCATCTTCAACAGGTCAACTTGAAGGATTCGAGTTAAGTAAATCTACGTCTACTAATACAACTAGGGCAACCAACGTAGCGATGATCTCAAGTAGAGACGCTACAGTAACAGGATCTCAAGAGGCTACTGACACGGCTGGTAAAAACTCTGAGATGGCGCACCAACTAGCTATTATGGCTAAAGCTCTGAAAAGAGACATGGAAGAAGCGCTTACTCAGAACATTGCCAAAAATGCTGGTAATGTCTCTACTGCGAGACAAACTAGATCTTTGGAAACTTGGTACGCTACCAACGTAAACAAAGCTAGTGATGGCGCAAACGGATCTGACTCAGCAGCTAGAACTAACGGAACTAGAAGAGATTTAACCGAAGCTATGGTTAAAGATGTTCAACAACAATGTTTCGCTAGTGGTGCAGAGCCTTCTTTATTGATGGTTGGACCTTACAATAAATCAGTTATATCTGGTTTTACAGGTAGGTCTCAAGCTAGACAATTTGTCGACGCTAACACTATCGAGGCTTCTGTCTCTATCTACTCTGGAGATTTTGGTGAACTACAAGTAGTTCCTTCAAACAGAAGTAGAGAACAAGCTGTTCACTTGTTAGACCCAGAATACGCTGCTGTAGCATATCTTAGAGATTTTGAAACTGTTGATATTGCAACGGTGGGCGACGCCGACACAAAAATGATTTTGTGTGAGTACGGCTTAGAAATGAAAAATGAAGCTGCACACGGTATCGTGGCAGATGTCAAAGTATCATCTACTGACGCTGGTTAATAACTAAAAAAGGGAGGGTTATCCCCTCCCTTTTTTTACATGGCAATACGCACAATCATAGATCACACCACAGGCCTCAAAAACGAATTTGTTACTGAGGACAACAAACACATATACCACACCACGCAAGACGTTAAACCTGTTTTAGACGCAGTTAAAAACTATAGTGAATTGCAACCTGGCAAAGAATTTAGGCATGTAGCCGAGATACCTATGGTAATATATCAACAGATGTTACGAGAAGGATCTACTAAAGATAAAAAGCATCTTAAAAAATGGTTAAACGATCCAGACAATAAAATGTTTAGAGTTTGGAAAGGCAAAATATGACGTATTCAGAATTAAAAACAAGGATTGCTAGTTATTTAAACAGAAGTGATTTAACTTCTGAGTTAGATGGTTTTATTGACCAAACAGAAGCGGAGTTGAATAGAAGATTAAGAGCTGCCGACATGGTTAAAAGAGCAACAGCTACGGCAGAACTACAATATTTATCTTTACCCACAGATTGGTTAGAAGTTATAAACGTAGAAATTACTTCAAATGATTTTAAGCCTGTATTACAACAATCTATTGAGTCTTTAGACGTACATAGGGCAGCAAACGACAACATAACAGGCCAACCAATTTTTTATGCAATAGTGGATAACACAATGGAGTTCTCTCCAAAACCAGATAAAGCATACACTTTACAACTTACTTACTATGAAAAAATTGCAGCGCTTAGTGATTCCAATACAAGTAACTTTGTATCTAATAATCATCCTGACGTTTATTTATATGGCGCTTTAAAACACGCATCATTGTTTCTTATGGAAGATGACAGAGCTGCTAGATTTAGCGCTTTGTTTGAAAAAGCATTAGAAGAAATAAGACTTCAAGAAGAGAATAAAGAATTTAGTAAAGGCTCACTATTACCAAGAAGAAGAACTTATGGTAAGGCTAAAAAAAATGTATACTTTATGAGTTAATAAGAGGAAAAAATGTCTGGATTTACTGATTATTTAGAAGATGCTTTATTAAAGCACGTTTTTACAAACACAGCGTACACTTCACCAACAACTGTGTATGCTGCTTTATTTACTGTAGCTCCATCCGATACTGGTGGCGGTACTGAAGTTTCTGGTGGAGCTTACGCCAGACAATCAATGGCTTTTTCTGTGTCAGGGACAGGCACATTAGCAACTAACTCTGCTGCGGTAGAATATCCAACTGCAACTGCTGATTACGGAACGGTTGTAGCTGTAGGTATATTTGATGCTAGCACAAGCGGTAATTTATTAGCATACGCAAACTTAACAACTTCAAAAACTGTCTCTTCAGGAGATGTATTTAGATTTAACGCAGGTGACGTAGATATAACCCTGACGTAGAGTAATGTCCGAACAAACCTATAATTTTGGACGTTACAACAAGTCTAATTGGAATAATCTTCAATACGATTTTGGTGCGGTAGCTGTTACAGGCGTATCAGCTTTTACTGCTGATGGTCGTAAAATTAATTTAGGCGCTAGTGCTGTAAGTCTTGCTTCTAGCACATCTGCTAGTGGTTTAAGAATACTTAACACCGATGCAGCTACTATAAGCACGACAAGTATTGTCGCTGTTGGTATACAAATAGATTTAGGCGCTTCTGATATATCAGCAGTTTCTAGCCTGGCGGCCACTCCAAGAATAGTTTTCTTAGGCGCTTCTAATGTAGAAGGTGTATCTGCTCTAGTGTCTGTTAGTTCAGTATTAAGAACATCGCCAGCAGATGTATCAGGAACAAGTAGTTTTGTATCTCTTGGTGGTTTAAAATGGGAAGAAGAAATAGTCGCTGGAACAACTTTTACAGAACAAACTGTAGCAGATGGGATCTGGACAGAACAAACGGTTTCTGCGGCTACATATACAGAATTAGATAAACAGGCTTCAGCGTAATGGCAGATACTACAACAACAAATTTATCGTTAACTAAACCAGAGCTAGATGTTTCTACCAACTGGGGACAAAAGTTAAACGCTAACTTAGATGCTATTGATGCAATCTTTAGCGGTACTGGTACAGCCGTATCACTTAATATTGACGGTGGAGATATTGCATCTGCTGTAACTATAAATAAATCACCTGTCATTACACTAGGTGGCGATCTTACAGGTAACGTTACACTTACTAATTTAGCTAGTGGTACTTTGTCAGCTAGTTTAGTTGCTGAAAGCGTACAAGACATAGTAGGACCTATGTTTTCATCTAATACTGAAAACGCTATTTCAGTCGGCTACGAAGACAGCGATGGCACAATAGATTTATCTGTATTAGTAGACGATAGTTCTATAGAAATTAATTCCCTTAACAATACCTTAAACGTCAAAGCATCAGGTGTAACAAATGCTATGTTAGCTGGCTCTATTGCAAACTCTAAATTAGCTAACTCATCAATTACAGTTAGTGATGGAAGCAATACAACGGCAACAGCAC
>VMHT01014420.1_pt1 | contig 31585 bp, 34 predicted proteins | sample 4693611 | NCBI WGS metagenome assembly VMHT01 (sample SAMN12280063, study PRJNA550983) | marine metagenome | isolation source: seawater sampled from same location over 5 years 0.02-0.2 micron viral filtrate | place: USA: collected off the coast of southern California halfway between the port... ...
GATATGACATGTCAAGAGTAGTTGATTGTGCCATGAGAGTCATGGAACAACACAAAAGACCACTATCGATTCATGAAATTCATTCTAAAATGAAAGAGCAGATGAGAGACGTCCCGAAAACGGGGGTCCTTGCTCGTAAATTACATAGTTGCGACAATATCCGTAGAGTCGGATATACGCAACCGTCAATGTGGGTATTTGAACCGTCACGCTGATAAAGCAGTGGCCTTCGCATGCGAACACATGGCACAGATGAACGCTGAAACAAAAGCGGTCCCCGGACGGTCATACACACGGACTTGGACGGAGATTGAGGATATGCTTGACCAAGCAGTCCTCACTCAACAGAATTGGAAAGGCCAATTCGAAACATGCAAGCAATTCAATGACCGAGAGGGAATGAAAGATGCGGCAAGAAACTTCAAAGCACTTGAAGGAGTTGTCAAAACTCTGAAGTGGACTCTTGGAGAAAGAGGCATTAACCACCCGCTCTCTTGATAGAGCATAGATGCGCACAATGCGTGAAAAGAGCATAGAGGCAGTATCAAGCCTCAATGAATCGAGAGAAACAAATAGGCTTCTTCGAATACAGAATGGTCTTATCAATAAATTAATCAAAGAGATTAAAGACATGAAAAGACGAGGCTAATGCCTCATAGATGGTAAAAGATACCTTCAAGATAGTAGTAGTTGTCAATGAACAGAATAAGGACTTAATTTGGAGTCTCTTACAAATTTCTCTTCAGAATGACAATGCATACTTTGCGTTTGAGGAAGGAACTCCTTCCCAAATGATAATGCCTCCAGTTGATAAGAAGGCAAAGATTGAGAAGCCGACGCTTTCGCGTAAACAGGTTTCTAAATTGACTAAGAAAAGCATGGCCAATCTGAAAAATCAGAAGCGTGTTTTCACCAATTCCATCTACGGATGGGACAACAAGAAAGATGGGACATTAGTGCCCAACTGGAAAGAACAGGCTGTTATTGACCAGATGCGTTTCTTGCATTTGGAGAAAAAAATGACTGCCAATTCTATCGCTAAATGGCTAAGAGCCGAAGGCGTAAAAGGAAAGCGTGGAGGAAAGTTTAATTCTACAAGCATAATGCGAACCATAAGAAATGAGTTCCATGCTGGTAGAAATGATTTCAAGAAACCAGAATGGTTCACGAACAATCCTTATCCAGAAATGACATGGGGAAATAACCCAAAAATCGTCTCGAAATGAGACATAGAACCGAATCATTAGGGACGAAATACATATTTTTCGCATGGTTCACAGATGACTGTTGAATTATCAACACGTTACGGAATAGAATGGTTTCGTTCCGAAGGTGCGTCTATGTCTCAAGAGCATAAGCGCACCCTGTTTTATAAAATAAGAGAATGGGAAAGCATGGCAAGATACGGATGCAAATCATGGGCGCAGTCCCATAGTTCATCCTATCACGCCCGCAACCGTCGTCCCCTTGAGGGGCACATGCGGAATCTGTTAATTGAAATCAAGGGCTCGGAATGGGTCCATCAAACAGATATCGAACATCTCAAGCAGAAACAAAAAAATGAAATCAAGAATCAAGAACATAGGAGAAAGACACAGGAATACAATTCCGAAATAGACTCCTATCTTGATGGCTTGATGAAAGGAGAATAATCTCCATAGAACCGAATCAAAGAAGGGAGTATAATCACTACATCACATGAATGGTTCACAGATGGCACTTACATGCTGTGATTGCGGACAAGAGTCCGCTTATGTGCGTGTCGGCATTTACGTCGACCCACAAGACACGAGTGTCGAAAACCTGTCAACACAGGTAGACGACATCGTAGGAGCAACTGCGGAGGATTTCGATGACGAACTCCCCGTGGTATGCGCAGAGTGCGAATGCGAAGTCCCATACAGACTCGCCTTTGCCGCTACTGTCCGAAAGCAAGCCCACAAAGGGGCGGAAGAAGCCGCAATGGCTTACCGTCATGCGCTTGCTGGAATCGTCCATTTCTTTGGGCGTCTTCCTATGAGGGCCGCTGGAGATTGGAACGAAGAAGAGACGGAGTGCTACGAGGCCACCGTTCGACTCTTCGCTGTCCTTGACGAAGCAGAACCAGAAGAAGAACCCTCGGAAGAGGAATGAACGGCCTTATGGCCATAGAGCAAAACAATACATATGCATTGCAATGAGATAGTATGCTCATAGAACCGAAACAGGGTTAGAGAAATACAAACCAGTGGAAAGGTTCACAGAATGCCTAATTGGGCTTACAATACAATGACCGTTGAGTCAGACGGAAGCGAAACAGGTGATGAACAATTACGCTGTTTTGTCAACACTGCCATCACAGAAGATGGTAATCTGACCTTCAGCGGACACCTACCTATGCCAGAAGAACTGGACATAGGAAATGCCCCACACGCGGGCATTAAAGACGATGCGTCCTTAATGGACGCTATACGTCAAATACGAAACCCAGAAACAGCAGGTTGGAAAAAAGAAACCCTTCTGAAGCAAATTAAGATGTATCAAAACCTGAAGACTATTGGATACAATTCTTGGTATGATTGGAACTCCAACGTATGGGGAACCAAATGGGATGCGGCTGATTCAAACATAGACACACACACGGGCGGGATTGAGATTAGATTCAATACTGCTTGGGATATGCCAAGAGGATGGCTTTCACACATAGTCAAACTACCAGAGTGTTCTCAATTGAGAATAAATCTGGTATGTGAGGCTGAAGGAGAGAGCGTCCTATTGGATGAAAATGGAAAGGAAAGGGAATATAATGAAGAGGATGATACCGAATATAATGACTGGTATCATTCTGGTGAATACGTTTCCAAAGAACCCAGCGTAAATGGTGAAGAGAGTATAATTACTCACACCACAAAAACCGCCGAACAACGGTGGAAAGACGGAGAATTCAATTGAATTTATCTCCATAGAACCGAACCAACAAACAGGAGATGCATGTATGCGGAATGGTTCACAGATGTCAGAAATTATTCATGACAGTCACGTCGAGTTGGAGAACCTATCTCGACGATACCTTGAAGAGAAAAGAGCCTTCAAGAAAGCAGAAGATGCAGTAGAGACAATCAAAAAGGATATAATCAAACTCCTTGGTGATTCTGGAATTGCTGAAACTGAAAACTTCAGAATTGAAGTAGTAGAAATAACACAAAACCGTTTTATGAAGAAGGGTGATTTCATTAAGAAACACTCTCCTCCAATGATGGACGAACAAGGAAATACCTTGCTCAATCCAGATGGAGAACCCATTCTGGACCAGAGCGTTGGTGCTAAGTTCTACAACGGACACCTCATACAGTCAGTTTCAAATCGATTCTACTGTAAGAAAAAACCGGTCTGAAAAGGCCATAGAGCGAAACATGGAGTGCGAATTGCATCTATTCAGAATGCTCACAGAAATGTATTATTTCAAAAATTATGACGACGCTTGGGATTATCTCAAACGCGGTCGTGACATCCACAAGGGAAGACCTATTGGATACAATACAAGGCTCTACAAGAGTCAAACCAAGTTATCGAACTGTGCAGATGTTATCTGCATCCGGTTCTATAATACAGTAATCGTTCGGTATTACAAATACAAGAACGGTAAGCAGTGGATGTCTTTCTACAATGGAGGTTGGGTAACCAACACCACGAGAGATAGACTTGACCAATATATGCCGAGAGGCGTAGGGCTACATACTGCTTTGAATAGAAACTTGGGAATTTGGTTAATTTCCGTCAATAAGGAGATGTATAATCTCAACCATAGTGTTCAAATAAATGAACAACTGGAAATTAAACATGAGAAAAAGATGAGACTCATGCACGCAAAAAATGTAAAAAAACGTGTCTGGCATAGAATGCAAACCATCAATGATGCGATGGATTCTACACAAAACCAACACAAGGCTCTAATGGAAAATAGAGGACGAACATTGAGTGAAATAACTTCTTTAAGACTTGAACTCAAAACATTGGAACAAACAAGAGAACAACTTCGAGCAGAAGTCGGATACCTCTTGAAGTTGAAAAGAGGTAAATCATCACAAGAACCAACAAATGTTCTCAACCGGGTATAAATGCCCATAGAACCACAACATATGGCCGGAATTGTATATATGGCGAATGGTTCATAGAGCGATAAGTCACAGAGCAAAACAATGATGTTGAAATTCAAGAAGTTGATGTGCTCATAGAATGTCAGACGACGACATACAATATGTCATGGCCAGAATTAAGGCCATGGAAGATGTGAGAACTAATCTCGCAAAAGCGATTAAAGAAGACAAAAAATATGTTCGAGAAGCAATGGGTGAAAGAGAAGTCTTGGAGACTCCTGCTTTTACTGCAAAGATTGTTACTCGTTCCACGACAAGATTGTTGGGGATAGAACATATTCGTAACCTATTGGGTTCTACTACTGTGGATAAAATCACAAAGACGTCAGAATCTAAATCGCTGTCTATCAAAGAGACGTTGGCTAATTTTGAACCATTCGAAGTCGAAGACCTCGAATTGGTTCCAGACTGGGCCAAGTCTGCCGCCATCACACTACAAGTGAGGGAATTGCTTGGCGCGTAAACGACGAGCATCGGACAGATACCATACTCAAATCGAAACGATATTGAGAGAAAAAGGTCCGCTGGTTGCTTACGATATTCGTCAAGCAATGGTTGGGCGTTGGAAAAACATCCCTACCCCGAATCAACTCGGAAACCTATTGTCCCGAAACAAGAACATTGTATCACTGGGAGAAGGTTACAAAAAATCTTTCTCGTCTATGATACGCGGAAGTGGAGGCAACGGGGGCGTAAGCCTCTGGGCTTTGATAGAACCCGGAGAGTAATCTCCATAGAGCAAAACACAGTGTTTGAAACTGCAATGATTACGTATGCTCATAGAACCGAACCAAATATATTGCATTGCATTTGTCTTGTAAGGTTCACAGAATCGAAACACACAGGTCGTGTATGATTCACTTGAGAGAGAGAGAGAGGTAGACGTAATGTCTACTTCTCTCTCTTTTTTTTTGGGTCAAAATCAAACATCAATAGCGGCGGCGTCGACTTCTTCGGAGGTTGGCGTCGTCGCTTTTTCTTTTTCGACCTTCACGTCCATGCACATAATGGCATATGCTTCGTAGAGTGGAACAGTGTAAGTCCCCGGAGCAACCTGTCTGTCAAGAACGTGAACAAAGCACTCGTTCTTCACTACGACTTCAACCATCTCTCTACCGACAGCGTCTCTGATGTGCTCAAACATCAAGTCCAGATTGTTGAGCATATCGTAAGTAATGATGATGCATGGCATACCGGATGATGTGTGCAAGGAACCGGGCAAGCGTAGTTGACGGTTCAGTTCCTTGGTGATGGCGTCAGCCTCAACCCCCTTCGTGAGTTGTGCTTGTTGAATCACCATGCGGATGAGATGCTTCAATCCGGTTGTCTTCAAACCGGCGGCAGTAGCATGATGGGTCAAAGCCCAATCCTTACTCAATTGTCCGAGGACATATTTGTTGGAAAGGAATTCATGAATCTGCTTGTAAACGCCGTCGGTAATCTTCACAGTCTTTTCTGAAATGAATGAAGGCCGCTTGAAGGTCGAGTCTTTGATGCTCCCTTGGTGTATTGGTGTCCAGTCCTTCAATTTCTGTTTACGAGATTCGTCTGTTGGTAGCGAATGGTATTCGTTGACCATATCGATGAAGGTCTGTGTAAAGAGTCCACCCCACCCCGGGACATTGTTAGGATACAGCCGATATTGAAATTGACTCTTCTTGTTAGCCCACACGCCTTGATGATTTGAGACATGGAGGAATCCACTCAAGTGGACATCGTGTCCACGGACATAATTCTCTATGTTCGCTCTCTCTTCTGTTCCCATAGAGAGCAAGGACTCGTCTGTAACGACCATGTGGAATCCTCTGTGTCCAGAGAACCGTATAGAGATGTATTGCGGGTCAATAGCGAGGTCATTCGTTAGGAATGAGTATAGACGCTTGGCGTTCTCTCTTGCATGCTCGAGTCCATGTCGATATGATGTAATGTTCGGCAAGTGGTCGTAGTCGATATCGAATCCAATATCCACCCCTGCGTGACCCTTGTCGTCCATCCCCCAACGAACATGTTCCTTCGGGTCGAGTCCTTTGGTAGCATATGGTTCTCTACGGTCTGGGTCGAAGTAACGAGCGAGACTGTGAGTGATTGAAACAGGAGACTCCTTCATAGCATACTCTCTCAATGCTTCAACCGAAGGGAATGCTTTGTGCCGATACTGATGACTGAACATGAATTCTCTTCGCTCGACCGCCTTTACATCGAGGTCTGTCGTCTCATAGAACGACTTGATGGCCTCTTCAAAGGTGTCAATCGAAAACACTGTCTCACGCCCTCAACAAATCTGTCAACGCCTTGATAGCGTGGGTTGCGTCTGCGGCAGATAGGTCGCCTTTACCGATAATCTTGATGCTACCACTGCCAACCAAGGATTGTAGTGTTAGGTGTCCTTCTTCTACTGCGGCATTGATTGCGTCAAGCAACTGCTGTGCAGTATACCCTTCTGGGAATATCTCTTTTGCCAAATCATTGATGGTGCTCCATTGCTGGCTCGATGCATTTTCCAAAACATTCGAAGCAGAAGTCGATTGTGATGGAATCGAAATGTCATTGGCTGGGTTGTCTCTCGGATTCAATCCAAGGTCTCCTTTGATGTTGTTTCCACTTGCGACAAACATTGGTTGCAATTCCTTGTATGTGTTGCCAGTGAATTTGGACTCTCGCTCTCGGATTCGGAATTTGAATTCGATAGGGTAATTGTGTCCGTCTTCTTTCGCTTTTTCCAGCATGGCGGACAATCTGTCTCGAAAGATACTGTTACGACCGTTTGACGATGTGGAAGCAAACCACCAATCCATTCGGTTTCCATCTTCGAGGTTGACAACATTTACGGCAACGGATGGTGCCCATGTTGGGTTCTTCGATGGTATCTCCCACGAGGGTTCTCGTAGGATTGCTATTCGGTCGTATACTACTCCAATCTCTGGTTTGAATTTGTCGTTGTTGCCACCACGGGCAGGCACGACAGCACTCGCTCCAAAGGCGGTCCATTGTTCGTCAAATTCGGCGTTTTTCTCTTCTTGGGACATTCGGTTTCTCTCCAAAAGTAGGGGACATGTCTGCACCTATAAATGATTCTACGCATTCTTCATAGACTCTTGACAGACAGCAATTTTCCTTTGAGTTCAACCCTGTTTTGATTGCTAAGTGTCTTCAAGTAAGAGTTGAAATCTCTTATCTCTGGGCATGGGAAATCTGCGGGTTCCAATTCCCAGAACTTCTTGACATATGCGTGAGCGTCATTCTTGTTACCGAAGTCCTTTTCCACCAATTCCATAGTAGCCCAACTTTCGAGTAGTCGTAGGATTTCATCCATGACCTTTGTCTGCGAGGAGCCAAGTCCCGTTCCCGATTCATTCACCATGTTCGGTTCCTTTGTTGTCAGCGATTCTGCGAGAATTGCATGGGCATAGTCGATGTGCTCTTTACGAACGGTGGATGAAAGGTCGAGGCGTGCAACGGCGCAGGCCAATCGTTGTAGTGCCGCTCCCCATCGGAAGTTGACAGTAGCCCCGTTCACTCGATTCTGTCGAGTTTTTACGAAGAGTTGACGGAAGTGGTCTATTGCTTCGGAGTCAAACAACTGTCCGGATGCTTGGACGTCTCTACACACTTGCAAGTATTTGCGGTATCCGTCTTCTACTGGGAATGCTTGATTCGGGTCGACGGGAGAACTGTTCATAGAAGAAGCCATTCCAACGATAATTGCCCCGTCTTTGTCTTCGTCCACAACATCGAGGAATACGAATATCAAGTCGAAGCGAGAAACAAACGAAGTCGGTAGTCTGGCTTGCTCCATGAGAGGTATTCCAGAGAACAGGTCGAAACGACTCATCTCGCCACCCTTTGGGTTTGAACATGTAAGGAGCGGTGTGCGAGTTTGAATGGTTCCCTTCATTTGCATTTGCACTGAAACTTGACCGGTCTCCATTGCATCATTGAGAGCAGTGAATACATTCTGGTCTCCCATTGCGTGAAGTTCGTCGATTCCTGCGATTGCTCCGGGTGGAATCAATGCAAGCATACCGGGCGAAAGAGTCGTTTGACTTGAGCCGAGAAGCCTTTGATTCTCTGACTTACCGCCTATGAGTCCGGGAATAGAGGCCCGTGCTCCGGTAGCCATCTTGCTTCCGGGGTGCATCTCGTCGATAGCAAAGTGCAACAATTGAGATTTAGCGGTCCCCGGGTCTCCGATGAACATGATGTGAACGAATGGTCGCTTACCGTCTGGTAGGTCTTGGAAACCTCCGACTGCTTGCAATAGGAGTGCCTGCTTTTCACGGGTGTGTCCAATGACATGAGAAGCGGTGGCCGCTGTCAATACTTCCATGACTTCTTCAAATGTCTTCTCTTCTTTCCATGCTGTAAGAGCATGTCGTTCGGTTGGAGTCACTTCTACGACGGCATCCTGTGAAGTCCGTGTAAGGTCAGTAGCGTGAAGAATGCACATTCTTTCGTTGCGCCCTCCGTTCCGGTCCAAGTGGGTTCCGAATATTCCGGTGATGACAACATCTTCTCCTTGATTCATAGCATGAACGTGAGAACCCCTCACCTCTACAAGTAGGGTTGGAGGCGTAGTCATCTGCGTGTTCGTTTGACGAAGCATGAGACGCTGGAATGTTACGAACGATGAATTCGGTGCGCCGTCTTGAACCCATGCGGTCTTAGGAGCACCTTGGTTACCGGCACCACAAAAAGTGCACATATCGGGTTTTATCTCGGAATCCTCGAAGTAGTCGGGGTATGTGGAGGTGAGGCCACCGCATGAATTCACCTTGCACTTCCATGCAATCTTGATTGCTCTCTTCCTTGCGTCGCCCAATTCGAGAACCTGTCCTATGATTTTGACAAGTTTACCATCTTGTTGAGTAGAGCACAGTAGTTCGTTGATAGACATCTCTTCATCTTGACCAGACATCCGTATCTCGGGTGGGGCAAATGAAGACGAGTCGATAGTAAGTCGTAGACCCATGTCTGCGTTGATGAGAGGTCCAAATGTCTGCCATGTGTCTGGAGTGAAGCGTTCTATGACTTCATTCGGCATAGTGGATATGCATAGACCCAATTCAGTGTATGCTTGACGGAAATCAGAGTAGTCTGTAAAGGTCACAGTGTAAGAGGTGGGTGTCCCCGGCTGGCCTACTGTAATTGTAAGCGGAGAAGGGAAATTGATGACTTCTGGAGAATTCGGAGGAGGGAGGTGTATTGCTCTTTGTAACACATGCCGGTCCATGCTTATTGCTTCTACTTCCGATTCTGAAAAATATGAATCGAAGTGTAAGCATGATATTGCTCTTTGACGGGATATGTTTTCGGCGTTGATGTATTCGTCGATGGCTTGGTTCGCCCGAGAATCTATTACTTCTCTGGTCATACCTTGTGGCTCCAAATGTCCAGAGTGGTATGCCATGAATGCCGTCACGGCTCTTCGTGTCCTGTCCTTTCGACTCATTGGGGCTACTGCTTGTTGCTGTTGATAATTGAAAACCATTACTTCACTTCCTACTCATTGTCTGACCGGTTACTTCCCAAACGTCTTGGCCACCAACACTCGGCAAAAGGTATCGGTGTAACCATATGGTCAATGGAGACCGCATGTTGTATGTGGTCATATCCGGGAATAATGGGTGGTCTACTTTTTTCAGTGCTTCGTAAAGCACGATTTCCGATTCTCCGAAATCGATTGCCTTCTTTGTAGCAATGACCATGTTGAGTGCATCGTCTTCATTGGTAGGGTCGTATGCTCGATTGCGTGCATCGAATAACGACTCGATGTCGCAGTCATCGGTGATGTAGAGGGTCGGTTTTCTCCCTTTCTGCTTCGACCTTGGTAAAGGACTGGACGATATCCGTAGTCCTGACAGAGAAGATTTTCGCAAAAGGGAATTCATTGTCCGGTGCCACTGTTGTGGACCCCAGTCCGATGGAATCAAACCGTGCTTTACAGCAATCCTTCTGTCGATGTAGCCATAGAGTTCTCTTTCGTCTTTGGTGTGCTTAAGGTGATTTTCGATTGCCGCAGTGACTTTTTCATGAGACTTCACGAGTCTGATGCCATTGATGAAACCACTGACTTCTTTCTTGAAGGAGACATTGTCTGATTTGTTGACTCTTTCTCGGAGTTCTGCTAAAGCCTCCAATTTACTGCTTTCCTTCATTCCGAAGAAAGCGTTTACCCAAGAATCGATTCCTATCTCTGTCATAATGCCATCACCAGTCTGCGGGGATTCCTACCCAATTGGGACTGGCATATGAACTTACCGCATTTTATCCGGGGATAAAACGAAAGGATAAAACCATTAGAGCAGTGTTGCGTTTGTTTTATCACAGGGGGATTGTGAGTTATACATAAACGCTATACTGAACTACTTTTTATTTTATCAACACGTTTTATCACAGGATAAAACCAAAGCCTGCGCGAAGCGATTCTTATTCTGCACGAACTATTACTACTACAACAATACATTTTCAATTATTATTATTATTATTCTTCTTCATGGAATATTACGTTCCTTCCGATGATTACTGGAGAGGCAAGGTTGCCTCTGTCCGAGACGGTAAACGGTGCTTGTATCATTCCCGCATCACAATCGAAGCGAAGATAACATCGCTTTCTTTTGGTAACGCCGTTCGCATTCCGAACTCTTACGACGGTTCCCGTGTATTCAACACCAATGAAGTCTGCTAACATTTCGTCAATCGAGGAAGACGAAGCACCAGTGTCAACCAAAGCATTCACAGTTATCGGCCAACCGTTTTCGGTTGTTAGAGTGATTTCGATAATCGGACCATCACGGAGCAGTTCCATAAACTCGTTCATGGGAAGCCTCCAATCCTTCTTCTTCCTTGTAGAAGAACCACCACATTCGGTTTCGCTTCCAGTGAGTGATTCCTTCCTGTGCAAGTATTAACTCTCGGACCTTTTTACGGTCTTCGTATTCGTATGTCTCCGGTGTAAGTCCTTTCTTCTTCCATTCTGCATTCGATACTCCACCATGCTCATCGATGTATTCGAGTATGACTTTAGCGCACTCTTCGTGAGTAGGGACACCATATGTTTCCACTGCCGGTTCCTCTTCCACAACTTCTGGAACATCTTCTACGATTTCAGAATCGTATGTGAATCCGCTTTCAACGACTTTTACTTCCACCCCGTCATCGACATAGTCATCCTTTTCTGGCCAAACACCAATCTTCGTTCCAGCGATTTCGTTTAATTCTTCTTGAGAAATGAAATCCAGCACCGAATTTGAACTCTTATTGTTTTCGATATTCGATAGTCTTCGTTGCATGGCCTCAATGCTACCGATGGTTTCCCCTTGAATCACGAATAGTCGTTGTTCGAGTTCAGCCACCTTTGCTTCGAGTTCAGCAATTTTGTCTGCATTTGCACTACCGAAGAGCGGTGGTGTCTTTCCGAGTTGAGATAACGCTGATTCGTCCCCTTCCATAGTATCCGTAGGCTTCGTATCAGTCAAAAGTCTGATGTATGGTGCGGTGCTCCGTCCAACTGTGCCGGTCAAGTTATTCGGAGTTTCTTGGATGCGACAGACTCGGTCTGTTCAAACGATGCTGTCTGACGCAGACATCCCATTCACCTACGTGGATATTGGTGACCTACCACATATGGCATCTGCTTTGGAGACCATAGTCGGAGAGCATACCCTTCCCGTTCTTCTCGTGGACGGTAAGCCATACAAGGGGGTAGAGCGTGTCCGAAAATACATCAAAACACAATAAACTCCCCGAAGACTTTGAGTGTCCTATGGACTTACCCGACAAGAGTTGCGGGGCAAAGCAGGGGAAATGGATAGAAGGAGAGACCGCATTTTCGTGCGAAATATGTAATTCAGTCTTGTTCCCAAACTATCACATCGGTGAAGAAGAAGATATGTCTCTGGCTGAAGATTCAGAATCAGACGACACCGAAGATGAATACATCGACGACGTTACTGTTTCACAATCAGAAATAATCCTCGAACAAACCCCAGAAGAACAAAGAGCGACCCGTGCAATGAAAGGAATAGATGTAATCAAAGACCGCTTGAGGAATCAAAATTCAATTACACTACAAGACTTCGGGCAATACATCCACGATAACCGTTTCTCTATTCAATTCACTTACATCGTTGTTCAAGAGAATAAGCAATTCTACAAGACCACATCAGTCTCTATGCCTTTCCGTATGTTTGTTACGACAGTTGCATACGCTAAATACATCAATCAATATGATGTTCCTTTGGAAGCATATGAGGTATTCGACCACGATTCCGTAAGAATCAATAAAATCGCAGACCGCTTCTACGAAGAATACACCGGCAAAGACCAGCCACGAATAGTTACTTGGATACTGACTTACGGTCGCTCTTTCAAGTATTCCGAAAAAGTAATCGCTATGGCTGTCGAATTGTGGGATTCAGCAGACCCGCTCTATGTCTCCGCCGAAGACCAAGTGAGAGCGGTTGTTTGGCTCGAACTTACAAAAAGCAAACTCGAAGGCACCAAAATCAATAGAGCCGCATTGTCTCGGTCCACTGGTTTTGATGCCAGAGTTATATCTCGAGTGGTAAAGACCTACAAAGTCTACTTCGACTGAAGACTTATGGCTAATGCCAAGCGTCGGGGATTCATGGCGAATGTCAACTGGAACCAGTTCCGCAAATTACACAACGGAACCGACAAAAAAGAAATCAGCAAACTTTGGAAAGAATACAAAGCAGGAGAATACACGCTTCCTTCGAACGAAGAGGCACAAGAGCCTGTGAAAGCAACCACCAAAAAAGTTGCCAAGAAAGCCGCAAAAGAAGTGGTCGAAGAAAACCCAATGAAGTCATTTGCTCAACTATTCAATGATGTCTTCAACAATCCACGGCTTACTCCAGAAGAAGTGCAAAGCGCACGCCACGCTCTCGCAAAGGTTGCACAAGCAACCGGAGTCAAAGGATATGTATGCAAGCCTACCGATGGATGGAAATTATGGATTGGCCCTACTAAGGCGGCAGTCCTTTGTAACGAAAGCCAAGACATTGCATTCGCATGCAACCGTGGATACTGGCACACATTCTATCATGGTGCATCGTTATGCTATGTGGAGACATGTGCAGAAGCCGACACAGTCCATCGAATGGCAGACTACTTCCGTAAGCGAGACAGATTTGTTGAGCGAGTCCCAATCCCTTCATACGAAATCATGCTACCCGCTTCCAAGTTGGAAATCATCAACACGGCAAGTGGGAGTTGGAACCCTTGACTACAATTCAAGAACTTCAAGAACAACTTCAACTGATGCAACAGCAGATGGCTTCAGCGTTGAAGCCAAAAGACAACTTACCCATCAAGGATGAATTGTTCCTTGTTTACAATCCTCACAATGTCAGAGTGTGGTGTTCTAAATTAGAATGCCCCCATCTTGGAAGAGAATCCAGAGTCGACATGGTGAAGCAACCCATCGATAAAGAAGCCGCAGAAGCGATGGGTATTGAAGAAGAAGAAGTCGAAGTGCCCGTCGTTCGTGTAAGCGAACCGAAGAATGGCGCACACCCTCTTGGAATCATTGCCGCTTTCGGAACAGAAATGGAAGCGACAAGGTTCGTAGAAAAATACTATCGGCGTAACAAAGGACTGATGGAAGACTCCTTTCAACTGTGCATTTCTAAACTACTCATTTGAAAGTTTATATTCTGTTGCATACTCGACTGCATATGCAACACCGTGCACATGCTAATTACTGTGAAGAATGCGATAGCGCAATGCCACCTAATGGAGCAAATAAACGCAAACTACCTTGGAAGTTGTGCTTCGTTTGTCTGCGAGACCCACCAGAAAAATACCGGTGCGGGGCTCCTAAAACAAACGGAGAACCATGTCGGCAGATAGGTCACACTAACGGACTCTGTCACTATCACAAGTTGTCCCAAGAAACATCTTCTAAATCGTAAAGCATGTCTTCATCGATGATTTCGATATCGTCCACCAATTTACGAACAGCGTCCATTTCTGCTCCGTGCTTGAATCGTTTCATGAATACAGACCGTGAAGCGACCTCTCGGTCAACTTGCATGACCTTTGGAATCAACTTACGGTTCCATGGGTTAGCCCCCTGCAAATACAATCGCAACAACCTCACTGCCATGTGTATAATCGCCGAGTCTGAAGTAGTGTCTACGCTCTTCTTATCGTCTTCGTGATATTGAGATGTGCTGACGATTCTTTCAAAGAGAATGTGAGCCACTTCATCTGGGATGTATTTCCACGTGTCTAATTCAGACAGATATCTTATCTGCGCCAAGTCATCATTGACCTCTCCTCGAAGAGACACACCGAGTCTTCTGGAGTCCCTCTGAATCGGTTTCAATTCACCAGTGAATATCGCTCTAAGTTTGTCCTCTCTGGTCCTCATTTCCCGAATTGATTTTAGATTTAAGTCAAGATTCTTGCGTGGTCTACCTCGTGGCATTGTTATGTTTCCCCTTAGCCAGACGATGTGGAAAAAGCAAATCAATGTTTTGTTCTTATTGAAACAACATTGTCCAATTAAACCCATAAATAAAAAATCGGAAATCAATCGTTTGACTTATGGCTGATGCGAAGCCTACGGGTATCCATGCAAGTGACGCCGACAAGCGTGGTCGTTCTCGACCCGAGCAATGAAGCAAAGACGATTGAAAACCCTACGGTTCTGATGGCAGATTTCGGTCTGTGGGTAAAGACCGAAAAATCTCTTTCTCTGTATACATGGGAAAGAGTCGCCCACATCGAGTTCGGAGATGAAGCGACTTTGCAGAAAGTTTGGGAAGAAGCAGTCCTCACGGTTTTCGAAGACCTACTCGATGATTTGGATGATGAAGTCGATTACGAAGAAGACGAAGAAACAGAATCAGCAGACGCTACTGAAACCCCATCTCCGGAAGCGGAGAAGGAAGAACCAGCGAGTGCAGACGACCCAAGCGCAAACCCATACAATTGAGGTGAATCACTTGGTAGACGAGCATGAATTTTTCGAAAGCGGCGGAAGACCAGAGAGTGTCAACGTTGCCAACGAACAAAATGACTTGTCCGTGAAGATGAAGAACATCAGAGATGAGATGATGGCTACTATCGCATTGATGATTCACGACCCTCACAAGCACGGTCATGAGATTGACGGTCTGCGTCGAGATATTATTCGACTCGCTACCGCAATGATGGAACACGGGGTTCGCCTCGAAGTCCCTAAAAAAGAAAGAACGGCAGAAGATGTTGTCAAAGAAGCGGCTGGCGAACTCGGCTCCATGTATGGGGCTAAAGGAGTAGTGGCTGGACTTTCATTCATAAATCGAGTGCGAGAAAATATCACAACCAACCGAGAAGAGTTGGTAATTTACGAAGATGAAACAGGCGGGCTGTATTACATCGACGAAGACGGAAGCGAAATAGATTGCGACGAAGACGGAAACCCGACAGAAGGAGATGAAGACAATGATTGACGAAGATTTTGATATGACCACAGGAGCCGACGAAGGTGACCCCCAGTGGGCATCATTGACCACAGACGACAAGAAAGAACTCATGATGAGTGTTTTCGATGACGAAGAATGGTATGCAGGAACCCCCGCTCACGTGGGAGGAGATGCCCTACCAGAATTCGGAGAAATCGCCGCAAGACTTTCCGCACCACAGAACGATATCAAGAAATACTATGCCGCATGGCTAAAGACTCAAAACTTGAATCCTCAAGAAATCATGACCAGAGGCAAGACGATGGCAGAAGCCCCAACTCCACAAGTGAGTGCTGGGCCAGCACCGCCATCTATGCCTGCTATGGTCCCTCGAGCAAGTAGCACCGCAGGTGTCGCCAGTTCAATGAAAGGGGCATTGATGAATGACATGATGGGCAATATGTTTGGGGGTTCAAACGAACCTCAAGGACAGGGTGGAGACATGAAATACATGATGGGCATGATGATGATGTCGAGTATGCTCGAATCAGAACGACGCCAACATGAAGCACAAATGCAACTACAACGTGAGCAATTTGCCGCAGGCCAAAACAATTCAATTCGTCAAGAGCAACAACAGCGACAAGACGGAATGATGACAATGCAGATGAACTTCATGAATAACATGATGAAGCAGGGCATGAAACAAGGCGAAGATGAATTGGGTTCAATTCTCAAAGCCGCCGCAATGGACAAGATGGCAGACAATTTATTCGGCGCAAGCGAATCGACAGCGGAAAGAATCCTTTCGAAAGTGCTTGACCCAGATGCACTTGGAGCAGTAGTGGCCGGTGCTCGTGGAGCAATGGCCAACAGGCAGTCACCTATTCCAGCAGGATACGACGTTCCGTCATACAACCCGTATGCACAGCCATTGCCACCAGAAGCCCAGCAAGCACCTCCTCAATACAGTGAGCAGGTTCCTCAAGATGACCGAGGATTCTTCGAAGGACCAGAACAACAAGGTCCTTCTCAAATGGATATACAGGTGACTGATGTAGAATTCAGAGATACCCTACTTGGGGCGTTCAAGCAAAACATGGGAGCGCAGTTAGAAGACGAAAAGACGCGCAAAGCACTACTTGAACAAATCGACATTTCCATCGACGTTGTTAAGTTGAAGTATTCTGAATTGACTCCACAAAACCAACTCGAAAGAATGTCTCAAGAATTGATACTCGTTCGTTCACTGCGAGATGTGGGAATGGGTCTACGACAAGCAAAGACATACCTTGACAATGGCGTAAGCGAGCCTACTGTCGTAAAGGGAATCATGGATGAAATTCAAGCACAGCCGGTATTCGCTCAAATCTTCAGAGAGAACACTTACGAGCAACTCATGGGATTGATTGAGCCATACAAGGAAACAGGCGGAGTAATCCACGATTACAACTTCTTACTACAACCCGATATCGCCGGTCTTTGCCGTCAAGTATTGGTCGCTTTCAAGCAGGGGTGAACTGAATGACCGAACTTTCTGAACCATCGGAAGAAACGATAGAAGTAGAAGATTTCGAAGATGTATTCATGCAACCCCTCAAATCTGAAAAGTTGCTACCGATATGGGGATACCTGTTCCTTTTCTTTGTCCCTGCTATTTCCGTTTTCGTGGTTTGTCAAGAAGTAATTGGAATGAGTATACTGTATTCTGGAATTACTTCTCTCGCAATTATGAATGGTTCAATCAACATTGTAATCGCTTGGATGACCATTCGATTAGATGGGCATTCAAACGAAGCACTCGACCACCTTGAGACCATCATGGATGAAATGGATAAGTTGGAAGATACCTTGAATGACGCAAGTCGAATGGTAACTGACTTTACCGGCGATTTGGGAGAAGCGCAAGAGTTGTTCCGCCGAGTAGGTGTGAATCTTACAGACCTTGACCTCGAATCAATCGCCGATGTTGTCGAGTCGTTGAAAGAAAATAAAACAGACTTGAATGACATTCTTGCAAACCTACGAGATGTTGATGTTCAAATGTATATCAAAGAAGTCAAGTCAATCGATTGGCAAGCATTATTGGCAGGAATCAACGACGTTATGGCATTCATCAAGACAAAGAATACTGATTCTCCACGAGCACCTATCTCTCAAGTAATCAACAATATTCCATCCTTCGACGACGACATCCCTGTCGATGACGAACTTGACGACTTTGAAGATGAATTTGCATTGATGCCTAAGCCGGCCCTTTCTCTTAAGAGAGGAAAAGGTCTGTCACTCAAGCGTCGTTGAATTCTTCGATTCGAGTAAATTCGACAACCACGAACGGTGGTTCTCCTTGTTCACAGATTATTTTGTCTGCGACAATGCGAACGATTTGAGTATCGTTCATGAATACGACAGATTCACAGGCATCGAATATCGCTTTTGCGAGATTGTCGATGTCCGGTCTTTTTGTGTGCCATTGGCGTTTCTTTGGTGTTCTTTTCCTGTGATGGCTTTTCGCTAATTCAAAACCAAAACGCATACGGGCCAGAATAGGTCCTTCGAATGGCCGTTCATGTCCCGCATCATACATTGCTTTCTCGGCTACATCCTTGATGAATGCCTTCCAGTCCTTGGATTTTTTTGGGTCGAATGCTCTTGCCTGTCCATGTATTGTTGTTAACCGTGGTCTGCCTTGTGCAATAGGTTCCGCTTTTATTCTGAATTTCACGCCTTCCATGTGTCTCCCATGTTCCGAGCGGATATCAATCTAAGGGCAACGCCTATGAGCATACACATCATGGGATTGGACATGGCGGAGAAAATTCTACGGGTTAAATTTGGTCCGGGGACTTCTCCAGAAGGAAGGTTCAAGCACGTAGTCAACCTCTTAGTGCAACTTATTGAAGACGGACTCCGTGACGAATATGTTCGAAGGAAGGCCGTCGAAGTTGTAAACCGGGCCGGAATTAGAGGCCACGACGAACTTGGAGAAATCCGAGCAGTTACAAAGTGGGTCCAGCAACAAGTCATTTATCGGAAGGACCCCATAAACGTGGAATATTTCCACAGCGCAAGAAGACTCATCAAAGACGTAGAAGATGGTAGGTCTGCCGCCGATTGTGATGATTTCGTTATCGTTTGGGGAGCAATGTTGGGTGCACTTGGATATGATGTAGCCGCAGTAATCGTAGACAGTAATGGAGACGGCATGTTGAATCACGTTATGGGGGCAGTGAAGACATTCGCCCCTACCCCACAATTCGGCAACAAGTGGATACCCGTGGAACTTATTCTTGGAACAGATTTCGACCTCGGTAAGTCGGTTAAGGTGTCTCAAGTATACCCACTAACAGCCAACAGCGAATCTACCCGCACGCCATTATTCATGCAAAAGTTCGCAGGCATTGCCGGAATAGGAAATTCAGGAAACAATCAAAACGGCTATACCCACCCAGTGGCTCGCATGTTCGGGGCAATACGGGGGCGTAAGTAATGGCATGGCTTGGAAAAGACGACGAGAGTGAAGAAATGACAAACGGATACATACCAGATTTACACCCATCTGCGCCGCAAAACCTCGGCAACAGTAACATGGTTAACATTCCTTCAGATGATTCAGCCATGGACCTCATTAACAGTCCGCAAACAAAAGAAGCATTCGGTATGGGTTCGGCCCCAATTCCTCCTCCCCGCCGTGGTCTCGGCAAAGCAGTCCCGAAATTCAACCGGACAGTTGGAGACATTGAATGGAAGACCGGAGAAACGTGGGGAGTATTGATAGGGGGCGTCGCCCTCGGCATGATTACTCTGACCGTCTGGAACCGTTTCACAAAATGATGATAGACCAAAACAACCAATGGTGATAGAAAATGGCACAAATGAGCGCAAAAGAAGCACGACGAAGAGGCAAAACAACGAAGACGAGTTATCCTCGTTCTAAGGACCCCAACGCAGGTATGTTTGTCAGTAAGGATGTAAGACCAAGTGAATTAGCACGATACGACGGAACCCCGATTATGTTCGGCGGACTCGGAAATGTCAACTGGTTTGGTAACGAACCAGAAGCAAAAGTCGCTGGCGGACAAAACATGTATGTGAACGGACTCTACGGTGTTGGCGTAACTCAAGATGATGAGATGGCCTACCTCGGTAGTGTTGAACATTACAAAGACCCAGACTTCTACCTCGGTGGAGGCATGGGACTTGCACTCGGCGCATTGGCCATATTCGCACTTAAGTGGAAAGGCAAGATTTGATTGGCGGGTGATACCTTGCCATACATCAGTTCATCCTCACTCAAGTCATACAAGCGTATGAAAGAAGAATTCAACGACTTGCAGAAAGACTACTCTTCGCTCAAGCAGTCCAGTATCAGTCTGAATTCATACGGTTCTGTCAAGAAGGCTTTAGCCGATGCGAGAGACCAATACTCGGCAGTAGGACAAAAACTGCAAAGTCTGCAAAACTCATACACCGGTATGAAGGGTAAATACAGTGCGGTTCTAAAATCACATTCAATGCAAAAGCAACGACTTGAGAAAGCATTCAAGGAGATTTCCAAATCAGAAATCAACTACAAGATGATGGAAAAGAAATACAATCAAGTCATTCAGTCACAATCCACCTCAATGGCCACCATGCAAACCATGAAATTGAAGCATGGTGCCGCAATGAAGCAACTCTTGTCTTCTTTACAAGCGGCAAAATCAGAAGCAGAATTGGCTAAGAAAGAAGCACAGGCTCTCACATTAAAAGTAGCAGAAATAGAAAACAACGAAAAAAATGCTCGAGAGTCTTCACTAACACAGGCTTTGGTTAACACCCGAGACTTCGTATTCGATAACACCATCGCTGGTGTTTCTGTATCAGAAAACACTTCCCGTGGACTATCTGTATTGGCTGGAGCCGCAGTAGCCGCATATTTGATAACGAGGGTGAGTTAATGCCAGTAGGAGCAACAAAGATTATGGCAACCAGAATGGTTGCCGGAGACAAAGAACGGATTGACCGAACAATGAAAATACTTGAACAAGATGTTGCACGTCTTGAAAAGTCATTAGCGGAACGTCGTTCAAAAGAGGGACAGGAAGCCACACGGGCCGCAATTCTCTCTAAGCGTTCTCAAATACATCGCCTCAATTCATATTCGCAACAAGCAATTCCAGCACAAGTTGTTTCAAGAAGTAGGCCAATCCCGACGACTCACACGTCTACACCAGTCGCCCCAAAGGGCTCCGCTCTTCTCCGAGAACGAATGGAAATAGCCCGTGATGAATTGAAACAAGCAACTGCGTCACCAAGTGTTCAATCGGTAGCAATTCAACCCCTTGTAGCACCGAAAGAACTGCCAAAGGTAGTCGACGAAAAGTCATTGCGAAAATACAACGACACACTTGAAGAAAACAAGAAAATCATTCATGAAATGAAGATGCGAGTCGATGCGTTGGAACGCCAAAAGAATTTGGACACCAAAGCAAGAATAGTAGAGGTTCCGAAAGGTCCGGCACTTTCTCCATTGGAAAAGAGGCAACTACAAGTCATTCCTCAACAAATTGCGCACTTGAAGAAAAGAATGAGCGAGGTAAACAAAAACGTTCGCCGGTTGAATCAAGACGGCTACATGCGTTTTGTCGTAGAGCGATTTAAGCGCACAAGGGACCGTAATCTTTTGAAAGAGTTCCAGAGGAGAGGAATGTCACCCAGTCTTGCATTGCAAATGGTTCCAGTAAAGGGCAAGCATGTATTCGTTTCACAGAATAACCGCCGACGGAGAGTGGCCCGCCTTACACATCCAGATGTGAAAAATATCCCACAAAAGAGCCTTTCATTGAGTAATCAATTGAACTTCTTAAAGAAGAAGCAAGCGGAGCACCATCACCATTCGGGCATGCACACTCACTCATCTGGCGTTAGTGGACTTGACGCATGGGAGAAGGCAAAGATGTCTGCTCCAAAGCGGGAGCCAACATCACTTACAATGCAAAGCATTCCAAATGAAGTGTTGACTCTTGTTCAGCAGATGGAAGGAGAATTAGAAGGATTGAAGCACATTCCCGGAGTCAATGAGATTATTGAGCAAGCGAAGCAAATTATCATTTCTAATCGCTACAAAACATTCGACGAATTCATAGCAAACCCTCAAGCAAAGGTGCTCGAAGGAAGATTGGAGATGGCGGCAAAATCACAAGGTATCAATTTAGGCGCAGTAAACCTCGGAGGCCACTCACACAGACCATACGCAATGCCACGAAACCTTGGAATAGCCACCGTCTTGAAACAACGACAACTGCAAAAGAACAATCGCCCAGCAATTGAAGCAAACAATATGGCAGGTCTGCGAAGATACACCGCCGCTCAATACGCACGGGAAGCACGAGCAAAAGCACAGCAAGAGCAAAAGCAAGAAGCCTCTAATCTTGCAGGTGCCTTTTCACAGACCCGAGCAGTAATGGAGCGTATGGTGAGGTAGAGATGAAGCCTTTCCTGCAAGCACAGAAAGCGCAACGACATACGCGCTTTGGTTCTATTGCGGCACAGGCCACGCCATCTCTCGCCACTTCACCGATATTGCGCAGTCTACGAATGAACTTTCAAGGACAGCGTAAAACATACCCCATTTATGAGAATAATGCATGGGTCACTAAGCCACTAAATCTACGAGAAGGTTCTGTTATTGAATTCCATTACGATACCGAAGCAGACGAACGAGCAAACGGCTTCTTGTATGCTACTTTCGCCGAAAAACAGATTTTAACGAACGGGCAAAGACAAGAGTTACCGGGAATGCCAAAGGGTATGGTCCGAGAGTTTCTTTTCGTTCGACCAATCTCTCCCAGTAACGGCAGGGGACGAAGGGGGAAATTTACCGTTGAAATCCCAATCAATATCAAAGGATTGGTATTCTACGTGAGCAAGCATCTACCGTTGAACGTAGAAAGTGGATACTTGCGAGCAAACGACATTAAGATGTTGACAACTCCCGGAATACGGGCAGACGACGGAAAGTATGTTTTTCGTTCACCTTCCCTTGGGTTTGTCCCACAGAACCCTACCGAGAGCGGAAAGACTTCTACAAAAGGTAGCCGTTCAGAGCACTACAAACTTTGGAATGGAGACATTGACGACCATGCTTGGTCAAAGGTAGGGTATTCGGGAAGTCAACTAAGCGTCAGCGGTAGCAATAAAGACGGCCCATCATACGTTGCTCCCGGAGACCCCTATCGAACTGTTAGGCAATCCTTGTATATTTGGAGAAACGGAGAATACCCCGAATACGGTGGCGAGTTGAAAGGATGGGATGCAATCCGTCTAAACGCAGAGATTCCAGCGGGCATTCCAATTGCAATGGTCACGAAGTGGTGGTATCATGACCGAGATTGGGATTGGGGCCTCCCGGAGTGGCATCGAAGAACAAGCGATGTTCCTAAAACTCAAATTTGGATTGGAAATGTTCCTTCTCCGGCACAAGACACCCATAGTTCCCGTGGAGCATATCCGGTGCATAAGAATGGCAACTCAAGAATCGACTACAAAATCACACCCGGGTGGGCGATTGATAAGAGAGGCATGGACCCTTCCGAGTTTTTGGGAGAAAAAAAAGACGGAACCTATGTCCGCTTGCCCAATGAGCGAGAAGGCTTCACAGCAAACGACTTGCGTTATTTTGCATTCAAAGTAGAATGGTGGACTGGCAGTGGATGGACTGTTCCACAAGTGCACCCTCCTAAAGATTTGAAATTGAAGAAAGGCAAGGGAATGTTAATTTTCCGTTTCCCCCGGCAATTGGCAATGGATGACCCAGACTTGAAGTCGACTCCCGATTGGGGATTCGACAAAACATGGGATGCGTATCCTCAACTTTACGGTGGTGGTTCTGATGCAGGAGGCAAGAGAATCATGAAGTATGCCGTAATAGGTAGAGACAAAGTCTTGAACCCCAAAACCGGGGAGATGACGAGTCCAGAAGTCGAATATAATGGGCATAAAATGACTGCCACGAAGTCGGTAGAGTTCTATTTGCAGTTTGGCTATGGCGACCAAGTCCTCACCAACAATAGCACCAGATTTAGAGTGGCAGACCCTAAAATGTTTGCATACATCAACAACCCAGCATTCAACAATGTGTATTGGAAAGAAGGAGAGTTTTCTCCGGGCTCTCGGATGATTATTATCGGACAGGGATTGAATCGATTTCCAGAGATTGCTCTTTCTAAAATCAAAAATGACGCCTATTGGAAAATATACAACCGCGTAAAAGATGTTGACCGGTCTGGAGACAATGCAGGCACCCAAGACGCAGACATTCTAAAAATAGAGCACGTCATTACAACAGACTACCTTACTGACAGTGCAACATCTGGAGCAGAATCGGCCATTCAGACGATATGGAAAAACGTATTCGGAACAGAACTTTCTGAAGCGTGGTTTGACATTGTGGGCGCAGGAGGCACTATGCCCGATGGCACAGTGATAAGTCCTCTAAAGAATCAATCTCCAACAAGAAAGACACACTATACTCTCCCCGTTGAAGGCCAGATGATGGAATATCCTTACAGTATTGCTATTGTCAAGATTCCTAAAACATGGGTGGGCCCTGTTCTCGACTTTGAAGTCGCAGACGGAACTCCATACTTGACTCCAAAGTCATTGAAAACAGGCGAGAAAACCTACCTTGTATCAACCACTGCCTTCCAGCAAATCGTCGAGCAAGAGTTGAATCTTGACGAAGAAATACAATATCAATTAGACATGCTTGCTAAAGGACTAACGCCGGAGACCGTCTTTGTTGGTAACGACACAGACAACGATGCCATCATCAATACGGCGGCAGTTGTGGACCAAGACCGTAAAGACAACCTCGACGCAGGAGAAGAAGGAAATACCGGAGGAGGTCTGTTTAGTGGGTTCTTTGAATGGTTCGGTAACCTATTCGCCAATAAAGAATCAGATAATTGGGTTGCAAGAAACACCCTCATACCGTATGGAACCACTCGACTCGCTGGCCTTGGTAGTGGCCCTATTATCGAAGACGTGACCAGCAGATACAGTGCCGACCACGTGAGCGCATTGGGTAGTGTAAGAGATGCCCGAAAACTCCCGGATTCTCCGGGAACCAACTTCAACAACTTTGACGAAATCGAGGAGGTATATGTTATGAATGGACAACCTACTTCGCCTAACCTTGGTTGGTTTTCCGGAACAATGCCGGTCAGACAGAATCCTGTCCGTCCTGCGCCTGTTGCCCGGAAACAGTTCGGTAGTGTGGACTCGCAGTCCATGCATGCTCGGGCGACCAATCGTGGGAACCAATTGGACGTGACGCTGATTAACGGTGCATCACTTCCTTTTCGGGGCGGGGACCGTCGCCACAAGGGTTGAGCGGCCCCCGTTACGATAGCAACATGGGATTCCTTTCCCTTGATGCGGCCAAGGATGCAGTGGACAGTTTAGGGGACACTGTCGAAGACGTGGCTATGACAGGATACCGATTGTCAACAGCAATCGTTGTTCTTGGAGTATTCTCATTTTTTGCTCCTGTAATTTTCAAAGGAGCAGTTAGTTCGCTAAAACATGTTCCTTCCGCAATTGGGGAGGTCGCCCGACTTCCTGTCCGAGTGTTTGGCTGGACGAGGCAAGTCAAAGAAGACTACCGGACAAACGGAGAAAACAAATAGCATACACATGTTCCCTTGGAGTGACCGAAGATGATGATAGACGCAACAACCGCACGAATGATAGCCCAAAGGTATGACCGAGAGGTTGAAGAAGCCATTACAATGGCCGACCTCGGAAGATACATTGGAACGGACTTACTCAACCCAGTTCAGATGGAAGTCAACTCCTTCAATGAGAAAATGAAGACGGCCACCTCGGTTTCTGCAATGGATGTAGAATCCACTGCATCTGTGGGGAGGATTCACGGCATTTTGAGGCAAATCGCAAACAAAACGTTCGGCAAGTCAAACCTCGGTTCAGTCAGTGGTAGCATGTCAATGCTGGAAGTCCCTGCTTGGAGTTCAGCATTATCGGATGTTACACTGCGTATTGAGCAAATCGGTTCACAGTATGGCTCGTTGATTCTCAATCAACCAGACAAGGACAAAATAGACCGAATGATTGCTTCAAGTCTCGAATCATTGGAACGAGCCTTTGCTTCAAGTCCAACACCTTCGTCAGCCGCAAACGCCAAAAGCATGGCACTCGCTTCATTGTCTCAAATAGAAAGTATGTTGAACCAACGGAAATTGGGGTTGCTTCAACAATCCTTGACCAATTTAATCGCCCAAAAAGAGGTTGAATTGCTAAACACCATTTCAGTATTGAAGATGAACGAATCGAACCTCAATGAAGGTGAGAAGTCAGTTGTAGGGATGCATTCGGTGAAAGCAACAGAACACCTTGCTATGATGAAGTCCAATCCTGCATCATACGACAAGTCCATACTACGACAACAACTCGCAACCTTCGACAGTATTCTTGCACCATTGGCACAGATTCGAGAGAGTGTTCAGTATCGAGCGGCTTTGGCCGGAGGGAACTTTTCATCTCCTCGTAGGCCACACACCAAGACTTTCGGATTCGGCAACGTTCCCAAAAGACGGTATCACGAAGACAAAACAGTGAACCCAACGAACCGTTCACCTTTTCGGACCGCCCCTAATGCAAATGGCGTTAGGGGCCTCGGTAGTGCAGTCGTCAGCAGTGTCAGCACTCAAATGAAAAAGGTGGAAGGCGAAGCAGATGTTGCAGACACCATTCAATACAATCTCGAGATAGCATCCGCCCAAGGCTATATTTCTCCAGCCGATGAAGCGATACTTCGAGAACAACTGTCGAGCATTAACATTGAATCGTTTGGAGGAGACCAACAAATGTATGATTCAGCAAAAGCAACACTACTCAACACAATCAACTACCTGTCGGAACAATACTCGGCCAAAATCAAGTCGGGGCTAATTGACGGCAACCTACCGCTGTCGAAAGATGGTAGTAGTTCTGGTTTCGGCGCACAGAAGGGATTCGTTTCTCGGACAATCACCACTGGAGCGATTGGTGTTGCCGCCGTTCTCGGAGTAGGGTTTCTTACAGTCGCCATGTTAAACAAAACATCAACAGAAGAGGCTAAGGCGTAAAGCGTATTCGGATAGACAGGAGGGGACACCATGCAGGCAACAAAGACATTCAAAGACCCGGTTAACGGGAACACTTTCGACTCCTCCTCATACGAAGTGAGAACCAACGGTAGCGGCAAGGTTTTGCGCACTCGTGCCCCGTCTGGAGCCATGGCTGTTGTTATTGATTCAACCGGCTTCGATGACGCAAACGCCTCTTACGATGCATTCGCAGACGACATAACAGAAGAAGAGTTGAACAATATGGCAGAAGACTACCAAGAGAGCATGAACATTGAAACAAACCCATCCGGAAGAACCGCACGAGCAATCGGCGCACTTACCCAAGGAATTGGAGGAGTAGGAGCGGGTTCTTGGCAATCTTTGCGCCTTCCCAGTGTAGGATTCGGAAAGAGAGGAGGCATTGCTTCTAAACTCGGAGGCGTGCTTTCTGGACTCGGCGTTGACCGAGGAACCTTCCGAAGTGGGCACGCATCTACACTGATTACTGCCCGTATGTGGACAAACTACCTCAACAACATGGACATGCAAGATGTTGGTGCAGAATTGAATGCAGAAGTGTCTCCAGAAGAGAAATTCTCCATTTACGAGTTCTGCAAAGAGTGGGAAAGAGACCCATCGCATGTTGCATTCGTTCAGCGACTCCATAACACAACGGATGTCAATTCAATTGACGAAATAGCAAAAGGACAGATTGTATACGACTTGATGACCGGCGGAGTTCGACCGGGAATGTCGGTGAAAGACCCGTCAACCATCAAGCACGACAAAATGTTCCGTCTCGCACTCGATGTAATCAATTCTATCCGTCTTATTGACTACAACTTCTACACTTTGAATATCGTCCATCGAGACGAAGGAACCCGCTTGTATGACGACTTCATGGCTAACTATGTTCCATTGGAACCAGACGAAGTAGAAGTTATTCACGAGGTCCAACAAGGAATCCAGAATCACGGACAGTCATACGCATTCAAGTCTGTTGATTCAGAAGGAGACCCAATGGGAGCCTATGATTTGATGATGCGGCTTGGTAACGCATACAATTCTGGAGACACCCGTCTTTGCCGGTCAATCCTCGACACACTCTTCGCACATCCATACCGGTTTATGCCGAATGTAGGATACAAGGGACTTTTCAGCCCCACCTCTTCTCGTTTCATGGGACAGGAACCACTGCACCTTTACATCAATCAAGGATGGCGATGGATTTTGCCAACTTCTGATATCAAGCCAAACGAGATAAAAGATGACGGAAAGAAGTTCGGGAACCTCAACAGAGGCGTTCAATTGATTGAAGTTCTTGATTTCAATTACCCCAAACCAATCGGTGTGTTCACCAAGTTGGACGGAGGAGCAAACAAGTTCTCTTACATGCCTTGGGAAACATTCGAAAGAACTGGTCAAGCCGCCGCAAGCATGGCTCCTAAATCATCGAGCGAATTCGACCGCCGCATTCAGAGCGCAGAAGCAAGAGAGGACCCAAGCACCAAGAACGATTCCGGAGGAAAGAAAGGTGGCGGTGGCGGCGGCAGAGGAGGGTATGGCCGAAGAAGCAAGAAAGGTGTTAACAACAACCCATCAACCCGCTCTAACCCTGCACCGGGAAGCAAAGGTAAGAAAGACGGTCGCCTATCCCTCGGAAGAGGCAAGGCATACCATATCGAAATCCTACCTAAGACACAACTCAAAGGAATGTCGAAAGGCGCAATCGGCGTCGACAAGAAGACCGGGAAGGAACGGCGTAAAGGCCGAGACACATTGAAGGCTCAAGGCAAAGAGACCAAAGGGGAAAGACTCGCAGGAATCACTGATGCGTTTGGCTCATACCAACATGTCGCCATCGACAAGATTACAGGGAAGAGAGTCCCATTCGTAATCAAGGTTCCATCAAAGCATTTCCGAGCAGTCAACCTCGAAATAGAAGGAAAGACCATTCGCACACTGATGCCTATGACGAAGACATCCAAGAAGCAACAGGAAGCATGGGCTAAGTTCCTATCTGTTTATGGCTACCCATCATTGGCCAACTCAAAAGGAGACCCTGTCCGTTTCAAGATTCACAAACCAACACGGGGCACATTCTACCGTAAGTTGTTGAGTGCAAGAAAGAAAGCAAAGCAGGCGTGATTGATATGGCAAATAAACCGTTTATGGATACAGTAAAAGATACAACCCCGGGAGATGTTTTACTCACAGGGATATTCGCAGGCGTGCTTGCGGGTATCAGTGGCGTGGGTAACATAATTGATAAGAACATCACCGGATACATGATGGGATTCAAATCCAATCTCAACTCTAAGCAACTGTTCACACGTGGAGCATTGGTTGGTGGAATTATCGCTTTACCACTGGCATATATCTCCGCTACTTCAGTATTGGACTCCAACTCTCTCGGCAACACCTTCGTCAACCCCGTGTTGAAGGGAGAATTGCCCCCAGCACCCAAAGACTACGTTTATGCGTCAGCAGAAGGAGAACAACCTTACTTGATACTGGACCCTAAATATGGACTGTGAGGTGATTCGTTATGGTGTCTATCCCGCAAAATCTGAAAGGAGCAACTGTCCTTGAAGCACACCAGTGGGTGGTTTCTACCCTCGATGGGTTCAACGAATATGTTCTAAAGGATAGTTCTGGAATGGATGTAACATTATCCGACATCACCAGAGGCACCGTCGATGAAGTCCAAGTTATGCCAGCGGGTTCACGAATGAACCCAGCCCCGTCATATGCTTTCAAACCAGAACATCAACCGCAGAAGCGGATTCAACAATTCTCTTCCCGTGTAATGTTGCCACAAGGAATCTCTCCTTCAGTGGTTCACGCACTTGAAGCAAAGCACGGCGCATCATACCGTTTCATTGCATCCAAGATGCTATCACAACGTTCACGCCGCCAACAACTCTCTCCAAAAGGAACGAGAATGCTTCGTTCTTCAATTATGGCAGACCCACTCGTTAGAAACAACCCGATAGGTCTACGTCAGACCCCAAGCGGCATTCGCATGGCTCGCGTCATTGGAGACAGGGGCCGACTGATGGATGACGCAATAGTAGCAGAAGTTCAAGGATACCTTGAAGGAAATGAAATTCCCTTCGACATTGCCGCCTCACGAGCACAATTTCAACAATTCACATCTCATGTAGTTCGGCCCTACTTGATTTCCGCTCGCTCGAATCAAGCACTTATTCGCTACCTCAATGAAACACTACTACCTCACATGCTAAGGCTAATTGACGCAGGTGAGTTCGACGCCGATATTACGGAAATAGGAATGTTTCGGACTTTCTTCAAATCGAAATTAGAAAGCCGAACGACACTGAAATCTGCCGCAGGCAGGGACAAGGTGAAGAAGATTCTTTCTGACCAATATGAGACCGTAGTGAGGAGACTCGCCACATCCCCGCAAGATTTTTACTACGGTCGAAACGAGGCACTTGTGGCTCACCCTGCTTTCTTGTTTCCTCACGCCGCATACTTCCTACTGCCTCCGCCACAAAGACTGACAGGTGGAACTCGTGCAGAATTATTCTTCTTCCAAGCCGGTGAAGCACCACGATACAGTGTAGTAGCCGGCGAAGGTGAAGCAAACCGAATTACCCAAGAAATGCCCCAGCGCATGCTCGACAAAATGCCCCAAACGGAAGACGGAGAACCATTGCTCCCCATTGCTCGGGTGAATAACGCTCCGGTCGACTTCAGTGACATAATGAACACCCAGACGGTAGACACAGCCCTACGGCAAGGAAATGTAGGACAATTGATTCTCATGGCTTCTCAAGCGTTTGCCAATGATGGTGTTTTGAAGAGAATGTTCGGATTGGGGGCCGCAACACCTCCGAGTGGTTTGACCGAAGAAGAATCTGGTGCACTTGCTTCCCTCAATACAATCGTTCAAGACTTCAATCAATCAAGTCCACTCGAACTGTTTAGAGCCGCAGGCGATGAAGACGTAGAAGCCTTCCCGCTCGCCGCCGCCATAGAAGTCAACATTGGAGGAATCAAGCCAAAGCCAATGGGGTGGCCAGAAGGACTCATATTTTCAACAATGCAAGTTCTTTCAGAAAACGCAGAGAACTTGATGCGGACAGAAGGTCACGGAATGGGGAACTTTTTCCGACCAAACATTTCTGGCCTCGCTTCAGCAAGAATAACTCTTAATGCTCCAGATAACTTGGACGAGATAATAGAGCATCTTTCAGCCAACCACCAAAGATTAGTGAGGCATGCTTTCGCAAGGGGCATTAGACTGGAGGATATAATTCGCCCCGGCAATACAGACGCCGACGTCAATAGTTCATATCCTACTTCGATTGCTCTTCATCTTGCGACTAACGTGCACGGAAATGCATTGGCAGTGGAAATGATTCCCGACAATGAAGCGGGTAGAGCCGCCGCCATAACCGCTTTCAAGACCACAGCACAAGACCCAACGACGAGTAACGCCGCTGGAGATAACCGGTTACAAAAGTTCACTCATATTCAGAGAAGTTCTGTGGCCGCTGGCCCGCAACGTCTGTCATTGCTGAACATCATGCAACTCGCATTAACTCGCTTCAAGCAAGATGGTGGCAATCCAACTCCAGAGCAAGTAACCTTTGTTACTCAACTGACGATGTTTACCCTTACGAACCTCAACGCAGATTTCGAAGCAGTAGACAATCGTGTGGGCATTATGGAAGCACTACAAGCGGGCGTTAACGCATTCGGAGAAGCCCGTCAAGAACAGAACGAAGAATTGATTGCCGGATTCATTGCTCGACTCGATGAACGAGTAGAAGCAATCCCCGAAGAAAATGAACTTCAGCAAGCCGTTATGGACCGGTTACTCGGAGACTTACTCGACGACCTTTTGGCTGGCCGAGACATAGCCGATGTGTTTGAAAACCCTCGCCGCAACCCA
>VMHT01146747.1_pt1 | contig 31579 bp, 42 predicted proteins | sample 4693611 | NCBI WGS metagenome assembly VMHT01 (sample SAMN12280063, study PRJNA550983) | marine metagenome | isolation source: seawater sampled from same location over 5 years 0.02-0.2 micron viral filtrate | place: USA: collected off the coast of southern California halfway between the port... ...
CATAATTACCTGCTACCGCAGCTTTATTAGATGGAGTGTTAGGAAGTTTAAGTCTGTTGTAGTATCCATAAGTAGATCCCATTAAAGAATCTTCTAATTTCTTTACATCATAACCATCACCTGTTCCTTGTACAGCGTCTATTACATCACTTGCATCTGCATATGTTGAAGTTGTAACCGCTGAAGATTCTGTTATGATAACATCAAATACAACAGAACCTTCGTCCCATATAGCACTACTTTGTGCAACATCACCATTTTTAGCACCAACAAAAGTTACTGCATTAGTAGATGCTGTAGCTAAAGGATTTAACCAATCTGGTATGTTTGTTAATGCTTCAAAAGCATCGTGAATACCAGTTGCTTGATCGTTTTGAGCTTGGCCATTAGGTACAGAATACATAAAAGTAAAAAACTCTTGTGGTTGTCTGTCTTTTCTAATAAACTTTATTTCTAACTCACCTGCACTACCTGCAGTACCTGTTACTGTAACAGATCCTGTAGAAGCTACGGGAGCATTATAAGATTTACCATCCCATACCATTACATTTCTTCCTGCAATCCATGGGGATACAATGTTTTCTGCTGCTGTTCCTTGCACAAATCTAATTTCTGGGGCATCTGCAATAGTGTCCCCTGGAGCTAATGATGTAACTTCACCATTAGAATCTTTTTTTTGTATGTCTATAGCACCGTTTGCTAATAAGCCATTTGTATAACTTACCGCTACTGGTGTTTCTGGACTAACTAATAATTGTCTCATGTCAAATTATTTTAAATTATTACTAAATATTTATTTATTCCATGCTTTGCACTTCACCTGCGTGAGTTGCATATCTTGGATCGGAAATAGCTTCCAAGATACTCGCTACTGCAAGTCTTACAATTTCTTCATGAGTATGATCTGGAAGATCACAACTCAATCCCGTTTGTAAATTAACTACAGCAGGTTGTCTTATATATGTTAATCTGATTTTATCTGTTATAAATATATCATCAGTGTAAACATCTATGTGGTTTCCTCTCATTACAGTGAGGGGAGAACTGTATTTTGTTTTATTAAAAGGATCCCCAATCATTGAATGTATATCATCATGTTGTACCATTCTACAAGAGTATTTCTCTTTTAAATACGATCCCCAAGTATTACTTGTTGGGATTCGTTTTTGGTTTAATACATCACCCTTAAATAATAAAGGTGTTTGTACTGTTATAAAATTATCGCTGTTAAATCCAGCTAAATAAGTTATGTCTCCTAAAGATCCATCAAAATTTATCCATGGATAAGCTTCAATATCTACAACAGCTATAAAACTATTTGGGTAACTTATTTGTGACCCACCTATTGGCCAGTTTTCCCAAAATATTTCTCCAAGTTGCCATTCATCTAAAATACACTGTACTAGGCCTGAAGATAAATTTTGATTATCAGGTTGTGGATTAAATCCTGTTCCAGTGCTTGGAAAAACAGTTGGTTCATTCTCTGCTGTCCAATCTGATGCGCCCCATTCCCATGCTGGTTCCATGACACTTGTTGTTGGATCGGATACATCAGAAAACATTTGTATCTGACTTATCCACTCTGTACTATCATTAAATTGATTCTGTCCTACAAAATCATTTAAACTAAATATAAAATAATATACAGGATCTTGATCTGTTATATTATAGCCTATTGGTGTACATGTAGGTAATCTTTTAATTTCCGTATTAATATTAATTAAATACATGTAATCACTAGGTAAAAACACAGTATCTGTAAACAAAGCACCGCCTGGGTGACTTGCTGTTTGTAACTGCTCTTTAAAAGAAGTCTCAAGAATTGTTTCTCTTACTAAGGTTCTTAGATCATCTCTTCGTTTTTGAGATTCTTCAAATCCTTTAATATACTTATTACCTTTTTGGAAACGCGTTGTAACAAATTTTTGGATAGCCTTATTAAGCTCTCTATCTAATTCACTTGTTAAAATTGTGTCAGCAACTTGGGCGTGAATTTTGTCCACGCCCTGCATTACTGATAAGTGCATTTCTTGTATATTCATTTATGCTACTAATTCTTTAAGTTTTGCTCTTAATATTGTTAATTTACTAGAATTCTTTTTATCTTTTAAATGTAATATAGCATTATCTAAGGTATCTCCTAATATTTCATCTATAAAGACAATTTGATTTCCAATTTTTCTTAATATTCCAGCTGAAACCATTTCTTCAATCTCTGCTTTCATACTAAGTTGTTTGTCTGTAGCAATTTTCAAAAATTTCTTTGGTTGTTTTTCTTTAACGTCATACAACATATTTTCTATTTGCTCTCTTGACATGGTATCTGGATTAATATCTGATACTAATCTTAATACCCATTTCATTGCTTTTGCATCCGAAGATAGTTTTATAAACTCTTTATCTGCATCCTTTTTAACTTGGACTTGGATATTCTTTTTTAAATCGTCTTTAGATGTATCTTGAATATAAAATCTTTTTTTGTAATCTTTATCCATTTCCTCTTTACTTAAAGCGGTGTGTGGATGTCTAAGTGCAAAATTATATTTTATAAAATCCATTATTTGTATTGGATTTCCTGATTCATCTTTACCAATTTCGAGTTCAACTCCTTCAAATCCAACTGGTATTGTCAAATCTGCCCAAAATGTTTTTGCAAACTTTGGCCATTCATGATTAGCTGGATCAACATCTAATATTCCATTTAGATATTTTTTTTCATCTTCATAATCAAATCCTTTTAAAGGTTGTCTGTTTACAAAAACACTACTAAGTTTCATTACTGCCTCAGCTCGCAGTTCTTGAGGTAGAAAAGAATCTACATCTTTTCTCCTAAGAAAAATTTTTTTACTTGCCATAATTTCAGTTCTTTTTTAATTATTATTAATAGAGAGAAAGAATAATCCCTCCATGTGAAAGCTTTTAGCGGTTGCAGGGGATTAACCCTACAACCTAACTAAAAACCAATTTATATAGACTTCACGATGCAACGTGAATATAACATAAGTATCCTTATGTTACTCTAGGACGCTGTACACGTAATATCTAGAGAAGTATCAAATCTTTTCAAAATGATACCAGCTGTTTTTAACATGTGAACAGAAGCACCATCTACATCAGATGCTCTTGCACTTCCTCCGTCAAAACCTCTAGGCACTACACTACCAGCAACACACCATCTCATCATTTCTCTTCCTTTTTTAGAAAGCATTTGAAGGTTTGCTTGACCGTCATAATTAGACTGATCAACAAATACCATTCTGTATGATTCAAGTGAGTAACCAGTTACAGGGTGTTTACCAGCTGCTTGAGCAACAGGACCGTGATCAAATAAAGGTAGTTTAACTACATTTACTGAATGTCCGTCTACGTGCTCGTAAGAAGTAAAGTACCCAGAAAGTCCTAATGATCTACCTGAACCAGTGATGAACCTATTCTCTCCACCAACTTTCCAAGAGCCTGCAGCTGTTGTAAAGTGATTTTTAAGAGCTTCATCAAATTCACGCATACCACCAGTACCCGTATAAAGCGTTACTTGTTTTTTGTTAGCATCAGTCATACCATAGAATAAATCACCAATAATGTTTTTGATTTTAGTCTCTGTCATTGTAGAGTAAGAATCTTTATTAACGATTTGTTCAAGTAATCCTGGACCAACAATTACTGGCTGACCATTTTCATCTTTCATGAAAGTGTGTCCGTCAGCATTATATGTTTTTTGTCCGTACCAGTAGAACATCTCACACTCTTCTTTAAAGTTAAGCATGTGTTGATATTCTTCATAATCCATCCATAATTTTGTAGTCGCTCCTCCTTTAGTAGGTAATCCAAACTCAACTACATAGTCTCGCGCGTGACCAGACATGTGATAAGATTTTCTTACTGTACCAATTTTGTTACGAACTAAAGCTGGAGTTTCCCAGTTTGAAGCGTTTCCTCTTGAGAAATCAACTCCTACTGGTGCATACAATTGAGCCCAAAGATCACCTGCAGTAAATCCTGAAGATAATGTTGCACTTGTAGATGGGTTAACTAATTGTAATGTATATTTCCAATTTCCTGTTCCTGCTGCTGCTTCTGGTTCTTTCATAATACGTGCTAATTCTCCTGCGGAGTTTACTAGTACGTAAGGAAATACAAACCATTTGTCAGGAAATTCTAATGTGAAGGTCCCTCCTGCTTGACCTAAGTTTCCACCACTATTTGTCGTTGCTACTGGTCGTGTCTTTCTCTTGTGAGTAGATACACGATATTCATATTCCAATCTATCCATTGACTTAACGTTTCCAACCCCTTCCGTCAAGAATGATAGTGGGAATCTTTTATCGTCTTTACCAGCCAAATGTGTGATAATCGGAGATAATTCAGTAGGCTTTGACATAAGGGCGTTCGCTAGACTGTTCATATCAGTCATTTGAGAATCATTATAAAACGTTTTTACAACGCTAATGTTCTTACCTTGTTGTGACATTGCCATAATTTATTATTTTTTTAAAAGTTAATAGGTTAAAACAAATTTAAATTTAAATCATCAATATCTACATCTGTATACTTTGGTGTTCTTTTAGCAGATTTACTGCTTTTAACACGTTCCTTGCTACTTACTATTTTATCTTTTAAAGTACGCGTACTTTTTGTTCTCGCTTTTATATCTATCATCTTTTCTAGATTAAAACCTTTAAACATTAAATAGTCAATTGCAAGTTTAGTATCCATATCAGATTCTGTATGATCTAAATCTCTCTGCGTGTAACCTTCTTTGGTTACAGGTTTAGAAAGATAATCAAAAAATTTATTCTTTTCTCTCTCTGGGACCGCAAGCCCTTTAAAACTTTGTGATGTATCTATGGTTTCATAAACACCATCCCAAAACTTTTTTTGTTCTTCTTTAGCTTTTATCTGCTCTTGCTTTTGTTGTTCAACAGCATTTTTTCGATAAGTAGCTTGAGAACTAACTAATGCTTTTTGTGCATTAACTGCTTTATTATAAAGTTTACCGTTGTCTTCATAATCTTCTAACAACTCATTAATAAACTCACTATCATGACCTTTAGTTTTAAAATATTCTGCTAAAAAATATTTTTGAACTTGTGTGTCATCTTGAGACATCTTAACTCTAGAGTAATCTGATCTAGGATCATGCATACCCATAAAATCTTGACTTTTACCTCCTGACATTACGTATTCCATATGATCTTTAACTAATGGAAACTGTTCAAATAATTTATCTAGATTTTCATCTGCCATTTGAACACCAATGTCTTTTGTTAATTCTACTAAACCTTCAGTAGTATCATCATATTTGTCATCAACGTCATATCCAAGTTTTGCTAAAACTGCTCCTACAATTGTATCATCTTCTACTTGTTCTGCCTCAACTCCATCATCTTCCGTTGAAGTATTTTTCTCTGTCTTCTTTTTAGAAACTGTTTTCTTAACCTCTTCATCTTCTTCTTCTTGTTCCTCTTCTTCTTGTTTAGAAGCAGCGTCATCATCAAGATTAGCTTCTGCCAAAATTTGATCACTTTTTTCTTCACCTTCTTCTAGTTTAGGTTCAACTTCTATAGGTTCTGCAGTTTCAACTGCGTCTTCAATACCTTCTCCTAACATATCGTCAAAAGAAATATCATCTATGTTTATTTTTTTATCGTCTGTATTCATTGGTTGTCTGTTTTTAGTACTACAAAAATACTTATTATTAATTGGTTTTTATTATTAAAAATGTATTTAAAGTGCCTCTTTAATATATAACACTTATTTTTTATTAAAAGATTTCATCTTTTCTAAATCCCATTTATACCCACCTTCTTTTTTAAGATAGTCTTTAAGATAGTTATCAGCATAATTATTATCTAACTTATATCCACCATCTTTATACTGCCCAGGATTTTCCAATGTTGTTTCTACTCTTTCACCTGTAGGCATGTTTCCTGCTGTTTCTGATCCATAACTTTGCACTAATTGTTGTGACGGAGCAGCATTTTCCTGTTCTATTGTATTTTGATTATTTAACATTGGGGGCATTGCATCTGGCCCCATCTCTACAGCTGCAGGTGATGATTGTGGTGCATTTTCAGGTTGTATTTCTGGCATGCTTAAATTAGGATCCTGTTCTGGGTTTGGATCATTAGCTCTAAATAACTCTGTAAAAGATCCTTTGTACCCTTCACTATAAGCTTGTTTCATAAGCTGTATTTTTTCTTGACTAGTTAGAGGCATCTTTTTTAGTTTTTTGAGTTAATGCTTTTTCTTTTAATTTTAAATCTTTATCTTTTCTTTGTCCATCTGCTCTTGCTCCACCCATTTTCATTTCCTGCTCAGATTTAATTAATTGTTCTTTTGCTGTATTAGATCTTATTTTTTCTTCGTTAGCTCTTTGTTTAATAGAAAGATCTTTTTCTTTAAAAGATGCGTTTTTCATTTCCTTATCTAAATTAAATCGGTCAGACATTAATCTAGATTCAGCTGCAATTTTTGCAACTTGAATCTTAACGTTTCTATCTGCTTCTTTATTCATGTTTTCATTCTCTAACTCTTGGGCTTTTAATTGTGCATCTTGTTGTGCTTGTTGAGCCTGTGATTCTTGCTGAGCTTGAGCTAATTGTTGTTGAGCTTTTTCTGCATCTCTAATTTTATGTTTTATTTCTGTAAAGCTATCTGCATCTACCATTTCAGCAATAGTAGAAGCTGGCACCCCGTTTTGTACCATTGATTGTGACAATTGTTTAAGTGTATCTAATTTATCTTGATCTTTACCAGAATCAGAAACAAATATTCCATACTCAGCTTCTAAATGGTCCATAGCATCTACATCAAAAAATTCTGTAGTACCATCTGACATTACATACATTCCTTTTTTACCTGCAATCCAAGCTTCTTTAGAATAATCTAATAATGCTTGCATATCTCTTTGTTCTAGTCTAGCAAATTTTCTAAACAGATCTTCTGTAATATGTGATGATTGTACAATAGCTTGTTGCGAAGTTGCTTTACCTTCATACGCACCTACCTGTCCTTGTCTTTGTCTATTTACACCAGATACTTTTTCCCATTCTAACATTATAGATTCTAGTAATTGTATATATTGTGCAATAGTTTTAATAGACATATCAAGCACAGATTGATGTTGTGGAGATAATTGTATTCCTTCTTTATTATAATCTACCCACGCAATACCTGTACCTTCTACATAATACATAAACTTATCTAAGTCCCATTTCTTTGGGATCATGTTAATATCAAATTGTGCAATAATATCTTTTGATTTTGCAATTGATAATTCTAGTCTGTATTTGTAGATGTTATAATTTAATTGATATGGAATACCTAGTGATACTAAAGAAATATTTTTAGCATTAAGATCAGAATACTTTCTACCATTTATTGGGAGTTTGCATTTAGATGGGTTATCCATTGATGTTCTTTGATTTTCTACAGGTTGCATATTTACATACAATCTACCATCAATTCTAGTTCCTTCCCAAACTTCATTTACCCATTCATACTCTACTTTAGATCCTGTATCTTTCATTTCTTTAGGCATTCTGTAGGTTTCATCAACTTGCATTTCTTCTAAAGTCCCAGTTTCTGGATCAATGTAACTTAAAAATCCTATTCTTTTTCTACTCTTCCAATATACAGATACAACTTCAATTAATCTTTCTCTGTACATTTCTCTATCATCTGCTCTTGAACTAACTGTTAAGTATGAATCCATACTTGCATTTTCAGGTTCTTCTAAAGATAATATTTCTTCATCATTTAAATAATCTCTATAATAATCTATTATTGTAGATGCGTGTACATATTTTCTAACTAAAGCCCAATCCCCATCTTCTACAAAATCAAGATCTGGATCTTTATCATAATCTATATCTAAAGGATTTAATATATCATAAAATGGTTCATTATTACGAACCCCTCTCCAAGTATATACTTCTCCAGATATTAAATAATGAAACCAAGCTTTTTGAAACTTATCATAAATTTCTTGGTCTTGCATTATAAAATTTAAAGATTGTTGTCCTTTTAAAGCCCTGTTATCTACATATGTTTTGTCAAACATAGCTGCAATTTCAGCTGGAGCTTGTACTTCTTCGCTAGGAGATCCTGTTTCAATTCCTTGCTCATTTAATACATTGACAAATTGTTGTTGTAGATTTTTTACAATTAATTCTTGCTTTGCTTTTTCTTTTTGAGTAACAGCATCAGCATTTTGTACGGTAACGGTGTAATTAAGGGGTCTTTTAGACTTTTCACCTAAAAGCAGATCGATTATAGGCTTAATAATAGGATAGTTACGCATTTTAGAGGGGAAATTATCCCTAGTTTTACCGTAGGGTTTTAACACGTATCTGTAATCTGCATCATCAATTACACCGTTGTAATAGTCATATAGGCTCTTTAGCCAGTCACGCCTTTCGCTATAACCAGCTGTGGAAAGATCTATGTATGCCTCTACGCATGCTTCTCTCCATTTTTTATCTTTCTTTTTTATAGATAATTTTTGTTGTGGAATCTTATTAGAACCTAAATACATATACTATACTATTAACCTATCCACAAAAATAAGTAAAATTAAACACTTTTTCTATATCTATAAACATTTTTTAGTTTTCTTTATAATATAACACTAATAACGATTGTTATCAAACCATTCTGCAGATGCATTGTCTTCTAATATTTCTTTAACCTCAGAATTATACATTTCTCTGGTGTGGTACATCCCAACCATTAACGACATAGCACGGTCAAAATTACCTTTATGATTAAATTTAATTAGCTCTTGTAATAATGCTAAATCATATATTTTATGCATGTTTAATACTTGTGTCCCATCTTCATTTGTAGATCTAATAGTATTTAACCAATCTCTTATGTATATTTCACCTTGTCTTTTTCTAGCCTCTGTCATATGCATCCCATACTGACGTTTTACTTTTTTAGATCTTAAGTCTTTTTTATCTAACATTTCAAACTCTTCTTGTAGTCTATGTAGCTTTCTATGTCTACGTGCATATGCAATTACTTCACCACGATCATTCTCAAATCCTATTCTAGCATTATAATAATCTGCCAACATAAATAAATTTTTATTAAACTCGTCTTGTGAATGTGGACGTGCTACATAACTAGCAACTATCATATCATCTGGAGATGATATATTATTTACACGCTTTATAACATATGCAGATCCTAAAGATGATGAATCTGCAGATTGAGATTGAGCATAAGGGTCATGACAAATAATATACATGTTTACAGGAACCTGCTGATCTATTGTTTTGTATGGGGGTTCATATATAGTTACACATCCCTCTAAATTATCTTCTTTTCTATGTGGGAATCTAAGTATAGGTCTTGCATCCCCATCTAACTTAAATTTAATTTCCCCATTATAGGCATAATATAAAGATCCATTATTACCCATAGCATGTAAATTATTTACTTTAACATTATTGTATTGTTCTTGCAAAGATGCAATATCAAATAAGTTAGATGATATTTGTAAAGTAGCTTCTCGTGGATTTAATGGGTGCTCTGCTATATATTGATCATAAGCTTTTGGATCATTTGTACCTTTTTTCTTATTTCTATTTTCTTCTTCAAATTCAACTGCTTCATGCTTTATACTATTACCATCTTTATCAATAAACCCTTCTAAGTTTTCATATATAGGAATAAAATAACCACATTGTGTACCTCCACCTCCAGCATCCCAAACATTATCAAATGCTAAGCAGTCATAAGATTCTGGGTTATAAAATAACTCCTCCATTCCTGCAAAGTCTGAACCTTCTGTACCACCTGTCCCAAATGCCACCATAGTTCCTAAAGTTTTAGATCCTTGACGCATAGTTGGCATAGTAACTTCCCAAGCTTTTAATAATCCTGGAAAACTACCTGCCTCTTCAAAGAATATAAGCTCTCCAGCTTTACCCCTCACTTTATCAGGAGCGTCTTTCAGCGATACGCCCATTATTTGACTTTTCATCCCTAGCTCTACGTCCGCTCCGTTTACATTTTTCTTATATCCAGACACTTTAATCATTTCCCTATCTCTTAATCTAGGTTGTGTCCATGCTGTATTGTTATCTACAAAAGATAATATATCCCAAGCTTTTGATAACAATCCATCCCCAATCAAATATTCTTTTTGACTAGCAAATACAAAATTTTTACTATTTCTTATATGAAAATAGTTTCTAGCAAGCATAGCAGCAGCTTTGTAAGAATATCCCTTACGTCTAGCTTTTAAAACAATCATATGTTTGTTTTCTTTTCTTGCTCTATCTATAGAATTAAAATATTTCCAGTCACCATCGTAGAATGCTGGAAATGTTCTTTCTCTTCTTGCTATAATTGTACCATCTGGGAGTTCCTCATCAACAGATCTGTCAATAGGACAATAATTTAAATAAAAATAATGATTTCCTGTAATAGATAAATCACCGTGGCTATAACCATACAAACACCTATGCCTTTCTTTATCCCAAAACTCATAATAATCTTTAGTGCCAGGAATAGCAAAAGTATAAGTCCCATTTTTAATAAAACTTAAAGCTGCAGGTCTAAGTTTGTCTGTGTTTTTAAGCATTTAGATTTTAGTTTATTTAATTCTGCACATTTTTCGTACTGTTCTAACTCTTCAAAATGACTAATTAATAATTCTAATGTACCCCCATCCCTACCATCACTGGATATAGGATCAAAAGGTAAAAAGAATTCTGTATAATCATCATTTTCTAACTCTAAATAAATATCATCTAATGTTTTTCTTTTTGTAACAATTAAAAAAGCATTGTCCATTGATTTATTGTAATCCTCTAAATCTTCTAGGAACTTCATCTGACTATCGTTTTCCTCCATCATACTCCACTGCATAGCCTTCCTCTATTAATTGATCATTCACACAAACTTTAGTTATAGTTTCTCTTCCAGAAAGTTTACTAATGTGTAATTTTCCTAAAACCCTGCCGTATTTTCCTATGTCTTGAGATTCTAATTCAAATTCATTAGCAGATCCTTCTAACATTTCTTTTAGTCTAGCTTTAGAAGCTAATCCCATCTTTTTTTCTGCTAAGTTTCTTGTTCTAGATTCTGGTGCATTAATACCAGACAATCTAATTCTTTTTTTGATCTTAATGTCAAATCCTAAATCTATTTCAGCGTCTATAGTATCACCATCAACTATTTTAACAACTGTTGCGTTATATGTATACATTTTTTTCTTTTTATTTCCACAATTCAAACCCGCAATTAAGAATCATAATTCTATGTTCTTTAATATCAAAGTTTAAATAAATTTCTAAGACGGTTAAAAAACCTAACCTTATTGTGAATTCAAAGATACTACTTTTTTTACGACTTTTCCAAGAGTTTATCCAATCTATTTTCATTACTGACTATATTTATTTGTTATTACGCCTCCTCTATTTTGATTTGCAGCTTGTTCTTCTTTCTTAACTAATTCTTCTAATTTAGATAAGCCAGATACTACATCACCCATCTTAGATAGGTTAGCAACTAAATCTTTAGCTGTAAAAATAGGTTTACCATTATCATCCATTAAAGTTAAATCTATATCTCTAAAATATTGTTCTAATTTAGTTACAGATAATCTTGCAGATTTTAATAGCTTAACAGCAGAGGTTTCTGCTAATTCTTTATACTTGTCACAAGCAGCATTTATTTTACTGCTTATTTTATGTTCTGTTTTAAAAATACTTTTTATTACTTCTTCCTTTCTTTTTTCTTCATCATAAACACAAAATGGGGAGTTATGATCGCACATAAAATATACATACGATAATTCTAAAATTGACAAACTTTTAAATTCTAAAATTGTCAATGCATACGCAGAAGGTATTACATTATTATTATCTATCGTTAGTAGATCCATTTTTTGTTAAGTATTTTAATCGATTTTTATTTACATGAAATTTACCAAAGTATGGTAATCTAATAGTTTTAAATTTACCTTCATCTATTATATTAGATACAAATTTAAATTGACACATTACAATATTTTCTATTGTTTGTAATGGAAGATTATATTTATTTGCTAGTTTCTGAATTATTATCTTTTTGTCCATTTTTTATTTTAGAATAAGTATCTTTTAGTTTATTTGGGTTTAAATCTTTAGCTGACAAATTACCATAACCACGTTCAGCATTTACTTTTTTAGCTACAAGTATTGCCGCTTTTTTATCTTTTAATTGTTGTTTTCTTTTTTCTTCTTCTTCTTTTTCGTCAAAATTCTTTTTTAACTCTAACGTAGCTTTATCCATAAATACAGGCTTCCATCTTTCTGGTTTATCAGGACATGTTGTTGTTTTCCATTTAGCTTTATGTTCTAATAAACAACCACACAACCCACATCTCATACTACTTTTAATTAAATGTGGACATGTATTACAAGCCTCTAATCTTTCTATATATACTTTATTAGATACATTTGGAGCACCTTCTTTAATATACTTTGTTAGTTCTCCTGCAAATGTTTTTGCCATTTGGAAAATACTAGGCGGCTTTGGTTCTTCTTTTTTACTCATATTGATCTACTTCTATTTTTAATAATTTACCATGTTTATCCTGCATAATTATAATAACATAAGGATAACATTGATATTCCATTATAACATAATTTTTATACAATATTGATTTCAATTTTTTTAATTTGAGGATTTAACATTTTATTAACTTCATACGATCCTTTATTAAATGTTAAAGCTCCCTTATCTTTTAATTTTTTAATATAATTATTTAAATCGTTAGGATCTTCAAATTGTAGTAATTTAGCTACATCATCTTTATTCTTTTTACTACACAAATTTTTTCTTTTAGCTGTTATATTTACTTTTATAAAAGCTGATATAACTTCTAATTCTTTATTTGTAAGATCAAATATTCCATTCCATATTTGTAATCTTTTATATATACTATTTGCTTTTATCTTTACTTTCATCTATTGTTAAATATATTATATATTCATTTTCTCCTATAAAACATTCTAAGTCCCATGTATTAGATATATTCTCACTTCCCCATTCGTGTAAACTTTCGTTAAAATCTCTAAGTGTATACATAAACTCTTCAAAACTACTTATTCTAAATTCTGTTTTTTTCATCCTTTTTTTGAATTACTGCTTTCCCATTTTGTATTACAATATTAGATCTTTTTGATTGTCTATTAAATTCATCAATATGGGTATTTATATCTTTTCTACTACAAATAAAAGATAAAAATACTTGTAATTCTTTTATACTATAAGCAGTGTTATCCTTTAATGTATCTAAATTAGTTTTTGATTCTACCAATTTATGATAATCTTTTAAGCTAATAGTAACAGTCCCTGTCATTTTATAGTTTACCTAAAATATTGTATTCTGGGACAATAATAAACTCTCCCTCATCTAAATGTAAGACACGAGCTTCTACTGTTGGATCTACCATTACAGTATCTCCTATTTCACAAAATTTACATTCAGGACCTTTAGCTACTACTTTTAATATATTCGTAGTTATAGCTCCTGCTGTTTTTGCGTCTAAAATAATTCCTGAATCTGTTACCTTCTTTGCTGGATTTGGGAGTAATAACCACTGACCATAAGGTTGAAATGTTGTTTTCTTTGCCATTTTATTATAAATTAGTTCTTTGCAAATATATAATAAAAATAATTATAAAAACAAATTATAAATGAAGTTTTTCATTTTTGGATATACCTCTCCCCTTAGAGATTAGTTTAATTTTGAATTTCTACTTACCGTTTTTAGCCTGCGTGGGTACATTTCTGTCAGCCTATAGTATTACTCCCACCTAAGTTTTATATCAAAACAATTTTTGGAATTATCGGGGACAACCGTGACTAATAAATTAGTTCGTAAACCCAACTTCTGACCCTATAACTACTTTCGCCCTCTAGGGTGATCTATGATTCCAGTACAATATTAAACAATTCCTGCAACAAATGCAAGTATTATTATTAATATATATAAATAATTTGAAATGTCTATTTTCATAATATTGCAATATACTAATCTAATGTTAAATCAATATTAAGGCCATATTAAAAAATAATTAAATTTTAAAAAAATTTTTTTCCTAAGAAAATCTGTGAGAGTGTGGGGGTATTAAGAACCGCACCCCATCAAGTTGTTGTATTAACAACAGCCCTGCGGGCTCTTAAATTATTTAATTATGTCAAACAAAACTAAATTATATGCTATTAAGTACAACGCTGTAAACAACGTTGTAACACTTTGTGACCAACCACTAGGTGGTGGTACACAAGTAAATGTTCTTGGCGACACAGCTAAGCTGTTCGACCAAGATCTCAAACCTACAAGGTTTGCTTCTTATAAAATCTTAGATAGTGCAAGCACTACCGAAGAATTAAAGAAGAAGTTTTCTAAACCCATTGAACTCACAGAGCTCAAATGGGGAGAGCAGAAGGACGGCGTCCTCTACAATGTAGAGAAAGCCTAACCTTCAAGGGGGACTAACGTCCCCTTTTTTATTTATCGTGTGCGGATCTGATACTATTGGCGTGTATTGTGTGTGTATGTGCTTGCTAGCCATCACACGCATGATTTCACCGTGTATCATGTCCTGCACTTATTTACTTAATCATATAATATAACACTAATAGGTTGTGACTTACCACTAATTAAATTATGAAAACATTAAAGACAATCTTTAATCTTGCAAAATACTTTGTAGTCTTTGCACTTATGTTAATCCTTATATTAGGTGGTGCATATTTCTTTATATGGTCAATAATACTTTCATTTAAGTACATTGCTATATTCTTACTTGCATCAGTTGCATTTGGAATGGGAGCGTTTATGCTGAATACAGTAGTAGATTCATTAAACAAATGAGTCTATTCATAATATCAATATTGTTAGTAATGATATATGTAACATTGTATGAAGCATTATAGGGGTAGATCTGTTGTTAAGGTGATCTACCCTTATATTTATTTAACTTACTTAAACTTAGAACTTATGAACATTGTAAAAATAGAACCGTGTAAAGAGTGTGGCTCAAATCGTGGGCAATTAATGGAATTAAAGACAACAGTAGCTGACTGTATTAAATGTGGTCATTTATGTGATGTAGATACTGTTGTGTATGAATATGATGAAGCAGTTAATGATATTATAGAATGTCATGTTGCACATCAAGCAGAACAAAGAGAACTAACAGAATGGGAAGAACAACAACTGTTAGACTATGGCTATGTAAAATATAAACCTAAAAATAAATAGATATGGGAATGGATATATATGGGTTAAACCCAACAATAATAGGAGATAAACCAGAGTTTCCTGACAATTTTAGAAATTTATCAGATAAAGCACAAGATTATTACTGGGAGTTAGATAAAGAGTGGGAGGATAATAATCCTGGTTATTACTTTAGAGCTAATATATGGTCATGGCGTGTAATAAATGCAATATGTCATGCTGCAATAGAAAAGTTTAACTTGGATATTAGTACACATGGTTGGGAGAGTAACAGTGGATTTGGATCAGATGATAGCACAGAGTGTAATGTTCTTGCTGATGCTTTACAAGAATTTATAAAAGCTATGGAAGAAAATGATGTGAAAGAACTAGGTATTAATATGGGAATGTGGACAACTAAGAAAGATAACGGCTTTCAAGTTGAAGAGTTAGAAGAGAAAGATTTAAAAATACTAAATATATTATATGATGGAGTAATAGATGAGCTACCTGTTAAATATAAAACTGTTGCAGGTAAAGCTGTAGAGATATATCCAAGTCACAGTACTAATATAAACCATTTAAAAGAGTTCATTTTGTTTTTAAGAAACTGTAATGGATTTAAAATATTATGATAGAAACAGCAATTTACAGTCTATTAGTAGGGATAGCAATAGGCATGTATATAACAACACAAATAGATAAAAAGTTATGATGAATAAACTAAAATACTATATAATAGCGTGGTTGCAAGGGAGAAAAGCAGCCACGACATTTGCTATAGAAAGGCAAATTGGTGATTTAAAGAAATATGATCGTAGAAAAGAAAGGTCATGGATATATTGGAATAATAAAATAATGACACCATGGAATTAGATGCGATCAGTGAGTGCTGTGATGCACCAACAAACTCAGACACACCTATTTGTAGTGATTGCAAAGAGTGGTGTTCCTTTTATTACGAAGAAGATTTAGAATAAATACTAACATTTAAAAACCCTTAACACCATGTACAAAGTAAAATTTGAATGTGATTTACTAGGAGATCACACAGCAAATGTCCTAGATTTATGTGAAACAGATACAATCCAATTTAATAGTGCATTTGATGCAATTTTATTTATTGAGGATTGTACAAATGCAATAACTACGGTCGGGGAGATCATACCGTGGTTAGCCAAAAATGAGATATATTTTGAAGAAATGAGTCAACAAGCAAGACCATTCTCAGAAATATCTAAAGATGCAGGCAATATACATTTAATAACAAACACAAATGATTTCAAACAATTAATTAAATAACATTAAAAATAAGAATATTATGGAAAATAATCTTAATAGTGGATCAATAGAATCCCTACAACCAGGCCAAACATTATTGATTGGTGCAAGACAAGTAAACAATGGCAAGATTCAGTTAGAATTTGCAGAGAAAATATCTGCAAGTGATAAACCTGCTAATGCTTTATCTTTATTAAATGCTAGTGATAGCAGATTTAGCAGTGGTGCTAGAAGATCATGGACAACTGCAGAACCAGTTGATGCAACTAAAACATTTGGAGTAGATTTTTCTGAAGGAAATGAAAATTGGTACGACAGTGAAAGAGGTATGCAAATGGATCTTAATATCTTAAACCCATTTGTTGCTTTAAATGGAACAGACTACAGATTTAAAATGAGAATTGTAGAAGTTACATCTAAAGAAGCTAATGAGTGGGAACTAGATAACGTAGAAAAAGCTGCTAAACGTGCAGGTAAAGATGGTGATTATATTACTCATAGTGGTGATTATATCTTCTCAAGAACAGAAATGGTTCTTGCTAAACCTGAGCAGAAAATAGTTCATACATTATTAGAGTCTGATACACAGACTACACAAACACCTGTAAATCAGGGGGTTACAGCTGATAAAGTTGTAGAGACAGCCGATGAATTTATAGTATAAATAAATTCTTTATAATACTTGTGTATTATAAATAAATTGTTTATATTTGCTTGTGTGATATTAGAGATAACAGATCTTAAATAATTTGTTGTTAATACAATCTAATTAAAAACCAAGCAAATGTGTGTAAGTAAGGGGGAACCAAAAGTTTCCCCTTATTTTTTCTAGTAATGTTTAAACTCTGCGTAATGGGACATATGAAATCTATTGAGCAAATGGTTCGAGACGGATCGTTTGACTCTGAGTTTATGCCTTCTTATAAAAAGGCAATTGATAAAGATCAAAATACATTTATATTTGCAGGACAAAGGTACAATATAGAATACGGGAGAGCCGTAGTTAACTTTGTTATAAAACACAAAAACATATGATTTATTATATAGGAAATAAAGGTTTATCAGCAGACATTAGTTGTTGTATTAATGCAACTACAGATTTTGCAGTTAGTTATCTAAAAGATAAAGAGGTATTAGGTGTCGATACAGAAACAGAAGGTATGGACTTTACTTCTAAGAAAATGATAATGTTCCAAATAGGTGATAAGACTCATCAATTTATATTTGATACAAGAGTAGCATCTATTGAACCTTTACGAGAAATATTAGAAAGCAAAAAGATCATTAAAATACTACATAATGCTAAATTTGATTATAAATTCATTAGGAAATGGGCTAATATAGAGCTAGTTAATGTTTATGATACATTTTTAACAGAAAGAGTGCTACATTGTGGTAAAAGAGGACCAAAATATGGGTTAAAAGACTTAGTTAAAAACTATTTTGATAAAGACTTGGACAAAGACACAAGAAATCAATTTGTTAAATTACAAGGACAACCTTATACTGATAAACAAATGCAGTATGGTGCTGAAGATGTAGAATATCTAATTGACATTAGATTAAAACAATTACCACAAATAGCAGATAAAAAATTAGAAGAGTTAGTTCAGCTTGAAAATATGGCTGTGCTAGCTTTCTCTGATATAGAATACAATGGATTAGATTTAGATCAAGAAGCATGGTTAAAACTTGACAATGAGAATGAAGGTAAGGCTAAAGAGTATTATCAAGATTTAGACGATGCAGTCTTACAAGATCCAAGATTAGAACCGTTTGTATTAAAATATGTTCAAGGAGATTTATTCACTGAACATGAAGAATTGAGGAAAGTTGGTGTGAATTGGGACTCACCTAAACAGGTACTAAGAGTCTTTAATAAGCTAATCCCTGAGTTAGAAAATGTTAATGGTAAAGAACTGTATAAGCATAGAAAATATGGCTTAGTTAGCAAGTACATACGATACAAAGAGTATATGAAGTTATGTACATCATACGGTAAACCATTCTTTAAATACTTTAAGAGTGATGGCAAGATTCACACTAACTTTCATCAAATATTGGATACAGGGCGTGTAAGCTCTAGTGATCCTAACATGCAACAAATTCCTGCAAACAATGACTTTAGAAATTGTTTCATAGCTCCTGAAGGCTGGTCGTTTGTAAGCTCTGACTACACTAGTCAAGAGTTAAACGTCATTGCTTTTGGTTCTAAAGATCCTGTTTGGATACAAGCACTAGAAGATGGACAAGATCTTCACAGTGTATGTGCTGAACTAGTTTATAAGGAAAAGTGGAGTAAGGCTGCTGAAGACAACTGCGCTTATCTTAGGGGTAGGGTAAAGTGTGAATGTCCTCAGCACCAAACTCTCAGAAATAATGTTAAAGCAATTAACTTTGGTTTAGCTTATGGCATGGGTCCATTTAAATTGGCAGATACTTTACAAATTAGTAAACAAGCTGCTGTAGATTTAATAGATGAATACTTTAAAGCATTTCCTTCTATTAAAGGGTTCTTAGAAAAGCTTGGTAACTTTGGTAAACAATATGGTTACATTAAAACTTTTCCCCCATTTAATAGAAAGAGATGGTTTAGTACATGGTATCCACGAATTTGGAACAACAAGTCTTCTATGATGGAGGTTGGTAGTATTGAACGTGCATCAAAGAACACACCAATACAAGGTGCAAGCGCAGACATGACTAAATTAGCATTAGTAATTATTCACAAATATATTAGAGAGAATAATATACCTGTTAAAATGGTAATGACTGTACATGATCAGATAGATACTATTTGTAGTAACAGCTATACTAAAACGTGGAAAAAACAAATGACTCTATTAATGGAACAAGCAGCTAAAACTATAGTAACTAACGGCCTGTTGAAAGCAGATACACACATATCTAAAACATGGTCAAAATAATTTAAATTATGAAATACGAAGTAAGTAAAGGTCATCCTAGATATAAAGAAGCTATGCATATGATTGAAATAATGTGCAAAGCTTTAGGAACTAAAAAGGGTGAATTAAGAAATGCTACTAGAACTAGAAATCTAGTAGATGCTAGGCGTGTGTGTTATGTATTGTTAGCTGAAAGGCTACAAATGCCTACGTTACATATAGCTGGTTATTTTGATAAAGATCATGCTACAGTTAGACACAGTCTTTTACAACATGATAGTTTTTATCAGTTTGATAAAGAATATCGAATACAATTTGACTATGTTAAAAGTATTGTAGATAAAAATGAATATGTAGAAGAGGATGTTTATGATGTAATTAATAATTTGTTATTACGAGTAGAAATATTAGAAGGTAAACTTAAAAAAGTAAATTATGGAAGAAGAACCGTATCAGGAGCAAGTTGATAAAGAACTTTGCGCCTTCTGTGGTGATGTATACACAGATAAAAAATTTTGCTCACTTGGGTGTGCAAATGCATTTTTTAATGATTAAAAGACACAAAAGATGGAAAAAACAATGAGTAAATGTATAGAAATAAAAGATAGAGAACAGAAAAAAGCACTAAATGCATGGGCTAAAGCTGGATTTAAAGGATCTGTAATTGCAGGTACTGGATTTGGTAAGTCTCGTGTAGGTGTGCTAGCTGTAGGTGAAACCTTAAGAAGGAATCAAGCAGCTAGAGGAATAGTATTAGTCCCAACCATACAATTGCAAGAACAGTTTGAAGATGAATTTAATAAATGGAAATATTCAGATGTGCTAGATCGCGTTGATATTGTTTGTTATCAGTCTGCATATAAACTACAAAATCAATTTTATAATATTGTAGTAGCAGATGAGATACACTTAGGTTTAAGTAAAGAACACATTAAATTTTTTGAAAACAATACATGTGATAGATTGTTATGTATGACTGCAACTCAACCTGAAGAACTAGAGTACAAAGCAAAGTTAATGACTCTTGCTCCTGTAGCCTATGAGTTAACATTGGATGAGTGTGTAGGGTTAGGATTAGTATCTCCTTATAAAATTTATTGTTTACCTGTTACATTGACAGAAGAAGAAGCTAAAGATTATAAAAAAGCAAATAACATGTTTGTTCACTACAAATATAAGTTGGGACAATTTGATGCTTTTAATGAAGCTAAAAGAATTCTTGCTAGCAGTAATGCTGGTGGTCATGAAAAACAATGGGCTGTATTATTTTATAAGGCTATTAGACAGCGTAAAGCTATAGTAGATTTTGCGATTAATAAAATTACTGCAATACAAAAGATAGTATTATCTAACTTAAAGAAAAGAGTATTAACATTTTCAGGTGCTAATGATTTTACAGATCAAATTTGTGAAGCGTTAGAACCTCTTGCATTAGCATATCATTCTAAAAAGACAAAAAAGCAAAAAGAAAACGCATTAACGTCTTTTAAGGATAAAAAAGTTAATGTATTGTGTTCAACTAAAGCACTTAATCAAGGTTTTGATGTGCCTGATGCAGACTATGGTATTATATCTGGACTAACAAGTAAATCATTAACTATGATCCAACGTGTGGGACGATTACTACGTTTTCAAGAAGAAAAAGTAGGTAAAATTGTTGTTCTTTATATAAAAGATACACAAGAAGAAAAGTGGTTAAAATCAGCAGTAAAAGGTTTAACTAATGTCAATTGGATTGACAAAATAAATGAAATAAATTAGGATGAAAATAGAAATTGACTTATCTTTACTTCAGGATATAGGCTTACGTCCTGACGATTATATATATCTTTATAGTATTTACAGAAAAGCATATTCGTATGCTGGTAAATTGCGTGTGTCACCCAGATTAGAAACTGATGGGTGGATTGTTTACGGTGAAGACGTTACTAAACACGTTATACAACAAAAATTTAGAGATCTATTCGTTAGTGATACAGATGCTATGTTTGCAGAATTATGTTCTGCATACCCTTTCAAAGTAGAATCCCCTACACGTGGTGTAAGGGTTCTACACGCAAAGGATCCAAAGGCAGCTAGCAATAAAAAAGCTAGAAATAAATATAAAAAGATTGTAAGTAATAAACCGCATTTGCATAGTCATGTTATGCATTGCTTAAAGATGCAGCTTTCTCACGAAGGTGACAACTTAGGTTATTTACAAAATTTTGAAACTTGGATAAATAATCATACGTGGGAAAAGTATGAAGATATGAACATAAAAGACATTAACGATGACAGAAGAATCACAAGACAGCTCTGAATTATTCAAAGGCAGAGGTTTTCAAAGAATAGACAAGGCAGTTAATCAATCATTAAGCATTGTAAAAAATGCTATGAACGGTAAGCGTAATGTATACCCTACTAAGTGGCCAAGACTTAATAAAAATTTATTAGGTGGTTTACAAGGTGGGAAGATGTATGTTATTGCAGGCCGTCCTGGTGTTGGTAAATCTGCATTTAGTAATCAATTAGTATTTGATTTATTAGATGCAAATACAAACAAAGATATGGTAGTACTGTATTGGAGTTTTGAGATGCCAGGTTACCAACAAGTTATGCGTAGTGCATCTAAAAGTGTAAATAAACAATTAGGTGATCTTTTGTCTGTAGAGGCAAGATTAAAAGACGAAGAGTTTAAAGATTATGCTGACTCTGTACAGAAATTTAATAAATATCCTGTTTTCTTTAATAATATTCCTAGAACTATGGATTTTATTAAAGCAACAAATGAACAGGTATTTATGAAATCTCCAGGTGCAAGAGTAGTTAATGTATTTGACCACTCTAGATTAATAAAAGGCCAAAATGAACATTCAGAACTACAAAAACTAAATGAAATATCTAAAGGTTGCATGTGGATGCAATCTAAAATGGAGGTTATTAATATCTTATTATCACAACTAAACAGAAATATAGAACAAGAGCATAGAGCTAAAAATCAATACCAGCCACTCTTGACAGATCTATTTGGTGGTGACAGCATTGGTCAAGATGCCCATGTTGTAATGATATTAAACAGACCATTTGATATTTATGGTATAACAAAAACATACTGTAATGAGGAACCACAAGGGTTATTAGCATGTCATATAGAAAAGAACCGTGATGGTTTACTTGGTATGATACCTTATGAAGCAGATATGTCAACATTTACAATTAAAGAACGCAAAAAATAATATATATATGGAATTACCTAAAAACAAGGTTGGTGCTTTACGTAAGTCACCTAAGAACATGGTCATTTATGGCCCGCCTAAAATAGGCAAAACAACTGCATTAAGCAAGTTGGAAGATTGTTTAATTATTGATTTAGAAGAAGGATCAGATATGATAGAAGCTTTAAAATTAAAAGCTAATAATCTAGGAGATCTTGCTGAAATTGGTAAGAAAATAATGCAAAACAAAAAACCATACAAGTATGTAGCTATAGATACAGTTACAAAACTTGAGGAATGGTGTGAAATAGAAGGCAAGAAGATCTATCAACTTACCCCTATGGGTAAAAACTTTGATAAAGATCAGAAAGGCATTTCAGTTTTATCTCTTCCTAATGGTGCTGGCTATCTATACTTAAGAATAGCATTCAAAAGATGGATAGAAAGGTTAAACAAATTAGCAGATCACGTGATATTAGTTGGTCATCTCAAAGATAAGATGTTAGATAAGAAAGGAAAAGAAGTTTCTTCTAAAGATCTTGACTTAACAGGGAAGATTAAACAAATAACATGCGCTAACGCTGATGCTATTGGTTATATTTATAGAGAAGGTGATACTACTATGGTATCTTTTAATTCTATGGATGATATAACTGCAGGATCGCGCTGTGATCATCTCAAGGGCCAAGAAATGGAACTTGATTGGAGTAAAATATTTATTGATTAATTTAAAAACACATTTAAAATGGTAGAAACGAGAATAAACCCAACAACGGGAACTACTGAACAGGTGCAAAGCACGACTCCTGAAGTTATTACTACATCAATGATCATAACAGATCTAGAAAATGGTATTGACAGAACAGGTATAAAAGCTAAATACAGTTTAGAAGCATGGGAAGTTAAACAAATGTTTGATCACCCTGTACTAAAAGGTAAGAAAGCTAAACGAGTTAAAAAATTATCTTTTAGTTTTGTAGACGACACAGTTAATACTGATGTATTACCTGGACAAACTAACTTAGTTGATCAAATAGCTGAAGAAAATGCAGAAAATTTAGAAGCTATTAATGATGCTAAAACAGAGGAAGAAGTCTTTTACAAAGAAGAAGATAAGCACAATGAGTCACTAGAGTCTCAAGCAGACGATTGGGCTAATGAACACAAATATTAATATTAAAAAATTTATAAAATGGCTATAACAAGCAACAATTCAAACCAAGAGGTCATGGGTAGCATTAAAAGTTATTCAGGACTTTCAAATTTTAATGTAGTAGCAGTAAATCCTACAATGCAGGAACTACACGCTATGGACATTAAAGTAAAACAAGAACCAAATTATTTCTTAGAACTAAATGGTGAAGACTATTTTAAAGTTGTATTTTGGGTTAAGAACGAAGATCTAACTACTAGAATGGAGGTCTTAATGCAAAATAAAACAAGAACTAGTAAAACTGGTAAATTTCAATGGTTAAACTCTGTAGGTCAATCTACATGGTCAGAAGGTAATCCTTCTTATGACTGGTGGCAAAAACCTGAGACATCAAGAAAAGCTTTTGGTGGTGAGGAAACTTTAATTAACTTTGTTAAAGCATGGGCTAATGTAGCACCAGGTGGAGACGTATACTTTGAAACTATTGATAAAATAGTACAAGGGAATGTAACAGAGTTAAAAGAACTAGTAAAAATACTAGCAGGAAACCAAGTTCGATTATTAGTAGGGGTAAAAGATGGTAAATATCAACAAGTTTATACTAAGATATTTGGCAGAATCAAACCACAAAGAGATGATTTATTTGTTAAATCATTAAACGATGAGTATGGATCATTTAACGCAGAGTTTGCTACTGACCTTCAATGGGGTGAGTTTAAACCTGAGTTAGCTGTAGTAACTCCTGACTCTGATGGTGGTGATGACCCATTTTCATCTAATGATGAGAATAAAGACTGGGTTTAATTAATTAATTAGGGGGAGCTAACAGTAAAAAGTTTACGCCTTGGGGGCGGGCTCCCTTTAATTTTAACACACACAGCTTATGATAACATCGAGACCAAGTAATGATATATTACACACAGACACAATATTAGAAAAAATAACAGAGTTTGACATATTTAGATACTACTGTTCTGTATTTAGAGAACTTAATAAGAAATTTTGCAGCGAGCTGAGAGAGGATAAAAAACCTTCAGCGTCTGTAGTTAATTATAATGGTAATCTACTATACAAAGATTTTGGACATCCTGAGCATACATTTAATTGTTTTGGATATGTTCAATTTAAATATGGAGTAACATTTACTGAAGCTTTAATTCAAATTAGCAATGATTTTAATTTAAAACTAGTAAGTTCAAATGGAGTAGTGCGATCCAAGGTTCCTACACTTTATGGTAATCAACATGTTGACAAGAAAGTCACTATTATTAAAATAAAGAGTAGAAATTGGAATTTTTCAGATGCACGATTTTGGAAGCCTTTTGGTATAAGTAAGAAAATTTTAACTATCTTTGCAGTTAAGCCTATCTCATACTATTGGATAAATGAAAATAGATTCAAAGCTAAAACTCCTACTTATGCTTTTAGGTTTAACAATAAATTTAAAATTTACGCTCCTTATGAAACAAACAATAAATGGTTTAGTAACACTAATAAAAACATCGTTCAAGGCTATGATCAACTTCCTGATAAAGGTAATGTCTTATATATTACATCTTCCCTTAAAGATGTTATGTGTTTGCACGCAATGCAATTGCGAGGGATTGCTCTGCAGTCAGAAATGCAAGTACCCAGCAAGTTGCAAATGCAATTGTTGCAAGAAAGATTCAAAAAAATAGTTATTTTTTACGACAATGATACTCCTGGACAGTCTATGGCTGCTAAAATATGCAGTGAGTATAATTTAGATAATCTTTACATTCCAAATGATTGGGGTGCTAAAGATGTATCTGATGCTGTTGCTTTACACGGGTTTGATAAAGCAAAACAATTTATATATGAGATTTAAAAGAAGAAAAGGAAAAGCAAAAATAAGATCTAAACCTACTGAACTAGATGGTATAAAATTTAGATCTAAATTAGAAGCATTTACTTATAGAAAACTAAAAGAAAACAAAATTAAACACGAATACGAAAGTGAAAAATTTGTTTTGCATGAAGGATTCTATTTTACTTCTGATTCTTATGAACAATCAACAACAGGTTATAGAAATAGAGGAAAAGAAAAAGTTAGAGCAATTACATATTTGCCAGACTTTTTATCTCCAGCTATTAACCACAAACGCAAATGGATAATTGAATGCAAAGGTTTTGCTAATGACAGATTTCCTATGAAATGGAAAATGTTTAAAAAATATCTGCACGATAACAATCCTAATTGTGTCTTATTTGTACCTAAAAATCAAAAACAGGTACTAGAAACTATAGAAATAATTAAAAATTTATGACATGAATCAAATGGAGAATGTAACTCCAATCCATGAATGGGTTGATGGGTTACAGCCAGGCGATTTAATTAGAGTGTCTTACGGATCAGGCTGTCATTATACAGGACTGTTTAGAGATCGTAGGTTAAAAACTAATGGGGCTATATTATATTATTATGATATGCCTAGCCCTATGATTACAAACTCTAATAACGATTGCTGGCATACAAAAAGGCTAGAGGAAAAACTTCCTACAGTCTCGTATATCTACGGATATATGTATAAAGATAGGATACATCCTACACAAGAATGGATGTTGACTAAAGTTCAAAAAAAGTATTATAACAAATTAAAAGAATTTATAAAATGAGTATTAAAACAATTGATCGCGACATCCAAAGTGGACAAGAGGGTGTTAAGAAGAAAATCAACAAAGGTGCTGAAAAACTAGTCTTTGACATTCTTCAGGCATCTCAGTACTCCCAGCCAATTCCATCAACAGTTAGAGAGTTAACTACAAATGCATGTGACTCTCAACGTGAGAAGGAAATGGCCATAGAGATACTAAGAGGTACAAAGAAAGCAGAAGACTACTATATTCAGCGAGAAGGAGAAGCTTACACAGATAGTAACTTTGATCTTTCATATTATAATTTGTCACATCTAAATACAGGATCAAAAACAGTTCACCTTAAATACAAAGAAAATGAAGGCACAGGTTTTTGTGATAAGTTTAGTGTTACAGATTTTGGTGTGGGTATAGGAGATAGAAGGTTAGAAGGGGTTCTAGAACTAGGTTATTCTACGAAAAGAAATACTAGTGAGAACTTTGGCGCATTTGGTTTGGGTGCAAAAGTCGCACTCTCAACAGGCGTTGATTTCTATACTATAGAAACTGCACATAATGGTAAAAGGTTTAAATGTAACTGTTACAACTACAAAACAGATTTTATTATACCTAAGTTTAATTTAACAACTGGTAAAGAAAATCCGTTTGTAACATTTTCAGATGGAACTAAAGTTTATTATGAACCAACAGATGGTGCAAACTTTACTACAGTAAGTTTTGGAGTAAAAAGGCACAATCGTTCTAGATTTAGAGATGCTGTAGAAGAACAGTTGCTTTATATAGATAATGTTGTGTTTGAGGTAGAAGATGAAGCAGGTGATATAGAAAATGTAGAATTTCATGCTAATGTATTACATAATTCTAAAAATCTTATTGTTTCTGACAGTTATGTATTTAGTAGACCACATATTATGATTGTAAAAGATGAAAATGCTTCTACAGGTATTAACTATGGTCATATTAACTTTAGAGAACTAGAAATGGAGGGCCTTTATGGTGCTGTTGCATTTAAATGTCCTATGAGACAAGTAATGAGAGATCCAGACACTGGTGAAGAGATTGTTCTTCAAGAAGGTGTGGACGTTACTCCGTCTCGTGAGAAAGTTATATGGAATGAATCTACTAAAGACTATGTACAAAATTTAATTAAGCAAGCTGCTTTTGAAGCTACTGAATTAGTTCAAGATAAGCTTGATGAGAGTGATTTTGTTAAATGGATTTACAAATGTAAAAATGTAATGCATCATAGTAAGTTTGATACGGACGACACAAAAGATTTAGTTCTTAGTAAAATGGCTAATATTATTGACAAAGATATGTTGTCTCCATACTTTCCTGGTAATAAAGATATTAAGTTTGGTACTCTTCAAAAAGTGTTTGGTAAAAAAACCAACATTAAGAAGATTACTATAGAAAGAGATTGGAATACCAAGAAAGAAACTGTTAAAAGACAAGATCTTGAGTCTTGGGAACAGTTTGGTTACGACAGTAATAAAATCTATATTAAAGGATTAGAAACTCAATTTCATTGGCATAATGATTCTTATGTGTTAAAACAACTACAAATTGGTGATGCTATGTATGTTGTTACAGAAACTGATGGTACAGATACTGAACGTATTGCTGCTATAGGTAACATTGCTGATGACAATGAACGTGCAAGGCAAATGAAGTTTTATCAAAAAGATAAAAAACATGTTCAAGATGCTATGGCGGAACTTAGAAATTCAGAAGCTATTTCATATTATGAAGATATTGAGGTAGACGAAGAGTGGTTGGCTGAATATAAGAAAACAGCTAAGCAAAGAGAAGAAGTTGCGGCAATGTCTTATATGAGCCCAGAAGAAAGACGTAAGATACAAGAACGTATGGTAGCATATACTTTACGTGAATGTATTAAATACAAAAACTCTTCTACTGCTAGCCCAACAGGCTATATATGGGATAAAGTAGAACCTAGAACGTCTGATCTTATGAATACAGAAACTGTTACATATTATGGCACTAAAGAAGATGAAGATGCTTTAATATTAGCAGCTAATATTCTTAAGCGTCAGAATCCTACGCACAATGAAGTATGGCCAAACAGGCGTAATCAATATGATGAGCAAAATGATAGACCTGTTTATTTTTGGGAATATCCTCCTACTAGAAGTTACTCTGGTGATGAGCCTCAAGAAGGTTATTTAGATAAACCAAACTTAGAATGGGATAGACCACAGCTTATTAGAGTTAACTCTAAAGTAGCTAAACACATGGCAACTAATCCTAATTGTAGGCATATTGATGAGTTCTTTTACACGGCTACTGATACTAATCATTTTAGTGTAAATCTTGCTATTGTTAGATGGTATACAGGTTATTCTATGAGACTTGAAAATGACAAGTTTATGGGTAATATGAAAGCTATTAACAAAGAGATGTATGAAAACTATGAAGAAATTCAAGAGTATATTTCATCTACAACAGGATTTTACTCAATAGAAAACTACTTGGAGAAACCTCAGATGAAGATGTTTAAGAAAATGATAGAATTTAATGCATTTCTTGACTCTCTTAATCAAGATGATCCAAATGCTGTTAAAACTAAAGCTAGAGAACTTTTTGTATTTACAGACGTAACATGTAACAATGTTGTAGACAAGGATGTAATTATAGCTTTTGAGGATTTGCTATTGTATTTAGAACCTATTGCTTTATTTTTAAATTCTATTGAAGATATACAGAATAAAATAGAAGATAATGATACAGGTAATGAATACTCTAAACAGCTTAACGAGTATCTCAAATTTAAACAAAGATTGGGTTGGAAACCACCCATCAATTTATTAACTTTAAACAAAAATAATTAATTATGATTTCAATAAATGTTATCGATGACAAGATCTCAGGATCTTATGGTGATAAGACATTTTGTATAGACTTTAATAAAGAAGTCTATACAAAAATGTTAGAATTAGCAGAAAAAGCTAATACTGCAGTCACAATGGAGGATTATAAAACTGTGTTAGAGCAGTTTGAACCTCTTACAGTTCAAGATTATACTAAAACTGTTCAAGATAAGTGTGAACACATCCATGTAAACAAAAGTACAGGTGAGTTTTTCTTACAACACAATGGTGTAGTATCATCTATACCTATGCCTGAAGCATTGGTAGAAAGAATTTATGAGTCTATGGACAAAGGATTAGATTTTATGCCACTAATTAAAATGTGGACTAGGTGGTTAAGAAACCCTGTTCTTCGTACTAAGATGAAGAAAGGATGGGGTAAAGAGTTTTGTGAAAGATTCTTTAATTACATTAATCTTAAATATGTGCACCCAGTTCTTAAGAAAGAACTAATGGAAGAGCACGGTTTAAGTGAAGAAGTTGCAGAAAGAAGAGCTACTATGTATCAAATGAAAATAACCAAAGAAGGTTTACTAAATGGTTACAAAGTATCTACTGAGATTCTAACTAAATTTAAACAAGATGAAGACGGTGAAGTTCAAGAAGTGCCAAGGTACAAAAGAACATTTAACGTTGACACTGGTGAAATTGAGTCAGAAGGATTACCAGAACATGTAGAAGACAGATTGTTTCAACCTGCTATTATGGGAACAAGCGGTGATGCTTTCTACTGTGAAGGCAGTAACGGTTATGCTACACCACAACATTTTATAAAAGTTGGTTGTACTCATAGACTGGCTAGTTGGGATTTGGTTAACACTAATGATAGACATTCGTGTGTTCCAGGTCTTCACTTTGGTGGTTTAGAATACATTAGTTCTATAACTGGTGAGATACACAACATTTTTGTAGATCCAATGCATATTGGTGCAGTACCTGATGATGAAACAGGTGCAGCTAGATGTCTTCAATATTTTGTACACTCTTCTTTAGCAGGTGTAAATGGTTCTATATATCATAGTTCTACTTATGCAGCTAAAACTGATGAACAGTGGGCTGAAATGCGCGCTAAAATTGTAGAAGAATACGATGCTTCTACTATAAAGAGTGGTAAAGAGGTTGGTGAGTTAACTAACCTTTAAATATTAATATAATAGAGTATATACTTAGACTGTTTAAAAATTAAGGTCTTTTCCGCAGTGTAAGTATATACTTTATTATTAAATTTAAAGATATGGAAGAACTAGATATATTGCAAATTCCAGACGATGGACCAGTTGCACTAATCGATGCAGACAGTTTGTTATATTACGAAATGGGTAAGCCAACATTAGAAGAGGCTATTCAAGGTATAAATAATAGATTGCTTCACATGCTAGCAATGTGCGGAACTAGTAAGTACGCAGGATTTTTAACTTTATCAAGATGTTTTAGATATCAAGTTGCAGAAACTAAGGCTTATAAACATAACAGAAAAGGAGGTTCTAAACCTATTATCTTTTATGCTTTAAGAGAGTATCTTCAACAAGAGTGGAAAATGGAGGCTGTTAGAGGCCTAGAAGCGGACGATCTTGTTGCAGTGCATGCTAAACCTAGTGGAACCATTATTTGTAGCCCAGATAAAGACGTTCTTTATCAAGTAGCAGGTAAACATTTTAATTTTAGGACTAATGAATTTATAAAAACTTCAAAACTAGAAGCTAATAAATTTCTTTGGAAACAAACATTAATGGGTGATGCTACAGATGGTATAGAAGGAATTCCTAAAGTGGGACCTAAAACTGCAGATAATTTATTAAAGAAAGTAACAAAAGGATTTGAAAAGATAGTAATAGAAAAATATGTTGAAAAATTTGGATATTACGAAGGAGTTTGTAAGTTTGCTGAGACATTCAAGCTTGTACATATATTAAAAACATATGAACAAGTAGAAAATGCAATAGGACTAGACTTATCAGGATCTCTTCAAGTTCATGATATTAAACATTTAAATATTAGTTATGGTTAAATGTGAAACTGTTTTATTTAATCCTCTGAATGCGAGGACTGTACGACTTACGGGTGGTACAAAAACTATTAACCCCCATGTTTTTGATGCGGAGATAGTCTCTCTAGAAATGCCTACTGACGTAGTGATTTCCACAGGAGAGACTATTTCTATCAAAAATAGAAAGTATAAAGTTAATTTTATAGATAAACTTTATAAGGGTAATGTTTTGATCTATGATTTGCATGTAGCAAAGCCTAACAAATCAAACATATTTATATTACCAATGTTAAGCGGAGAAAGGAATTTGTATTTTTA
>VMHT01143932.1_pt1 | contig 31573 bp, 40 predicted proteins | sample 4693611 | NCBI WGS metagenome assembly VMHT01 (sample SAMN12280063, study PRJNA550983) | marine metagenome | isolation source: seawater sampled from same location over 5 years 0.02-0.2 micron viral filtrate | place: USA: collected off the coast of southern California halfway between the port... ...
GGAAATGCCAATCTAAAACTGGCACCTCATGGTACAGGAGTTGTAGAAATTGAAGGTGATGGTTCATCAGCAGACGGCACAATACAATTAAATTGTTCACAAAATTCACACGGTATAAAATTAGCAAGTCCACCACATTCGGCATCTCAATCGTACACAATTACATTTCCCAGCACAGCACCAGGAGCAAACAAAATATTTCAAACAGATGCAAATGGTGATTTAACTTTTGTTGATATGCCTTCAGGCTTATCTAACATATCAGAAGACAGCAGCCCACAGTTAGGCGGATCATTAGATGTAAATGGAAATGCAATTGTTTCAACATCAAATGCAAATATTAACATAAATCCAGACGGTTCTGGAAAAGTACAAATTAATAACACATACACATTACCAAATGCTGACGGATCAAATGGACAAGTGCTTACAACAGATGGAGCAGGCACATTATCATTCACAACTGTGTCTTCAGGCGGCGGCGGGTTATCTAACATATCAGAAGATACTACTCCACAGCTAGGTGGCAATTTAGATGTTAACAGCCAAGATATTGTGTCAGCATCAAATGGAAATATAGACATTCAACCTAATGGTTCTGGAAAAACAAATATAAAAAATATTACATATAACGAAAGTGTTCATGATATAGGCACAACAAGCGGCACAAAAACACCAGATGTAAATGACGGACCAGTACAAACAATTACGCTTAGTGGTGATTTAACAATAAACGCATTTGCAAGTCCACAACAAGGTCAAAGTTTAACTTTAATAATCACACAAGACGGAACAGGCGGAAGAACACTAAGTTCCACTTTTAAATTTGCTGGCGGCACAAAAACTTTAAGTACTGCTGCAAGCGCAATAGATATCATGAGTGTATTTTATGATGGTTCTAATTATTGGGCATCATTAAGCACAAACTTTAGTTAAGGAGACACAATGCCACTAGGTGCATTTAGAATAAACACATTATCCAAAGTATCAAGCACAACAGCGGCAGATCCAAATCCAAGAACATCTCAATCAATGGTGATTGAAGCATTTGGAGATACAAAAATTTCAACTACTCAAAATAAATTTGGTGGGGCATCAATTGCTATGGACGGCACAGGTGATTACATTCAAATTGCAGATGTGGGCAACAATCTAGACTTTGGCACAGGTGATTTTACAATCGAATGGTTTAATTATTTGACATCATTAGACAGATTTGCAGTTGATTTGCGTAATGGTTCCAACGGCGCAAAAATTTTATTGTATTCATATCCATCAGATGGATCAGCAGATGACCTTTATCTGTATGTGAGCAGTGCCAATCGAATTACAGCAAGTAATGTTTTGTCTGCCAATCAATGGCAACACATTGCATTGTGTCGTGAATCAGGCACAACTAGTTTATATGTAGATGGCACGCAAGTTGGTTCAACATATTCCGACTCAAACAATTACGCACACGATCAAATAAGAATATGGCACAATTCTATTGGTGCTGAAAATTACACACCACCAGGTTTTGTAGATGAATTTAGAATTTCAAAAGGTCACGCAAGATATTCGGGCGCATCTATCACAGTGCCAACATCAGCATTCACAAAAGATGAACACACACATCTATTGATACACGGTGATGGAGACAACAACAGCACAGTGATATTGGATGATGGAGTAAGAATAGATTCAGCAGTTCCAATCACACTGACAGATAATGCTCATATCTCCACAGACCAAGCAAAATTTGGTGGAAGTAGTGTTGAGTTGGATGGCAACAATGATGCTGTGGATCCTGAACATGCAAATCTAAATATAGGTTCAGGTGATTTTACTATAGAATTTTTCTACTATCCAACAGATTTTACCACAGTGCACGGCAGATACTTTTTTGATACTGGAAGTGGTGTTTCCAGCAGACTGAATGGATACTTTAACTCATCAAGTCAATTTGTAATAAGAAATGGTAACTCAGAACTGCTTAAAGCCAGTCATGGCATGAGCACAGGACAATGGTATCATTTGGCGATTGTTAGAAAATCAGGCACACTACATTTTTATAGAGATGGCACATCATTAGCAAGTGTTTCCAACAGCACGAATTTTGTCAACAACGATTACAGGATAGGTGTATATCTTGGAGGTGGAGGATTTGGAATTGTAGGTTATGTAGATGAGTTCAGACATTCGAGTGTGGCAAGATACAGTCAAGCATTCACACCACCCACATCTGCTTTTGAGGCAGATGGTTATACAAAACTCTTGCTACACTTTGAAGGTTCAAATAATGACACAACAACCAAAGATGTTGGACCAAGAGCTCTATCAGAATGGAGCAATGGTGGATGGACACAAACATCAAGCGGTGTATTCAACAATGCACTACAATTAAGTGCTGGCGGATCACACGCTTATTTGAATATGTTACCTGCAGGGTTTGAATTTGATGATGACCAAACATTAACATTGGAATTTAGATTTAAAATCAGTGATGGTGGCACATCAAACAAAACAACAAAACTATTTTCAACAGGTTCCCTTAGCAGTGACGGTTTTCCAACCAGTTCAAACCGTTTAACACTGCACACATATTCAGATGGTAATTTATATTTCACACACGACGGCGGTGAAACAAATCTTGGCAATCCAGGCACAAGTTTTCATCATATTGCAATGCAGTACGACGGCACAGGTTCGTTCCATTTGTGGTTAGATGGTACACACAAGATATCTGCTTCACACAGCATAAGTGCTACCACTAACTTGTTCTTTGGTAATAGACAAGCAGGAGAAGGAACAAATTCAGGAACCAACACCATAGATGAAATAAGATTGTCAAACAACAACAGATACACACACAGTTCCAGCAATATCACAGTACCAGGTTCTGCATTCACAAATGATGATAACACGATTGCTTTATTCCATTGTGAGTCAACCACTCAAACAGATGACAACAGTTAACATTATGCAAACGCATATAAATACTCTTGTTATAACAACAATAAACTTTTAATTAGAAGGAGAAAAATATGAGTAACGCAGCTTCAAATTATGTTGAGGATAGAACTTTAGATTTCTGGCTTAACGGTAATTCACAAAGCACAACCACTCCGGGTACATCTTTATATGTTGCACTTTTTCATGGAACAGCAGGTTCTGTAGGATCGGGCGGCAGTGTATTAGATAACCTGGAACAAGGCACACTAACTGACGAAATTTCACAAGGTTCTTATGTAAGAAAACAAGTAGGTTTTGGTTCTGCATCAGGCGGTTCAATAGCAAATGATACCACTGTAACTTTTCCAACAGCCACTGCAAACTATAATGCAACAGTAACTTGTTTAGCTATTATGGATGCATCAAGTTCAGGGAATGTGCTTTATTTTGGAGAACTTTCAGTTTCGAAAACAGTAACTACTGGAGACACATTCCAGGTTGCAATTGGAAACATCACAGTCTCTATGACATAATAGGGAGGTAACTTCCTATGGCCGATTTTGGCAACATAAGATCATTAATCCATTTTACTAGGGATAGTTCAAGCGGTATCACTGTAAGTAGTCAATCTGCAGTTGATGAAACAACTGGCGATACCGTTGCGACTGGACTTACATATAAAAACCACACAAGCAGTACTGGCGGTACAAATTTTACATCATATGTAGGATCAACAAATGATGGTTTATATGCTGATCAATTATTAGCAGGCACAGTTGGCGGAACAACTTATCCAGGATTCACTTTAAACCGTTCGACTGGCACATATCCTACACAAGCAGGCACAAACGATTTTTCTGTAGATTTTTTCTTTTCACCACAATATCTTCCATCTAGTAGACAAACAGTTTTAAGAATGTATGGCCAAGACAGTCATTATCTTGGATCAGGATATGTTGAATTAACATATGAAAATAGTAGTAGTTCACATTTATTTAGATTAAGACAAGGTTTTAATAGCAACTCATTAATATTACAACATTTTAATTTTACTATTTCTGCAACTGCGTTAACATCATTATCCACACATAGTTCTTGGATTCATGTAAGACTTTATAGACTAAGTGGTGTGTTTTATCTATATTTTGATGGTGCACTAAAAGATAGTTGGACACCAGGAAACGGATCATATAATTTTAATTCATCTATGAATGTAGGTGCTGGTCTGTATGAAGAATTTTTATTAAGGATTGGATCATCTGCTTATCCACTTAATGATATTAATTGGAATCCAACAACTGTGCGAACTATCCCATATGTTGCATATGATGTAGGCACAATGTCTAACAGTGTGCAAAATGCTATTAGCATTAACACTATAAATTTTAAAAATGCTGATCCAAACGATTTTGCAGTAACAACCACAATTAACAGTATTGGCGGAAATGCCATTATTGCTGATCCAAATAATTTTGCATCTACAATTACACAAACAAGTACAGCAGGAAATACAGTAGGCTTTCCTGATCTAGATTATGTTGTTGACAATTATGTTGCAGACAGTTATGTTGGTATAACATTTGATGCAGCCATGAACCAATCATTTAGTGCAAGGAGTGTGTTTGATACACTTGGTGGTCTAGCAAGATTTGGGACATCAAGTATTTCTGCTTCAAGTGCAATTAACAATGAGACAGGTTTAATATTTGATGAATCAATGTCGGCAACAGCTAGTTCTATTTTTGCAAGTACAGGCGGAAGATTACAAACAACAACATATAATTTTGCGGCAGATGCACAATTTAATGCATTAGGCGGAAATGCAATTGTTGCTGTTATAAGTGTTACTTCAGATTCACAAGCATCAGGCACAGCCACAGTTGAAATAATACCAGATGCAAATATAATTGCAGATACTGCAATTAACACTGTTGCAGGTTATCTACAAACATCAGGTACATTAACACTTGGTGCTGATGCGCAATATGTAGTTGACCAAACAGCAGGCACAACAGCAGGTATATTGTTTAGTGGTCAAGCATCAATAGCCACAGACATGACTGCAGTTTTACAAGGCGGACTAAATTTTGTTGTATCAACCAGCTTAGACATAGAAACAGCCACAAATGTTGTTGGTGGATATTTAAAAACATTTGCTTCATCAATTGCAGCAGATGCTCAAACCACAATTATACCAACTTTATTAAAACAAACTGCACAAGCACAAATTACAAGTTCACACCAAACTAATTTTTTATTAAATGTTAATTTTACAGCAAAAGATACTAATATAAATACAAGTACACAAACAAGTGCATCAGGCAGAATATTACAGGCAGTAGATCCATTTAGAGCAATAGATATTGCTTCAGAACTTAGAAAAATAATAGTACAGGCAGAATTAAGGGATGACCAAATAAATAGCGAATCTCGTATAAATAAAATTAACCAAGAAACACGAAAAGAAACTATGCTAAGTGAAACACGCAAAGCTGAAATTTACAATGATAAAACAATTGTACAGCGTAGTAACAGAAGAGTAGGAGATAGAATATAATGCCAACATTAACAGGTTTTAAACAAGATAGAGCAGGCAAAATTATAGATAAAGATCCCTATGCAATTTTAGATTACACATTAGATTTTGTAGATTGGATGCCAGCAGGTGATTCAATTACATCTGCAACTGTCACAGCAGAAACAATTGCAGGCGATTCATCGGCATTAACAATTGATTCAACAGGGGTAACAGCTAACACTGTTACAGCAAACATATCTGCAGGCACAGCAGGCAACACATACAACATAGAATATAAAATTGTAACAACAAACGGCCTGCGTGATAGCAGAAATTTTAGAATTAAAATAATTGAAAGACAAGCATAATGAAAAAACCAATTAACAAAGATGATGTTTATAAGCTAGCATGTATACAGTGTACACATGCCGAAATTGCAGAGTTTGTTGGCTGCTCAACAGTGCATCTTGTAAAAAAATTTAAGTCAATAATAGAAAAAGGCAGAGAAGCAGGTAAAAAATCTTTGCGTAGAGCAATGTGGGATAAAGCATTACAAGGCGATACAAGAGCACAGATATTTTTATCTAAAAATGTTTTAGGATTTAAAGATAATCCAGAAGATACTACAAACAAAAATCCTTTACCTTGGTCAGATAATAAGGAGTTTTAATGGCACTAAGTGCAGCGCAAGAAACTATTTGTACAGATAATTCACGATTTCGTGTTGCTGTAACTGGCAGACGATTTGGCAAAACATATTGTGCAATGAGAGAACTTGCTAAACACGCCGCAAGTGTTGATCAAGAAGTATTATATGTTGCGCCCTCTTACAGAATGGCCAAAAGTATTGCATGGGAAAATTTAAAAGACAAATTAAAAAAATTAAGATGGGTAGAACAAACCAACGAAGCAGAATTAACAATTAGACTAAAATCGGGATCCAAAATATATCTAAAAGGAGCAGAAAATAAAGATGCACTTCGTGGAAATTCATATAATTTGATAGTGCTTGACGAGTTTCAAGATCTAGATCCTGAATTATGGACAGCAGTTTTAAGACCAGCATTATCAGACACAAAAGGTAAAGCATTGTTTATTGGCACACCAAGAGGTGTTGGATCATTTTCACACGACATGTACACAATGGCACAAACTACAGAAGATTGGGCAGCATTTAGTTACAAAACAATTGAAGGTGACCAAGTAGATGAAGAAGAAATAGAACAAGCAAAAAGAGACCTTGATGAAAGAACATTTGAACAAGAATATCTAGCAACTTTTAACACATGGTCTCACAGTGTCTTTTATAATTTTCAAAGACAAGAATGTGTAAAAGATTTAAAAGGTATGGATAAATTTGATTTACACATTGGTATGGATTTTAACTACTCACCAATGAGTGCTGCAATATTTGTTATTCATAATGCCACAATGTATTGTGTGGACGAAATAAGTATTGAAAACAGCAACACTTACGAAATGGTAGATGAAATTAAAAGAAGATATCCTAAAAGCAAAATTACATGTTACCCAGATCCAGCAGGACGACAAAGAAAAAGTTCAGCTATTGCGGGTGCAACAGATATTTCAATATTACAAAATGCAGGTTTTGCAGTGAATGTAAGACCAAAGCACACACCTATAAGAGATAGAATAAATGCTGTAAATAGTAAATTAAAGACTGTTTCAGGTGTTAGAAGTTTATTTGTGGATAAAAACTGCAAACAAACAATAAAAAGTTTAGAATCTTTAAGTTTTAAGCCAAACACAAGTGTTGTTGAAAATAACGAAAACACACACATGGCTGATGCAGTTGGATATTGTGTAGATATGCTTTATCCAGTTAAAAAAGATTATGAAGATAAAACAACTACGCAAAGATGGGGTTTTGCGGGAACAACATATGGAGTTAAATAATGCCTGTTATATTAGATAGATTTATAAAAGGTGATTCAAAGTATCAAATAGATTATCTTTTAGAATCACACAATGCGTACTCACATTATTTTAATAGATGGCAATTTTTAAGAGATAGTTATAATGGTGGTTATGATTATTTTATGGGCAAATATTTAGAGCCATACTATTATGAAAGCAGAGATGATTATGAAAAAAGATTGCGTATGCTTGCACTTGATAATCATGTTAAAGCTATTGTAGGAATTTACACATCATTTTTATTTAGAAAAGAGCCAAAAAGAGATTATGGCACAATTGATAATGATCCAGCACTTCAAGCATTTACTGAAGATGCAGATCTAGACGGTAGATCATTTCAAGCATTTTTAAGAGATGCGGCAACAATGGCCATGGTGTATGGAAATGCATGGATTATTGTTGAAAAACCTGTATCAGTTGCAAACACAAGAGCAGACGAACTAAATCAAAATATCAGACCATATGTATCTTTGTTTACACCAGAAAATGTGTTAGACTGGGAATACGAAAGACAGCCAAATGGTTTATATGAATTAACATATCTAAAAATAAAAGAAGAAATTGTTAATAACAAACAGTTTATAAGAGAATACACAAAAAATGAAATACACATTTATAAAATGTATGGCGAAGATAGAAAAGCTGAATACATCGAAACAATACCAAACACTATAGGTAAAATACCTGCTGTGTGTTTATATGCACAAAGAAGTGCAATAAGAGGTGTTGGTGTATCTGCAGTGGGTGATCAAGCAGATATGCAAAGATCAATCTATGAAGAATTAAACGAAATACAAAGTATTATTAGACTAACCAACCACCCAAGTTTGGTGAAAACTACAGGCACACAAGCAAGTGCTGGAGCAGGTTCTATAATCCAAATGGAAGACAATCTAGATCCTGGTTTAAAACCATTTTTATTACAACCATCAGGCGCAAGCATTGAAGCAGTACTAGAATCTGTACAGAAAAAAGTTGATGCAATAAACCAAATGTCATCTGTTGGCGGTATAAGAAGTATAGAAAGCAGAAGATTATCCGGTATTGCATTATCTTCTGAATTTCAATTATTAGGAGCTAAAATATCAGATTTTGCATTAAATTGTGAACATGTTGAAGAACAAATTTGGAGATTATGGTGTATGTTCCAAGGCACAACATGGAATGGTAAAATAGAATATCCTAGATCATTTTCAATACAAGACAAAGCAAACAGTATTGCAATGTTTAAAATGGCCAAAGAGTCAAACATTGAAAATCCAGAAATTATTGCACAAATTGACCAAAAAATATATGAAACATTAATGGAAAAAGATTATGATTTGGTTGCAAATGAAACACCAGCTTTACCAACCACACCTAACACACCAAACGAACACCCACCATTAACAGACCAAAATAATCTTGTGAAACACATGAGAGAAATGGTAGAACAAGGTTATACAGACGAACAGATTTTAGAATTACATCCAGAATTAGGTAGACTGTTTAACAATGGGTAAATTTATTCCAGCAAGAGATTTTGTATTTGGCACTGAAAAACAAATAAGAGATTTGTTATCAGAGTACAACGATGCCATACATATTTTTGAACAAAAAAATTACAAAAAATATGGTGTGAAAGCACGCAAAATTTTATTACAATTAAAAAAACTTATTGTGATAAGACGCAAAGAAATAAACGAAAGACATAAAAAAATTAAGTATAATACACATAAAGAAGGAGAATTTTGTTAATGAAAAAAAAGCAAAAACCTGTATGGGAAAAGAAAAGACCTAAAAGTATAGGTAAACCAAAATCATTCAATACAAAAACTAAAACATATGCCAAAGTAAAAAGAAAAGCAGATAGGCTTTTTGGTAAAAAAGTAAGTCTTGTAAAAAATATGTATATTAGTAAAATGATTAAAAAACGATAATGGCACGAATAAAATTTAAAGATATTGAACTAAGGCCAAAACCGAAAAAGTTAGGCAGACACAAAAAAAGAATGAATAAATCAGAAAAGAAAAATTTTAAAAAATATAAAGGACAAGGTAGATAATGGCCAAATATCAAGGTAGAACAGTCAAATTAAATAAACCAAGCAGAGGTGATGTTAAAAAATTTAAAGTGTTTGTTAAAGACAGAAGCACAGGCAATGTTAAAAAAGTTAACTTTGGCCAAAAAGGCATGACTATAAAGAAAAATAATCCTGTTAGACAAAAGTCATTTTTAGCAAGAATGGGTGCTGTACTAAAAAAAGTTAAAGGCCAAAAATCATTATCACCAGCATATTGGAGTATGAAAGCATGGCGATAACAACAGTTTCAAAGATTTCTGCCACTATAGGACAAAAACAACAACGCAGAAAATTTAAAATAAAAGGAGGAACCATCATGACACGAGGAAAAAAGAAGAAAAACTCTAAAAAGTCAATGACTAGAGGCAAAAAGAAGAAAAGATAATAAATAAACACAGTACTGTCGTAGGGCAGGGAGTACACTCAACTCAAACAAGAGGTATAATATGAACGCAGAAACAGAAGCGGTAAAATCTCAGGAAACTGCACCTGAAATAAAAGAGCAGGCTGATACACAGGTAAAACAAGAAGAAACTAACTTAAAGTTTGGTCAAGACGATTTAGAAAAAATTGTTAAAGATCGAATTGCAAGGGAAAAAGCCAAATACGAAAAAAAGTATTCTGGTGTTGATGTGGATCATTATAAACAATTAGTTGAAGCTGAAGAAAAGCGTAGACATGGCGAACTAGAAAAAAGAGGCGAATTTGAAAAATTGCTTAAAGAGCAAGCTGAAAAATTTAACTCAAAAATAGGTCAATATGAAAACGAACTTCAATCAATTAAAATTGATGGTGCTTTATTAAATGAGGCAGCAACAGCAAAAGCAATTAACCCTAATCAGGTTACACAACTTTTGAAAGCGCAGTTAAAATTAAATGAAGCAGGTCAAGTGGATGTAATTGATCCGTCAAACGGACAAGTAAAATACAACGATAATGGTGATCCATTTAGTGTAAAAGACTTGGTAAACAATTTCTTGAATGCTAACAAACACTTTGTGCAAGCAGGACCATCAGGTTCTGGTACAGGACAAGGTTTTGGTAAGCAAGATCCAGTGGTTGATAACGATACAAGTAAACTAAACATGATGAACCCTGATCATCGAGCTCGCTATAAAGAGATCATGAAGAAAAAAGGTGTTCGTCTATAACATACAGGAGACAATCACATGTCAAATGAAGTAGATACAGGCGTAACAACGGCGTTGTATTCCAACATAGTTCAGGCTGGATTATACACGCTACAAGAATCGTCTATATTAAGACCGTTAATTCGTAATTACGATATGAGCGGAACCCCGGGTCTAACAGCGCAAATTCCGATTTTTCCGGTTTTAACAGCTGATTCACCGGCTGATGGAGCTGACCTAGCAAACAAAGCGTTTGAAGTCACTACATCAAAAACAATCACTGCATCTGAAAGAGGTGTATTGGTAACATTGACTGACCTTGCAACTGAAACATCAAACGAAGATGTTGCAACAGCAATTGGTCGTCAAATTGGACAAGCAATGGGTTTAAAAGTTGACCAAGATATTGCTGCGCTATTCACAGGTTTTTCACAAACTGTAGGATCAGGTGCAACAGACATATCAGTGGACACAATTTTTAAAGCAGCGGCGCGTCTAAGAGCAGCGAATGCTCCAGGACCGTACTACTGTGTATTGCATCCATTCCAAGCATACTCTTTAAAGAAACAGTTAACTAATGCAGGCGCAACTATGAGTCACGCTTTATCTGATGTTGGTAATACAGCATTATCTGAAGGTTTCATAGGTAAAATTGCAAATGTAAATATTTTCGAAAGTACAGTAATTGGTGGAAATTCTGCTGAATCAACTGGTACTGGAAACTATTATGGTGCTGCTTTTTCTGCAGATGCTATGGCATACATGCTAAAAAGAAACATGAGAGTAGAAAACCAAAGAGATGCCTCTATGAGAGCTACGGAAATCGTAGGATCAATGGCATATGGTACTACTGAAGTGTTTGATAACTATGGAGTGTCTATTATTGGTAATGCTACATTAGCATAATCTAATAACCAACACCCTTTTAAAAATTATAGGCCTGTGATTAACTTTGCAGGCCTATTTTTTTTTATTTTTGATAAATAAATTTACAAGCAGAACTTGTTAACATTAAATTTATAAAGGAGGTCAGAAACCCCATGGCTATATTAGCTACTATAACAGATATTAAAGAATACGAGCCGGATATTGATAATTTTGGCATTAACGATTTTACAGCAGAAATAACAAAAGCACAGAATGATGTGTTTAGAGATTTACGCGTTCGTTGGTGGCCAACACAACAAATAGGTTTGTATGATATAAAATACTTAACAACAGGTCAAGTCGATCCAGATGATGACCTATACACTGCTTCACAATTAACAAGAGCATGCTGTTACCAAGCACTTGGTTTCCACATATATCCTAAACTTGCAAAGTTTGAGCCTGACATGGACCTCTTTGAAAGAAAAATGGAATTTTACAGAAAAGAATACGAGCGCGAACTTGATTTATGCATGCGCGACGGGATAGAATATGATCTAGATTCTTCTGGCACAGTTAGTGACGCAGAGAAGGAACCTACTCACTATCTTAGATTAAAAAGGTAGTGCATGTCTAACAGAGAATCTATAGCAAAAAATGTTGAACTAGTGTTGAAGGACATGGATCCTCCAAAACCAGCATTTGTCACAAGAGAACCTTTTGATTTACAAAAATTAGCAATCACACAATTTCCTGCAATATTAATCACAACAGGTAACGAAACACGCGAAGATAATGCAATGGGCGGTGCAAGACGCAGTACCATACAAATGAATATTCGTGGGTATGTGCGTGCTGATGGGCGTGTAGGTCAAATACAAACTGTTGATCAAAAACGCAACGAATTAATAGAAAGAATTGAAGAAACATTAAACACAGATAGAACAAGAGAACTTACTGATAAAGCAAGCACAACTTTGGTTTCTTCAATAGAAATTATCGAACACACACCACCATTAGGCGAGTTTTTAATGATATGTGATGTAAGATATTCATTTACTAAAGGAGCAACATAATGAAATATGTTAAAATACAAAAAGACGGCCAACGAAAATCAATAGAGGCCGATAGACTAGAAAGATTTCTTGGTGAAGGTTGGACACAATTACAACCAACCAAAACAAAGAAAAAACCTTCAGCTAAGCATAAGATAACTGCAAAAGCTGAAGTAATTAATAAACCAGATTTTGAAGAAGAGATATTGTACGATATTGAAGATATTGACAGTACTAACAATTCAGAATCACAACCAAATATAGAGGAGAACTAATATGGCTACAATTACTGGCGAAAACGGTAAAGTAATGTTTGGAACTGACTCTGGTGGAGCTACACTAACTGTTGCTTCTGTGAGATCTTGGACTGTTGAACATGTCAAAGATACAGTAGAAGACACAAGCATGGGGGACGGTGCTCGTACTTACTTGTCAGGCTTACATTCATTTACAGGCTCAATGGAAGTTTTATATGATGTTGCAACACAAGACGGTCAAGCAATTTTTGAACCTAACAATGATGCAACACTATCAGTGGAATTTTTTCCAAATGCAACAGGCGTAAAGTATGTTGGCAATGTGATAGTAACTTCAGTGAGTAGAACAGCAAGTTTTGACGATGTAGTAAGTGCAACAGTTGCTTTCCAAGGCACTGGTGTGTTACACTCAGAAACAATAACTTAATGTTAAAAGTTGTTTTCAAGGGCAACAAACAGGCCATTCGCAGTCTTGAACAAGAAAAAGATCGTGAAATGACCAGAATAGCTGTTGATCTATTGGCAAATGCAAAATCATTTACGCCAATTAGATCTGGTAGAGCGCGTCGCGGTTGGCGACTTGAAAGTACTCGAAATACAAAGAGTGCTGTTAACCGCGTACCATACGCCGCTCGTCTAGACAGAGGCTATTCAAAACAATCGCCTAGTGGTATTACTAGACCTACCATTAGGAAGACAAAAAGGAGATAAAACATGAGTATAGCTCTAAAAAATGCACAAGAGCATTTTAAACAAAAACTTGCAGGAGGCTTAGAAAAGCTGACTGTGCCAGAATGGAAGATCGACATCTATTATAGAGCCGCTTCTCCATTCGCTGTAGAACAAAATATAATTGCACTACAGCAACAGGGTAAAACTGTTGAAGCATTAGTTGAAACACTAATACAAAAAGCATTGGATCCAGATGGAAAACCATTGTTTAAGAAGTTTGACAAAGTCAATTTGTTGAATGAAGTTGATCCTGCAGTTGTTCTAAGAATAGCAGCAGTGTTAAATTCAACAACATCAACATATGAGGAAGTTGAAAAAAACTAACTGAGGACATTGAACTCCAACTAATTATGCGTATTGCTAAGGAGTTGGGGAAAAGCATAAAAGAAGTGCTGCAGTTTGATGTCCAGGAAATTAACTTATGGGCCGCATGGTTCAAAAAAGAACATGAGGTAATGAAAGAACATGGCGAGAACAGACATAGAAATCCGCGCAGTCGATAAAACGCAAGGTGCTTTGCGTAATGTTGACAAACGACTTAACAGTCTAAATAAAAATGTTGGTCAGTTAGAGCGTGGCTTCGGTAGTTTAGCAGGCAAAGTAATTGCTGCTGGTACTGCAATTGGTACTGCATTTGGGCTAAAAGCCATTTTGCGTGTTGGTGCAGATGTTGAAAAACTACAACAAAGATTTCAATTTTTGTTTAAATCTGTAGACGAAGGTTCTAAAGCATTCCAAGAAATGCTTAAGTTTGCAGGCGAAGTACCATTCACTTTGGCTGAAATACAGCGTGGTGCTGGTAATCTTGCAGTTGTTTCTAAAAATGCAGTAGAACTTGGTGAAAACTTAAGACTTGTTGGTAACATTGCGGCAGTCTCAGGTTTAGATTTCCAAACTGCTGCAGAACAGTTACAAAGGTCATTTGCTTCCGGTATTAGTGCATCTGAACTATTCCGTGAACGAGGTATTAAAGCAATGCTTGGTTTCAGGGATGGTGTTCAATACAGTGTTGAACAAACACGAGATATTATTACTAAAGCATTTGGTCCTGGTGGCCCATACGAAAAAGCAGCATTTGCACTATCAACTACATTTGATGGTGTCTTTTCTATGTTGCAAGATAAACTCTTACAATTTCAAATTGCATTAGCCAATCAAGGCGGACTGTTAGAATATTCAAAAGGCGCATTAAGAGCACTTGATGATTTTTTAGCAGAGTCACAAACATCATTAACAGATTTTGCTACAGTTGCTGGTGCTAAATTTATAGAGTTTGTAGAAAAAACATTATTAGGTTTTGCTAGGATTGCAGACGGATTAAAACCAATATTTTTAATAGTGGCAGCAGGTTTTGATGGACTATTTAAAATATTAAATTCATTACCGCCAGGTGCAAGAGAAATTGGTCTAATTGGTTTCTTTATGTTAGGTAAAAAAGGTAAAGCACTAGCATTATTATTTGGTCTTGTGTTTGATTCTGTGCGTAAAGGCATTGGTCTAATACTAAAAGGCTTTATAAAAGTAAACACTGGCATATTAAACATACGAAAAAGTTTAGGTTTAGTCAGTGATGAAAATTTTGCAAAAATAAATCAACAAATGAAAGACCTAGGCAAATTTGCAGATAACATGGTAATACCATTTGAGGATCTAGACGAAAAAGGTCATGACTTAACTCACACATATGGTGAATTTTTCAATGGAACAAAAAAAGCCTTAGATGCAATAGGTGTTGGTATAAAGAAAAATGCTAATTTAGCTGAACAAGTTAAAAAAATGGTTGGTGATATACCAATTGTTTCAGAAGAACAAAAGAAACAGTTAGAAATATTAGAAAAAGCAGCCAAAACAATTGGTGGTGATCTAGGCAGAGATATATTAGGCAAAGAAGATCCTAAAGTTGTAGCATACGCAGATTCCATTAAAGCACTTGAAGCATTAAGAGAAATAGATATTGCTAACGAAGAAAAATATACTAAACGGATAGCAATGATACGAGCTCAACAAGCAATAGAGCAACAAGCAGAATCTAAAAAACGAATAGACAAAGCATTATCAACTATACGAGCAGGCCAAGATGCACAAACAGACATAGAAGCATTAAAAGGCAGTGAAAGAACTAAAGTCGCTGCAAAACACGGTAAAGACTTATTAACACAGATTGCACAACAAAATGAAAAAGCATTTAAGATTGCAAAAGCACTTGCAATGGCAGAAGCATTGATTGCAGCAAAAACATCAATAATTAATTCATACAAAGTTGGTTCAGCGGCAGGAGGTCCAATATTAGGCGGAATATTTGCAGCAGTTGCAGCAGCAGCCACAGCAGCGCAAATTGCACAAATACGAGCAACAAAATACACAGGTCCAAGACAAAAAGGTGGTGCAGTTGCACAAGGTGCATCATATCTTGTTGGTGAAAAAGGTCCAGAAATGTTTACACCAAGTGCAAGCGGACAAATTTCACCTAATGGTCAAATGGGTGCTGTAAATGTAAACTTTAACATAGAAACAAATGATGCAACAGGTTTTGATGAATTGTTAATTGATAGAAGAACAACAATTGTCGGTATTATTAATCAAGCTCTTAACCAAAGAGGTCAACAAGGAGTAACAACATAACATGGCTACAATAGGTGATTTAAATGGTGCGTCTTCAATACTAAGTAATCCTAGTATATTTGGCGCAAGAGCTGTAAATTTTAGACAAGAAAATTCAACAGCCATTACAAAAACAGCAAGTGGTAGAACAATACGAAGTGCAGTAGCAACCACAATTTGGCGTGCAAGCATAGAATTAACCACTTACACACAAGCAAATTTTAAACAGTTACAAGGATTTGCAGCGCTTGCAAGAGGTGCACTAAATGAATTTAATGTACAACTGCCTGGTGTTTCAGAAAGATCAGTCACAACAACGCCTGGCACAATTACATGTTTAGAAAATTATGATGTAGGTTCAACCAGTGTGGACACATCTATGGCATCAATTAATGCTAGTGATAATTTCAAAGTCTTAAGCATGGGAGATGTAATTAAATTTTCTAATCATAACAAAGTATACATGGTCACATCAGATGTAATACCTGATTCTGGTGGTGATGTACAAATTAATTTTGAGCCAGCACTTGTTACTGCAGTTACTAATTCAACCACTGTCACAATAGACAATGTGCCTTTCAGAATGTATTTTACATCTGATTTACAAGAATATCAATACAATGTTGATGGCACAGTAAATTATAGAATAGATGTTGCGGAGGCTGTTTAATGGCCAGAGGATTTACATCAACACTTAACACATACCTTGCGGGTAACAGTCTAATTGGTTGTTTATTGTTAGACATTGAAACTGGCAGCGGCACATCACGATTTACAGATAATTCATTTGACATTGTGTTTAACAGCAACACATATCAAGCACAAGGTGATTTTTTAAATATCAGTGAAAGAGACGAAACAGCTGAATTACAAATACACAGTGTTAACATATCATTAAGTGCATTAAAAACATCTAACATTACAACATATGCAACATCAACACAAATTAATAAAAATGTAGAAATACGAAGAGTATTTTTAAATCCATCAACAAACGGTTTATTAGGTAACGGCACAACAGACACAGGCTATTTGCTTTTTAAAGGTAAAATTGCAGGCTATTCAGTTACAAACAACCAAAATTTTGCAGATATTCAACTACAAGTTTCAAGCCAATTTATAAATTTTAACAGAAAAAACGGCAGAAGAACTAACCAACAAAATTTTCAAAGAGAACATCCTAATGATCATTCTATGCAGTATTCACATGAAACATTGGCCGAAATTAAATGGGGTTTAAAATAATGATAATAAGACCAATCAAAGTAGCAGATATAAAACCATTAATAGACTGTATACAAGCACAAGCAATTGATGCTGATTTGCATGAATCAGATAAAATTAATGCAGACATATTAGCAGAAAATATACGAGATGCAATAATAGCCAATCATTATGCTGGCATTGTTGCAACTGAAAATGAACAAATAGTAGGTTATATATATGGTTTAATTGGCACAAAACATTGGAACGATAAAAAATATGGTGAAATATTATACATTTTTATTAAACCAGAAAACAGAAGTAAAAAAATTGCAGATGAATTAATGCAAAATCTAGTTAATTGGTTTAGAAAAAATAATTGTGATTATTATGTAACAAGCATAATGCATTTTAATAAAAATTATGAGCCAATGCAAAAATATATGGATCGTGCTGCGTTGTTTTACAAAACACAAGGTATGCAAACTGTAGGACATTACATGGTCAAACAAATAAAGGACTACGATGGGTAAAGGCGGATCAAATCCAATTAAAAAATTTGTAAGAGGTGTTAAAAAACTTTTTAGCACTATTACATCATTTGTGGGCGACATTGTAGGCTTTGTAATCAAACCATTTTCAACACCTTCATTAAACATTGATGCTGAACAAATTGCAACTGGTGTAAAAATAAACAAAACTGGCACAAACATAGGCATTCCAATTGTGTACGGTTATAGACGAGTTGGTGGACATCCAATTTTTGTTGAAACAGATGGATCTGATAACAAATATCTATATGTAGTATATGCAATATGTGAAGGCGAAATACAAGGTATTACCGGCATTAAAATTGATGAAAATGAAATATACCCAACAGTGGCTTCAGGCGACAGTGTGTATGTTGCAAATAATCGTTATAATACAACACAAGGTCGTTACAACGATAGGTTAACATTTGAAGTATTTTATGGCACAGAAAATCAAAGCCAAAGTGGTCTTGCTAACGAATCTAAAACTTGGCCAACACTTGAACGAAAACTGCCAGGTGTTGCATACGCAGCATTTAGATTTGAATGGAAAGCAAGCACACAAGAAGAAGCTGATTCTAACCCATATGGCGGTGGTATACCGCAAGTTACATTTGATGTGTTAGGCAAAAAAGTGTATGACTTAACCACACATTCTGGTGGATTAGATTTAGCTAATGATTATGCTGATCTAACAAAAACATATTCAACTAATCCTGCTAACTGTGTTGCAGATTATCTTATGAATCCCAGATACGGTGCAGGTTATAATAAAAGTTTTATTAATGCTGATGTTTTCAAAATTGCAGCAGATAAATTTGATCAAACAGTAACATACGATACATCATCTGTTGATACAGGAAAAATACTTACTTTAAATGGTGTTTTAAGCACAAATTCTAAAATAATAGACAATGTAAGACAGCTATTATCTGGCTGTAGGTCAATATTACCTTTTATTGAGGGCAGATATAAACTTAAAGTTGAAGATGGTGGTAATGCTACTGACATAACATCAAGCACTATTGCAGTTGCATACGATATTACAGCAGACAATATTGTTGGCACAATTGCGTTAGGTGGCGAAACTAAAACAACAAAATTTAACAATGTGTTTGTTAACTATATTGATCCTGATTTAGAATATTCAAGCCAACAGGTTGCTTTTAGTGAAGCAGGCGATTTAGCTGTGGATGATAATGAAGATTTAACTGGTGAATTTACATTTGACACAATTACAAATCCTTATATGGCAAGAGATTTTGCAAGAATGATTTATAAAAAATCAAGGTCACAAAGAACAATATCTATGACATGCACACAAGAATTAATGGATGTAGAACCAGGCGATATTGTAAGAGTAACAGACACTGTTTTAAATTTAACTACAGCAACATTTAGAGTGACCAACATGAAACTAAACAATGATGGCACTGTGGGCATTGAGGCTGCAGAACATGTGGCTGCAAATTATCCATATCAAACAGGTCCACAAGTTGAAATACCACCACCATTATTTTTACCAGATGAATACCAAGGTAAACCTATACAAAAAGTTATTGGAAAAATTGGTGTAAATCCACCTCCAGGTTCACCACCACCCCCACCAAAAGATCCACCTACACCACCAGGTTTAAAGTCATGGGTTGCTGGCAGTTTACCAAATACATCTTATGCAGCCACCTATCCTGATCATTTGGATGGACCATTAGGCGAAAACACACAATATTCAACTTTTGGATATGATGGAGCATTTAGATTAATAGGTGGAAATTTTTCAGCAAGCCAATTTAATTATTTTAATGCAATTGGCGGATCAATTGCGTTAGGCATGCGTTTTCAAAGACCAAGTGAATCATCTATAGATTTTTTACAATTTAGACTATATAAAGGCACTACACTTGTAGAACAAGCAAGAATACCATTTAGAAATATACAAACAAATGGTCTACCAACAACAGATGCAAATTATGTTGCATATTCACCTGCAATCACACCAGAATTTCCTTTAAACAAAGGATATGAATACAGTGTGACATACTACAAAAGCACAATTGACAGAACATATGAAATAGGTGGTGTTATTAATTGGATTTCTGGTTTTACTAGTCATACATATGATGTTAATGGTGAAACAAAAACTGGCAGCAGTCTTGAAGCATATATTAACTATCTTAAAGACACAATTGCTAATTTACCAGACGATGGAGGTTCTATCTAATGCAAGGCACAGGTAACGGATATTTTGATAAAGTAACAGAACTTTATGTACCTACATCTTCAGAAACTTGGGCAAGTTATTCAACATGGTCTGGTTTTACCACATGGGAAGGCACATATGCTGATGGCACAACATTAGTATACACATCTAGAATTTTTGATGCTGGTGAAATTAATAAAACTGTAATTTTATTATCAGCAACCACGGGTTTACCATTTGATACCACAATATCGTATGGTAACACATTGTCAGGCAGTTCAATAGCATCACCCAGCACAGAAAATGTTACAGCAGGCCAAGGTGCAGTGCCCACATTGACAGGCAGATATTTTCAATTTACATTAACACAGACCATGGACAGTGCAAACGACACTGTGCCTTTTTTACAAACTTTTGATGTTACATTACAAAGTGCAAGTAATATAGACACTGTAAGTTTTGGTGGTGCAAACAGACTAGACACAAGCACACTAAGCGGCAGTGTGGGACAAAGAACTTACACAGACACCAGTGTGGGAAGTTATGTTGATTTTTTTACACAAATTTTAAGTGATAATTTAACTGGTACACAAACTCCTGTTTGTTATGTAGATCTAAGTGGAACTAATCCAGTGTTAAATATATTTGATGCAGATGCATACGGTAAAAGAAAAAGGATGGATGTTACAGTAAACATTAATTATTCTTTTACAGTAGGGACTACAGCAGATGCAAATGGAAACATAGTGAGGACATAATATGGCTTGGCCAACAAGTAAACCAACAACATCAGCATTTGATAATGCAGAAGACAGTATAGCAACAAGTAGAGCAGAACTACAAACAATGTCTACAGCAGTAAACGACATTGTTGATTTTATTGATACAACTGCAATTGCTGACGGTAGAATTTTACAGTATGATGCAACATCTGGTGCATTAAAATTTGTTGTAAACACTGCTGGCGGTGAAACACACATACAAGCAGGTACAGGTATCACAGTTACCAAAACTGATTCTGCTGGTCAACACGAAATTGCATTTAGTGGGTCATACACATCAAACTATAGCACATACAATTTTACTAATACAAGTATTTTTGAAATATCTTCAACAGGCAGTGTGCCTACTGTTATGTCAGCACATGTAAATTATCCGGGCATAAATTTAAAAACACACGGCACATATTCAGGGTTAATTGCATTAGTAGGTGGTGAAAATGGTAACATAAAAATAGAACCGCATGGCACTGGTAAAATAAGGCTACACAATGCATATGCTTTACCAACAACAGACGGATCTAATGGACAAGTTATACAAACTGATGGTGCTGGCAATTTAAGTTTTGCAACAGTGTCTGGCGGGGGCAGTGTAAGCCCATTAACTGCTGATTTAGAAACTGGTGGCTTTAACATTGTGGGCAACAATGGTCAACTATCATTGTTTGTGGACCAAAATGATTCAGCTGGGGCAAAAATACAATTTGGTGGACCAGCCAGTTTTGCATGGATTGATATGGATGGAAACGAATTTCATGGCAGCGGTACTTTATCACTTAATCCAGGCAACTCAACACTTGCTAACAGCGCAATTTATATGGCAGAAACTGGTAGCAAAATGTATATCAGAGGCACAGGTGCCTGTGAGATTAACAGAATAGAATTTCCAGAAGCAATATCACAAAGTGCATCAGTAGGACAAGTTTTAAGAGTAGCATCAGTTGGCAATGCAGGTGTGTTTAACAATAATGATGTTGTAAATCTAGAATTTGCAACTGTTGCAGGTGGTGCAGACAACCAAGTTACAGCAGGGGCATCTGACAATATCACAGTCACTCAGCCAGATTCAGGTGGTGCATTTAATGTTGCACTGGCAAATCCTTTAAACAACCCTATAGATGCAAACAACAATGCAATTAATAATGCAGTATTAAGAGGCTATTCGGAACACATTAACACAGGCTTGGGCACTACCGGCACACTAACACCTGATGTTGCTGATGGCAATGTGCAAACTGTCACACTGTCTGGCAACATCACTGTTAATGCATTAGCATCAGTGGCAAATGGTGACAGTTTAACACTAATAATTAGACAGCCTGCTTCAGGCGGACCATACACACTTAGTTCAACAATGAAGTTTGCAGGTGGAACCAAAACACTAAGTACTGCTGCCAATGCAATTGATGTGTTGACAATATTTTATGACGGCACTGACTATTTGGCCAGTTTGGGTACTAATTTTAGCTAGAATGCATGTCTACAACGCTCATAGAGCTCATTACATGGGCGTTGCAGACCAATTGAATACAAACATATGTAAACAAAAAAAACTAAATAAAAACATGGAGAAACACACACTATGACATGGGGAACAGCAGGAAACATTAGCACTCTTAATTTGGATGCTTCATCAGACTCACCAGCAAATGCACGAGCTGATCTAAAAGCCGCACTGGACGAAATTACATCAATTATTAATGGTCGAAACGCAGCAAATGGAGTACCAGGACTAGATTCAAACTCAAAAATTTCAGCAGTACAACTGCCAGACGAAATTAATTCATCTGCCACAAATGCATTAACACTGGACCCTGCCACAGGCAAAGTCAAAATTGAAGATGTGCTTAATCTTAATCCACAAACACTGGCACAACTAAATGCACGAACTGACAAAACTGAGGGCGATGTTGCATACTGTTCCAACGGTAATTCAGGATCAAAAACATTAGCAGTGTATGATGGTTCTGCATGGAAAGTGGTTGCACTGGGTGCTACAATATCATAATGGACACAAAATTAAACGAATTAGACAAAAAAGTTGCACTAATAGAACAACGATTGGAGATAATCCAAAATAATCATTTAACACACATTGAAGACGACATAGCCAACATTAAAAAATACTTTTTATGGGCAGTGAGTGCTGTGTTTGCACAACTGTTAGGCATAATTGCGGCACTGATCATGATGCTGTAATGAAAGTTCAATATTATCCCACACTAACACCTGATCAATTTCATGCCATAAAAAAGTGTGTGGCATGTGGTACCAATCAGTTTTTGGCATCCAAGATGCAACCAGTCACACTGCATTATGCAAGAACATGGCCTTTTAGGTATGATGAATCAGTTGAGATTGATGATATTGTGTGGAGAATCAAGTGCGACAAAAAGTATTGCCACACTGCAGTGGGCATAATCCTTAAAAACACTAAATAATATTCATATCAACAATTTGCCATTTTTGATATAATCCTTCCAACAGGGCAGTTCTCTCCGTTCAGCCCTGTTGGGCACTTCCACAAAATAGTTTAAATATGTACGAGCTGTAGCATTCCTTTACTTTGCTGACATTGTTGCTACAGCTCATTCATTATGTCCAGTCTTTTTATTACATCAGCCAATGAACAATTGTATGAAGACTATGGATATTCGTTTTTTCATACATTTCCTAAAAAACAGTACGATCTGATAGTGTACACTGAAGATACCAATATGTCATGGTGTCCTGCCTGGGTAAAGGCCATTAACCATTGGCCCACTGAAAGCCCAGAATTATTCAGACGAATGAACGAACTAAAGACATCACATACTTCATCAGACTATCGAAATCAGCCCTGGAGATGGTGTCACAAAGTGGCAGCACTACGATTGGGCATCACATTATACAGTCTGTATAAGGCATATGATTCGATCACATGGATTGATTTTGATACCACATTTGTCAACATGCCCAACCCTATGGAATATCATAATGTAATGAGTGCCTATAACAAGCCCATTGTGATGCATGATAGAACACACAGATTAATAAATTATCCAGAAACAGGCTTTATATGGACCAATTCACATGTGTATATGCCAGGAGTGAATGAATATGTATCCATATACCCACATGCACCCACATACATGGTCAATTTGTTGTATGATGCATTCTTATCTGATGCGGTAGAGCAGACCAATGCTGGCCATGATGCATATCAAATTGGTATGTTAATGCGAGGCCCATTGAGCAAGTATTTTGGTAACTGTTCCCAAGAGGGCATACACAAGCCACACCCACAAAGATATGGGGTTACAAAGTCATGGTGGGTACACAATAAGGGTAAAGCCAAGTATACCTAATTAACCTAATGCACCTAATATTTTGGTAGCATTAAGTGTGTACATTAAGACTATGACATGTTATAGTAGTAGTATGTTAACACACATTGTGTTCATACAGTGTTAACATGGTGCAATTTCTTTGTAAGTTTAGCAAGCACCTAAAAAGCCAAACTTAAGGGTATTGAATGTGGGTCACTCCTAATAGGACTGTCATCTTATAGACCATCCACTTCAATGCCCATAAAGCCCTGTATAAGGGTATAGAATGGTTAGACATGTGTGTGGTTGAATGACAATTTGGTCTAACATAATATTTGAACGGATACATACTAATCATTCTGTAATAATAGATTATAACATTTATAGTAAGAGGAAACCGCTAGTAAATGTTTCAAAACCTAAAAATTATTCAAAATATGCCCATAACCTACCGTAAAATGGTGTTGATACCATATAGTCGGTCCTAGTACGGATAGATACGGTTGTTGTTTATGGTATAAGAGGGTGCAAGATGGTCCAGAAAGGTTTCATGATAGGCAGTATGCCATGCACAACCTGTGGTCACCATACACAACCCTAGTAAAAAGATTATTCGCACCATTATAATATATTGTAACATAAGTTGGGCTGTATGTACACCATTAGTTGGACCAATCTAACCATAATAGAATTGTGGATCTGGGTGGCTGAACGGTAGAACACGGTCTCAAATAGGTTAGGGTGCCTTACACACACCGGCCCTACTACCATTTCCTCTATGCTTATATGTTTCCAAGCTAAACTGGTATAAGTAACACATGCTAGTCACATTCATCTTTTGGATAATCATTGTGTGTTTACTAGCATATGCTGCCTACCTTAAGTCTACTCTTTAAGAGCCTTAATCTGTTTCAACAGTGACTCCACAGTCTTTTCAATATCGTCCAACGCATTCCAATCAAACAGTTTGTTAACTGGTGCTGTGGCCGAATCAATTACACTAATACCTTCCATTATGCTTTTAAGGCTTGCAAGTGCTGTTTTTTGTTCTGGCAGTGTGGCTTCTTTTTCAGTGACCTTCACAATATCCACAGTCAGTGGTACATCATGATCAGTCATGTATTTTAAACACCATACTGCTTGTTTTGGTGTCAATGTGCCTTTGTTGTTTAGCCTATCCACTGCATTAGTCAATATGTCTCTATTAACATCATTGTCGCTAGATGAATATAGGCTTTTAAGCACATCAATCATTTTTGTTTTTGTTATTTCCATTTATATTCTCCTTGTAGTTATTGTAACACATATAGGGCCAAAAGTACAACGGTAGCTTACCAAAAAATTTTTGCTAACCATGGGCCTCCCATGACCTGGCAGGATCCTTGCACCAGAGACTTTTGGATATGTGTGCATTGGCATATTCATTCATATACACAATTCGTTTTATGGGTGTGTTTAACAGTGCTTTCACACAACTCACACATGGTGATGTGGTCACATATATTGTTCTTGCAAATCGTATGTCTTTCACATGCAACAGTGCATTTATTTCGGCATGCACAGCATCACAACCATCTATGTTTGTGCCTGTCATTGCATTTGCAGCCACACATGGTGAATCTGTACAATGAGTAATGCCTTTGGCCACACCATTATATCCCACACCCAGTATAGTGTTTGCATCATCTGCAATTACTGCACCCACTGATCGTCTGACACAGGTGGATCTGGTAGCCCACAATGTGGCAGTGTCCATCATGATATTGTCTATTGGCGGTCTCATTTTACCAAATGAAAGTGTCGTTCGTACACATGCAGATTTTGTACCTGCCATATAATTTTGTATGATCCCAACTGTTTGGGTGGAGGTGGATTACCATGAGCATTATAGTCTTCCATTAATCGTTCACACACTTCGGCCTGCCATGCATAATCATTTTTGTAGCCAAACACCACATCATTTGATCTCATTTGTACCACTGCAACTAGTGCATCATCTCGTATGTAGTATGTGACTGCATTTGTGCATATAAAATCATTACGACCATTCATATCGTATTCGTTCCATATGGAAGGTCTGTTGTACACAGCACATGCTCGTCGAGTGTCTGGATTGTGTATCAGTTCTTGCAGCAGATTTAGATACTGTTCATGATTGGCTTTTGAAAACATCATCCAGCCATAGTTAGAATTAACAGCACCATCCGGACCTGCAGTTAAACACCATTGTTTGGGTGGATTGTCCATGGCATGTATATTAAGACTTTCTGAATCATACCATTCTATTTCTTTTTGTATGTATTCCTGATTTGGTGTGCCAAATATTGAGGGTGCATCTGCCTCAAATGATGCACCAATCAATTCTATAGTGGAACAGCCTGTACGATCCCTGGTAAAATCACCTTTATACATGCTCATTATAAAGTAATTGCGTATGTCTTTTGTGGTTAACATACAACTTTATTCCAATGTTCTGAGTTACTAACTGTGCCAGTCAACTCATTCAGTTTTGGAAATTGTGGTTTGTAGTTGTCATCAGGCTGTATCACTTCCCATATTGCATTACGCGAATGAGCAGGATATAATGGTGCAAATATTGTGCTTAGATAATTGGCATCATAATACACATTAAGTTTGTTAAACACACTTAGTTCATCATCAGTCAATATTTTTTTGTAGTCTTTTTGACTGGCAAATGTGCCATAGTGTGCTTTTATGCCTAAACCTGTTGATTCTATCAACGAACCAAATGCCTCATATGTCATTTCGTTAACATGATTGGCTGCCGCACCCACTTTTTCATCATAACAAGGTGTGCTTAAAAATGCAATACCGTCTTTGGCCAATATTCTTTTCATTTTTTGCAACATTCGTTGTGCATGTTCTGGTTCCACATGTTCTAACACTTCAAAACAACAAATTGTGTTGATGTTGTCGTGTTCTTCATCTGGTATTTCACAAAAATCAGTTTCTGACCATACTTTTTGTGGTTCCCATGATGTGCCAGTTTTATTAAAGTATTTTTTTGGCTCAATTTTTGCATAATCAACAGCAGAATAATAATCCATCTTGATCATGCCGGATCGTATTAGTCTAGGTAATGGAAATTCCTTACCGCAACCAATATCTAATATTCTTGTGTCTGGTGCTTTTCTCGCAGCATATTTTGCAACATGTGTCCATCTAAGACAGTGTGCAATATAGTCTCTGTGTATTTGACCTTTGTCTTCAAAAGTGTCTAAACTTAAGAATGTTTTGTCAATTGCTTTACCGTATTTGTTAGCCATATTATTTCTCCTCTGTGTTTGTGTTGTGTATTATGGGTGTTGGTGTTTTGTTGAATATATCTTTGTTTTTGTCTTGACCTTGCATTTTACCACGCAAATATTCAACAAAAAATGTGGTATAATTGATTAAATCAATTGCACTATCTTCAAGACTTTCAAAGTTTGTACCATGATTTGGTTTAGCTTCAACAGCATCCATCACAGATTTAATCCTTAACATTTTTGTGTTCATCATATCGTAGATAGATGCACAGCCTCTTGGATAATAATCAATCTGTTTGACCGAACTGTTGTCATTTTGATAATCGTGTGCTTTTTGTAGCTGTATGTGTATGGCTTCATCTAGCACTTTTATACTTTCTTTTGGATGTGTGAATGATGCTTCTTTCATATGTATTTTTTTAAAACAGGTGGTGTCCAACCTTCTGGCTTGACCACATCCCATTTTGACCTTTCTGTTGCTTTTTGTATTTTTTTCATGTTTGCAGTATGCACTTCATTAAATGCACCATCAAAATCAAAGTTTTCATAGTGTGCAGTACCCAAAGCCACATAAACCAAGTCTACCAGTGCGTCCAGTTGACCTTCTATGTCTGCTTGATTGACTGCTTTTTTGTATTCATCTAATTCTTCTTGCATGTGTGTTATTCTAGCTTGTTGAAGCTCAGAATTTTGTTTATTAATATTAAGATTGTATTTTTTATGGAAATCTTGTACCATTTTGTATTGTGTTGTCATATAATCCTCTGTAGTATTTATACTATATGTAAAATTATACATTATAACTGGGCAAAAGTACATGTTTTTGCTTACCATTATATTGGTAGGTCCAGTTTTAATCAGCCGCCAAATGATGTTGCATAATTATGTTTGCAAGGCAAAAAGGCAAATTAATCATCTACATAGTCAACTGATAAAAAATATTATGAGTTTAGGTCACCCTCTTGATTGGCTAGACAATGACAAGTCGCACAACTTAGGCTAGGAGTTGTAAAATAAATGGGCAGTTATGCTAAATCGAAGTTGAAGACTCTTTGGTTTAGGCTGTACAAACTATAACTATAAGTTAAGCACGATGTACCTGCTGTTTGTGTGGTGGAAGTCGGACTTAAAATTGCAAGATATGAAAACCCTTTGCAACAGTTAACACTGGTTGGATGTTGTACATCGCATTTTCCAAGATTTGGTACAGTGCTTTTTTTTAGTTTTTACTAAAAGTCGCTGTACCAAGTGTGTCAAGCAGAGAGAAAAAAAGCGCGCAAGCGCTTTTTGGTGTTGTGCAACAACACCTATAATAATAACAAGGAGAAGAACAAAATGAAAAAGAAACTAAAACACATAAACAGTCATCCAAGATGGCTACTATGGTGTGTGTATCACACACTGTTGGTTATTCCATTATGGGCAATAGCCATTATAGAGGCAATAGAATTATGGACCCAATAAATACAAACATGCCACACGGACTATGGAGCATTGATCCAAATGCAATTTGTGCACGACTGGGTAAACCTATTGATCCTAATTCAATTGACGACTATTCCAAAGACTATTTGTTGGTGGGTTGCAGACCACACACAATGTTTAAGCCTGGTGTAGAACCCAACGGTTTTAGATGGTGGTGGTGGGACAATTCATTTTTACCACATTTGCGATATCCATCATTTTCCAATCCCACTGGCGATAAAGCCTGGAGCAGATTAACATACTGTGACTGGGGTTTACCACACAATTCTGAAGGCGAATGTGTTGCACCCATATTACAATCACATCGAGATCGAATTAATGCCAGACTAAAAAAACTTAGTGGCAGCACAATAAAAGAAATTTCACAACTATGGGGAGGCACAAAAGACCAAACACCCGTTACAACAAAACATGCATTAATTGTGCCGTCCAGTCCAACAAATTTTTCACATTTTTACAACACCACACTGGATGTATGGTTAAACACAGTGACTGGTGCACTAAAAGAACTGGGCTACACATACAGAATCAGAGACAAAAAAGGTCCAAATGCAAGAAAGGCCAATCAAATTATACACGAAATTGACGAACATGGTCATGACTGTGTGATTGCAAATCATTCAGCAGGTGCTTCTGAAGCAGTGTTGCACGGTGTGCCTGTGGTCACAACATCAGATTGGAATCCTGCCAGACCAGTCAGTACCACATGGGAAGACTTTGTGTTTAACGGTAATATTAAAACATATTCGGCCAAACAGATCGACACCTGGGTCACACAGTGTTGTGCTTACACTTATCATCGAGAAGAACTGGACATGCTGTCATGGATTGGTATTCATCCGTCAGCAGGCCATTTGCGAAACCAACAGCATGAGGAATAGTATGCCATTTGTAAGAAAATATTTTATACCACCACCACACGATCGACAGTATGCAAGAGCCAAAGCTCAAGCAAAATATCGAAAAGAAGACTGGGCATTCACACCCGAAAGTTGGCTCAAAGTGTGGGTTGATTCTGGTTTAATCAATCAAAAAGGTCATAAAGGTCCTGCATATGTGATGATCAAGCTCGACAAACTAGAAGCATGGGGACCACACAATTGTAAAATTGTCAGCAGATACGAACAACTGTCACATCAAGGCAAATAACAATGCAACTGCATGTGATTGGCAATGGTCCGTCCAACAGTCTGTTTGATGCACAATACGGCTATGTGATGGCATGCAACATACCCGAACACAATCATAGGTTTGATGCAATCAGTGCAATAGATGCAAGACTGTTTAGATATGCAAAAGAACATGGCTATGTGTTTAAAAAACCAGTGTACACAATGCAAACACATGTTAACTGGGCTAAAAAAGCAAACCTTTCAGGCACATTCATACCACAATATGTGGAAAAGCACAGATACAATTCAGGACATCATGCAGTGGAATATTTTAGCACCAGACCAAATGTTGCTGTGATACACATATGGGGCTTTGACAGCATGTGGTCAGATAATCTAACTTCCGAAATGGATGTCAAAATAAAAAGACCTGCCAGACCAAACCTTAATGCACAATGGAGACCACACTGGATCAATATCTTTGCTAAGCACAGTATGATTAAATACATTGTACATAAACCCAGCGGCACAAAAGATATAGACTATGGACAAAATTGTAAGTACGAAAACCACTAAACGAAAATTCAAAGAATGGTTACACAAACTGTGTGTGCCAAGGAAAAAATTGGGTGGACATCCTATATGTCCATTTTTAGCACAACACATGAAAGACATACACATATCTGTAACATCAAAGCCTGAAAAATTAGCATATCATTTTGCAGATATAAAAGATATTTTTCATTTTCAAGGTGTGGTAATATTTGGTTTTTTAATGAGCTACAATAAAATGGAAGAAATGACTAACAGAATAAACAAAAAAATTAAAGCAAAAAATTGTGTGGCATTAATGATGCATCCTGCTGGCACTGAATCAGTGTTACCGGTAGAATATCAATTTGATTTACCCATATTAATTGTGCAAAAATTAGATAAATTAAAAGAAGCAAGGAAAAAACTTAAAAGTACAGATTATTATAACCATTATAAATAAATATGTACACATAGGAGCCATTAATGACAATCACTCTCAGAAACACTACAGCAACTGGTGCAACAACCAAAAATGACACACTTACATACAGCGAACTAGACGGTAATTTTGTTGACCTATTAACAAACAAATTAGCAAACATTTCTGAAGATACCACGCCACAACTTGGTGGTGCACTGGATGCACAGTCTAATAATTTTACAAATGTAGGCACATTGAACACCCATACTATACCGGGAGGCACTGGCACCATAGCACTTACATCAGACATAACAGGCGGCGATGTTGTAGACGATACAACCCCACAACTTGGTGGTGATCTTGAATCAAACGGCAACGAAATAAAAATGGCTGACTCAACTGGTCTTATAAGATTCAACAACACTGGCATGATATTATTTTCTAATTCAGGCGATTCATTCATTACATCAACACAACCAGTACAAATGAATTTAAACTCAGGAGCAACACAATTTACAATACTAAATGAAACAGCAAATACTTTATTCAAAGTGTCGCAGAATGGTGTCACAGAACTATATCACGGCACAAGCAAAAAATTTGAAACTGCCTCAGGCGGTGTGTCAGTCACAGGCACA
>VMHT01147185.1_pt1 | contig 31557 bp, 48 predicted proteins | sample 4693611 | NCBI WGS metagenome assembly VMHT01 (sample SAMN12280063, study PRJNA550983) | marine metagenome | isolation source: seawater sampled from same location over 5 years 0.02-0.2 micron viral filtrate | place: USA: collected off the coast of southern California halfway between the port... ...
TGAAAGCATTTAAAGGAATATAATATGGACGAAAGTAGACACATAAAAAAGGAAAGTATTTTAAAAGCATTAGAAAAGTCGCTAGGTGTTGTTACGGTTGCTTGTAAATCTTCTGATGTTCCACGTTCAACATATTACAAATGGTTAAACGAAGATGAAGAATTTGCAAAGGCAGTTAAGGACATTGAGAATATAGCACTCGACTTTGGGGAAAGTCAGTTACACAAGCAAATAGGAGATGGAAACACCTCGGCTACTATTTTCTTTTTAAAGACAAAGGGTAAGAAAAGAGGTTACATAGAACGTAACGAACTAGATTTAACTTCAGGAGATGAACCAATTAAAATTAATGTAAATATAAAAGGGGTTGAATATTGATACTGAATTTACTGTTACACAAGGACAGGCAATAGAATATCTATTTGACAACAAAACAACAGAAGTATTATTTGGTGGTGCAGCAGGTGGGGGTAAGTCTTGGGTTGGTTGTAGTTGGTTAATTCTTTTATGTATCAAATACCCTAAGACAAGATATTTAATGGGCAGGTCTAAGTTAGACAGTTTGAAAAAGACCACTCTAAATACTTTCTTTGAAGTATGTCAGACTTGGGGCATCTTAGCTAACAAGCACTATAATTTCAACGCAGGTTCTAACATTATTAAGTTTTATAACGGAAGTGAGATAATACTGAAAGACCTGTTTCTATATCCTTCAGACAGAAACTTTGACAGTCTTGGTTCACTAGAAATAACTGCTGCTTTTATAGATGAAGCAAATCAGATAACAGAAAAAGCCAAGAACATAGTGGCTTCAAGAATGAGATATAAGTTAGATGATTATAATATCATACCTAAACTGTTAATGACTTGTAACCCTGCTAAAAATTGGGTATATACTCAATACTATAAACCTGCAAAGGAAGGTGTAGAAAAACCACACAGAAAGTTTATACAAAGCCTTGTTGATGACAATCAATTTATTTCAAAGCATTACAAATCACAACTACTAACTTTAGATGAATTAAGTAAACAAAGATTACTATTTGGTAATTGGGAATACGATGCTACTAACGATAACTTAATAGAATATGATGCTATACTTAACCTGTTTAGTCAGTTTGGGAAAGAAGGCGATAAATACATCAGTTGTGATGTTGCACGATTTGGAAGCGATAAAACAGTTATAATGTATTGGGAAGGGCTTAATATCATTAAAATAAGAACCTTGCTTAAATCGGCTGTAAATGAGGTTGTGGAGGAAATTAGAAGGTTACAACAACAATATGCAGTTAAACTTACAAATATTATAGTTGATGAAGATGGTGTGGGTGGTGGTGTTAAAGATTATATGAGATGCCGAGGTTTTATAAATAACTCAAAGGCAATTAAGGGCGAGAACTATCAGAACTTAAAAACCCAATGTTATTATAAATTAGCTGACTTAGTAAATACTGCACAGATTGGTATTGAATGTCCTGATATAAATATTAAGAACCAAATCATTGAGGAGTTAGAGCAGGTTAGAACAAAAGATGCAGACAAAGATAATAAGCTAAAGATAATACCTAAAGAAACTGTAAAAGACATTATAGGTCGTTCTCCTGATTATTCAGATGCCTTAGCTATGAGAATGTTTTTTGAGTTAGATGCTAATTATGGTAGGTATTTTGTTCAATAAAAAAGGTGCAACCCCTAAGAACTGCACCTTTAATAAACAAAAACTTTATTGAAAACGAGGTCAAATATACGATTTTAAACTAAATAACCAAAAATTCTATTATATAATATGCGATTACAAATAAATAAAGATGGCAAGGAGAGTGTTTACACACTAATCAACAGTTGGAATGATGTAACACTTGATAAGTGGATTAAACTAATAAGCAAAAAAGAAAAAACTACTAGCCAAGAAGCTATTGAAACCATTAGTGTATTGACTGATATTCCTAAAAAGTTAATCACAAAATTAAGTATCAATGATGTTGCAGCTATAATGAAAAGAATATCTTATTTACAAGAAAAATCAGATACTTCTTTAAAAAGAATTATAAGGATTAATGATATTGAGTATGGATTCCACCCAAATCTAGAAGAAATTACATTAGGCGAGTATGCAGACATAGAAACATATCTGAAAAATGGATTAGAACATAACCTAACTAAATTAATGTCAGTGTTATACAGACCAATAACAGAGAGAGATGGAGATAATTATTCAATAGAAGCATACGGATTAAGTAATGCTAGAATGAGGGCAGAAAAGTTTAAAAAGATGAAAGCAAAAGATGTTAATAGTTCATTGGTTTTTTTTTGGACTTTCGTAAAGCAACTATTGATATGTTTGCAGCAGTATTTAACGGAACAGAATCTAACGATACTAAACAAAGTACAGATGAACAATTTGCAGACAAGTGGGGTTGGTTCGGAGTGATGTATAGATTAACTAATGGTGAGATAATTAATTTAGAAAGAATAACTAATCTAAGTCTGTATGAATGTTTGACTTGGCTAACTTATGAAACAGATTTAAACGAAACTAAAGCAGTACAGAAATGACATATTTTAAAGATTATAATAACACAATAGACACTTTAAAACAATTAGGTGCTAATCATTATCAAATTAAAACTACATCATCAGGGGATATATATGAGATAGACTTAGAGAAAAACACAATGTACCCATTGATGCATATTAACCCTGTAAATGCAATAGCAGGAACACACGAGATGACTTTAAACTTTCAGATATTTATAATGGACTTAGTGTTTCCAGACCAATCAAATGAACAGGAAGTGTTATCAGATTGCCTACAGATTTGTAATGACTTAATAGGTACGTTTAAAAATGGGGAAAGCCTTTTATTGTCTAACCAAGGTGTAAATGCTATACCTAAATACTTTACAGATGGCGACATAAGTTTAGAACCATTTACAGAAAGATTTGACAGTTCAGTAACAGGTTGGGTATTTACCTTGCCGATAATAATAGAAAATGAATATAACACCTGTATAGCACCTCAATCTACAACTGATGCAATACAATAATGTTTAAATTTAAAATAGGAAAATTAACAATACAACTAATACCACCAAAGATAAGTTATGAATTATGAAGATGTAATAGAAAAGCTAGAAGAAATAAGTATAGAATTAGAATCATATAATGACTATCCTGATTCAGCTAGTAACAATGCTAAAAAGGCGATAGAATGGAAAAAGAAAAATGGGAGTGATTGTGGAACTAGGGTTGGGTGGACTAGGGCTTCACAATTAGCAGGTAAAAAGAATATAAGCAGAGATACCATAGCACGTATGGCTTCATTTAAAAGGCATCAACAAAATAAAGATGTTCCTTATTCTGAGGGTTGTGGTGGTATTATGTGGGATGCTTGGGGTGGAACATCAGGAATAGAATGGGCAATTAATAAATTAAAACAAATAGATAAATAAAATGGCAGACTTAACAACAACTCTAAGCGAATCAGTAGTCTTAAATGGTGCAGTTAGAGGAACAACAAACACAGTAACAACTACAGGGATTAATAACGTATATGAACGTATTGTAACTTGCACAACAGGGCAAACTACACACTTAGCAGCTTTTAATACTAATTCTTATGGCTCGGCAGTTCAAATAGACAAAGAAGATGTAAGGTATATTAGAGTAACTAATTTAGATGCTACAAACACTTTAGAATTAGCAGTAGTTGGTGCAGCTACATTATACCAAGTATTACTAAAAGCAGGTCAATCACATATACTTTGTGCAGCAGAAGATGTTATGTTAGCAGAAGCTGATACATCTCCTAGCTTTGGTACTATGGCTGATTTAACTAGCTTACAGGTTAGCCCTGCAGCTACTTTAGATGTAGAGATATTTGTAGCTAGTGTATAATGAAAGCATTAGAACGATACCTAAATAGTTTCGGTAAAGGTGTAGTAAACAAGTCTAAAGGAATACTACAAAAGAAGAAAAAAGTATCTTCAGGTGCATTATTAAATAGTATTAAATTTAATGTATTAAAAACTACTAACGGATATAAAGTAGATTTTAGCATGTTAGATTATGGCGAGTTTATTGATAAAGGTGTTTCAGGTGCAGGGGGGGGAATTAAAACAGGTAAAAACAAAGGCTTATACACAGGAGAAAGAACTTATGTTGATTTTAAAGGACAAAGGTTAAAAAGCCCATATAGTTATACTAATAAAATGCCACCAACAAGGGCTTTAGATAAGTGGACAGTTAAAAGGGGTATAGCACCTAGAGATGCTAGAGGTAGGTTTTTAACAAGACAAAGTTTGAAGTTTGCAATAGCTAGAAGTATTTTTATAAAAGGTATCCAAGGTGTAAGTTTTTTTCAAAAACCTTTACAATTAGAATTAAGGGGGTTTACAACAGAAGTAATCAAAGCATTTAAACAAGATATATTAAATAATTTAAGAAAATGAGTTTAGTAATAGAACAAAAACCATTATACAAGACATTACCTGTAGGTCAAGATATAATTTTCACTGTATCAGACAGCACAATAGTTGCAAATAATTTTAATGTAAAATTTGTAGCTTATGTATATGTAAGTAATAATAATGCAAATTTAAACACCACTACTAATAGGGTGGCAGTATTAAAAACAACACCTAATAACACAGGTGTAGGTATATTTTCTATGCAACCTGTTTTAGAAAGTTTTGTTAAACCTGATAATAATGGTACTGATTTTTTAAATGGTAGTACATATAAGACAGTTACTTATTCTAACACAAGCCCACACCCTATTCATTTAATTGATAAATATGCAACATCAAACAATGCTGCTAAATATTTTATGGTAGAATTTTTTTTAGAATACTCTCCAACTATAGATGGTGTTGTAACTATAGATAATTCAAATTCAGTTTTGTCTGAACCTCGTTTATTTTACAATGGGTATTTGAATTTTGATGAAGTTCTGAATCAAGTAGGTAATAATTATGGTTACCCTTTGTCTGATTTAAACTATGTTATGGATGCTTCTAATTCATATTTTTTAAGTAATGCACCTACCACACAATATGCAAGATTAACTGATTATGGAACTTTACCTTTTTTTAATTTTTTATCTACAGGAGATTATTCTTTTCAAACAGGTTCTGATACTGCAACAATTTATAAAATACATTACTTTTCTATAAAACTATATAATAGTTCTAACACACAATTAACAGGTATAACTTCTTTTGTTAATTTTACTAATGGTTCTGCCACCACACCTAACCAATATGCAAATTGTAGGATTAATTACTTCGGTGCTTTTCCTGCTAACTTAGATGGTTGGAGTTCACAATGGAATTCACATAAAGCTAATACAAGCTATTACACTATACAAGCATTTGATGATGACAACCAAATTATAAGTCAATTATACACAATAAATATGATATCAGATGATTGTAAAGGTTATGAAAGTGTAAGATTAACTTGGTTAAACCCACATGGGGTTTGGGATTACTATACATTTACTAAAAAGTCGGTAAGGTCATTACAAACTAAAAGGACTTCTTACACACAACTAGGGGGTACTTGGAATGAAAGCACATATAAGATAAATGGTTTCAAAGGTGGTAAGAAAAACTTTAGGTTAAATTCAAAAGAACTAATAACAATAAATACTGATTTTTTAATTGATGCTGATGCTGTTTGGTTTGAAGATTTAATAAATAGCCCTGAAGTATATATACTTAATGGTTATTCATCAGATGCTAATGGTATGGTAAATAAATATGTAGAGCCTGTTATATTAACTACATCTAGCTATACTAGGAAAACCAAAGTAAATGATAAACTAATACAATATACATTTGAATTAGAAAAAAGTAAAAATAATAGAATACAACCTGCATAATGAGTGTTCAACTAATATTATACCCACAAAACTATCAAGGGGTTTATCAATCTAACTCTAGTGTTATAACTACTAACTTAGTTGCAGATGGTTCTCGGTTTACATCAATATCTAGTCATAGTGGTTACAGTTCTTCAACAAGCGACCCTGCATTTGATGCAATAACTAATGATGCACCAATAAGTAATTGGAAAAAGTTTAGGTCGCAAGGAAGTACTGCTTTTGCAAATGTAGATTTTCCTATTGTTATATCAGGTTTTAACCCTAAACTAAGATTTAGAGCAGCATCAGGGGGTACTAATTCAAGTAGTGGTGTATACCAAACAATAAACAATTTAGTAGTAGGTGCTTCATATCAATTAAAATTTAGGGTAGTCAATGCAGCATCAGGGGGGTTTATATTTATAGGTGCTAATGGTTATGGTAACAATTTAGGTGGTGGTGGTGTAACTGCTATATCAACCACAGGAACAGGTTTTAAGACATTTGATTTTACAGCAGTAAATTCATCAGAAGAACTTATAATGGATTACCAAAATGATGGTGCTGATGCTATAGATATAAGAAGAATAACAATTAAAGGTGCAGGTGCCACCCCACCAATAGTATTTACTGATTTAGCAGATGGACAAGTTATATGCGACTTATATGAAGATGAAGATATACCATTAAGCCTTTCTATTGATGACTTTAAAAATGTAGCTGAAAAAACACAAAGTTATTCTAAGGACTTTAACTTACCTGCTACTAAACGAAACAATAGAATATTTACACAAATATTTGAGATAACTAATTCTGTAGAAAGTAACGCAGAATCTTTTAACCCTTATGTGCAAACACAATGTGTATTAAAACAAGATGGAAATATTATTTTTAGGGGTTTTTTAAAATTAATTGATATAGTTAATAAAGAAGGGGAAATAAGCTATAACGTAAATTTATATTCTGAATCAATAATATTAGTAGATGTGTTACAAAATAAACTATTTAGAGATTTAGATTTTTCAGAACTAGAACACGAATATAACAAAACAAATATAGTTAATAGTTGGTATGATAGCACAGGTATAACCTTAACAGAACCTTTAGCTGCTAATTCTTTTGCAGGTGCAGTTAATGACACCACAACTACTGTTTTAAAATACCCTTTTGTTGATTGGACAGGAGATTTAACAGTAAACAATTCTACTAACTTTCCTATATTAAAAAAATTAGAAGATGCTTTTAGACCTTTCATACAATGTAAATATATATTAGATAATATATTTAATGATGCAGGCTTTACATATACATCAACTTTTTTAAACAGTTCTACATTTACTAATTTATTTATGGACTTTAATTGGGGTGCAGGAAATGCACCTATCGATTTAGGTAGTAATTCAGAAGTTGGTATTTATAGAAATTTATCAGCACATTATGCAGGAACAAGCTATACTAATTTAAAAATTAATTTAGATGCTTTAGGTGGTTCTTTTGGTTCAAGTGTTGATTATAACACTACTACTAATAAAATAACATCAGTTAATAACAATAGTACATATAATTTAAATTATTGGTACGAAATAATAGTTCAAAGCAATTTCCCTAACCATCAATATTCTACAAGATGGTTTATAACAAGAAATAATGGTACTACAGAAGAAATAGATTTAGTCCCTTTAACAAGTGCAAGTGGTATAGTAACTTATCAAGGAACTGTATCTATAATATTAGATGCAGGGGAAACTGCTGAAGCACAATTCAAAGCATCTGCTGCTAACCAAGTGTACCAAAGATATGACACTATAAACACACCACCTACACTTAATTTTTCATCTATATTTATAACTAGGTCTGTAGATGGTATAACAGATTCTACTTTACTAAATAATTTAAGGGGGGATTTAGGGCAATGGGATTATTTAAAAAGTATTATTAATATGTTTAATTTAATTATTAGGCAAGATGAATCTAATCCTACTAATTTATTAATAGAAACCTACGACACTGTGTTTAATGACATCAGTAAGGGTTTAACTTTATCAGAAAGAAATATTACACACGATTGGACAAATAAAATAGATGCTACTGAAATTAAATTAACACCTTTAGATTTAATTAAGGAAACTATATTTGATTACTCTGAAGATGAAGAAGATTATTGTGGTAATTTATATAAAGAAACTTTTAACGAAACTTATGGGGGTAAAAAGTTTATTGCAAGGGGTAACACTTTATTTGTAGGAAGCGAAGAAATAGAAGCTATGGCATTTGCTGCTACAGTTGTTAAACCTTTATTTGACTTTACCCCACAATTTATTACACCTGCTATATTTTCTAAAGATAGTGGAACATATCAGAGTTTTGATAATTTACCTAGAATATTATACAAAACATCTGCTATTCCTTTTACAATGACTGATGGTACTTCTTATAAGATACCTGCACAAAATGGGGTAGGAGAAACTGCTGCTGAAACAAGATTTTTACAATTTAGCCATACTACAGATATGCTTCCTCAAAACACATCATTAGATTTAAACTTTGGTTCTCATCAATTAATAGGGATACCGACTAATACTATACATAGTTTATATCAAGAATATTGGTCTACATATTTTGATGAGTTATATAATTTTGACACAAAGTCAATGACACTTAAAGTTAATTTGAATGCAGCAGATATTAATCAATTTAATTTTAACGATAAAGTTATTATTATGAACAGGGCATTTAGAGTAAATAAAATAGATTATAAACCGACAGATTTATCTACAGTTGAATTTATACTTATACCATAATGAATTATAAAAAAGGCTTTAAAATAAAACCATTAAAAATTAGTAAATCAGGAGAGGTTTTTTTCACTGATGGAACTAACGAATTAGTGCCAAACCAATTATCTTGTGAAGCATATGGTTATAAATACAATGCAGACACAGGAACTTGTGTGGCTTATGATTTTAACACTAAATTAGACAGGTTTTTTAATAATATAAATAATAATCAATTAGGTGCAGATAATACAACTGAAAGGGCTACTAATAAAACTTTATTAAATGGCACAGACAATAAAACAAAAGGAAACAATAATAATTGTTTTGTAAATGGTAGGCAACACGAAATATCTAGGGGTTTAAATGATACATCTATTATATCAGGTAGGTTTGGGTTAGCTTCTAACCAAGGAGAAGTCGTGTTTAGTGGTGGGGGTTTTGGTGAAAAGCTAGGAATGTCACAAACTTCTTTTATTCAACAATCAGGAAATACAACAAATGGAACAGAAACATCTTTGCTTACACAAAATATACCATTAACATATATTCAGAAAGTAAAAAACTCTGTAATAGGGTTTGAAGCTAATGTAATAGGTGTAAATACAGGGGTAGGAGAGGGAACAACAGGACAGTATGGATATGTGCAAGTAACAGGTGCAGTAAAGTTTACAAATGGATTGGCTTCTACTTACCACCAAGCTACAACACATATTGTTCAGTCAGGACACAGTGGTATGAATATAACTGCACAAATGAAAGATGTAACTGCAACATCTTTTGGAATAGCTGTAACAGGATTAGCAGAAACATATATACAATGGACTGCTGACATTAAATTATTTAGAAATAACATACAACAAACTTTTTAAGATATGAGTGAAGAAAAAATGGTATTTTCAATAGAAGCAGATGTTAAACCTGCTACTAAACAAGTTGATGATTTTACAAAATCTTTGACTACTGCTGAAAAAGCACAGAAAGAATTAAACGAACAAATAAGCATACAGAATAAAGTTTTAAATGATTTAGAAAAAGAACTTGTTGAATTAAAATCTACACAAGATGCTATACCTAAAGGTGCATTTTATGCAGGTATGGACGACCTTAATAAAAAAATAAAAGAAACAGAAAAAAACATAAAACTTGAAAAATTAGGTTTAAAAGATTTACAAAACCAACAAAAAGATAATAATAATGAGATAAAAGAACAGACTAAAGCATTAAAAGAAACAAATAAAGAAGCTAAAGATTCTATTGGTAATTTTAAGGTAATGGGTGTTTCTATAAATGGTATTAAGACATCTATAGGTAAAGTTATTCCTCTTATAAAAACTATGTTTGGTACAATTAAAGCAGGTATAATGTCTACAGGAATAGGTGCTTTACTTATAGCTTTTGGTTCTCTAGCTACTTATTTTACTTCAACACAAAGGGGTGCAGATAAATTAAAACTAGCTTTAACAGGGGTAAGTGCAGCATTTAATGTAATTAGAGATAGAATATCATCAGTAGGAGAAGCTGCAAGTTTGTTTTTTTCAGGTAAATTTTCAGAAGCTGTAGATAAACTTAAAGGTAGTTTTACAGGTTTAGGAGATGAAATAAAAGAAGAAGTAGCTTTAATGACTGCTTTAGAAAAAAGAACACAAGCACTTAGAGATGCAGAAATACAATTTACAGTACAAAGAGCAAAAACAAGAAAAGAGATAGAAAAAGCAAGGTTATTAGCAGAAGATGAAACTAAATCTCAAGAAGTAAGGGTAGAAGCATTAAAAAAGGCTTTAAAATTAGAAAAAGAAACCACAAACCAAGAACTAGAATTAGCTAGAGAAAGGGTTAGAATACAAGAAGAACAGATGGCAGTATCTGAAAACCTTGTAGAAGATGAAAAGAAATTAGCTGATTTTAAAGCAGATGTAATTAATAAAGAAACTAAGTCATTAAGGTTACAAAAAAGGGTTAAAACAGAAATAAATGAATTAAATAGGGAAATAGAAGCAGAAGAAAAAAGAATAGCAAAAGAAAAAGAAGACAGGGAAGAAGAAGCTAGAAAGAAAAAAGAAGCAGCAGATAAAAAAGCTGCTAAAGATGCAGAAGATTTAGCTAAAAAACAAGCTAAAGAAATTTTAGACATAGCAAAAGCAACAGAAAATGCTAAAGAAAATCTAATTAAACAAGGTTTTGCAGTTGCAGGGGAATTAGCAGGGGAAAATGCAGCTTTGTCTAAAGGTGTGGCAGTAGCACAGACAGTCTTCAGCACACAACAAGCTATAATGGCAGCATTAGCAGCAACATCAGTTGGAGATAAACTTTTACCTTACCCATTAAGATTAGCTAATGCAGTAGGAGCAGGTATTATGGGTGCTTCTGCTATTAAAAATATATTATCAACAGGCACAGATGGTTCAGGTGCAAATGTTTCAGCACCATCAGTACCATCAGCAGGAACACCTGCACCTGAAATGTTAAGTGGTAGGTTTGAATTAGGGGGAACACCTGAACAACAACCTGTTGAAGCCTATGTAGTTACAGACAACTTAACAGATAATCAGAATAAACTTGCTTATATACGTAGGAGAGCAACAATTTAAAAATCAAATATTAATTAAATAAATCTATTATATATTATGCCTTGTAAACAATGTGGAAAAAAATGGAAGTGGGGAGAAAATGGAGAGTGTAAATACGATTCTAAAGAAGCTTGTGAAAAAGCTAACCCTAAACACTATGAAAGTCTTAAAAGCACTAAGATAGTTGAATTAGTAATTAGTGATGAAAGCGAAGAACTAACTATTGATGCTATAAGTCTAGTAACAAGCCCTGCTATTGAGCAAGATTTTGTATTCTTTGGTAAAGAAAAGAACAACTTGACACTAGCTAAGGTAGATGAAGAGAAACGTATGCTAGTTAGTCCTGCATTAATACCTAATAAACAGATATTTAGATACGACCCAAATACAGATAGTGATTATTATGTATATTTTTCTAAGGACACAGTTAAACAAGCTGCTGAACTCTATTTAAAGCACAATAACCACCACAAGGCGACTTATCAGCACGAAGAAAGGGTATCAGGTGTATTGACTATAGAAAGTTGGATTAAGGAAGGCGATATGGACAAATCAAAGCTATATGGCTATGACTTACCTGACGGAACTTGGTTTGTAAAAATGAAGATTGAAAATGATGAGATGTGGGAGAAAATTAAAGGTGGCGAGTTAAAAGGCTTAAGTATTGAAGGTTACTTTATAGACAAGATGGAGAAGATGTCAGAAACTGTAAAACCATCTAATGAAGAAATACTTTCAGCATTAAATGAAATTATACAAGATATCAAAAATCAAACAAAAGGAAAATAATTCTATTATATAAAAAAAGAACTAACTATGGATTTAAAAAAACAAATATTAGTAGCACTTGGTCTTGATAAGCAAGATGAGGTTGCTTTAGAATATCAAGCAAAATTGGAAGATGGTACTTTGATAGTATCTACTTCTACAAATTTAGAAGCAGGTGTGGACATATCTGTTTTAACTGAAGATGGTTCAACAATGTTACTTCCTGTTGGAGAATACAAGACTGAAGATGGTCAAAGGTTCTCAGTAGAAAAAGATGGGGTAGTTGCTGAATTATATTCTGATGAAGTAGAAAAAGAAACAGAAGGAGAACCTGTTAATGAGGAAATGGGTAATGAAAAAGATGAAGATGAGTATGAAGATGATGGTAAAGAAGCTGATGTAGAAGATTGGGCAGGTATGGAAAAACGTATCAAAAACCTTGAAGATGCAGTAGCTGATTTAAAGAAAGACAAAGTAGGAAATGATGAAGTTGAAGAATCAGATGTTGAAATGAACTCTGACACAGAACCAACTCCTAAGAAAGTAAAAACTACAGAGGAAATAGAATTTGAATATCAAGCTAAGATAGATGAATTAAAATCTAAGGTTGTTGAGTTATCTAACCAACCTGCTGATACTCCTGTAGATACTAATAAATTTAGCACAAACAAAAAAGATTCTACTCCTGATTTAAGAAAAATGACAAAAAGGGAAAGAATTTTATACAATTTAACTAATAATTAATTTAAAAAAAAATAAAAAATGGCTTTTACAGTAACTAGTAACTATGCAGGTAAGGCAGCAGGATTTTATATCTCGGCAGCACTTAAAGAAGCAACTTCTTTAGACCACTTAACTGTATTACAAAATATAAAGTATAAAGAAAACTTACAAAAAGTAGCAGGTTCTAATTTAGTTAGAAATGCTGATTGTAACTTTACAGACCACGGAACACTAGCTTTAACAGAAAGTATCTTAACACCAAAAATGTTACAGATTAATATGCAAACTTGCAAGGACACACTTCTATCTTCTTGGGAAGCTGATACAATGAGAGCAGGTGCTATGAATAACAATTCTCCTAAATTTGAGGACTATGTTATTTCTTACTTTACACAACATATTGCTGATGCAGTTGAATCTTCAGTTTGGAGTGGTGCTGCTGCAACTAACGGACAGTTTACAGGGTTTTTAACTGCTACAACAGGTGCTTTCGCTACAGGGGGTGCAGTACAAGTAAATAATGTAGGTGGTGCAGGTACGGCTTATACTGCTGCAAATATTATTGCTAACTTACAATCTATAGCTGCTGCAATTCCTTCTAATATTTATGGAAAAGAAGATTTAAGAATCTATATGAATTGGAAAACTTACAGATTATATGTATCGGCTATTTCAGCATTAGGATATGTAAATATGTATTCAATGAATAACGACTATGAAGCTACTTTTGAAGGTATTAAATTAGCAGTTGTTTATGGAATGCCTGATAATAAATTAGCTGCTGCACAAGTATCTAACTTATTCTTTGGAACTGACCTGTTAAGTGATACGACACAAGTAAAAATGCTTGATATGTCTCCACTAGATGGAAGTGAGAACCTAAGATTTGTTGCTAAGTATTCTGCAGGTGTACAAGTAGGTATCGGTGCTGAAGCAGTACAACAAGACTAATAACTAATTATATGGAGAGAGGGTTTTTCCCTCTTTCCTTAACTTTTAAAACAAAAATAAATGGCTTGTGATTTAACTAAAGGTAGAGGAATTCCTTGTAGGAATTTAATCGGTGGTGTAAAGTATATTTATTTTGGTCAATTTGATGAGATAACTTCTATTACTACTGTAGCTTCTGAAGTAACTGATATAGAAATGGGTAGTAATACTTTATTTAGATATTCAGTTAGAAGGGGTAATGCAAGTGTAACAGAAACTATCACAGGTTCTACAGAAAATGGTACAGTTGTGTATGCACCATCATTAAATGTAAAATTAACAGGGCTTAGTAAGGCAGACCAAAACGAATTAAAACTTATAGCACAAAATAGACTTGTTTGTTTTGTTCAATTAAATCAAACATTATCAACTAATGACCATAATGTAATATTATGTTTAGGTGCAACTAATGGATTAGACCTTAATACAGGTACTAATCAATCAGGTGCTGCTTTTGCAGACCTCAATGGATACGATTGGACACTAGAAGGGCAAGAATTTGCACCAATGCAAACTGTAGCAGATTATACTGCTGTTCCGTTTGATAATAGTGCATTTACTATGGGAACTATTGTAACTTCTTAATTAGATTTTACATATAAATTTAAAGGAACTACTTCGGTAGTTCTTTTTTTTTCCAAACAAAATCAATGTTTTTCTATTATATAATATGATACATGGACAATACGGACAACCTTATACTTTTTACACTACGACAGAGGAAAAAAGAATAAACAAAGCAGTACCTAGTACACAGATAAGGTTTTTGTTCAAGTTTACTAATGGTATGGATAGAAATGTGGTTTATGCTTATGGGCAGAATCAGTTAGTAAACAACAGATATACAAAAGTTAGTATGACACCTAATACAACAGAAAATGTATTTACAGGAAATATTGACTTTATGCCTAATGGCTATTGGGAGTATGAGGTCTATGAAGTAAGTTGGCAGGGTTCTAGTGTAGTTTTAGGAACAGGAACTGCACCAATAAAAGAAACAGATGTACTCAGTCCTGCTGCAAATACAAAAGGGGTAGTACAAGGAAGGGTAGAGATAGGAAAGCTTTATATAACAGAAGCATCAGGACAAGAAGAAGTACAATATCAAGAATATGTTAAACCGACACAAACAAATTATATATACGTTAGTTAAAAATAAAAAAAATGGGAATAAAAAATACACAAGCATTATTAAATGAACAATTAGGTCAATTAGGAGGAGTAGAAATATTTACAACTGCTGCACAGACAGGTAAAGATTACTATGCTATTTACTTTGTAAAGGAAAGTGTTATAGGTACTATCACTATGACTGATTCAACAGGTTCTAGTGCTTTACATACAACTGTACCTGCGGGTATGACTTTGTTTGGTAAAGTAACTGCTATTACACTTACAAGTGGTTTAGCTATTGCATACAAAAACTAAGAAATGAAATTAGCATTAGGATTATCTTTACCTTCAAGTAACAAGGGAGGTCTCACACCTACTCAGATACAAGTTAATGTTTTTGAAGCTAGGGTTATAGCTGATGGTGGAGTATTTGAAGCTAAAACTTGTTTAGTAAATCAATTAAAAACTTTAAATAATATAGCATGAGTTTATTAGATGATGTAAGTATAGTAGTTACTCCTAACGGATATAAGGCAGGAACTTTGTATGGTGTTTTACCAACAGCTACTTTAGGAAGTGAGCAAGTTACAAATGGAGATTTTGCTACGAATTTAGATAGTTGGGGTATCGCAGGAAATAGTGATGCAGACCACACAGTAACTTGGACTTCACAAGGTGCTAGATACCAAAGTACAACAACATCTCCAACATTACTTCTTTTTCAGAATACTTTAACATCAGGTAAGACATATAAATTTACTGTAGATATAGCATATACTTCAGGAACAATAAAATTACAAACAGGTTCAGGAGGAAGTTTATTTAATCCAACTTTAGTAGAGGGTACTAATACTTTTTATTTTACTGCTTCAAATACACAATTTTTATTTATAAGGTCTTCAGCTAATGTTGATGTGTTAATAGACAACGTATCAATAAAAGAATGGACATCATCAGATATGGATGTTACTAGAGCAACTGCTGCTACAAGAGTAGATGAGAATGGTTTAGTAAATTATGCTGAGGTTTTAAAAGATAGTATTTTAACAGGAAACAATAGCACTTTTGATACAGGTATAGGTGATTGGGTAACTTACAATGGTGCAACACTAACACACAGTACAGATAAATTAGAAGTTACTTTAGTAAGTGCAGAAAGTGGTGCAACAATAACTACAAATACTTTAATTTCAGGTGGTCAAGCAGGAAAATTGTTAAAAATTTCAGCAGATATATGGAGAGGAACTACAACAGACACAGCTTTTAAAATATATATTGGTAATGTACAGGAAGATGTAACTATAACTAATACACAAACTAATTATGTAGTATATTTAACACCATCTACTACTTCAGGATTATTTATATATAGGGCAGGTAGTGGTAATACAGGAACATTTTATGTAGACAATGTAAAAGTAGAAGAAGTAACAAGAAACAACGTACCTCGTATAGACTACACAGGAGGAGGTTGTCCACATATATTAGCAGAGCCACAGAGGACTAATCTTATAACTTATAGTGAAGATTTTAGTAATTCTTATTGGACAAAGAGTGGTGCTAGTGTTACAAGTGGTTTTACTTCTCCATCTGCAACTAATAATGCTTTTAAATTAGTTGAAAATACAAGTAATTCAAATCATCAAGTGTATAGAAATACAATAACAACTACTGGAAGTTTTTCTAATACAATATTTGTAAAAGCAGCAGAAAGAAGTAAAATAAGATTAAATAGTGGTTCAAGTTCAGAAAGTGTTTCATTTAATTTATCAAATGGTACTATAATAAGTCAAACTGGTGCAACTGGTAAAATTGTAAGTATGTTAAATGGATGGTACAAATGTACTATATCTTGGAATGTAACAAGTGTTGCTGCTCAATATTTACTTTTAGGAATATTAGATGATAGTGGAAATGCTTCATATACTGGAAATGGTAGTTCAGGAGTTTATATTTGGGGCGCACAATTTGAAGCAGGTTCTTACCCAACATCATACATACCAACATCAGGAAGTACAGTTACAAGAAACCAAGACCTCTTTACAAGAGATGGTATAAGTAGTTTAATTAATGATAGCGAAGGTGTTTTGTTTGCTGAAATTGTTGCTTTAACTGATAATGATGCTACAAATAGAAGTATCTGCTTATCTGATGGTACAGCTAATAATAGAATACTTTTTAGATATGAGGGTAATAATTTAATAAGAGGATTTGTTATTAGAGGAGGGACTATAGTTGCAAATTTTTCATTTACTTATAATAATATAAATAATTTAAAGTTTGCTATAAAGTGGAAAGTTAATGATTTTGCTTATTGGGTAAACGGAACTGAAGTTTCAACACATGGTAGTGGAAGCGTTCCAACAGGTTTAAATAGATTAGCTTTAGATAATGGTAGTGGTACACAAGATTTTTACGGCAAAGTAAAACAACTACAAGTTTATAAGACTGCACTAACAGACTTACAGATAGAATCAATAACAAGTTGGACTTCATTTACAGAAATGGCTAACGCATTAAATTATACAATATATTAATATGGCAGCAACATTAAAATTAGGTAATGCAAATTGGGCAGCAAAAGAAGGTTCTTTGTTAGCTTACAATGATGAGAACGACAACTTTAAACCATTACCATTTGATTTTACAAGAGCAAGTAGTGCTACTTATGTAGCTAGTGATGGTCTTATAAAAACCTCTACAACTGGACAACCTAGAATAGACTTTTTAGATAATACTAATGGTACTTTACTTTTAGAACCACAGAGGACTAACCTTATAACGTATTCAGAAGATTTTAGTAATTCTTATTGGGTAAAGAATGGTGCAAGTGTAACTAGTGGTATTGTTTCTCCTGATGGAACTACAAACTCTTTTAAATTGGTTGAAGATACAAGTACGGCTAGACACGAAACACAAGCACCAAGTTCATCGAGTGGTAATTTATCAACTAGTTTTTTCGCAAAAAAAGGTGAAAATTCTTTTATTCAAATTACTAACAGTCAAGATGCTAATGCTTATGCTAATTTTGATTTAAATTCTGGAGTGTTAGGTAGTTCAAATGTTTTTACTCCAACTATTATTGATTATGGGAACGGATGGTATAGATGTATAGCTACTATTAATGCCCCTTTAGCTATAAATTTTGCTCGTATAGGGTTAATAACTTCATCAACAAGTGCAAGGGTTGAATCATACACAGGAGATGGAACATCAGGGGTTTATATTTGGGGCGCACAATTAGAAGCAGGTACTTTCCCTACATCTTACATACCTACAAGTGGTAGCACAGTAACTAGGGTGGCAGAAACTTGTAGTCAAACTCCTGCAAGTGGTGTTATAGGACAAACAGAAGGAACTGTATTTTTTGATGTAAACATTTCGCACATTGTAGGAAATGAAGCACTTGGAGGAATAAACTCAGGAGGATATGCTAATCATGCAACAATACAAAGGATTGGAAATACTATTCAATTTGTAAGAAATTCAGCAACACAAAGTGGTGCAACAATAGTAACAAGTTCAGCAATTACAGTAGGGCGTTATAAGTTGGCTCTCGCATACAAAAGTGGAGATACTGCTTGTTTTTTAAATGGTACACAAGTTAGCACTACACAAACACAAACATTTACTAATGCAACTTTAAATCTAATAAGAATTAGTGGAGATGCTATTGGAGCATTACCAATTTCAGATACTTATAATCAAGCACAACTATACAACACAAGATTATCAAATAGCGAATTAGCAACATTAACAACAATATAAAATGAATATATACAAACTACAATACACAGACAAAGCAACAGGAGATGCTGACTTACTATCTAAAGGTACTTATGAAGTAGTAACTGAAGAAGGTGTAACTCAAGATGTTTACATTAATGGTACACAAGCTATAGTATATATAGGTAAGATAGTAGAGATACCTGCAAAGTATGACAAAGATGGACACGAGATAACTCCTCCTGTTTATTTTACTGGAGTATTCTACGACTTAATGACTACAGAAGAATTTGACTTTGGAACTAATGAGATATTTCCAACAGATTGCGTACATTCGTTTGCAGGATATGAGAAAAATGCTGAGGGTACTGATATAGACCCTGAAGAACTAGAAGAAATATAAAAATATGGAAAATATACTAAGTGTAGATTTATCAAGTGCAACTAGCCCTGTTATTGAAGAAATAAGGGGTAAGAATTATATAGAGTACGGAACAGAGGAATATAGAAACCTATACCCTCAGTTCTTGATAGACCTTTACTACAATTCTAGTACTCATGCAGCAATTATTAATGCTACTGCAGAAATGATTGCAGGGGATAATATTGTTATTGATAATGAAGAAGAAGAACAAAGAGATAACCTAGACAGATTAGTTAAATTAAAAAACTTTTTCTTCCACGCTAACGGAAAAGAAACACTACACGAAGTAATTAAAAAAATATCATTTGACTTTAAGCTACAAGGGGCTTTTGCATTACACCTCATATGGAACAAAGCTAAGACAGAAATCGTAGAAATCTACCACGTGCCTGTTGAGAGGGTACGAGCAGGAAAGCCAAATGCTATGGGAGTTGTTGATTGTTATTATGTATCAGCAGATTGGTCTAATACTAGGCAAAACAGACCTACTAAGATTGCAGCATTTGATATGAATGACAGAACAAGTCCTAGTCAGTTATTATACACAGGATTATACAGTCCTAATATGGACATCTACCACACACCTGATTATATAGCTGCAAATAATTGGGCTTTAGTAGACCAAAGAGTTGCAGAGTTTCATCTTAACAATATATCCAATGGCTTTTCAGGTTCTTATATGGTTAATTTTTCAAATGGTGTGCCAACACAAGAGGAAAGGTTACAAATAGAACGTAGCTTAACTGACAAGTTCACTTCAGCTAGTAATTCAGGGAAATTTGTATTGACTTTCTCAGATGACAAAACTAGAACACCTGAGATATTTCCAATATCAGTAAGTAACGCAGACAAACAATACTTGGCTTTACAGGAACTCTTGGTTCAGAACATCCTTACAGGACACAGGGTGACCTCTCCTATGCTGATGGGTATAAAGTCCGACACAGGGCTTGGAAACAATGCTGACGAGTTAATGAATGCTGCTGACTTCTATCTAAACACTGTAGTTAAGCCATTTCAAACACATATCATCAAAGTACTAGCTAAAATATTTAAGATTAACAATATGGACTTGCCTGTTTCTTTTGTGCAAACTAAACCAATTACATCTAAGTTTACTATTGAAGATATGAAGTCAGTAATGACACAAGATGAAATTAGAGCAGAACTAGGATTAGAACCTTTAGAAAAAGAAGAAGTAGTAGAAGAAGATTTAAGCAAAGTAGGAATAATAGATGGTAAACCTGTTTTTGATTCTATAGCTGAAGCAGAGGAACACGCTAAAAAGATTGGGTGTAGTGGTTATCACGAACACGAATACGAGGGTAAGACAGTCTATATGGCTTGTGAATCACACGATGAAATGCTGAACTTTGAAAAGACAGAGTTAGATGCATTTTTAGATACTATGGAAGATATACCTAATGATTGGGAATTAATATCTGAAGAAATAGTTGATGGGGAACACCAAGATTTTGATTACGAAGCTGAACTAAACAACATAAGCAATACAGAATTAACCTCAACAGGTAGGGCTAACCCTAATGCAAGAAGTAGTCAAGATGGATTGAATAAATCTAAGACTGCTTTTTATAAAGTTAGATATGTTTACACACACGATAATTTCCTAATAAATGAATCAGGAACAAACAGGGAGTTTTGTAAGAAAATGGAAAAAGCCAAAAAGATTTATCGTAAAGAGGATATAATGAGAATGAGTAAAATACCTGTTAATCCAGGTTTTGGTAAAAAAGGTGCAGCGACATACTCAATCTGGCTCTTCAAAGGAGGACCTCAATGCGAACATTTTTGGTTGAGACAAGTCTATAAAGCACCAAAAACAGATGACAACTATGTTTACTACCCTGACAAGATACAAGATGATAAAAACATAGGTTACACAAAAGCTAAGTCAGAAGGGTTTACTGCAAAGAAAAATGATAACTTAGTTGCTAAACCACCAAAGAGAATGAAGAATCACGGATATATAAAACCTAGATAATATGGCAGGATATGTACTATTCATAAGTGAAGATAAGCTAAAAGATTCAACTGCAATCAATATGAATGTGGATGTAAATTTCTTATTGCCTTATGTAAAAATCGCACAGAAAAAATATGTAGAAACTAAACTTGGTACTAATCTGTTTGTAGCAATACAAGGAATGATTAGTGGGGGAACAATTAGTAACCCTGCAAATGCTAACTACAAAACATTGTTAGAAGATTATGTAGCTGATATGTTGGTTCACTATGCTTTTTATGAGGTATTACCTTTTTTAAGATATAAGGTACAAAATAACAATGTAGTTTCTAAGACTGCTGAAAACTCTACACCTTTAACTAGGGCAGAAGCACAAGACCTTAGGTCAGAAATATCAAATACTGCACAATTTTACACAGAAAGACTAGTGGATTATTTATGTAACAATTCTAGTTTGTTTCCTGAATACTCTACAAATAGTGGTGCTGATGTTTCTCCTAATTCAAATGCTTATTACCAAGGAATGAACCTAGAAAGACCTGATAAACAAGATACTAAAATTACAATTAGAGATTTTTTAGACACTACATATAATTAATGAAGAAACATTATAAAGTAAAAGAAGAAAATAAAACTAAATTAAAATCATATTTGACAAATGCCAATACAAAAAACAGTACAGGACACACTAGAAGTTGCAGCAGTCAACGGAACAGTCCTAAGTGTAACAACATTCAGTAATATAGAACTAGCTTTAAAGATTATTCTGCTAGTAGTATCAATAGCTTATACTGTAGACAAGTGGTATAGTCAAAAAAAGAAGTACAATGAAAAAAAGAAAACTAAATAGCAAAAATCCTCGTTATCAAAAGGTAGAAGAAGCAAAGAAAACTACTAAGGTTTTGATTAACAATCTAAAAGGGGTAAAAATCTTTGCAGTATTTAATATATAAAATTTGAATCATTTTAAAATATCTGAATTTGATAGCCCTGACTTAAAAGGTAGTGGTCAAAAAATGGATAGAGTGTTTTTAAAACTCTTAGACCAAGCTAGAGATAGGGCAGGAGTACCATTTAAAATACTAAGTGGCTATAGAACAATAGAACATAATTTATATGTAGGTGGTAGAGTTGGTTCTAGCCACCTTTTTGGTTTAGCAGCAGATATATACTTACCTAATAATTCTAGGGAAAGATTTTTAATCATAAATGCTTTATTGGAAGTAGGGTTAAACAGGATAGGCATAAACTTTAAAGGAAAATTTGTACACGTAGATATGGATAGAAGTAAAGATGAAAATGTCCTATGGACATATTAATTAATTTAAAACAATAAAAATGAAAAACTATTTAATTTTAACAATGTTAAAGTCTAAGAAGGTATGGTTCACTATAGCAGCAATTATCGTTCCTTTTATAGCAAGAAGTCTAGACGTAGAAGAAGTACATGTTAGTGAAATGTTTTGGGCATTAGTAGGTTTAACAGGCGCACAAGGATTAGCTGATAGTGGAAAGAAGTAATAGATACAGATTAAAGCCACACGAGATAAAAGTCCTACAGAAACTGCGAGAGCAAGAAAAAAATAATGTATTAGTAATAGGAGATTTGCACGAACCTTTTTGTTTGGATTCTTATCTTGATTGGTGTTTAGAACAATACCACACCTATAATTGCACGGAGATAGTGTTTATAGGCGATATAATAGACAATCATTACAGCAGCTACCACGAAACCTCTGCTGATGGTATGGGTGGCTTAGATGAGCTAGAATTAGCTATTAAGAGAATATCTAGGTGGTACGAAGCATTTCCTAAAGCCACAGTTGTTATTGGTAATCACGACAGAATCATAATGAGAAAGGCACAAACAAGTGCAATCCCATCAAAGTGGATAAAATCTTATAAAGAAGTATTAGAGGTTCAGGGTTGGGAATTTGTAGAAAGGTACGAATTAAATGGTGTTCAGTATATACACGGAGAAGGTGGTACTGCGAGGACTAAATGTCGTGCAGATATGATGAATACTGTTCAAGGACACTTACACACACAAGCATATTGTGAACACTATGTAGGTAAAAAGTTTAGAATCTTCGGTATGCAGGTTGGTTGTGGTATAAATCACAAGTCATACGCAATGGCTTACGCAAAATACGGTAAAAGACCTGCGGTTGGGTGTGGAGTTGTCTTAAATAACGGCGAAACACCACTAAATTTGTTGATGCCTTTATAAAAAATTAGCTTAATTTTCTCGGTTTTTTTAAAAATTATAATTTTATTTTAGTAAAATTTACTAGAGTAGAATTATTTTTTTATATATATTAGTTAAAAACTAAGTTAAAAATTTGGTTGGTAAATATAATTTTTTTAAATTTGAACCATAATTAAAAACAAAAACAATGAAAACAACAAAATGGTGGTCTAACAAAAATCAATTAATAATAAAATTAGAAAAAGAAATAGAATTAAAATCAAAAGATATTTGGTTTAAAGTTAGTAATGAATATTATGATTTATTGACAAGATTAACAAACGAATACAAAAAAATAAATTAAAAACAAAAACAATGAAAACAATGAGAATAAAAAAAATACAAGCAACTGAAAAACCTACATATAATCAATGGGTAAAACACTTAAAAGATTATCAAGTGAAAGTCGGTAACCTTAAAATATATAAATTAAATGGATAGAATACCTACACCCACCCCTTTAACTGATGAAGAATATGCTCAGTTACAAATTCAACACGAACTAGAAAGGCAAAAAAGACTACTCACTTATGACAATAGAATTGTAAAAGCTGATTTAGTTTACTACAAAGGTTATATCGCTGCATCAGGAACTGATTATAATTTAAACAAAAAGTTTGCTGATATAGAATCAGGTATAAACTCTGTTGTTATGGTTGGTACTGAAAGGCAAATGGCTGCTGATGATACAATATATAATATAACAGGAACTTATTCATATAACTTAACAGAAGAAATGTTAAAGGAATATGAAGCTAACGATAAACAACTTTTAATAATATGAAAACAACAGTAAACTTTTACGAATTTAGAAATTGGTTTGAAAAAAATAGACCTAACAATTTTTCTTATGATGGCTTAATTGCTTTATGGGAAATGTTAGAAGAATATGAAGAAGGAACAGGGGAAGAAATAGAATTTGACCCTATAGCTTTATGTTGTGAATATTCAGAATATGATGATATGCATGAGTTTTGGAAAGATTATGACAAAGAAGATTACCCTGATGAACAATCAATAATGGATGCCACAATGTATTGGGATTTTGGTCATGATAGGTTTATTATACAACAATTTTAATTATGATACTAAAAAGATTACACGAATTAAATACATTTGCTTGTCAAGACAACGAATTGTATTTAGCAGGGAAGGATGAAAATGGAGAGGATTTTACAATAGTATTTGATGCTTTTAACTTTTTAGAATGGATAGATAGAGAGCAGATACAATACATAAAAAAACAAACAATTAAATATATTAAACAAAAATGAAAACAGAACTTATTAAAGAAAAGTACAACAAGTACAATTTAGAACCTAGTGATGTATTTAAACATCAACACTACATTATTATAACAAGAAGTGGTATTGAAAAAATACAAGCCCAAGAAGAAATAACTATGGACTTTCAGGTTATAAAATGTGAAAAAGACTTTGCAGTTGTTAAAGCAGTTGCAAATAAAAAAGATACTCTAATAGAAACCTTTGGTAGTGCTTTAAAAGGGGATTATAAGAATGGTAACTGTAATACTTGGTACGTTATGGAGATGGCTGAAAAAAGAGCAATGTCAAGGGCAGTATTGAAGCTGACAGGTTTTTATGAACTTGGGGTGTTTGGGGAGGATGAAAGTGAAGAATTTAAACAATAATTAAAATAATAATAAAATGAATAATTTAATAGAAGGTAAATTAATAAAAGTATTTGAATTAGAAACAGGAGTTTCTAAAGCAGGTAAGGAATGGAAAAAGCAATCAATATTAATAGAACAAGATACTGAATACAACAAAGAGGTTGTGATAAGTTTTTTTGGAGATAATGTAAACAAAATAAAAGCAAAAACAATAGGAGATATTGTAAGTTGTAATATCAATTTATCATCTAGAGAATATAAAGGTAAGTGGTATCACAATATAGATGGTTGGACTTGTAATATGTCTGATGTAAAAGCTGAAATAAAAGATGCTTTTAATGAAAAGTATGCAGGTACAACTTCTGATGATTTACCTTTTTAATATGACAGATAGAGAAAAATTTGAAACCATATGCGACCTTACTACAAATTTAGTAGGGTTGCATCAAGGTGCATTATCAGATAAAACTAGGAAACAAATTATTCACGTTCCTAGAATGGCTGCTTCAGTTGTGGCTAGGGTAAACGACATACACCCTAACACTATTGCTCAAGTAATAGAAAGGGATAGAACATCTGTATTGCATTATTATAAATCACATGGACATAATTTAAAATCATTTCCTAAATACAGGGAAGTATTTTTTGAAGTTTATGCTGCCTACGAAGATATAATTAGGAGTAAAAGAATATTTCAAGACAAAAATGATTTAAGAATGTATTTAGTTTCACAAGGAATTGTTATGAAATGTTCAAAACCACAGGTGGTAGTTGTTGTGAAAAGTGGTAAAGTAAGTTGTAATGTAAAAACTAGATATAGTTTGTGTTCAGATTTGATGGAAGATATTAAAGATGTTTTGAGATATCATAATTTCACATTAGAAATAAAAACAATATGAAAGCATTACTGAGTAGCACTGCGTTTCTTGTAGTCAATAAAGAACTTGCTAGGAATATCGGTTTAAAGGAAACAGTCTTGTTAGCTGACTTAATTAGCAAGGAAGAATACTTTATAGAAAAAGGAATGACTGATGGGTGGTTTTTTAATACTGAAGCGAATATACAGAAAGATACTACACTTACTCCTTATCAGCAGCGAAAGGCTCTTAAAACTCTTAAAAAGTATGAAATAATAGAAACCATACGTAAGGGTGTTCCTGCTAAACAATACTTTAAAATTAATGAAGAACAAGTTGTTCAGTTTCTTAACAACAAGTCCTTAACTAACTTAACTTCTATTAATAAGAATAAAGTAATAAAATTAAATAATAAACTCTTTAATAAGCCAAGCATTAATGATGTTGAACTTTATTGTATAGAACGTAATAATAAAATAGATGCAATTTCTTTTGTTAATTTTTATGAGAGCAAAGGTTGGATGGTTGGAAAAAACAAAATGAAAGATTGGAGAGCAGCAGTCAGGACTTGGGAAATGCGAGATAATAATAAAAGTTATAAAAAAACAGGTACATCAAAATTAGATTCACAAATAAGCGAATGGGAAAAAGCAAAGAAATATATAGAAAAAATATAATAGAACTAGATGACTACTTTGCATATAGTGGTAAAATAGAAATAGGTGGTAAGTTTGTAAAGCCTAGTGGTGATTTAATATATCAAGAAAAATCTATTATAAAAAACGATATGAAAAAGTATAAATTAAAAAACTATAATGAAAACACTTCAGGAAGAAAACATTAAGGAACTAACTGCAAAAGTCTTGGACTTAGTAGCTAAGACTTCAGTAGAGTTAGGACACAGAGCAGATGGGAAAACAATGGGTTCACTATCACAAATATTTGCACTAGACTTACAAAAGGAAAACAGGTTCAGGCGAATGACATTTAATCAAATACAAGATGCTTTTCATATAGGTGTTAGGTATTGTGAATTTGAACCTTTTATAAATATAAAAACATTTTTCAGGTGGATTATTGAACATAAGAAAAAAGTAAATGATGCTTATTACCAAGTTCATACACTAAACAAAAACCCTAATCAAGTTCCGTTTTATCAGGAACCATTAAAATTATTAAAATGAAAACAATAAAAATTACTAAAGAAGAAATCAAGACAGGTAAAGATGCTATCAAATGGCACCTTAAAAACTATGGGCATATAACAAGTTTAGAAGCTATACAAGAATACGGAGTAACTAGACTTGCTAGTATTATATGGTATTTAAAAGAAGAAGGTTACAGTATACATAGTGAAGATTTAAGAAAGACTACAAGGTTTGGTAGAACAACTACCATAGCTAAGTATCTTTATTTTAAACCAAAACCAACATTTGAACAGAAAGTAATATGGGGGTAAAGAAACCTGTTAGCAAACTCAAAAAAGAGTTAGACAGTTGGTTCTCTAAATACATAAGACTAAGAGAATCAAACGATTATGGAATGGCACAATGTTTTACTTGTGGTAAAGTTGATTATTACAAGAAGTTACAGAACGGACATTTTCAATCTCGCAGACACCATTACACAAGGTGGAACGAACAGAACTGCCAAGTACAATGCGTAAAATGTAATATGTTTGAACAGGGAGAGCAGTATAAATTCGGTTTAAACCTAGATGCTAAGTATGGTTTAGGTACTGCTGAAGAATTAGAATTAATGTCTAAGCTAAATATTAAGATGACTAGGATAGATTATGTAGAACAAATCACTTATTACAAAAACCTTGTTAATAACTTTATAAAAGAAAAAAATCTAGAATAAAATATTTTCTATATTTGGAATATGACTAAACCCATATTTGCAAATACAATGCATCAGATAATTGTAAATGATTATTTGAACCTAATGATGTCCTTTGCAAAGGAAATATCTACAAAGACAAAATACCAAAATTTTAAAGAAGTACTAGAACTAATTATTGAATACCACAATAGTTATGGGGAAGATGTTTCAATGGGTAATTGGAATGATTGGTTAATGGTTATACCTATTAATACTTCGGTAATGGTTAATGGTTACTTTGCAGGATTATCCACAAGAAATAACTCAGAAATAATAAAATCGTATAAATTATTGTTAGACAATAGTTTAGAATTATTAGTCAGAGATTTAAAAGATATAGAATATAATAATGAATAAAATATATCAAGCAGTAGCAGATTGTAGAAAGACATTCGTAGAGATGTCTTACACTTTTACGCAAGATATAAATGAGATAGAAGAAGCAGTTCAAGAGTTGATGTTGTATTTTATGCAAATGAACCCTGAAACACTAAAGTCTATATATGAAAAAGATGGAACAAAAGGTATTATCAGGTATGGTGCAGTTGTATTAAGAAGAAGTTACACAAGTACACGAAGTCCATATTATTATAAATATAAAAAATACTACACACATATTGACACAAGTTCAACTAATATAACTTATGATATAATAGAGAAAGATGATAACCACAGAAAGCATTTATACAATATTCCTAATGCAAAAGAATACCAACAATGGCAAAAGTTAGAATTAATCGACAAAGCATTAGATGATTTTTATTGGTATGATAGAGATGTATTTAAGTTATACTATTATGAAGGAAACACCTTGACAGGACTAGCAAAAAAAACAGGCATAAGCAGGAATAGTCTTTTCACGACTATAGACAAAGTTAGAGAACAACTTAAAGACTTGCTTGATGAATAAATTTTTAGTTAGTGATAAGGTTTACAAAGACAGGCTAGACATCTGTAAAGGTTGTGATTATTACTTCAGACCTACAGGAAGTTGTAAAGTGTGTTTGTGTTTTATGTCCATTAAGGCTAGGATTAGTTTAATGGAATGCCCACAGAAGTATTGGTTAAAGACTAAGGAAATTGAACAACCTGAAGGAATACCTGAAGAATTAATTGAAGAAGTATTAACGATATGGAAAGATATAAAAACAGGAATAGCAAAAAATCAAGCAACTAAAAAAAGAATGATAACATTATTTAATACAATTTATGGAACTAACTACGACACAGGAACAAGTTGTGGTACTTGTCTTAGTGATTGTTTTAAAGGAATAAAAAGAATATATGAAAAATACAGATAAGACACCTAATTATTATAAAGGAAAAGTATATGGTTATAAAGCATTTGATATAATAGAAGATTTTGAATTAAATTATAATTGTGCCACTGCACTTACTTACATTTTAAGAAGTGACAGAAAACATAACAGTCCAACAGAATGTTTGCAAAAAGCCATAGACCATTTAAATAATGAGCTAAAAGTATTAGAAAAAAAGAAAAAAAAGAATGTAAGGATAAGTCATATATAAAGGAGAGTAGGCATATTGCCATAATAATTATTAAATGTTTTTATGCTCTCCTTTATTTAAAATAAAATACTATGTTAAAATATCAATGCAATAAATGTGATATACAAAAAGAACTAAGCAAAGTAACTATGAAAGTTATAGATGGAAAAGTAGTTAATCTTGGTACTGAATGCCCTGAGTGTGGAGAATATATGATAGAAATAGAAAAGGCATTTGGTGGTTTTCCTTCGCTTAAAAGAACTGAACCTACTTTGTCTAATAGAAAAGACAAGCTATGGAGTAGGGCAAAAGACAGATTAAACTAAATATTAATTAATTCTATTATATACTATGAAACTAAAAATCAATGAGTTAAAACCAAACCTCAGTAATCCGAGGATAATTAAAGAAAGTAAATTCAAAAAACTTGTAAAGTCTATTAAAGATTTTCCTGAAATGTTAGAACTGCGACCAATAATCGTAGATGAAGATATGACAATACTTGGGGGAAATATGAGATACAAAGCAAGTGTTGAAGCAGGGCTGAAAGAAGTGAACGTAAAAGTAGCTAAAGGATTAACAGAAGAACAGAAACAAGAGTTTATTGTAAAAGACAATGTTGGTTTTGGGGAGTGGGATTGGAGTATATTGGCTAATGAATGGGATAATACAAAGCTAGGAGATTGGGGAATGGATGTTTGGCAGCCTGAAAAAGAAGTTGATTATTCTATATTAGATGACATAGACTTAGGCTCAACTTTAGATGATAAAACCTCAGCAGTAAAAAGAGGAATAGTAGTAGAGTTTGAAGCTAATGAATATGATGAAGCTAACGAACTAATCACACAGGCAAGAAAAGATGGAAAAAATATAGGTATGATTGTTCTAAATGCTTTTAGGAATGAAGCATAATGTTTATGTAATATCAGCAGGTAGATATGATAAATTACCTTTTGATAAAAAACAAAAAGAAAAATACATATTTTGTGTAAAGAACGGAGAGGGCAAATTGTATGAAGAAAATGGTTGTAAAAATGTATATGAAACAGGCAACCTAATGAAAAGCAGGAACTTCGCACTAGACCACGCATTTAAAAATAAAAAGATATGCGTACAACTTAGTGATGATATAAAAAAAGTAAGAGTAAATAAGAATTTTGGTGAGCCTGTAAAGGTAAAATTAGATTATGCTATAGAAGATATAGTAGAAAAATTTAATAGAGTTACAGGTGTTAAATTATTAGGCATACCTCCTACTGATAATTATTTTTTTGCTAATAAAATAGTAAGCACTAATACATTTTGTATAGGGGATATGTTATTTATAAAACCAAATGAATTAAGGTTTGATGAACAACTAACTTTAAAAGAAGATTATGATTATACTTTACAACACAAAGAAAGGGGGGATGTAATTAGATACCAAAAATACTTATTCACTTTTGAGCATTATTCTAACAAAGGTGGTGCAGTTGATGTAAGAGATGATGAGGAAGAACAGAAGAACATACAGATATTAAAATCTAAATGGGGGGATAAAATAAAATTAAACCCTAAACGTAAAAATGAAATATTGATATGAAAATAATTAAATTAGAAAAAGTAGAACACAACAGAAAAGTAGGAAAGAGATGCGAATACATTGAACCTAACGTAAAAGAAGATTGTTTATTAGAATCAGATGGGGAAATAATAGGTTTTTATATTAAAGATGTAAACAAGTATAGTAAAAAGCTAGGGGCATTAATAGATATAGCAAACAAAGAGTTTAAAAGTGATAATGTGCCTAAGTCATTATTAGAAAGAAGTGATGTTTTTGCTAATAAATATAAAAAAGGAATGACACGAAAAGAAGCTAAAGCAATGGGAACTGTACAGATGAGTTCTATACTTGGCTCAATACCACCTAAACCACATATGAGAAGACCTTACCCAACAATATCTTCAGTACACAGAGAACCAAAGGCAAAGACATTTATTAAAGCAATGTGGGGAGCCTGTGTTGAAGCTGAAAAGATAGTGAAAGAATTAACTCCTGAAATATACGACAGGCAAATAGAACTGTTTAAAGAAATAAAAAAAGACTGGAAGTTTGGTAATATGTTTACAAGCAGTATATCTAATTTTAATATCTCAGCACCATTTCACAGAGATACAGGAAACTTAGAAGGAACAGTAAACATAATCCTCACTAAAAGAAACAATGCTAATGGTGGTTGTCTTAACGTACCTGACTATAATGCAACATTTGAACAGGCTGATAACTCAATGCTAGTATATCCTGCTTGGAGAAACGTACACGGAGTAACACCAATTAAACCAATAGCTGATGATGGTTATAGAAACTCATTAATATTCTATCCATTGAAAGCATTTAAAGGAATATAATATGGACGAAAGTAGACACATAAAAAAGGAAAGTATTTTAAAAGCATTAGAAAAGTCGCTAGGTGTTGTTACGGTTGCTTGTAAATCTTCTGATGTTCCA